>Ga0214172_1000046_pt1 | contig 66163 bp, 32 predicted proteins | sample TroBogEpilimnion_29_FD_153010 | JGI IMG/M metagenome (GOLD analysis project Ga0214172, IMG submission 153010) | Freshwater microbial communities from Trout Bog Lake, WI - 12JUL2007 epilimnion | ecosystem: Environmental > Aquatic > Freshwater > Lake > Epilimnion/Euphotic zone | place: Trout Bog...
GTACAAGTTCACCTTGTTCCACACTGCAATCTTAAAGTTGTCAGGTTCCGTTTTCCCTTGTGACCGGCCATTCACCCCCAACTCTACTACGTCGCAATTGGAATAAGCACGCACCGTGGTGATTCGAGAAAGGCGGGGCGTGTAACGGCGGCTGCAAATATCAACCATCGGGTCCGGATTCCAGTTGGCCTTGTAAAAGAAAAAAGCGTCATTGCGTATATTGCGGTCATAAGTCACCAATCCTTTGTCATTGATACCGAGAGATTCGCCTTCTGTTCTTGTGTTAGATGCAAAGTCAAAAAGATTCCATGAAAACGAGCCACACACGGAGGTATTCTGGCAAAAAGCCTTATACTGGCCTTCATGGCAAAACACCTGATATTCCTCCGGGTGAAACCGCGAGTATATGTCCGGTGTTGCCGGCGGCCACTCTAAATGTTGATTCGGACTGGCTCCCGCCCCATATTCACTTATCCCCCCAAGGAGTTTGGCGCTGGGAGCCACGGGGAGCCATCCTGAACAATGACCATTTGGACTATACAGGCATTATCGGTTTCTCTCGTTCGCAATGAGAAGGTCAGGAGTTCGAGCCTCCTAGGCTCCACCATCCCTTTACTGGCAATTCGGCAGATTTCTTCGTAAATACGCAATTTTTCCATTTCAACGCAAAAGAACAAAAACACCCAACCCGGAGTTGGCACGAGTTTCGAGGAGTTTAGGGGACTTATCACGGCACCAACCGGTTCAAAACAGATGGTCACCTACCATTTTTTCGGTTTTGGCCCAGCACCTTGGAAGAAGGCATACGCTCCTAATATGCGCTCAAACTTGCCATGTCCGAAATATATATCCAAGACGTTTCCGCCCGCAAAGTCTCCGCGATGCGAGACGGAAAAATTGAGGATGCGTAAAACAGCTGCTGTCAAAACTGAGTCGAAAATTTCAGCTGGAGCAGGCTGTTTGCTTCACCTCAGCGGATACCTTGCCCTGCCATTGCCATCCGGGGCAAAAAAAGTTCGTCCTGATATGGCAGCAAAAAGTTCTGGGGATGGCCGATAAAAACAACCGAACCGGAAACCGGGTTTCCGGGTTCCTCGCTAGGTTGATTGCGGGATGATATCCCCCGTGGGAAACCGCGCTGGCTGTTGGCCGAATGACTGACGTGGTAGGCGACGCTGGCGATTGCACGTCGGGCTGCTATCGATGTCGTCGTAATAGTCCAAGCAGCATTAACCCGCCACCGAGCATCGCCCACGTCTGCGGTTCAGGGACGGTCATGATGGAAAGGACGACGTTGTCTATGGGCGGAACAACTCAGATTGCATGAAGTGTTCAACCCTCATCATGCCAATATAGTAGTCGTGAAATCCGCCGTAAAAGAACAGAGTATCATTTTTCGGCTCGTAAAACAGGGCAGTCCCAAAATTCGGCCCTTCATACCACACTTGCTCTCGAGAAACCGGCGCGTCCGGCAATATTCCCAGTTTTAACACCTTCCAGGGCTGCTTCCCATCGACTATGGCCGTTATGTTACTTGGTTCAGGCGCTCCGGTGTAACCCGCATGTGTGCAGGAACAGGAAGCCACCAGAATATTTCCATTTGGCAAAACGATGGCTGATCCAATAGCACTTCCCTTTTCACCCCAAAAACTCGTGCCCGGCGGAATCACCGGGTCGGGGTTTGCCAAAATCCAATTGGTTAAAGTATTTGAGAGCAAAATCACGGTGTGGGGTTTGGGTGATTTAATCCAATTTTCGGTAAACGCGATAAACCGGTAATCTGCACCCTCATACGAAACCGGCTTAAGTTGAGGATAATTTTGGGTGTCGATAATTTCCTGAATCCGGCTGTTCCCATAAATACTACCGAGTTTTAGTCCGGAGTCTTTCCAGACGGTAAAATTATTCGAACCATCACTCTTCCACCACGGCATACCGCCCCCGCCGGGTGTCACATAAACCAAACCGTCGCCAAATGGGTCGACAACGACATTCATGTCGCCGGTGCATTTCAAAACATCATCCTTCACGCGATTCCAGGCGATACCGTCATCCGATGAAATGATGCCGTGATAATTGTCCGCGCCAAACTTGCGCCACATCATGTAATATTTCCCATCTTTACCTTTCCAAATAGCCGGATTGCAGACATCCGAGGCAAGAATAGGTTTTTTTTTCCACTGCCATTTAAGGTTCCAGTCGTCTATCGTTGGATCGAAGTGAATGTCGTCGAAGCGGGCATTTCCTCCGGAGCAAATCAGCAGTGGTCGTCGCGCCATTGGCAGGTCAATAACCGTTCTGAAGCTGTCGATAATATTGCCATGGTCGTCATGTAAAAAAACAATCAGTCCATCTGAGTAGGGAGACCAGTCCAGTTGAAGCCGGTATTTCACCCCGGTTTTTATGGACAACTTTCTCCCGCCTTCGTTTGTCGTCCCGCTAAACTCCTTGATTTTAGTCAGTGTGCCATCGGGAATTTTCTGCCACGCATCGATTGAATTTCGGGCCGCATTAATGGTCACGCAAATCCAAACGCTGCCATTCCTGGCGGAAAACCCCAGGCCAGGGCGGGCGTTCGGCGAGTCGAGAATAATATCCGCAGACAGTGCTCCTTCGGCCAAATTTCGCCATTCTCCACCCGTATCGGTCTTGTTGATGTAGACGTTGGGAGTAAAAGCGAAATTCAAGTTGGTGCCCAGACTTTCGGCTGAACAATTCTGATCTATTCCGTTGGTGGTAATACTGATACCGTGGGAAACCCAGTTATTCAAACCGGAAAACTCGAAGTCATCGGTGAAGCCATTCGCGGGCATACCCCAAGTTCTGGAGGATTGTGGTTCATTATCGGCGCCATCTACTCGGTCGCGAAATCCCAGAGGGATGCCTTGGCTTTTAGCAGTCGGTGTGATGGATTTTAAAAAAACAAACGATTTAACGTTCACCAAAGCGTTTCTTGAATCGCCGCGGAAAACGATAATCACATCCCTCACTCCCGCCTGAGAATTATCTACCTGACAACTGACATCACGCCAATTCTGCCACCCTCCAGTGTTGTCGAACGAACACTTTCCCAGCAATGATCCGGCCAAATTATCCAGCCTGATTTCTATCGTGCCACTGCGCAGGCTCGCCACTCTCGCTTTGAATCCTGCCACCCCACTGTCGAAGTCATATTTTTTATAAATGACATAATCGCCACTGTGGATGGAACATAAATTGTGACCGCCTTCACTACAGGTTTCGGTCTGGATGGTTTCCTTTTTTACGTCGCAAACATCAGCTAAAATGGTGTTCAGTGGATTGTTGGCGGCTGGCAGCCGCAGGCCACCAAAAAAAATCACCGCCGCGAGCCCCAGGCCAACGCAGCGGCAACGATTTGATTTAATTATTTCAAAAGAGCTCATATAATTTCGTTTTATTATCCTATTTAATTCGATTGAGTTGGGAGGGGGTTTTCCTAATGTCAGTTTTCAATTCCAGAATCTGCCCGTCAGAAAACCGTTGATCCTGGGGTTTACCGACCGGTTTAACCAACTTCCTAGGCGACTCCAAAACTTGACCCGCTTGCAGTAAAACAGCCCGTAATTTTTCATAGGGCACCTTTTGGACTGCTCGATTTTCATCGATGGCCAATGCCGCCGCCGCCGCCGCCGATTGCCCAAGAATCATTAAAACCGGCTCCATGCGAATCGATCCAAACGCGATGTGTGAACTGGAAAGACACGCCGTAACCAACAAGTTATCTGCCTGTTCACGCTTTGGCATTAACGCACCATAAGCAATCTGATAAGGACCTTTCGTTGCAACGCCGATGTCGCCTTCATTCTGAACCCAACCTTTGGGTGTGATGTAGCGCTGGACATTGTGCGAATCAATGGTGTAGGAACCCATGCCAACGGCATCCGGCGTTAAACGTTGCTTCAAAATGTCCTGCTCGGTCATTACATACGATCCGATCATTCGCCGCGCTTCACGAATGTAGAGCTGATATGGCCAGTGGCCATTGTCCTTGAACTCATCCCCGGGCAATCCCCATTGTTTCATCCGTCGCTGAGCGTCCGGCGGCACGCGCGGATCGTTGGCGATGAAGTAGAGCCAACCTTGCTGATAATTTTGGTGCGCACGGGTGATTTCGCGGCGACGTTCGTAGGAAGCTTCGGGGTAATCGTAATTTTCTCCGATGAAATCAAAACTCATCGGACCGTGATTATTTACGTCGGCCTTGTGATTTGGCAGCAAATCAAACTTGTTGAACATCTCACGCCATCCGGTCGCAAAGATGCGTAATAGCAGTTCATAATGTCCCGCATCGTATCCGTCCGGTTTGGCAATGGGCAGGCGATTTTCCGGCAGATCAGTCAGGCACAAACGATAGCAATAGGATTGAACTTTTTTGTCACCCGCGCCGAACTCACCGGGCGGCGCTGCGCTCACACCCCAAATCACGCCGCTATCGCGATCGCCAGGAACGACATACGGACTCACGGGTTGCTTCAGGACTCCAAAGTTATGTCGATGAAGCAATACGCCAGTTTGCACACCGTTCCACTTCTCACCATAAACGGTTTGAGCCTCTCGCCCCACCTGATAATCAACACCTGCGGCCGCCATCAAATCCCCCTCGTAAGTCGCATCAATAAACATCTTGGCGACGAACTGTCTACCGCTCAGAGTGGTGATTCGTGAAATGGTTGACCTGGTCTTCTGTACCCCGTTGGTCCGATTCAACCACTCATCGCGATACACGGGGATGTGATATTCCTTGATGAAAGACTCGAACACCTGTTCCGCCACCAATGGCTCGAACACCCACATGGTTTGAGCGTCGTCATCCTTGGCGCGTGTGCCTTGGCCGCGGTTGTTAAAATTTTCTTGAGACTGCCATGTCCAGGCTTTTGGATTTTCGTAGTGCTGCCAGATTCGATGATGAAATTCACGCGCCAGCCCGCCGATTACTGCAGTGTTCCCCGTATCCGCAAAGCCCAATCCGCTGCTCGACATTCCGCCGAGATGTTTATCCGGCGTGACCATCATCACGGATTTCCCCATTCGCACCGCCTGCACCGCGGCCATCACCGCGCTCGGCGTGCTACCATAAACACATACATCCGCCGCCACAACCGCGCCCCCAAAACTTGACCCACCCAATGACTGAAGCCCATCTACGGGCAAAGCCGAGCGAGGGAAAAGCACAGCCAACGCCAATATTGGCGCAGTGTTTTTGAAAAATCGCCGGCGGTTCATTTTGATTGATGAATAACTAAAAACACATCGTTTGACTTTGCTATGTCAGGATTGCAACCCAGAGCATAAACGTTTTTTCCTACTTTCCTTTATCCCCTAAAACGGGGAGTCAGGATTAGGTGAAGGGAATTAATTTCCACCCCTTGACCAAGGAGGCGATCACTCACGCGCTGCCCATTTGTTTTCAACAAATCCGACGTCTATGTACTGTCCGCCGGTTGACTGGTGGCAGTGGACGGCGATGAGATTTTGCCCGGGCTTGAGCGCCGCCCGTGCCGCCTCCGTCAATGGCAACTCCTCATACTCCCTGATCCACCCGTGGGTTTCCAACGCCAACACGCCATTGATGTAAACTTCGGCATCATCGTCGTGATGCAGCCACGCTTGCGCTTGTTGCAAATTGCCGACGGGGAATTCGATTTCCCGGCGCAGCCAAATGTCATCACTGCGCCAAACCGTACCGATGATGGCGCCTGGCGTGCCGGCGGTGCCAAACCCGGATTTACCCTGCGGCCACTGCGTCACGTCAAAGTCCGGTAAGAACCAATTGGCGGCTGGCTTCGTCATCGTATAACTCCAGATCGCTGAACTGGTGTCTGCCGCCGGTACAATAACAGTGAGTTTCGGCGGCGCTGGCAAAGCCGCCCACCCGGCAGCCTTGGTCACGTCACGGCGGGCCCACTTGTGCCACATCGTCGGATCCAGTAGCGGGCAAATAAAGATGCCGCCGATGACCGGACGCGCGTGAAAGGCAACCTCCTTGGCTTCGCGCGTCCAATAAAAATCAGGAAACGGCCGGCGGCTAGGCGTTTGATTGGCGTACTCGCAAATCGGGTCGACCAACTTATCGAAGTCGGCGCGGTTGCCGGTGAGCGAGGCCGTCCAGAAGGACCACGGCAATTCCGCGTAGGGTTTGCGGTTATCCAGCGCCAGACCAAATTTATCCACGACTCTCAGATAGTATTTCATGTCTTTTCGCATCACCTCCGCAGAAAACAGGTTCAAACCCAGCACGCGGTCCCAGATTAAATTGTACTTCTGGCTCCAAGTGCCAGGTTGATCGAACGCCAGCCGGAAATGATCGCCGTCGTCAGCCTCCTTCACCCAGCGCGTGGCGTATTGCTTCGCGAGGTCGCCATACTCTTTGGCGGCGGCGGTCTGGCCGCGCATTTCGCACAAACGGCTGTAAGCGCCGAGCGCCACAATGGCTTTGGCCGATAAATTGACATTGTGCGCCAGGTGCCCCGCAAAATCGTCCGTGCAAAGCTGCCGTTCCGGATCAAAACCTTTGGACTTGAGATAAGCCGCCCATTTTTCGAGCACGGGCCAGTATTTTTTGGCAAAATCGGCGTTACCCTCTACTTCCGCAAGCGCGGTAGTCAGAATTATCAAATTCGCGCTCTCTTCCACTGGCATCTGATCATCTGCAGTACGTTCGCCACCGCCATAGACCTGACCGTTGGCGAGCGGATATGTACCGAGATCGTGGGGAGCGAACGAAAATTTCCAGCGGGCCGAAGTCGCGTAGTCTAGCGGCGGCACCAACATCGCCTTGGTCAGCGACGGACTGAAGAGCAGACAAAACGGTGCGAGGGGATAAATGACGTCCACGGTGCCAATACACCCATTGCTGGTATTCTCCTTCGGAAATAGGAGCGGCTGGCCGTTTTCGTCCGCCACGAGTTTGTTACCAGCCACCGCCTGCCGATAGGCCAGCGCGCCAAGCCGCGCATATTTTTCACCGCCTGCCTTTCGCAGGTCCGCCATCAAATCAGCATCAAACTTTTGGCAACGCTTCACGAGCGATTTGTATTCGGCGGCAGATTTTTTAAGGAGCGCGGTGGCATCATCCCCATTGCGCCGCCAGTAAGGCCGGAGATTTTTTTTGAAATACTGGATCGAATACTCGTCGTCGTAAGCCAATATTAACATTCGCGAAACAGGCTGGGCGGAAACGTTGAAAGCCGCATAATCAAGTTTGGCTTGATACGACGACATCTTGCCATCGGCGGATAATTCAGGTGGATAGCTGGCGGTGGCTTGGTCGGCACGACCCGCGAGATAAAGATAGCCCCAATCAATCCGCAGGTCATCCCCTTTCTTGCCCAGCACCGGTTGAGCGGCCGTGCCGATGCGAATGACGTTGAACCCGAAATTAGAACCATTTCCGGCCGTCATCGAAGGGGCAAGTTCCTGCGTCGGATTGTTCCGGCTGATTTCCCCGTTGGCGGAAAATTGAAATGACACCTGATGGTCCGCCTTGTCCGTGCGGGCGAATTCGTAGCTAACATATGTTACTGGCCGGGAATAAATCATCAAATCATCTGGTAGCGCTGGCGTCATGAACATCAGAGTGAGTCGGATGCCTGCGCCTGCGAACGTGTAAATCGTCCGGGTCGGCGTCACTTCCAAGCCGGTCTGCGGCAGTGGGGGCGTGCCGGCCGGACTTGTGCCCAGCACCCGAAAAGTCTTGCCGTCAATTTGAACCTGACTCGTCAACCGATTCGGTTTGCCGGTCCAATGCACCGTATCCGCATCGGTCAGCTTATCCGCCGGTGACCAGATGCTAAAATACGGATCACACGGGACCAGCGGCACGGCGGGCGGACGGAGCGGCTGCACAGCGGCATTTGCGTATACAATGGCGGAAAGCCCGGCACAGATGGCGATCGTGCGAAGAACCATTGCCGAACGATAAATTTTCCGCATAGGGGTGAGAGGAAATGACATCATTATTTGTGGTTAGTTTCGTTGTTCACAATACACTGCATTTGGGCCATGAGCTGCTCAACAATCTCGGGATATTTTGTGAAAAGATTATTTGTCTCGGACAAATCGTCACGGAGGTTGTAGAGCTGCCCGGTAGGACCGCCGGGTTTAGGTTTGATCGACGTGGGTTTGGAGAAGCCGCCGGAACCAAGCCGATTGATAAGCTTCCAATCGCCAGACCGGATCAGCATAGTCGCTGAACTACCTGCCTGCATCACAATTGGGCCACGCACAGCCTTGCCTTCTGGTTGCCGCCCTTCCAATACCGGTAGAAAACTAAAACTGTCCGGCCCTGCGCAGGCAGGCAATTTCATCCCGCAGAGGTCGGCGAAGGTAGCGAGCAAGTCGGTGAAACAAACCGTTTGGTCAGTCACGGTGCTGGCTTTGACTCGCCCGGGCCAGCGCACAACGAACGGCATCCGATGACCAGCTTCCCAAACGTCGCCCTTCATTCCACGCAATCCGCCTTCGGCATCGTGACCAAAATGCGTCACATCGGCGGGCAACCACATCGGCCCATTGTCAGAAGTAAAAATCAGGAGCGTATCCTGCATCATATCCGATTTTTTCAAAGCGGCCAGCACGATGCCAATTTGTGCATCCACCATCATCACAAAATCACCATACATTCCTGCCCCGCTCTTGCCAGCAAACTCCGCCGCTGGCAGCCACGGCGTGTGCGGCGCGGTATAGGCTAGGTAGAGCATCAGCGGCTGGCGGGAGTCCGATTTATTTTTCGCCTGTGCGTTGATGACCGCGCACGCCTCGTCCGTGAGTCTTGGCAACACTTCTGCGAGGTCAAGGCCGGGAGAAATTCTACCTTTCCGCCAGAATGCCCCCTGACTCGGCGACCAGCCTTCAGAGTGATGTTCGGCGAGGTATCCGGTGGGGGGCGCAACGGCGCGGTCGTCACGGATATAAAAATACGGTGAGATGTCGGTAGATGCACGCATCCCGAAAAAGCTGTCGAACCCGCAATCGACCGGTCCCCCCCGCAGCGGGCGGCTGTCACCTGCTTCGTGAAAACCCAGATGCCACTTCCCCACCATCGCAGTGTGATACCCCTGATCTCGCAACAGCGATGCGATCGTCATCTGCCCCTTTTCAACCAGCGGCTGGTTCGTCCACCGGGAGACATCCGTACGGAAGGGATACCTTCCCGTCATCAATCCGTAGCGCGAAGGATGGCAAAGGGGTCCGGGCGCGTGGGCATCGGTGAATCGCATACCTTCCCGCGCGAGCCGGTCAATATTGGGGGTGGCGATCTTCGACAGCGGATTAAAGCAGTGGGGATCGCCGTAGCCCATGTCGTCCACAAGGATAATGACGATGTTCGGATGGTGGGTTACGGCAGACAATGACGGCGTGGTGAGTACATCCCCGTGGGCGGTGGCAGCGTGAACCATGCAGGCCAGAATCAAACCGACGATCAAGGAGAATTTGGCCATTTTCAAACGTTTTGCCTCTTCCATAAAATCAGAAATACTTGGATGCTCACGTCCATCTTCCGCCTACTGCTTAAAATCCCAGATATTGCCATTGCCGAGGGATCCTTGATGGGCGCTGCAGCGGATAGCGGTGACATTCGTCTTCAGAGTATCAACATGGCCATCCATTAAATCCACATTGGCCCGCAGGTTATGCAGTGGCGGGTAGACCGTCGGCTCAAGGTTGGGGCCTTTCTCAGTTCCGGGTATGGCGGTCCAACACTCAACCCGGTAACAAACTCCCGCCAGGGTCTCATTTCTGCACCCGTCCCCCAATAGCACCGTCTGAGTAGGCCGGTCGGCTTGCGTCAACTTGCGGTTCCCCGCCATATTCAGGGCGTCATTTCCGGCATCCAGCTTTTCGCTGACGGCGTAAAACCTTCCCGCAATCTGAACATTTTGCGAGGCTATGGCCATCAGGGTGGGGCAATTGAAAACCCCGCCCTTGGTCGTGGCCGCATTCGTATCACTGTTCCCAATGTAGGGCTTAATCAAAGGAATCCATAGGTATGGGTCGTCATTTGCCTGCCCCGTATTCGGTAGATTTTCTCCATTATCCGAAGCATACAGTTGTGTGGCCAGGCTCAACTGACGCACGTTGTTGATGCACAGAGTTGCTTGCCCCTTAGCCTTGGCTTTGGCCAGAGCGGGCAGCAACATCGCCGCTAAAATTCCAATAATGGCAATCACCACCAGCAGTTCGATCAGGGTAAACGCATTGGTCCGGACTCTCCGCAGCAGGTTATTCGGCCAGTTTATTTCAACACGCGGTTGCATTCATCCACTTTAAAAAGAGCGGCCTGCCTTCGCCCGCATTCCCTTTCAGGCGAGCTTACGCAATTTCGTCACGCGGCCGACTTCGACCCACTCGACGACGAAAATATTGCCCTCGGCGTCAAAATACGCACTGTGCGGCGCAACGAACTGGCCGGGCGTGAAATAATCGCGCGGCTTGTCGCGCAAACCGCCATAGCCTGGGCCCTGACCCAGATGCACAATGAGCTTGTTGTTTTTGTCGAGCAGCGTGACGCGGGATTCCAGATCCGGCACAACCATCATAGCGCCGCGCGTGTGAAAGTGACACGGTGCGTGCATTTCGTCCGTCACAAAATCGATGTGTTGCCCGTCGAGCGTGAAATTTTGCAGGCGGCGGTTGCTACGGTCAGCCACAACGAGTACCGGTTGATCGCCGCGCAAATCCACCATCAGTCCGTGGGGACAATCTGTTTGGCCGGCGGCTTTGCCCTTGCCACCGAAACTGCGAAGGTATTTCGCGTCGCGGTCGAATTCGTGGATGAAACTTTTGCCATAGCCGTCGGACACATAAAAATTGCCACTGGGTGCAACAGCAATATTCGTTGGCACAAATTCATCGGGCATGGTGTAGCCGGTGCATTGTTCCGGTGCCCATTTACGCCACAGCGGTTTACCCGCCAGCGTCGTCTTGGCAAATTCATGGCGCTTGGTATCGCATAGATAGAAAAATTCTCCGTTGCCTTCCTTGCTCAAATGCAGGCCGTGTGCGCCGCCCTTGAATTCCCTGCCCCAAGAACGCACAAATTTGCCATCGGCATCAAACACCACCACCGCGTCGTCAATCTTCGCGCCTTTACCTACAGTGTGTTTGATGTGGATTTCACCCTGCGCATCCACGGCGACGCCGTGCGTGTTGCCATAGACGTGACCGGCGGGCAGGACGCCCCAGTCGTGAAGGCACTCGTATTGATGGTCACCCACGCCCAGGATAGGCGGACGCGTGCCCGTCTTGTCTTGCGCAATAATGTAAGGTGCGGCGGCCAGAAATGCGGTGGCACCACCGGCGCGTTTGAAAAAGTCACGGCGGTTTAATTTTGGTTCATTCATGGTGTTGGGGAGGTTTTAGCGGGTTTGGTTTTCAGGCGATCAAGGAATCAATCACATTCGCCGGCACGACGCCGGTGAGCCGCTGGTCGAGGCCTTGAAAGCGATACGTGAATTTCAAGTGATCGAAGCCGAGCAGCTTCATCGCCGTCGCGTGAAAATCATGCACATGGACGGGATCGCGGATGATGTTGTAAGAATAATCGTCCGTCTCGCCGTGAACAAGTCCGGGCTTGATGCCGCCGCCGGCCATCCACATTGTGAAGCAGCGAGGATGATGGTCGCGTCCGTAATTGTCCTTGGTTAAGGGGCCTTGCGAATAAATTGTGCGACCAAATTCGCCGCCCCACACGATCAGCGTGGAATCGAGCAAGCCACGCTGCTTTAAATCCTGCACCAGGCCGTAGCATGCCTGGTCAATGTCCTGGCATTGGGAGGGCAATCGGCCACCCGTGTTGGCGTGCGTGTCCCAGTTGTTGTGATAGATCTGGACAAAGCGCACGCCGCGCTCCACCAGCCGCCGCGCGAGCACCGCCGTGTTCGCGAAGGAGCCAGGCTTCTTCGCGGCTTCGCCGTAAAGCTGGTAAGTGGACTCCGGTTCATTGGAAACCTGCGACAGTTCCGGCACGCTTGATTGCATGCGAAACGCGAGCTCGTATTGCGAGATGCGCGTGTGGGTTTCGGGATCGCCGACCGTGCGGAAATTGATTTCGTTCAATTGCCGTAATCCATCCAGCGTTGCGCGCCGCACCTTTTCGTCCACGCCAGCGGGATTGTTAATAAATAAAATGGGGTCGCCCGCCGTGCGCAGTGACACGCCGGCGTGCTCGCCGGGCAAATAACCCGCCGACCACAGCCGGTTACCGACCGCCTGTAATTGCTCGTTATTCGTGGATTTTGCGAGCAGCACCACAAATGTCGGCAAGTTTTGATTGAGCGTGCCAAGCCCGTAGGAAACCCAGGAGCCCAGACACGGCTTGCCCGTGTTCTGGTTGCCAGTCTGCATAAACGTGATAGCCGGCTCGTGATTGATGGCGTCGGTGTTCATCGAACGCACGAAACACAGATCGTCCACCATCTTCGCCGTCCACGGGAGCAGTTCGGACACCCACATCCCATTTTTGCCGTGTTGCGCAAATTTGTATTTCGAAGGGGCAATGGGCAAGCGTTTTTGCCCGCTCGTCATGGTCGTGATGCGCTGGCCCATACGGATAGAGTCCGGCAAATCCTTGTCGAACTGTTCGCCCAGCTTCGGCTTGTAATCAAACAAATCAATCTGAGACGGCCCGCCAACCATGTGCAGATAAATCACCTGCTTGGCCTTTGGCGGGAAATGCGGCCCGATGGCACGCAACATTTTGTCGGCGTCGCTGGCGGCCGCTGCCTTCTGGTCATCGGCCAAGAGAAAATTCGGGGCGAGGGACGCCAGCGCCGCCGTGCCCAGCAAGCTGGCCCCGCGCTTGAAAAACTGCCGGCGGGTCTCCGAACGGACATAGTCCTGAAACAGCGGATGGGGATTGAATTGGCTCATGATTTTATTTGTTCAGGACTTCATCCAGATTCATCAGTTCGTTGGCCACCATCGTGTAGGCGGCAAGCGTCGGCGGGTCGAGCTTCGCGTCCGGCTTCGTTTCGCCAACGGAGAGCAGTTGTGCCGCTGCCTTAGGCGCTGCCTGATAATGGGCCAGCAAGGTTTTGGCGCTGCCCTGAATAATGGATTTTTCACGCGCCGTCAGCCGCCGCGCTAGCAACCTTTCCGCCATGTAGTCGAAGATGTCCGCTTGTTGCTCCAAGCCCGCCTGCGCCAGATGCCGAGCGGCCTCGACGAACTGCTGGTCGTTCAAGGTCACGAGCGCCTGCAACGGCGTATCCGTGCGCTCGCGCCGGACAGTGCAGACCTCGCGCGATGGGGCGTTGAAAATCTCCATTGAAGCCGGCGCGGCCTGGCGTTTCCAAAAGGTATAGACGCTGCGGCGGTACAAATTGGTGCCATGATCCTGGACATAGTTGCGCGTGTTGCCGTCCGGCATCCCGACCGTGTTCCAGATGTTGTCGGGCTGATACGGACGCGTGCTCGGCCCACCGATTTTCTCCACCAGCAGCCCGCTCGCCGCCAGGCCGTAGTCGCGGACCATTTCCGCGTCCATGCGAAAACGCGGACCGCGCGCCAGCAGGCGGTTCTCCGGATCGCGCTCAATTTTTTCGGTCGAGGTCACAGCCGACTGCCGGTAGGTTGCGGACATCACCATCAATTTAAAAATCCGTTTCACATCCCAACCGTGCTCGCGGAAATCCACCGCCAGCCAGTCGAGCAGTTCTGGATGCGACGGCGGTTCGCCTGCCACGCCGAAGTCGCCGGACGTTCTTACGAGGCCAGTGCCAAACAGTTCCTGCCAGAATCGGTTCACGGTCACGCGCGCTGTCAGAGGATTTTCCAGAAGCAAGAGCCATTGGGCAAAACCGAGCCGGTTGCGCGGCGCGGTGGCGGGCAGCGGCGGCAGAAACCCCGGGGTGCTGGCGTTCACTTTGTCACGCCGCTGATCGTATGCGCCACGGAACAGAACGAAGGCCTCCGGCGCATTTTTACGTTCGTTCATGACATAAGCTACCGTGCCGCGCTCACGGATTTGAGTTTCCTCTTTTTTCAGATCATCGCGCGCTGCGAGCAGACCGCGATACACACCGTCAGTCTGGTTGATCCAGAGCGAAAACAATTCCTCGGTCTCGTTGGTCGTGAGCTGCGGTTTATGGGCGAGCCATTGCAACCGCGGCAGATTCATCAATTCCATGACCTCGCCCGACGACAGTGCACGGGAAAAGATTTTCAAATCCTGCAAACCCGCATGCGCCAACCTTGAACCACTTTCACGCTGTCCGAGCCGGAACGGCACGGTCGTGAGGGTGGAGGCATCCAGCGTGTCGTTGAGCACGACCAGCTCCTGCAGCATGCCGTTGACATAAATTTTCACACCCTTGGCCTTGGAGGTGCCGTTGTAAGTCACGGCGACAAAATTCCAGCGATCCTTGGGCAGTTCGGCCTTAGCCGAAACTTTCAGCGCATTCGTTGGAAAAGAATTGAGCAGATGGAATCTCAGTTTTCCCTCTTCGAGAAACAAGTCCCAACCATGATATTTTCCACCCCGGTCATCCATCCGCGCGAACAGCGCACCGCTCTTGTCCGCTTTGATCCGCACCCAGGCCGCACAGCTGAAGTCGTTCGTGCGCTCATAATTTCCCACGTCCGCAAATGCCGGCGCGTTCGTACCGCTCGTCGTATAAGCCAGCGGGGCCACCACGCCCTCCTGCCAGTTCGTGTTTTCGCCTATTTCCAGCGCCTGATTCGCACCGGTGAAATCGAAATGAAGTTGCGCTCCCGCTCCGTCATCCAGCGGGGCGGCGAAAGCAAGTCGCTCCGACGGCGGTTCGCCGGAAATGCCTGAATGATACGGCTGAGCGAGCCAGTTGGTGAAATCGCCACGCCCTGAAGTTTTTCGGGCTGCAATTCTTTCCTCGGCGGCGGGAATTTCGTCGCCCAGTTTCTGCCAGCGTGCGTCGTCTTCCTGTTTGGGAACCACCATTACCGGCGGCGTATCCTTGATGTTACCATCCATCGCCTTCTGGGTGTTATTATTAAAAAACGCCGACAGCGAATAAAAATCCTTCTGCGTGAGCGGGTCATATTTGTGGTCGTGACAAACCGCACAGCCGACCGTAAGCCCAAGCCACGTCTGACCGGTCGTCTCGGTCCGGTCGCGCGCGTAGTTGACCAGCACTTCCTCGTCAATGGAACCGCCTTCGTTGGACGTGGGATTGCACCGGTTAAAACCGCTGCCGATTTTTTGTTCGCGCGTGGCGTCCGGCAACAGATCGCCCGCCAGATTCTCGATGGTGAATTCATCGAACGGCATATTCGTATTGAAGGCATTGATCACCCATTCACGATAGGTCCACATTTCGCGGTAATTGTCGTAGTGGACACCGTGCGTATCGCCATAGCGCGCCGCGTCGAGCCAGTAACGCCCGCGGTGTTCACCCCATTCCGGCAAGGCGAGCAGCTGATCCACCATTTTTTCGTAGGCAGCCGGCGACTTGTCGTTCAAGAAAACTTCGACCTGCTCGGGTGATGGCGGCAGTCCCGTCAAATCCAGCGTCACGCGCCGGATCAAGGTGCGTTTGTCCGCCTCGCCATTTGGTTTCAACTTTTCCGATTCGAGCCGCGCGAGAATGAAATTATCCACCGGATTTTTCACCCACTTGGAATGTTTCACGGGGGGCAGCGGGGCCTTCACCGGCGGAATGAACGCCCAGTGCGGTTCATATTTGGCGCCGGTCGCAATCCACTTTTCCAGCACCTCCTTCTGCTCCGGTTTCAAAACTTTGTTAATTTTTTCTGGAGGCATCTGGTCATCATCCGTTGCCAGAATCCGCCGGATCACTTCACTGTTCTCCGGATGGCCGGGAACAATCGCCACGGCACCATCCGCCAGCTTATTCGTGGCCGTTTCCAAATGATCCAGCCGCAGCCCGGCCTTGCGCGACGCCGAATCGGAGCCATGACAGGAAAAACAATTCTCTGATAGTATCGGCCGGATATCGCGGTTGTAACTAATTCCATGGGATCCACTTGCAACAGCTGGCGTGGCAGCAACCAGCATCATACCGAAGAGCAGTAAAAGATTAACTTTCATGGCATTGCCCTCTCCGCTAGCAATACGGGCAACGCAGTTGTCCATACTCTTCGCCGGGGTTCTTGCCCAATTTTGATCGGAATATATTTTACCATGAAGGGACGTAGCTTGTTTTAGCAATCACGGTTCGATTTAAGAAGAAAAAATTTATGGCGCGGTGATGGGAATGCCATTGGTAATGGGGATTTGCCCCCGCAACATTCGACCGGCTTGATTGGCCAGACGCAGATACCAGTCGCTATTTAGATTGTAGCCATCAATGTTCAACGGGACGAACGTGCCTTGCGCCGGCAATTGCGCGGCGGTCGGCACGCACTTAAACATGGCCGTGCCTTCGTCCACCTCATCAAACATCGCACCATAGACCATTGAGCAGCCGGAAAAGACGGCATTGTAGGCCTGCTCCCAATAGAATTTGCCACCATTGCGGGGAATTGAGTTGTATTGGCTGTTTTGCTGTAGATTGGCCCAAGAAAATCCGGGGAAGATGACTGGCAGGTAGTCAACGCCATTGGCCGTACAATCGGCCAGATCAGGGAGAATATAAGAATTCATGTAACTATCCGCTCCGCTGTTACTATTATAACGACCCACGGTCCACGGGCTGATGACGTCAAAGGAATGGTATACGGCCGTCCAAGCAGGGTCCGAATACGCATCACCACTCAAACTGCGCCAGCCTGAAGGCACACCACCCATGACCGTGCAACCAGCGGCCTTAAACCAGTTGATGACCTGCTGCGCCTGCTGCGGGGAGGAAAGATGATTGGCATCATTAAATCCAAAACCCCAGAGCGCGACGATTGGCTTGCCCTTGTGCTGCAAGTAGGAGTGACTATTGGTCACCTTTTGGGTGTTAACGAGATAGAGCCAATCATTGGTCAAAATCCCCACCAGTGCATTCGTGGCATAACCAGTAATGTCATACATGATGGCAAACACGCGACCGTAGGTTTCGGCTCCCACCCGCACATTGGTGGCCACCTGATTGCGGAGCGCTAAGGTGGTTCCAGAAAGGTCGGAAAGAAACCGTTGAAAGAAGACGCCGTCAAGATTGTTGTCCTGCATCCATTTGAAATGACGCACCACAGTCTTTTGGTTGTAGGCCGAATAAAGTTTTGCCGTTGTGCCATTTGAATAAGTCAGGCTTGTGCTGAACAATTCGTCAGCACCCAACTCTGACGTATCTGGCCAGAAATCAAATTGGGCGTTAGCGGCAGTTGGAGCATTCGCCCCAAACCAGTGTACCCAGCTATTTCGCGCCGAACCGTCCCCCGGAGCGGCAAACCAGCCCTGATATCCCATCAACAACTTGCGATTCATCGTGGAGGGGTCAACCGCTGATATCAGCCGAAAAAACGCCGTCTGGCCGGATGCAGGTAAAGTCACTTGGTTTGTGCCGCTGGTGGAGGTCACGCTGTTGGTCACCGAATTCCAGACCACGGGTTTCGCGGCGAGGTTTGTAGCGGACTGCAAAACATAATAAACCGACGACGTCGGCCACGAGAGCGCCGGATTCTTGTTAACCAGGTTCAGGGAAAGCAGACTGCCCACATTGCCGCCCGGCGTGGCCGTCACGGTGGTGGTGTTGGCACCATAATTATAAAGGCTGTTTACCGTGCCCGTTCCGCCATAACTCGTGATCTTGCCACTGCTGATAAAACTGCTGACGTTGGTGAGTTGGTTGCCGGTAATTACCACCGCCCCCCCTCCGATGTCCAAGACCGACGATCCCTTGATGGAATTCACCGGATCCCACTGCAATAAATTTAAGATTCCGCCATTGACATGCACGATTCCGGTGCCACCGCTCCAACCCAAGCCAAAAGTATTGGCGACGGTCACTGTTCCGCCATTCATGAGGAGCGTGCCGGACGAGCCCGTGTATAGCCCGATCCATAATTGATTCCCAAAACTGACCACCCCGCCGCTCTGAACAATCATCAGATTGGTATAATTATAGCCGATGGCGCACCAATTGGCAGCGCTGGTCATCAGGCTGCCGCCGTTCGTGATGATCACCGTTCCCCCGGCGGCATTATCGCCTCCGACCAACTGGCCGGCCTGCACTGCGCTACTGATCACGCAAGCCCGCGCTCCAGGAACATTAAACCCTACTTTGTTCGTGATACCCGGAACAACACCCGTCGTCCAATTGGCCCTCTCCGTCCACAAACCATGACCGGAGGGATTGGACGCCGGATTCCAGGCCGTCGTGGTCAGAGGGATTACTGCGGTGAGCGTGGTGGTGTTGGCACTGGAATTATACGTGCTACTCACGGTACCGATTCCGCTATAGCCGGTAATCCTGCCGCTGCTGATAAAGTTGGTGACGGAAGTGAGTTGGTTGCCGGCAATCACCACGGTGCCTGCCCCGATGTCCAAGACCGAAGACCCCTTGATGGAATTCGCTGAATCCCACTGCAACAGATTCAAGGTTCCACCGTTGACGTGTGCCGTGCCGGTGCCGCCATTCCAGCCCAAACCAAACGTATTGGTGACGGTGACCGTCCCACCGTACATGAGCAACGTGCCGGACGATCCCGTGTTGTACCCAATCCATAATTGATACCCAAACCCGACCGACCCACCGCTCTGAACAATCAGTTGATTCGTATAGTTATAGCCAATGGCACACCAATTGCCAGCGCTGGTCGTCAGGCTGCCGCCGTTGGTGATAATCACCGCGCCCCCAGGACCGTTGTCACCTCCGACCAACTGGCCGGCCTGCACCGCGCCACTGATCACGCAAGTCCTTGCTCCAGCAACATTAAAACCTACTTTGTTGGTGATACCCGGAGCAATCCCCGACGTCCAGTTGGCGCTCTCGGTCCACAAACCATTGCCAGAGGGATTGGCCGCAGGATTCCAAGCCGTGGTGGTCAGCTGCGCTTCGGCGCGCATGACGATAACCAGAAGAAAACTGGTCATCAGAATGCGGCAGGCGTGTGAATTCACAGGATACCACCGTTTTTTTTATCTAGATAGGTTATGTTCACCGCGTCATCACCATCGATTGATTATTTTCGCCCAATGTCTACGAACCGGCGATACACGCACGGGCCAAACTAGTGTGAGATTCAGGACTCCGCCAGGATACGACTAGTGATACAAATAATACAGGCCACCCAGCCTTGCAAAACGTCCGCTGCCTTTTTGTTTCTAAGGCTCCAAACAGGGGCCCAAGCTGGGCTAAAAGAGTCGGCCCCGCAAAATGCGGTTTACTTTAATTGATTCAAATTGTATTGCGATTTCGCATCAAAATCTTGCAAATCTTGATACTGGTAAAGGGAGCGAGTCCCGCCGGGCCGGTAGGTGTGCAGCTGCAATAATTGGTTAAATTTAATCCATTGCGCAGAGCCGTCGGCAAAGCACTCATTGGCACCCGCTGGGGATCCATCCTTGCTTTTGTGGGGAACTACCGCATAGCTATCCCCGGACCAGCCGGTACCCGCGGCGTTCTTCTCATTCAAGTCACAGGCAACCATCCAAAACGGCTTGGCCTGACCCAATTTTACGGGACTATGCGAGGGGTAGATGCTGCCAGTGCCGTTTCGCCATTCCGTGACACCGCCAAAAAACTGATAGCCAATCAGCCATTGACCAAATACCGGGTCATAAATAATGGTACTAGCAGTAAGATCCGGGCATAGCCAAGGCGTGATGCCATTGGTGGTAATCGGCATCCCCATGATTTTTGTGCTGTCCAACAGATTTGCGCTGAACGCGGCGGTGGTAAAGCCATCCGTGCAAGGCCGGGGATCGTCATAAGTTCCCCCGTTGCTCAATACAATGCGCGGGTTCAGTACCCGGTCGTTATTGTCGCCGGCATAAATCGTGGATCCGAGGGCAATCTGGCGAAGATTGCTGACACACTGGATCCGTTTAGCCCGCTCCTTGGCACTCGCCAGAGCCGGCAGCAGCATGGCTGCCAGAATCGCGATGATGGCAATGACCACCAATAGCTCAATCAACGTAAAGCCGTTAAAGGCGTTGCGCTGGCGACATGCGGCGGTTGATTTCATTTTTCTAAAATCACGACATGATGGAACTGGAAAAATTGGGTTCACCGCAATATTATTCACCATGTTAATGGTTTTGCCAAATCCCCCAAAGGGGGGATATGGCGCGCGCTCTGGGATTGGCCTGAAATGCAGGGTTCACAGAGTTTTAAGGCAAAAGAAGCGCCTGCAAACCCCTGAACACCGGTCTCAGAGTGTGCCCCTCGTTCATTTTGACTTGTTTATGTAGTCTTTGACAGAAAAAGCGGCCTCGGCTTAAAACATCAGCAGAATCCTGTTTTAAATGCCAATTATAGTAGTTATTCTTAACCAGCGTGCTGTTTATTTTGTGGCAAGGGTAGCCGGACAGACAGCCACGCCTACAAAAGTGTCAGCACAGCCGTAGTAGAGAAACCAATTTCCCTGAAACAGGGACAGCCCTTCAATAAAAGTGGTGCCTTGCGCGTATTGGCCGGATTTTTCCCAGGCGAGTTCAGGTTTAATAAAAGGATGATCCAATCGAGAAATCAGTTTGGTGGGATCGGCGGCGGCGAACAAAGCCTGTCCACCCGTATAGACGCCCTGGGATAATTCCGGGTCGCCGCCGTTTTTCGGATCGCTGTTCTTGCCATTGTAGAACACGAGGATGCCTTGGCTGGTAAGCAAGGGGGAGGGTCCGATTTCGCTTAAATTACTGTCGAGAAAACCGCGCCGGGTTCGCATCACTGGCAAAGGCTTGCCATCTTTGCCTGCGACCGGAACCCAGTGGATGAGATCGTCCGAGCTGGCGAGGTTGACAGTGTTTTCACCAAAATACATCCAATATTTTCCGTTGATCCGGGCTGCAACGAGGCGGCCATTTTTCACCTCGTTGACGATGGCGGCGGATTTGGTCTGGACCCCACCCATGATCACCCCGCCCATGTCACCGCCATGGTCGTTTTCATGCTGCGTGCCGGTGAAAGGCGAGCCGTATTTAGTCCAGACGTGCAAATCTTTGGAGCTGGCCAAGCCCAGCCGCCACTTTCTGCCCGTGGGCTGGAGTCCCGTATATTGGCTGTAAGTGAGGTAATAGGTTCCGTCCACGCCTTCCGTGAGGCGGGGATCCTCACAACCCCCCGTCCATTCCCAGTCTTTTTGATTGTCGGCGGCTGGATAAAAAACCGGAGTCGGTTCCTTGGTGAAATGGATGCCATCCGCGCTGACCGCCAGCCCCATGCGCGTGGTAAAGGTGCCAATCCCAGCCTGGCTGGAATCATCTTCCGCCCGGTAGAGAAGATAAATCCTCCCCGCGCGCACCACGGAGGCCGGATTGAACGTGTGCTGGGATTCCCAATGGACCGGCATTTTTCTCATCGGACAATCGAAGACCGAATTCGTATCCGGCTGGATCACCGGCAGGGCTTGATCTGGACGAACAAAGGGGCCGAGTGCCCAGGTGGGCAAATGGGTATCCGCCGCGGCCAGCCAGGGGGCAAGGCAACAAAAAATCATCATGGGGGCGATTAACAAATTTTTCATTTGGTTATAATGTCCCACATCAGCGTTGGTTCACAAAATGGTTGCAGCTCAAAAATCATCTTCCAAAAAAAATTCAGGGCCCCAGCCGGTAGAACGACTGAGGGTTGCCGCTGGTGGCATTGGTCACGGACCAGCGATTTGTTGCAAAATAGGGCGTGTTGGTCACGAGCACCCACATTGGCGATGACAGGCTCGGGGTGGAATACAGATCGAACGCTCCCATGTTGTTGGTCCACAACAGCGCCAACGTTTTGGCGGACAAATACGGATTGAATTGCAACTGGGGCGAGGTCACGTTAAAGGGCGTCTGAGTGACCAGGTTATTGATTCCAAAATTCCCCCAAATATTGATGGGATTATTTACGCTGGCCTTCGAGTTAGTAACACCCGTCCAAGCGTAGCAGCCGATGAGTTCAGAAAGTTTTCCCGAAACGCCACCGCTGGCGGAATTGAACGGCACCGTATAGGCGGAGGCACTGCTGCCTTCGAAGCCGCCGTTGATGAGATGCAGCACCCCGCCATCCACTTTGGTGCCATTGGCACTGAGATAGCTCTCGCGAACCACTTCATATCCCACGTCTCCGCCCTGAATCCAGAAATCCCAGTTGCGTGACCCCCAGAGCGGAGAATTGAAAAACCGGACCGTGCCTTGAAACGTCGGCAGACTGACAACTCCATAATTGTGACCCACCATCCATTCCGGGTTCACGATGTTGATCCGGCAGTTGGGATCAGCGGCGTCGAATTGAAAACAGGTCTGGCAGGAGTCGCACTCGGCGATAATGCCATTGACCGTAGGTCCCTGGCCATTCTGGTCAATGCAGTGCATGAAGATGTTTTCACCAATACTAAAATCCTCGACGAATAATTCGTTGCAGTTACCCAGCACAAACACCTCATTCGTATAATAAACAATAGCGTTGACGAACGGTATCCAGGTAGCGCTGCAACTCCCCGAAAAGCCGGCGCCTTGCCAGTAAGCCCGATTCGCCTGGTATTGGACCATTGTGCCGCTCGAGCCATTGCCGATCATGAAGGTATAGCGGAGCGACCAACCGTCCAACTGTTGCAGAAAATGGTTGGTGCAAGTGTAGGTATTGAAGTCCACATACCAATAGGGATTCGCGCACATCAGGCCGATGGCATAAACATTGCCGCCACGCCCCTGAATGGCAGGCGGATACGGGATGCAATTGCTAGTCTGTTGTTCATAATGAATGGTCAAGCCCACGATACCGGAGTTAGCTTCCAGCGCGACCCCGGGCGGACCGTTGGTCGTGCCCGCCCCCGCATACGGCTGCAGCAGGGTCATTTTCATCATGCTTCCACTATACAATTGGATATTATGGGCCGACGGATAGGATCCGCGCAATTCGACGCCACTGGGAACATCCAGGGTGGTTGACAAGTAATACTTTCCGGGTGGCAAATAAACGATGCCGCCGCCATTGGCGCTAGCGGCGTCCAACGCCGCCTGGATCGCCGCCCTGGCATCCGTCACGCCATCCGTCGGCGCGTTCCACGGCGCGGCCGTGGCGACGAACAAATCCAGCTTGGCCGGACGGCGGGAGATTGAGTTCAACTTGATGTCCGACCAATGAACCACCGGCAGGGGGCTGGTGCTGGCGCGACGGCCATCAATCACCAACCGCCGCGCATCCGCCGCGTTGCTGATGGAGCGGACGGGGTTAAAGGCGCAGCCGGTAAAGGCCGCATAAATGGCACCGGAAGCCATCGCGCATTGATTACTTCCGGCAGGAACGGTCATGGTGGAGTTGACCACGTTGACCACACCGCCGTCCACTTGGATGGCCCCCACAATGTTGCAATTCTGTAACTGCATCTCGGAAGATGTGCCGCCGGTCTGGCGCAACGCACGGCCATTATGCCCCGTCAACTGGCAGGAATGAAAATTGAGCCCGGCGTTGTTGGAGACGGTGCGGTCCACCGCCACGTCGCCGTCGAGCGTGATCCGGGTAAATTCAACGCCCGCATCGGTGGTGCCCGAGCCATCGAGGAAGGCCGTAGCGCAATTACTGATGGAGCCGCCGTAGAATGAGAGGCTGGGAACGCCGTTCGTGCTCGCTAGGGCATACACGCCGATCTTGTAACCGCTGATATTAGCATCCGTGATCGCTTCGCCATCCACGCGCTGAAGCAACTCCGCCGTGCCGTTAGCGCGCATCCAGGCCGCGTGCGGCCCGCCCACCGCCGGCGCGCCGGGTAATTTAGACGCAGGCCAGAAATCCGGCGAGAACCGGACATCTTCCTGATGGCTGATGTCACCCAGATTGTCCACGGTGATGCCGACATAGAGCGGCGAGCCGATGACGGTGGAAAGGATGTGAAGCGCGGCCCCGGGGCCATTAATGCCTTGATAGGAATTAATCAACGCCACGTCCTGCACCACGCTCCAGCCGCTGATTTGCAACGTGAATGGATAAGGAGTGATATTGGCCGGATTTTGATTCGGATACCAAATGGAAACCCCATTCAAAGCGCCCCCATTGAACGTCATGAACGGCGTGCCATTGCTCTGACCCGCACCGGCATAGACTTTGAACAAAGTTCCGACGACCCCATTCGTTCCTTGCGACCAATCGGTCCAGTCACCATGCAACGTCACCCCGGGTGGAATCGTAAGGTTGTTTGAGAAGCAATAGGTTCCCGCCGGCACATATACCACACCCCCACCCAAACCGCCGGAGTTGTTGACCGCGTTCATCGCACTCTGAAAGGCCGCGGTGTCGTCGGTCACGCCGTCTCCAACCGCGCCATACTGTTGCGGCGTCGCCACCGCTACCACAATTTCATTCGTATTATACGGCGGCACAATCACCGTCGGCCCGGAGAGATAAATAAAATAAACCGTCTGACTGCCGGGATTATCCACGACCCCCATGCCCGCCGGGACATTACCGGGAACGAATCGTCCCGTTCCGCTGCGCGCGCCGGAGTATTGGAACAGCACACCGGAGCCCGGCTGGGCGTTGGTCACATTCACCAAAACATTGCCAGACATGACCAGATTGCCGGAAACATTGATGAGCGGGGCAGCGGAATTTGCCACCCCACCGACGTCGAAGGACAATTCCGGCGAACCGCCGAAGGTCAAGCTTGTCATCGGCAATGCCGTACCCGTGCCACCGAGCTTCACACTCAAATTGCCGCCGATATTCGTGTAGGACATGGGCGCGGTTGTTCCAGTGGTGTCGGCAAGAGACGCGTTGATGATAGTCGTGCCGCCGCTGTAGGGATTGTTCGGCGCGGCCAACGTCACCGTGCCGCTGCCGGCCACGGTCAATGAGGAAGGAAATAAATTATCCGCCAACATTGCATTGATGACGAGCCCCGGAGCTAATCCACCGTTATTAAGCAACGTCAGGTTGCCGCCCATGCTGCCAGCCGTCAGCACGCCACTGCCCGGTGAGGCACCTATGGCCAGGGAGGCCACTCCAGGGTTCAGTGTAATTTGATTCGCCAACAGGGTTTCCCCCGCCGTGGCCAGGGTCGCGGCGGTGGTGGTGTTTTGTTGCAGGCTGTTGATGGCGGTCGTCGCGGAGCTTAACTGGATACTGCCGCCGCTCCCGGTAAAATTGATGCGCACGTTGCTGGCGGGCGAATGTGTGACGATCGAGCCGAGCGCCGCAATGTCCACAAAGATGGTCGAGCCCTGCAAACCGTTGGTCGAATCATAAATCGCCGGGCCGCCGTTCACGGTAATCCACCCGCCCAACGTGGGCGGCGCGGTGAAAAACACCTTGTCCTGACTGGTGCCGGCGCTGCCCATTTGAAAATCCACCGTGCCGCCGTTGTGAACCAACGAACTGAACGTCAGAGTCGAAGTCTGCCCACTGGCAGCCGGATAAGCCGAAACGACGTTGGCTCCGGAATTGACCGTCAACGCGCCCGCCGTCTCGCTGAAATTGGCCGCGCTGCCATCGTTGACGAGCGCAAAACTACCGCCATTCAGCACAATCGCGGCCGCATTGCCGATGCGGTTGTTAAGGTTGGCAGCGGCGCTATTCTTGAGAATGAGCATGGCATCGTTGGTCAGCACAAAGCTGCTGCTGCCAGCCGCACTACCGCTGCCCGTGAGGAGCATGGTTCCGCCGTTAATCGTGGTCGTGCCGCTGTAGAGGTTCGCCCCGAGCAAATTCAGAGTCCCGTTGCTAACGGTGAGGTTGCCTGCGTAAGTATTGTTAACGCCCAAGGTCAATGTGCCATTACCCGTCACGTTCAACCCACCGGAGCCGGTCAAGCTGCCATTCAGGATAATGTTCCAGGGATTGCTCGAACTATCGGCAGATTGGAAGGTGACATAACCATTGGTCGTACCGAGGGTGATGGGCATGGTCGTGCTCCAGTTTTGCAAGGCTCCGACCGTGCCGCCCGAAATCGTGACAGTGCTGGAGGACGGGTGATTGGCGCCCGCAGACAGACCCGTGCTCCCAAGATACAGAAAGCCGCCCGTCATGGTGTAACCATTCGTGCAGTTGCCGGTATAAGCGGTGTTGCCGCCAAAGAGGATGCCACTCCAGGCAGAAATGGTTCCACCTTCCTGTTTCATGATGCCGGTTTGGCCTTGCGCGCCGCCACCTTGAACCAGGCCGATGGGCGCAGCCAAACTGACAGATCCCATGGTCAACGTTCCGCCCTGCATATCGAGGGTCGCGTAGTCGCTACCGTTGACTTCGTAACCGGCGATATACAAGCCGGCCACGGTGCTGCCTTGGGCAAAATTAACCGTCGCGCCATTCTGGATAATCAGACTGGCAGCATGTCCGCCACGGGCGACGGCCAGATTGCCGGCGTTCATGTTCAGGGTTGCGTTGGTGATGGTATAAGCTCCAGGGCCGCCGCTATAGGCCACAAAGGAATAGCTGCTGGGCGTCAGCGATCCCCCATTTTGAATGACATTGGCGGCAACATCGAAAATGCCGGGGATATTGGTGCCACTCAAGTAATAGGTGCCGGCACCGTGAAAGCCCGGGCCTTCATTGATGATGTTTCCACCCATGTTCAACCGGGCACCGGCATTAACCGTCCAGACACAAGAATTCCAGCCTCCGGAACCACTGTAAACCGCGCTGTTAATCGTCGCCGTTTTATTCGCGGCCACCGTAATGGTCGGACAGGTGATTTGGTTTGTCCCGGTTATGGTGTAGCCGGAGTTATTGAAGGTCACTGAATTGGCGGACAAGGTAGCGTTCAGGTTGACGGTATTATTTGTCCCATCCACCCCGCCGCCAAACACGGCGTCCGTGGAATCCCAAACGATGTCCGTAGTGCCGTTCCACCAGTCCAGGGTGCTCAAATCCCAAGTGCCCGAACCATCCTGCGCCCCAAGAACACTGCCGTTCGCGTCGAACACCCAGCCACTTGACCCGCTAGCACTCAATACCACCGTGGCCGCATTGGTGCTGCCAGTCACATTGGCGTCGCCAGGATAGCCGGCGGTAACCGTGTAGGTTCCAGGAGATAGTGTTGCCAGCAGCGCGGCCAGACTCGGCGCGGCTAGCATAGCCGTCCCCAAAGTCACACCGCTTGTCGAGAAGGTCACCACTTCATTGGTGGGCAACCAGCCCGTGCTGGTCACCGTGGCCTGAAAAACATAAGGCCGACCTGGATAGACGTTGGTGTTGGCGCAGCTCAATGTGAGCGTGGTGCTTGCGTTGGTGATGCTTGCCATCAGCGTGATGGGCTGCTGCACATAGTAACGCGCCGCCGCACTGCCCCCCAGCGAAAGGCCCGTGACCGTGACGTTCTGGCCGGCTCCCACGTTCGCACCGGCAAAGTTGGCCATATAGCCATTGGTGAACAGGTAGACGTTGCCCACGTCGCCGGCCTGCACTCCGCTCAAGCTATAGCCATTCGTGTTGATGGTGGCCGCCGTGGTGGAATCATAGGGCTTGTTGTTTGCCGTGAGACCAGCCACCGTCACCGGAGCACCCGTCACCACCAATCGCACATCGCCGCCACTGAACGCAATGTTGGCGCTCAGACCGGCCACCGCGGTTCCGTTGACGGTGGCCGTGCCCGTGGCAATAATGCTTCCGCCCGCCTGATGGGCGATAAAATTTGTGGTATTGACGGGTAGCGGCACACCATTGACCGTCCAGAGATTGCCTTCCACCTTAAGCGTGCTGGTCGTGACCAACAGCGCCGGATGCGAGCCGTCATAGGTGAGGACAATGTTGTTCGTTCCCAGGTCCACCGAGCCGGAGGCATTGCCCAGAAGGGTGGCCGCCGTGGAACCCACATTGGTGCCGGTGCCGGACGCAGTAAAAATATTGTTGGCGCTGACCACATAGTTGGTAAGGGCCGACACATCCATGGTGGCACCAGCGGCGAGATTGATACTTGGCGAGTTGCCAATCGAACCATTCGCGGCCAAAAATACTTTTCCGGAATTGATAACCGTCGCGCCGGTGTAGGTGTTTGTGCCGCCTAATGTGAGCGTACCTGCGCCAGTCTTGACAAATCCCTGCGAACCGCTCAACGCCCCAGACAGGGTGATGTTGTTCGACACGCCGCTTGCATTCGCCGCCTGAATCGCCACCGGTCCACCGCTGTTCCCTAAACTAATGTTCATCGTCGAATTCCAATTGGTCAACGCGCCCAGAATCCCGCCGGCCAGCGTGAAAGTATCAGTGGCATGATAATTTGATTCGATGATGCCGCCGGCACCCAGATACAAAGCACCCGTATTCGACAACAGCACAGAGCAAATGGAGCTGGTGTAAGTCGGATAGGCGCCGGCGTTGCCGAATTGAATTCCGCCCCACGAATTCACGACGCCCCCCTCGATAGTAAAGGCTGCCGACGAACCTGACGCGCCACCGCTGGTCATCAGATAAATCGGGCTGGCGTAGGTATTTTTCCCCACATTCACCGTCCCGCCCTGCACGTCCACGGTGGCATGATTGTTCCCGTTGCCGTTGGCATCACTGCTGGACAGCTGCAGGTTCCCGAGGGCAGAGGTCCCAACCGTAAACGTACTGCCATTCTGAACCGTAAGGAGGCCCGTGGCACCAGCCCGACTCACACCAACCGCAGAGCCGGCCAGAGTGAACGTTGCGTTGGTCATTGTCCAAGTGCTGTTGCCGCCGTAAGCGACATAAGTCGCCGAAGAACCGCTGGGTGCTATGCTGCCGCCACTCTGATTGAAACTGGCGCCCTTGAGCTCGAAAAATCCTGCGGGAGTCCAGGTTCCGCCAGTCATATTTACGGTTCCGCCACCGCTAAACAGGGGTTGCACGGTGTTCTCGTTGCAATTGAGGTTCATGATGGCGCCAGCACCGACCGAGAAGTTATCCTGATACCCATTGCCAGTGATGGTAGAGTTGATGGTAACCGTTTTGCCGGCGGCTACCGTGACCACAGAGCCCTGGCCGTCGGTTGAGCGTGGGAAGTAAATCGTGCCATTGGTCAGGGAATAACCAGAATTATTAAAGGTAAGGTTGGTGACGGCAATTTGGGTCGCGCCCACCGATACGGCATACGAACCATCCGCCCCGCCAAACATGGCGGTGTTGGTGCCCGCCGTGGTGCTGATCTGCGACCAAGCCGCGTCGCTGCTGCCGTTCCACCAATTGGTGGTGGAGGTGTCCCAAGTGCCACTACCGCTACCGCTGCTGTTCAGGGCATGGCCGGGGTCCCAACTAAGTGTCTGGGCACTCCCAATCAGAATCGGGCAAACCACGGTTCCCCATAGCAAAAGACACAGGGACCAATGAAATGAGGTCTTCGGGTTTGACCCAGTTGCAAGGAACTTGGTCACGCACATCGGCTTAAGTATTCCCACCTTGCCAAACGATGTCTACACGCGAGGAGATTCCGGGGTTACATGCTTCAGTAATTATCCAGCCATGGCTGATCATTGTAATTGCCCTAAATTATAAAGGGATTTCGCATCAAAATCCTGTAAATCTTGATACTGGTAATAGTCACGTGTCCCATCCGTCCGGTAAGTGTGCAGCCGCAGCATGACGGAAAATTTAATCCATTGCGCCGAGCCATCCGCAAACGACTCACTGCCACCCGCGGGCTGTCCTCCTTTTGCTTTATGAGGGGCAAATGATAACGGATTACCCCAAGTTCCATTCCGCATATTAATGTCCGCGGCCATCATCCAATACGGTTTGGAACTGCTCAATTTCACGGGACTATGCGAAGGGTAAATGCTACTGCCTTTGGGATAGGCGGAGTTTCGCCATTCGGAAACACCACCAAAATATTGGTAGCCAATGACCCATTGTGCATTGACCGGGTCATAAACGATCGTACTCGCAGCCAGATCCGGGCAGAGCCACGGCGTAATACCATTGGTGCTGATGGGCATTCCCATGATTTTTGTCGCATCCAGCAGATTTGCACTGAAACACGCGGTGGTGAAGCCTTCGGTGCAAGTCCGGGGATCAGCATAAGTACCGCCGTTGTCCAATACAATGCGCGGGTTCAGCACCATATCATTGTTGTCCCCGGCATAAATGGTGGCCCCAAGGGCAATCTGGCGAAGGTTGCTGACACACTGGATGCGCTTAGCCCGCTCCTTGGCACTCGCCAGAGCCGGCAGCAGCATGGCCGCCAGGATCGCGATGATGGCAATGACCACCAGCAATTCAATCAGCGTGAAGCCTCCGCAGAGAATCGATGTGCTAGAGTTATTAGTTTTCATAACTATCAATTTAACTCATTACGTGACAGGGTCCGCCTGGCTTGCGCCAGGCGGACTTGCCTCCCAGTAACCGGACTATTTTTATTTGTAAACGCGGGAGCGTCTGTTCTCCTGGCTTAGGTCCTCAGTCTAAATTACGGGTGGCGCAAGCGGTAAAACACCGACGGGCTCTGAGGATTAATCGTGATATTGGTGGCGGTTGTGGAACTACTACCGGGAACATCTACCCAGTTGGTTCCGAGGCCCGTGCTCAGTGAATTTGTCTGGGACTGCAGTATCCAGCCCGCATTCGTAGGCCAGGTCAAACCAATGGTGCTGCCACTGACGCCGATTTGAATCGTGCCCGGCAGGGGATTAATTGTTGGGGCAGAAGATTCTACGAGCAAGCTGCCCGTGCCACCGATATATAGCGGGTCGGTGGTCGCGTTGTAAACACCAGCCGCATAAGTTATACCATTAATCACCAGGCTCCCCACCGTGTTGGTTGTGGAAAAGTCCAACGTAAGAACGGCATTTGACGCCACGCTGAGCAACGAATTCGTCGATAGGGACGGATAAGTTAGTTCCAGCGAGCCGGCATTGACGATGGTGCTGCCGGTGTAGGTGGTATTGCTATAAACCAGCAATAAACCCGTGCCGGTCTTGAGCAATGACCCGTTGCCAGCAATGATGGCTTTGATGTCAAGCTCCGGTCCCGGAACGTCAAATGTGCAGTTCGTGCCACCAAGCGTCAGCGTGCGAGCGCCGGCGGTCCCCACAGTCAGCGCCGGGAAGCCTGCACTGTTGCGCAGCGTTCCGCTGTTGGTGATGAGGAGTGAATCTACGGTTTGAATATGTCCGTTCAGGTCTAACACCCCGCCGTTCAGGGTTACTGGGGCGAACGAGGCACCACTGATAATCTGGTTATTGTTAGCCGTAATTACTACTAGGCCATTCGTATTAACCGTCAGGCCGGGACTGAGGCCAGTGGTGCTTTTAATGGCGTAACCGGCCGTTTTTCCAAGGTTCACCGTGCCGGCATTGACAATCATTGAACTGCCATTGCCGGTGCTAGAAGTTCCGATGACATTCAACGTGCCGTTACCAGTTTTAGTCACGGCGTAATTACCGCCAAGCCAGTTGCCACTCGTGGTCAAGGTGTTACTGGTCACGTTCACAACCAAGCCTGACGAAAGGGTGACCTGCCCACTGCCAAGATCCAGGCTGTTGGATGCGCCGAGATAGGTGAAGTTGCCGGACCATTTGATTGCTAAAGGGCTTGCAGAAATGTCGGAACCGCTGACATTTTCAAGCAAACCACTATCAATTTCAAAAGTTCCAGAGCCTAATGATCCATTGTTGCCAAGGTTAATCTGACCAGTGAAGAGCGTCACACCACCGCCACTGCCGATGGTATTATTGTTCCCCAGCGTCAGTGTGCCATTGCCAGCTTTGGTCAATGTGTAATTGTTGCCACTATCTGAAATCGGGCCGCCAACGGTCAAGTTGTTTGAACTGACTGTTAGGGTCAGATTTTGATTCATTGTCACGGAGCCTGCACCCAGATTCATGCTGTTGGACGAACCCAGATAAGTGAAGCTGCCATTCCAGCTTTCAGTGATGGAAGGAATCAACGCAACATCGGAACCGCTGGTATTATCCAACGCCACGCCAGCGGCCAATGTCAGCGGCCCGGTGCCGATGGCGGAATTTGCTCCGCTATTATCGCCGCCGTTGTTGATATTCAACTGGCCGGCGCTCAGCGTCGTGCCGCCACTGTAGGTGTTCGTGCCGGCCAGCGTGAATGTTCCGCCACCTAAGAGCGACAACGCGGATGAACCCGCCATGCCGCCGGTTCCCTTAATGGTGTAACTCTTGTTAGTAGAGTTGTTGGCAGTCACACTGAACGGATTGACGGTCGTGTTCAACGTGACTGTAATCGGCGAGGAACCGCTTGCACTGTCATCGAATACTACCGCGCTGCCGTCTGTATATTTGACTGAACCGGCAAACTGCGTCCAATTAAACGAAGTGTTGATGTCCCACGCGCCGTTACCCACCGCCCAATACAAAGCGGGATTATAGGTAGAACTGGTCACGACAAGTGCGATGGTCTTCGTAGCTGTAATATTTGTGATATAACCTGATGAAATATATCCTGGTAATGTTGCTGTGGTCGGTGCTGTGCCAGAAATCGAACCGGTATATTTGATAAGCGGATAAGTTCCCACGGCGATGGCGGTGCCGCCGATGGTCAGTGCAGGCGTGACGGTGAACGCCACATTGCCACTAACCTGAATCGGCGCGATGGTCGTGCTGGGCGCAAGCGATCCAAAGTTGTTAGCCAACGACGGCGAACCAGACGCAAACGCTAATGTGCCGATGGACCAATTTTGTCCCGCATTTGCCGTAAGGGACACAATCGGGGTTCCCACCGAACCGTCCAAGGTGACCGCGCCGTTAGTAGGATTACCGGTGGTTGAAACCGCTAAAGTTCCGTTGCTGACTACCGTGGAACCACCGTAGTTAATGGTGCCACCCAAGGTCAACGTGCCGAGACCAGATTTGTTCAACCCACCGGAACCGGTCACACCGCCGCTCAACTGAATGTCATGCTGAGTGCCCGCACCATCATCGCAGAGCAAGGTGACATTGCCATTGACCGTGCCAAGGGTAATCGGCATGGCCGTGGTCCAGTTTTGCAAGGCTCCGACCGTGCCACCGGAAAGCGTAACCGTGCTAGAGGAAGGGTGATTAGCACCTTGGAAAAAGCCGATGCTGGACAAATACAGGCTGCCACCCGTCATGGTATAGCTGTTCGTGCAAAGGCCGGTGACAGCTGAGCTGCTGCCAAATAGAATTCCACCCCAAGCGGTAATGGTTCCGCCTTCTTGGGTCATGATGGCGGACTCGTTGGCCACGCCGCCGCTATTTCCCATCAGGTTGATGGCACAATTCGCGGCTACAGCGCCACTAAATCCCATGGTCAACGTTCCGCCCTGCACATCCAATAAACCGTGGTTGCTGCCCAGGGCGTCAACATCTACAACCAAGGGACAACTGTTGCCAGTTTGCGCAAAGGCAACGGTAGCGCCATTCTGGATGATGAAACTGCCAGTAAATCCAGCGCGGGCGACCCCCATGATACTCGCATTCATAGTTAGCGTGGCGTTGGTGATTGTGTAGATTCCAGGGCCGCCGCCATAGCCCACAAATCCAGAGCCACCGGGTGTGATTGATCCGCCAATTTGATTGACGGTGGATAACATGTTGAATTGAGTAAGAACATTCGTGCCACTCAAGTTAAAAATGCCGGCACCGTTGAATTGGGGAGTCTCATTGCCAATAATATTTCCAGTGACGTTCATCGTGGCACCGGCGTTGGCCGTCCAGACCGCGCCATTAAAGGCCGTGGAGCCGGTGACCGGAGAGGTAATCGTCGCCGTCTTATTCGCGGCGACCGCAATTGAGGAACTGGTCAGCGTATTCGCCCCAGCAAGAGTGTAACCAGAATTATTGAAGGTCACCGAAGTGGCCGTCAGATTGTTCCCATTGGTGACGGTAAAAGTCCCATCCACCCCGCCGCCAAATACCGCGGCCGTTGAGTCCCACGCGATATCCGTCGTTCCATTCCACCAGTTAATCGGCGCTGTAGCCCAAGTGCCTGAACCATCTTGTGCTCCCGCAACACTGGTATTCGCATCCCACACCCAACCACTCGAACTGCTGGTGCCCAAGGTTATGGTCAACGTGTTGGTGCTGCCATACACATTAGCGGTGTCGGGGTAACCGGCAGTAATTGTGTAGGTTCCCGGCGCCAGCGTTGCCAGCAGCGAGGCCACGCCTGTGGCATTCACAGTGGCCGTCCCCAGCGTTACGCTGTTCGTCGTGAAAGTCACCGTTCCATTAGTCGGCCAACCACCGCTGACGATAGATAGTGTCGCTAGAAAAACATACGGCCGACCTGTAAAGACATTGGTATTGGCACAAGTTAACGCCAGCGTGGTGTATGCGTTAGTAATATTGGCAGTAAGGCCAGTGGGCTGCACCAGATAGTAACTTCCGGCAGCACTACCACCTAGCGACAGACCAGCAACGGCAACTGCTTTAGCAATTCCCACATTCGCGTCGGAAAAAGTGGCCGTGTAACCATTGGTTACCAGAAAGACGTTGGGCACGTCCGGGCCTGCCACCCCGCTCAGGGTATAGCCATTCGTGTAGATAGTGGTCGCTGTGCCGCCATCATAAATCTTATTAGTAGCCGAGAGACCACTTACCGTCACCAAAGTTTTAACACCAGTTACCGCCAGCAACACATCGCCGCCGCTGAACTGAATATTCGCCGCCGTCGCCGCTGCTAGAGCTGTTCCGTTGACAGTGGGCGTGCCGGTGGGAACGATGCTACCACTAGCTTGATGGGCTATGATATTTGTGCCAACCGTGGTCAGCGCCGCGCCATTGACCGTCCAAAGATTGCCTTCAACTTTAAGCGTGCTGTTTGTGACGAACAGCGCCGGATGGGAGCCGTCATAGGTCAATATAATGTTGTTGGTTCCCAAATCCACCGAGCCGGAAGCGTTGCCGATAATGGCCGCCGCCGATGAACCCACATTGGTGCCCCTGCCAGCAGCGGTGATGACATTGTTGGTGTTAACCACAAAGTTGGCAATGGCCGACACATCCAATGTGGCCCCTGCCGCGAGACGGATGCTCACAGAATTGCTAATCGAAGCATTCGCACCCAAAGCCACTGCGCCAGCGTTGATGACCGTCGCCCCGCTGTAAGTGTTCGTGCCATTAAGCGTAAGGGTTCCGCCACCGGTCTTGGTGAATGTGCCATTGCTGGTGTCATCCGAAAGAACGCCTGAAAGGGTGATGTTACGCGCCGTGCTACCACTGTCAGCCGCCTGAATGGTCACGCCAGCAGCGCCCAGCTTCATGTTCATCGGGGACGTCCATACAGCCGAGGCGCCGAGTGTGCCGCCTTGGAGCTGGATTAGATAAGGGAGGGCGGCGGCGGCACTTCCAATAGTGATACCATTGACACCGACATAGAGGCTGCCACCGCTGAGCTGTAGCTTGGCAAGAGATGTTGCATTATAGGTGCCAGCAGTGCCGCCGAACTGGATACCGTTAGCGGTCACGTTTCCGCCGGATTGGGTCATGGTAGCAGTCTGGGCGGCAGCGGATCCGCCATTTCCAAAAAATTGAAGCACGTTAGCGGTCTGGCTGGTGCCAACGGTAAGGGTGCCACCCTGCACGTCGAGTTTGCCATTGGACAGAGTGTCGTTACCAGCAATAAAGAGATTTCCAAATTGGGCTGATATCGTTCCAACGTTCACCGTGCCGCCAGTTTGCACGGTCAATGTGCCAGTTGAGTTGCCTCTGCCTAAACCTAGATAACTTCCACTCCCTTGGTTGATGCTGAGCGTGCCACCAGAAATGGTATAGTTCACATTTCGGCCGGCGGTGTGGTCAACCCAACTGCCGCCGCTACCCGTCGTCACCGTGCCCCCCGTTTGGTTTATGACAGCAGTATTGAATCGAGGGACGGAGGGCGTAGAAGTCCCGCCGGTGATATTCAGGGTGCCTGCCCCGCTTATTGTATATTGAGCACCGCTAAAACCGCCGCCCAGATTCAGAACGCTACCGGCGTTGATGGTGGTAGCCTGCGCCGCATTGTTGCCGCTGATAGCGCAGTTGATCGTGGCGGTCTTGTTGGCCGCCACGGTAATGCCACCATTGACGGTGGCAGTTGTCAGATTCAACGTGGTTCCGGAGAGTGTATAACCGCTGTTGTTAAAAGTAATACCGCCTTGCGCTTGAACCGCCCCAGAAAGCGTGACAGCATAGGAACCGTCCGCCCCCCCACCGAAGGTGGCCGGGTTTAGATTGGCATTGACCCAGTTTTGATTCTGGAGTGTGGCTGTGGTGTCAAACCAATTTCCTGCGGCGGTCGCCCAAGTGCCGCCACCGTCCTGCGCTCCAGTGGTGCCAGTGTTCGCGTCCCATATAAAACTATCGACGGCCTCCGCAGCCGGGGCGGCGAAGATAGCCAACAGCGCCGCCAGGGACAGCAGTTGGCGCGGCCGAGTCAAAAGCAGGCGCCAAAAGGTTTCGGTGCAAACGGATAGATTTACGATTTCGGTTTGATTTGTTGGGTTCATGCTATGTTGTTTTTTGGCTCGGGCACAAAGTTCAGCGAACGAACCCTGCACCTTCACACTGTTTTCACTTCACGCTTTCCACTTTATTCATCCCAGGACAGAGCGCGAAACACCGCGTGACCATGGATTAATTTTATGGAGAACTTTGTAACAATAGCCCACTTCTTGAAATTGGCTATTCCCCTAAAGCGGGGATATGGGAAGCCGCCCAATCATTGAGTGGATAGAGGGAGGTAATGAAGCCGCTATTTATGACCGAAGCGCGCCACGGCTTCCAGCCGGTTGCGCACATGCAACTTTTTGCAGATGTTTTTGACGTAGGTCTTCACCGTTTCCGAGCCGATGCCCAGTTGATCGGCGATTTCTTTATACACGAAACCGGACGCGAGCAGGTTGAGCACCTCCCGCTCCCGGGGAGCAAGGTTGGCCGCTTCATCGCGGGAGGGTTCCGCCTGACGAAACTGCCGGACCACCTTCCGGGCGATGTGGCTCGACATCGGGGCCCCGCCCTGATGGACATCTTCAATGGCCCGCAGCAAAACATCCGTTGGGCTCGACTTGACCAGATACCCATCGGCTCCCGCCTGCAGGGCCTGAAAAATCCGGTCACTATCCTCGTACACCGTGAGCATGATCACATGCACTGCTGACAGGTCTTTGCGCAACTGCGCCACGCATTCGATACCCGACATTCCCGGAAGATTGATGTCCATCAAAATGACATCGGGCTGCACGGCAACCATTCCCGCCAACGCCTTCTCGCCGGAGCCAAAGGTGCCCACGCAGCAAACCCCGGGTGCTGATTTGAGAATGCGCTCCAATTGATCCCGCAGGCCGCTATCGTCTTCCACGATAGCCACCCGCCGGAGCTTGGGATTGTTTTTGAGTGGCGACATGATGCTTATTTCCTTGGCCATGATGGGCTAAAGGGTCTGCAAGGGGAACTCAAAGGTTATCCTGGTTCCGGCACCAGGCTGGCTTACCACCGAACAAGTCCCCTGCAGCGAGCGCATCCGTCGCTCCATATTGTCAAGGCCGTTACCACGGGCAGATACCGCAGGATCGAACCCACACCCATTGTCGCCTAATTGAATGCTTAAAGCATTATTCACCAGCTGGAGGCTAACCTGAATCTCCGTAGCGTGCCCGTGCTTAATCACATTATGAATGGCCTCTTTCACCGCCATGATGACGTTGTGTCGGATGGGGCTGGACACGGGAACATCGTCCGGCAGATCTGGAATCTCCAGCCGACACCGCATCTGCGCCTGGGCACACATCTTGTTGGCCATTTGGCAAATAAAACTGGCCAGCGAATCGAGATGGTCGTCCTTGGGATTTACCGCCCAGACGGTTTCATACAGCGCCTGCACCAGTTCACCGGTCAGACGGGAGACGGACCCAAATTCCGCGCGCGCCTCCGGCGACAAGTTGAGCTTCAGTTGGGCCGAAGAGCTGAGCAAGGCAATCTCCGTCACCCGCGCTCCGAGATCGTCATGAATGTTTTGGGCGATCCGAAAACGTTCCTGCTCCAGATCCCGCAACCGTTCCAAGTCCTGAACCTGTCGTTTCATCCGTCCCCACGAAGACAAGCGCCAGCTTCCGGCGGCTAAGGCAAACAATGCCACCCACACGGCCACCCAAAACCAGATTGTTTTCCAGGCGGCGACCGGCACAAGGACCAGTTGGGAATGGTTGCGCCCGGTGGGAAGCCCCATGAGATTTAAAGCCTCCATGCGAAACCGGTAGAGTCCCGCCGGAAGATTCGTGTATTCCGCTTTCCCGTAATCCGCTGCGCTAATACTGTAAACCTCCTCCCAGGCGAAGGTTAGTTTCGCCCCCGGCGTAAGCACGGGGCCTTGCATCTTGCCTGTACTCCAGTCGGCGTGACCTTGCGGATTGTCATCCAAAATTGCCAGAGCCACGTCTGAACTCGGGCCATAGCGCAAGAGCCGGGCATCGGCCGGGCGGATACCGCCCCGTTCCCATCCCACCGGCGACATTTTTGCAGCCTCCTCAGTCACCTTGGCAGCATCCGGCTTCACTGGCGGAATCAGGCTGATGCAATTCATATCGCCGGGGGATGGCCACACCACCAGATTACGAACGGCAAAAACTCCGACGGCCTCGGGCGGTCCCGCCGAACTGATGACCACCCAAAAGTGAACGGCACCGGCGGGAACGGTGACAACCTCTTTCCGACGAACCCAGGGTGAATCCTTGAAACTACCGGTCCAGCCCGGGCTTTCGCCCTGCACCTCAAACGACTGCTCGGCAATATCCCGCTGACTCGCATCGATAAACCGAATCACCATCCGCATCAAAACCGAGCGTTCATGCCAACCCTGCTCGTAGCCGTCCAGCTGACAGCGAAACCGGAGCGGCGCATTCGACGCCAGCGGGTTGGGGCCATAGGAGAAAGTAGTGATGCCGGGATGCGCGGGTAAATGAAGTGACTCGTTGGAAATTCCAGCCAATTCGCGGCCATTGATTTGGACCGAGCCGAGCCTAAACGGCGGCTGCTCTTTCTTGGGATTCTCGAGGGGAACGGATAGCATATCCCGGCTGCCTTCGGCCAGCAGAGCCGGGACGATCAGAATCGAGGCCACCACAAAAGCCCCCACTCCTAATACCGCAGCAAAAGTACGTTTGCCGCCGTTATGCTTCAGGTTGCACATAAAAACACTGCTCCAAAAAATTTCCGCAACGGAATCATATTGATTCATGGATTTAACCTGGCTGCAAGACATTCTGAAACCGTTCATTCCCTTTTGCCATTGACCCAAATTCAAGCGAATGACCTTTCTCCCAATCGGACGACCCATTTTTCTATTTCTGAAAACGGTCTGCTTATCTTAAAAATAAAACCCTGATTATTTATGGTACCCCCTGGAGATTTGCGTTGCGACAGCGGCTTGCACGGCAGTCACTTCATTTGGTTGAGGGTTTTCATAATATTGCTCAACAACCGGCCCGCGATGGGGTCCCTGTCTTTGGCTGAGAGGACAATTCCGCTTGCGATGATGACGCCTTTACCCAGGTGAATTTCCACCAGCGGCGCACCGGCGATGTCGAAAAAATGGCTCTTTGAATCAGGACCAAATAAAGTCTGACCGTGGAAATCGCACTGGTGGGCGAGCGGCGCCACTTCCGCTCGCGCGCGGTTCACCTCCCAAGTGCCGGTGCAGGCAAGCGGTGTGATTTTTGGCCCCAACTCAAACCAGGAGAGGTCCAGTGGCTCAATCCCGTCAAACACCGGCGATTCCGGCACCACCAGGCTGACGATTTCCCCTTGGGTTGAGCGATGACTCTTCACGTATTCCGGCAGAAAACGACACAGGTCTGCGCCGGGCTGGAGCAGCAAGACACGACCACCATCCTGGACGAATGCCTTCAAAGTTCCAGCTCCGTTCGGAACCTTCAACGCGGCAGCGAGATCACCCACGACCAGGACTTTTGTTCCCGAAAGATTTTCCAACGCAACGGCTTTGGCTGTCAAACCCGCCATAGTGGCCTTGCTTTTGCCAGAGGGATCGAAGAGCGCCACGGGTGAAGAAACTGCGAAATTCGCCCAGTCCTGCGTGGCCAGGACGATGTCGTAATCATTTGTCCCGAGGGTGAGTCCGCCAGCCGTGAGCGTGAGCACGAGTTTGGCGTTGACCCTTGGACTGGACAGTATCGCCGGCATCCGGAAATCGACATCCAGCCAGTGGTTTGAATAATATTTCACGGCAGGAACCGGCACGCTGCCCTGCGCTAGAATCGCGTCGCCAGCGTGAATTTCCCAAACCAAGGTTCCGGCGGGCGTGGCGTGGTAGTCCTCCGCATCATTGACGACGCAGACCCGGCGTTTTGCTTGATCACCAGCGTAGAAGTGGCGTCCGTACAGTTCCGCGCTCACGAGCACGGGTTGCATGGCTTTCCCGATTTCGTGATATGCCGGCGACGGACGGATTTCACTGGTTTTCCAAGCCTCCGTGAACCAGGTGAGATACGCAAAGGGCATCAGACCCGCACATTGCTTCCGGGAAGTGCGGCGGATCGTTTCGGTAAGTTCTTTGGTCAGGAAGGCCTGGCGCGTCAGGAAGATGGCCGGATCGTTTTGTTCGAAGGCATAATTCCCCACCAGTGCCTGTGGCACGTAGCGGTTGTAAATATAGGAACGAACCGCCCAGCCGTCCCCACGCGGGTAGCCCGTGGAAATTTCCTGACTGATCAAGGGGCGGCCCGCGGTGCCGTAATTCCGGCCAAACTCGCCATTATAAAAGGAAAAGAAACTGGGATTATACCAGCCGTTGTAAGTATGCACATCGTCCATGTCCCCGTCATCGAACGCATTTGGGGCCACCACATCCTGATAGCTTTTTTCCGCCTCTTCCCGCACATACCCGGAATAGGCAGAGATGGGCCGGGTCGGATCCGTGCGCCGCATTTCCCTGATGGCGTCATTCAGAATTTGCCACTTGCGTTGCAACAGCGGGGTGTCTTTTTCGTCAAATCTGGCGAAGTTCATTTCGTTATTGACGGTCCACATCAGCACAGACGGATGGTTGCGATAGCGGCGCATGAGGCCGATGAATTCGTCCTGCCACAGCTTGATCAGTTCCGGCGGCGGCGGCTCACCTTTGATCATCAACCACGGCCAGGTACCCTCCAGGGAAACGCCCATGCCGGCCTCATCGGCCGCCTCCAGCCAGGCTTCGGTGAAGGGCTGGCAATGGGAGCGCGTGAGCCAGATGTTGCCTTGGTGGGCCAATTCAAAAAAACGGCGAGCCAGGGCGCCGTCATTTGGACGCAGTATGGCCGGAGTATGATTACCGCCACGCAACCAATACGGTTTGCCATTTAACAGAAAGCGGCTGCCGTCCGCCGTGAAGGTGCGAAATCCAATTCGGACCTCCCTGGTGTCCAGCACGCGACCGCCGTCCGCGAGTTTTAGAACGATTTTATAAAGGTTGGGGGTTTGCGGAGTCCACAGTTTCGGCACGACCTTTGGGGTAGTAATGGTTGCCGGGAATTTTCCATGCGCCGGCAGATTCACCGGCAACGTTTTACCAGCACAAAGCATCGAATCGTCCTTGCAATCACGAATCTCATAAGAAAACGCCGCTGCCAGAGCTTTTGATGAATCATTGAGAAGCTCCACGGCAACCGTGGCTTGATTGGTCGTAGTCTGGATAAAGACTTCACCGACGCGCGCCGGATCCGTCACCACCAGTTTCACCGGTTGCCAGATGCCCGCCGCGCTGTTTTGCATCATCCCATGCGCCATGGCTTCCATCATCTCCTTGGTCACTTTCACGGTCACCGCCTCTGTTTCCGTCTGGTTGGCATTGGTGATCTTCTGGTCGAGATTGGCAACCACGTGAACGGCAATCAGGTTCTTGCCGGGGACGACAGCTTCCGTGATATCGCAGTCGATCTCCTGAAACATTCCGGTATTCGAGGTGATTTTCTTCCCATTCACCCAGACGTCCGAGATTTTTGCCACGCCGCCAAAGACCAGGCGGAAATCCTTACCCGCAAGATTTGCGGGAAGCTCGATCGTTTGCCGATACCAGGCGCTCTTGGTTTTTTCCCAGTCAAATGTCAGCGCATTCAGGCGATCCAATTCTTCCTGAGTGGCCACATCGGAAGGCGAACGGTAGGCGGCTGCGCCCCCGAGCTCGGGGTAACTGACCTCGCCATACAGCCAACAATAGGAAAAAGTCCAGAAAGCCGGCACGGGCATGACGTGCCAGTTTTGGTCCGTGCCGGGGGACGTGGCCGTAGCGGCATCCACCTGGTGATCCGGCATCAATAGCCAGTTGCCTTCCAAAGAGTATTCTCCACGGGTCTCCGGCAGGCTGGTAATGCGGATGGGTTGCCAGGCCGCCCTTTGTTTCGCCCGTACGGCTTCCTTATCTACCGGCGGCGGTTCCCATACCCGGTTGCCGACAGCCTTGAACGCGGCGAGAGCTGCGCCGGTCAGCGGACTCACTTTGAAGTCCACAAACTCCGTCGGAAGCCAGCCGCCACCGAGCGCCACGCCACCATTGTCCCATCCGTATTGATCGTCGGTGATGTTGATACGGGGAAGGGGTTCATCGTTTAAATAGATTTGAAAATGTCGACCAACGGCGGCCACGCGGAGGCGATACCACTCACCCGCTTTGGGTTTGAAATCCAAAGAGGCGAAGCCCAGGTTGCGCGATTTTCCGTCCGCGGCGTACCGGGCGAAACTTAATTGCGGTTCAACTCCGCCACGCAAGCCGAAAACATAGCGGTCCTCGCGATCCTTCACACGGATCGCTCCCCATATTTGCACCGGCTCGTTTTCTTTCACCGCGCGGGCGCAACAACTCATCGTGCAATCGCCCGACAAGGCGAGGTTGGCCAGACTGCCATTGGCGATCGTCACCGACTGATTCGAAGTGGTAATCTCCGCGCGCCCAAAGGTGCGCCAAGAACCATCGAATGAATTTGGCAACGACAGGTTTCTGGCTTTGGCAACCGTGGCTACCAGCAAAAACACAACACTAAAATATAGAATTTTTGTCAAAATCATCAGGATTAAAGTACCGGCATTCGGTATCGGCAAAACCCATTTCCACCCGGTTACGAGTGCTTGAGGTGAAGCATGATGGTACAGCCTGAGGGCAACTGGTAGCGGCGATTCCCGGCTGGCGCTGGCAGGTTAGCTTCCGGCAGGTCGACGACTTCGGCCTGCGACAAAACCAGCTCGCCTTGACCACCCGACGGTAGCTGTAAAACCAGCTCTCGTTCGCCGGGCTTACCGCGCGAGCGTAGACTTATCGGGCCTTGCACGGTAAAGGCCGTCAGTTCGAGATCTGCCAAGTCACCGAGTTGCGGCCGTAGTTCGTAGCGTTTGAATCCAGGCTCCAAGGGCTTCAGTCCCATGAAGCCCTGATAGGCAATATAGAGCGGCGCCACGGGACAGTGGCTCCATTCCTGGCCGTTGTCCGGCGAGGCAGTCCAGTCCTCCTGCAGCGTGTTGTTCAATTTTACCGAGGCCATGGTCGCAAAGCGCTGACGCAGGTCTGACACAATAATGTCCGCGCGGCCCCCCTTGGCCAGTGCCCACAGCCGCCAACCGGCGTTGGCCGGATAGGAAAAGCCCATGTCCGGCGGACATTCAACCAGTGAACGCAGGGAGGCAGCGGTTTGGTTATCGGGACACTGATCATAGAGAATGGCCGTTGCCAGCGAGCGGTCGCAGGTGCGCGGGGTTTTGTCCTGCGCCAGCCACGGCAGATTGTTAACAAATAATTTTTGTTGCTCGCTCCAAAACCGCCTGACCGTTGCCGCGCGCAATTCCCGGCCAAACTGCTCAACGGACTCAGCCTGACCGTCATTGCCAAAAGCGCGGCAGATGGGGCCCAAGGCGTGTTCCATCGCGGCGGCGGTATAAAGGTTGAAAGCGCATTGTTTGTGACGTTGCTGCTGATAAGCAATATGGTCCATCCAGACGGACGGGATGCCAATGTTTTCGACGGGCAGCAAGCCATCAGCGCCGACGAGTTTCTGAAGAAACTGCGCAAAGCGGAGCAGACGCGGATACGGCTCCCGCAACGCCGCCAGATTACCCGTGTAGTTGTAGTGATGCCAATTATCGAAAGTGAACCCCACGCCGTGATCCAGAATCGGGCCCCAGCCGGAGAGGTCGAACTGGCGTTCCACCAACCGGGCCAGCCGGTCATAGGCGGGCCAGCAGTCTAGAAAAAAACCATCTTTGGTCATCCCCTGACTGAACGTGGTCAGATAGCGGGCCACCAAACTGCGTTCCCCCAAACCCAGGTGAATGGCGTGCAATTGGTGTCCGCAGTCGCCACTGTATTGCTGGCGCTCACGGCCGCCGCCATCCATCAGCGTTTCCTGGGCGGAAGCATTCAGGGTGTTGAAGGAGGCATCAAACAGGCGCTGGAGCCCCGGCTCGCTGGTGCGCAGTTGCGGCTGGTTAGGCCATGGAAAAACGCGCCGCCGGATATGGACATCGCTTATTATTACCGGGCCTTGGGCATTATGAATGTGCAGTTGAAGCCAGCGCAGACTCTCGAAGTCGAAAGTTTCAAATTCATTCCTGCCCTCCCGGCAAGTGAAACGCGTCCACGAATAAAAATGCGTATCCAGGAGTGGCGAGGCGCCAAGGGCGTGGGATTCATGGACGAGCAGTTCGATGATGGTGCCGGCGGGTGCTTCAATCGTAAAACCTGGCCAGCCGACGATTTGCTCGGTGAACTCGAAGGTTAGGGCAGAACCCCGATTGCCATCCAATTCCACCCGCCACTGCCCAGGGCCGGTCGCCGTGGCCAAGTCTCCGCGTTGGGCGGTGTAGGCGTCCGGAACACGAAAATCGAAATAGTCCTGCGGCGGAATGCGCCAATCCAGCCAGTAGGTTTCGGCTAGTCTGGCTGCAGGCACCAGCGATTCCTTCAAAAGCGGAATGCTGCGGGGCCGCAATTGGGTGTCGGCCGGTCCGCCGCCTACATCCAACTGGTATTCGGTGTAATTGGTGGCCAGCGCTGGTTTGTTGGGCGAACCGCCCAACGGCATGGCCGACAACCAACGGGAATCCGTTTTAAAATCTGGGCGAGCCCAGTCGTGTGGATATAGTTGCGCATCAAACTCCTCCTGCAACGCACGCAGATACCATCGTTTGGGGTGACCCGGCCGCCAAGCCCGGCACAACAATGTCTCCCACGAAGCGTCCGAAACCAATTTTTCCACGCGCCCATCGGCGTGTTCAATTTCCAGCCAGAATAAGAAGCCCGGCTTGCCCAAGGGCCAGGTGCCATCACCGGCGCCATAGAACATCACAGTGACCGCCAGAGCATTTTCACCCGGTTGTAAATGATTCGTCAGATCGAGCGGGTCGGCCTCGGCCCAGCGCGGGTCGCAAGGTGGCGGCCCCCATTGCACGCGCCGGTCATTGACTGCCAGCCGGTAACGGCTGTCGGCACAAATCCAGCCCGTGGCGCGTCGGGGCTTGGCGGCGAGTTGCAGTTGGCGACGGAACAGGATGAACGTGCTGGGCAGCGTGCGACCAGAAGGAAACCAAATCCAGCGGGCAGGCGACAGATCCGGGAGCGCCGGGCCGGCCACGGCCGGCGCGGCCACGGGCTCAATCCAGTTCCGGACAGGTTCAGATGGATTAGCGGAGCCCCTTTGTGCCAGCAGCAATCCACTGCCAGCCACAGTGGAGGTTTTGAAAAACTCGCGACGATTCATACAAATAAATTATTCAGATCACAGGTAGTTCAGATTCCCGGCTTCGATGGCAGGGTGGCCGGTGGAAACGTTTGCGCACCGGTCTAAAATAATTTTACCAATTCTGCGGCGACAATTTCGTGGCCGCGGGCATTGGGGTGATTCACCTGCGACATTAAATTAGTCAGGGTCGTGCCGCGCGCAAGCTCAGCCTTGAAGGCAGCGAGCGAATCCACCAACCCGACATGAAACTCGGCCGCCAAATTACGGATCTGCTCGGCGTGTTGATTTAGAAGATCCTTCGCATCATCCAATTTCGCCGACTGGTCCGGCGTGGGCGTGAGCAGAATGATCTTCGCGCCTGTTGCCTGTGCTTTCTCAATCATGGCCACCCAATTTGTCCGCGCGCATACCAGACCGATGCGGCGGTCGTTGAGTGCGTAGTCAATCAACACAACGTCGGGCTTGTGCGTGAGCACGTCGGCGGCAAAACGCGCCGCCCCATGGTCAGAGGCCTCCCCCCCGATGGCGGTCACGATGACGTTGATAACGGCATTCGTATATTTTTCAGCCAATGCCTGACGGAGTAGATTTGGATAGGCGTGCAAAGAATCCACTGTCGGTGTTTTAAAATATCCTGACGGCACACTATGACCGTGGCAGACAATGTTTATCGCACGGTTTTTTGGCCACTGCGTTTCCAACATGGAGACAACCGGCGCCAGATAATGTTCAGAGGATGCGACTTGAGCACTGGAGGCGAAGCCATTCATCCAGCAACCCATTAAGGCACAGATGGTTAAAAGGGGGACGCGTTGCAATTGCATGTTTATGCCGATTGAGGCTTGTATTATTTCCGCAACCAACAGATATGCATCCTATTCGCTGGCGGCGGGCGGCAGTGGTGGATAGTCAAAGTTCGGCGGCATGGTTGCCGGCGGACGAGACTCCAAAGCACTGCCCCAATCAGGATTGGGTTTGGCCCCCATCTTCAGCTTCAAAGTGCCGCCCGCAGTCACTTCGGCGCGGCTAATCCAAGGACGATTGAGCGGCTTCCCATTGAGGGTGGCGGACTGAATATAGATGTTTTCAGGACTATTATTCTTGGCGATGACGGTGAATGTCCGGCCCGGGAAATATTTTGAATCCAGATGGAGGACCGCCTGGCTGACCACGGGACTGCCAATGGCGTAAATGCCACTGACCGGATTCACCGGATAAAAACCCAGCGCGCTGAAGATATACCACGCGGACATCTGGCCGCAGTCCACATTGCCGCAATGACCGGCAGGCGTATCATTAAAAAATGCGGCCAGCGACTGGCGCACGCGTTGCTGGGTTTTGTAAGGTACGCCAGCGTAATCGTAGAGGTAAGCGACGTGATGGCTTTGTTCATCGCCTTGGGAATATTGACCGATCATACCGGTGATGTCGGGAATGTAGGGCGTGAAGTTAGAATCCGCCAAAAACATGCGGTCCATTTTTTCTATGAAGCCTTTATCACCACCGTGCAGGGCAATCATGCCGGGCACATCGTGTTGCACGGAGAAAAGATATTGCCAGGCATCTGCCTCGGTATATTCGTCATTCACCAGAATATTGGGGGCGAACGGTGATCGCCACGAGCCATCGGCCTTGCGCCCGCGAAAGAATCCGGTCGAGCGATCGAACAGATTCCGGTAATTCGCCGAGCGCTGGTAAAATAATTTGGCGTCATCAGCATGCCCCAAATTCTCCGCCATCCTGGCAATCGTCCAATCGTCAATTGTATATTCCAAAGTCTTGGCCGTTGCCCCCTGTTTTGGCTCGGAAGCAACATAGCCGAGTTTCCGGTAGCTGTCCAAACCATGGCGATCCTGCATGGCCGTGTCACGCATGGCTTGATAGGCCGACGACGCGTCATAATCGCGAAAGCCTTCGAAATACGCCTCAGCGATCATGTCTACGGAATGATAGCCGATCATGCACCAGGTTTCATTGCCCCACAGCGGCCAGATCGGTGTCGTCTGCTGGCCAAGTTCCTGATAACCGACCAGCATGGTCTTCACCATGTCATTAATGCGGTCCGGCTGGAGAATCGCAAGCAACGGCCATTCCGCACGGTAGATGTCCCAGATGGAAAAGGTGGTGTAGTTCTGGAAACTACCGATATGATTCTTTTGATCCATCCCCCGATAAGCCCCGTCCACATCATTGAACAGCATCGGCGCATGGCAGGATAAATACATATTCGCATAGAATGCTGACCGGATATGCGGATCAAAGGACTCCACCTCGGCGAAATCAAAAACCTTTTGCCACTGCCGCACCGCCGCCGCGCGGGCCGCGGCGAAGTCCCAGACGGGGAGTTCAGCCGCAAGATTTTTGCGAGCTCCTGCAACGCTCGTGCCAGAGATGCCGACTTTGACCAGAATAACTTCGCTGGCTTGGGTGTGATAATTCACAAACGCCTTCAGATTTTTTCCCTCCGCATCCGTCGAATCATTTACCAGCCGCTGCCCGTCACATTCGATGCCAAAAGAGTCAAACGGCTTGGAGAATTCCATCACAAAATATACCGTCCGGCTTCCGCCCCAACCGTCAGATGTTCGGAAACCGCTGATGGTGGTACGGTTTTCCACCTTGATGGACGACGCCGTGGTCTTGTTCATAATCCCATGAACCAAATCCAGGACGAAGTGTGCCGCATCGGAGGCCGGAAAGGTGTATTGATGAAGCGCGGAGCGCTCGGTCGCCGTCAATTGCACATTCACTTTCGGAGTTTCCAGGAAAACCTGGTAATAGCCCGGCGTAGCTTTTTCATTTTGATGTGAAAAGCGTGAAGCGTAGCCCTTGCCGGGCGAACCGGCATCCAGAGTCACTTCGCCAACGGTAGGCATGAGCATGATATCACCCATGCAACCGCAACCGGTTCCGCTCAAATGGGTGTGGCTAAACCCCAGAATGGTAGAATCCGAATAATGGTAGCCGGCACATCCGTCCCACGTATCGAGCCGGGTATCAGGACTGACTGAAACCATGCCGAAGGGAGCGGTCGCGCCGGGGTACGCATGGCCATGACCGTCCGTACCCACCAGCGGCAACGGCAGATCAACAGGATTGATCCCGCCCCAAGCATGGATGGCGGCAGTCAAAGTTATCGCCTGAACAAGAGCCAGAGGTTTCATATAGATTTAGAGTTTAGCCCAAACATCCACGCTGCGATAATCCCCCAAAGCGGGGATTAGGTGAATTACAGAAACCGCTTCACCAACCTGAAATAATATTCAAGTATGACAGATTATTGACCTTTCATTGTGTTTTTTTAATTGTTCCCCGCGCCGGAAAACGACACATTGATCTTCTTCTCCTCCGGGCTACCAACCGCGCCATCAAACTCAATTTGGTGGAGATTAAACGAAATCACATCCGTTCGCGCCGGTTGCGTAACGGTCAGGCGCAAATAGTTTAGGTCGGATCGGTCGGCGCGGATGTGCATTTCCACTGGCCGCTTTTTCCATGGCTGAAGCACGCTCACGAACTGGCAATCCTCGCCACGTTTTCTCAAGGCAATCATGGGAAGGGTCTTCCCGTCCGACGCTGGGCAGCGTCCAGAGAAAAGGACGCTGTTGGTATCCCCCATAAACCAGACGTTCAAGCCCGTACCATCCGGCATTAGCCAGTTGGCTTTGGCGTCCGGTCCGGTCAGCTGTTGCGTCTGGACGTCGGTTACGAAGGGATAGGAAAAGCTACCGTTTTTCTCAGGGTCGGCGGGCCGGCTGGCTGAGGTGCCGGAAAGAATCAATTTATCTCCGAACGCATGAAAAAACGCGTTATAGGTGTGTTTCTGATTGCCACGCACATCATCCCAGATGACCGCATAATCGGCGGCCAGCAAAATGGCGCGAATCCAACTGGTTCCCGGTGCCAGTTGCGACGTTTCGGCAGCAGCCAGTTTCAACTCCGGTTCATCGCGGAACGCAATGAGGTGGTTGTCGGTTGTGCGCGGCTGGTTGCCATCTTCGGCGGCAATTGTATTGTGCGCCGTGACGCCGCTGAAAAATTCCATGTTGCGGCTGCCATAGCCCGGCGTGCCGAGTTCTGGCGCCATGGGCCGACCATTTGCGAAAAACGTCACCCCCATCTTGTCGTAGTGGCCGTGCCCTAGAAACGGGCCGTAATGAAATGTAAGAAACATTTCCCGGGTGATGGGGATATTCGAGCCGTGCCGGAGAATAGCAATCCCCAGGCCCGGAAAATTCGTAGAAGTGAACACTGGCGCAGCGGTTTTTTCCGGGATCGATTCGCCAAACAAGAACAGGCGGTAACGCTGGTCGTAAAAATCACCCGTCACGCCACTGCGCCCGACTTCGTCGCCCCGGCGAATGGCCCAGGCAAATGCGGGTTTGTGATAATGCCAATAGGCCACGCAATATTGGTCCACCGGCAGCCAGGCATCATACCAGCCGTCGTTAATAGCCGGCAGTTGCAGCGTGGGATACATGTAACCCAGCGGCGCCTCAAACATCTTCTCGATGCTCTTGCCGGATGGCGATTGCCAGTGAAACAAATCCTTGCCGCAATTTCCCGACGCCTCTGCCAGCGAGAGAAATCCGTCTAACGGATAAAAGTGATAGGTATGTACCGACTCCGGCCACAGTCCGTCACTGCCGAGTTGGTCGGTGATTTGCGATTTGAAATTGTTCAGCGCGAAATCAATTAACCGTTGATGCCCCGTGGCGTAGCCAATGACCCCGACCGCCGAGAGATGCCACGAGCCCCAGTTACCGCCAAGCCCCGCATTAGAAATTGCCTGAGCTTCGGGCCAGAAAAAGTCGCGCTCAAGGTGCTGTTTCTGTTCGTCGGTGAGCGCGCCGGAGTGGTAAATCAAATCGTAGCCCTGCGCCATCGGAATCAGCGAGACGGATTCGTTTAATGAACTTTGTTGAAAGCCAAATTTTGTTTTCTCCGCAAGGACATGCGGATACGCGTCGGCATATTTGAGCAGAATCTTGGCGGCCTGATCGGCGTAATCGCGGCGCTGCTCGACGGCACCGGCTAGCGCGAGGTCGCGAACAGCCATCATGAGCCATACATGCTCAAGGAAACGGCGCGCGCCAAGTATTTTAGGACTGAGGCTACCTTTGCCGGTGCTCGGTGAAAGGCTGGCTTGGGCTGGCTCAAACCGTTGGTCGGCGGGCAATTCCAGCAACGTGCCGTCCGGCCCGCAAAAATCATGAAACCATCCGCCCGGCTCAGGGATGACAATGGCACGATGCAGCCAGCGGTCGGCATTGGCCTTGATGTCCTGTTCATAAATCGCGCGCCGGACCGAATTGGTTTTGACGTCGTTGCGGAGAAACTCCAGGCGCGCTTCTGTCACCAGCACGCGTGGACGCAGGATGGCATCAACCACGCATGGCTTCGCGCCCTCGGAGGGTAAAGCCGCCGAGGACGCGAAAACAGTTGTCGTAATTAAGAATGACAAGAGAAACGCGGTCAAAAACTTGATCCGAATGGGGATCTTTTGGATGACAGAAAGTGGGTTCAAAACGTAGACTATGATTCATTTATTCTTATTATTTAGATAAGATTCCATCAACTAAACAACCTCATCAAAGTGTCCTTTGTCGTACGCACGGACATAATCGGCCAGAAATGCGTATAGCTTATTAGTGTCTTCAGGTAAAAATGGAGTGGTTTTCATTTGATTTGAACCTTAAATGCGTTTTGCAGCGTCACCGGACCAAAGAGTCCCGATGGCAACAAACCATCCTTTTCCGCGCCGGCGCGGTATTGTTCAATCGCGCCAAAGACCAGAATATGGCGCTTCTCTGTTGGCAGGGCGAAATCACCAGTAATGCGGTTGACCAGCAGGTTAGTAATCCGCACCACCAGTTCGTTGTCACCAGATTTCAACGCCGATGTGATGTCCAGCCGGTAGGGCGGTTTCCAGAGCAGTCCGGTATGTTTGCCATTGAGCGTGACTTCCGCGATGTTTTTTAATTCACCCAGATCAAGTTCCACACGGGCAAGGGATCCGGTCCAATTGAAATGCTTCCGATAAGTTACGGCCCCGGAGTAGCACTTGAACTCCTCTTCGGGCAGGGTGGTCCAGGAAACTAGTTTTTCAAAACTCTGTTTGCGCTCCAATCCCTCAAAGGTCAATTCCCAGCCGGTGGATAAATCAAGAGCCGGCGGTAGGGTCGGCACGTCCACGGTTTGTTTGTTTCCGGACACGGAGGTGAGTTCATATTTTCCGGGGACCCACGCGATCAGGCTGGGCTTGCCTTCCGATCGCACGATTTCATAATCACATGAAGCTCTGACTGGACTTCCGTCTTTGCTGATCGCGCTCCAGTGTTCCGGGGCGGGAGCTTTGCGCAATACCACAAACACCGAACCGCGCGAATCCAGTTGCATTGGCACTTCCACCATTCCGGCATGGGTGCGATAGAACGGTGCAACTGTGCGCTGGCCTGTGGCTGGGTCCCATAATTCGGGAACCGTTCCTGCGGGCGCTCGGAATTTACCAGTGAAATTCACCCCCTTTTTTGCCTGATTGGACAGGAAGAAAAGATCGGCATCCTCCGCACGTCGTTGAATGAACAGGATGGAGGCTCCCTCGGCCGTAAATGCCGGCGGGCAATAAACGGCGGCCAAAACCTCGGTGAGGGGTTTGCCCCAAATCACGCGTCCACGACCATACTCATGCATGCCTGTTGCAGTGTCCGCCTTGCCCCAGATTTCGTCGGCTAGAGTTTGAACCTCACGGTCGGCATTTTCATGATCGGCCAGTGAGGGGCTGTGTTGTGGTTTTGGCCCCGATAAAGTTGCCCCGTCGTGCACCAACTCGCGCAGATGTCGGAGCAGGGTTGGGGTCATGGCGCGTTGTGTCGGCGGCAAGGTCAACACGGCATAGTTGCCACCGCCCGGCAGAACCACGCGTCCATGCTTCACGTTGGCGTTCAAGAGAGACTCAGCATTGCAGGCGTCATAGTCATAATTATCGGGAATTTTGGGTTCCATAAATTCACGCTGGGGAACTAGGGCGGGGGCGCCTTCGCCGATAAAACAAACGATGTCCGCCACCGGCCGGCCCTGCTGGAGCATGGCCGAACAGCGCGCCAGATAATCGGTCCAGAACCGTGACTGCTCAAACCACGTTGTGCGGCGGTTGTAATCGAAAGCATGCAAACGCACGACCACGGGCTTGCCATTAATCTCCTCAATCGGTTGCGTCATGAACAGATGAATCACATTGCGGTTCAGCCCGTCGCAGAAGGCGCGATCGCCGAACGCCTTGATGTCGAATGGATCGAGCACATACGGCCGGCTGTAACCGGTGAAGGACTCGGCGGCCACGATGGAGCGGCCGTAAATGTGGGCGGCTGAAGCGGTTTGCCGTATCGTTTCACAGTCGGGACCTGGCCAGCATCCGCGTCCCTGATTATCAACCGCCACGCCCGGCCGGTAAATGCCCGACCAGAATTCTCCCATCGGAATATCGGCTCGGCCCAGTTGCGCCAGTGCGTCAAAGCAATAGGGCTCAGGTCCGGCGGCCTCGCTCTCAAATTTCAGGCCTCGTTCGTGACAGAGTTTCTGGGCCATTGCCCAGTGGGTGATATAGAGATCGGCAATGGTGCGACGGTAGTCCCACAGGAAACGTTCGCTGGACCCCTGGCTTTCCACCACGCGTCCGGCCAACACCGGCAGCCAGGACAGCAGGGCGTAGCCGCGCCGTGTTTTGAATTCCGCCGGAAAAGAGGCCGTCCACCGGTTATAGGGCATTTCAAAACTGTCTTCGTGCAGGGCGGACAGGGCAGAGTCGTGGTCATGTCCAATTGCCTTCAGAACTGGATCAAGTCCCTTCGTGAAGTGCGTTTTCATAACCTCACCATCCAAGTAATCGACGTGATGACTTCCTTGGGGTAATCCAACGGTTGACCGCCAGCCCATACTGGTCCGGCCGAAACGCAGAATTTGCCATTCTCCGTCGGGGGCATTCCAGTTCAACTTGCCCTTCTCGTCAATACAGGATGTCAGATCCAGCACCTGTGAGGCCTTTGCAAGGTCAGGGGCTGCTCCGCCCTGCAGATTTCCCGCTTCGAACATGGCCAGCGATCCCTCTTTGCGATGTCGTTCGTTGGCAATTTGCTGGGCATATCTGTTAAATGGTAGCACCGTTCCATGGCTGGTTTCGCCTGGCGCCAGCAGGCGCAATTCTGCCACGCCCACCCGGCCGTCCTTCGATTGTGAAGAGGGGAAGGCAATGCGGAACCAGCGGCTGGTGGTTTCCGGAATCGACATGGTCATGGGCTGGTTGGGAGGCATGTCTTGCCTGGCCACCTTGCGGTAGGTCTTGCCGTCATCGGATACCTGCACCTCAACAGCAGCTGGAGTCCAACCATCGCGGGGAAAGATGAATACTCCCGCCGTGGTGAACGGTTCAGGAAAGGTCAGATCAATCCACTCTCCGCCCGGCCGGCCGGCGGATGAGGACCAGATGGTGTTCGTATCCCCATCGAGTAGGTATTCAGGCTCGAAATAGTAATAGTCCTCCGTGCTCGACACTTTCAGCGCAGGAGCGGCATCGCCCATCCGGGTTGGTTTTTGTTCCGTCGCGCTTTGCACCGGATAGGCAATGACCGCGACGTCACGGTAAAAATCCTCACGAATTTCCGGTTGTGGAAGCTGCACTTCGACGTGGGAACCACCTTTCAAACGTAGACCGGAGTTGACGATAATCTGGCCCGAGTTAGCCACATCAATCCATGGCCCAGCACAACCGGTCGAACCACCGGTGTAATTGATGATGAAACCCAGCCCCAGTCGTTTGGCTTCTGAGTCGGCAAAGTGGAGCATTTCATTCCATTCCGGTGTCCATTGCGACTTGGGTGGACCAAAGACTGCCGTGGGCAGCAAACTCTCATCGCAGTGGTAAAGCATCATCCCCCCGATGCCCTTTGCCTTGAGCGCCTCCAGATCGCGCGTGATGCTTTCCTTTGACACCCGGCCCATCCACCACCAATAAACCCAGGGCCGGGCTGCGGCGGGTGGATTTTGAAACGCTTCGGCCAGCGGATCGTTTGGAACCGGAGCCGGCTGCAAATTCACAACGGCCAGCATCAGAAATAACGTTGCGAGGATAAATTTACTTTTCATGACTCGGGTATGTTAACCTGGGGAATCGCGTTTCCCATTGATCGAGCTGGCTCAGGATTTTTGTTTTTTCGGAAGCATACGACGGCGATGCGGCGATGTTTTTCAGTTCCAGAGGATCGTTCCGCCGGTCAAACATCATGTTGCCGAATCCGGTGAAATTGCGTTTTCCAATGGTGCTGTCCGTATCGTTCATGCGGCCGAACTTGAACTGCTTCCCGATGATGGTGGTCTGCGACCAGTTCTCGCTGACGATAAAATCGCGCCCCAGCGGCTGGCCGGCGATCAAAAGGGGCGCCAAGGACGCACCGGCGTAGGCCGCCGGCTGCTTGGGCGGGATTATTCCACACAATTGCATGAGTGTCGGATAGAGGTCTGCAAGCTGGGCCAGGTCGTCAGTAACGAGACCGCTCCGGATCCTGCCTTCCCATGAGACAATCAAGGGCACCCGCAGCGTATCTTCATAAACATTGTGGCCGGTGGCGCATTTTTCAATCAGGCCGTGATTGCCCACGAAATCCCCATGATCCGAGGTGTAGATGATGATGGTGTTTTCAAGCAACCCCTCAGCCTCAAGCGTTTTCAAGATTTGGCCGATATGATGGTCAATCTCGGAGAGAAGAGCGTAGTAGGCACCCAGGTAATTCCGGTAGAGCTGTTCATCCTGCGCCGCTAGCCCCAGACACCAGATGCTGGTTTTCCTGAGCCGCGATTCGGCCAATTCGGGAGGAAGGTCCTTCACCAATTCATCAAGGGATAATGGTCTTTTAATCCCGTCCTGAGCGCGGGTTCCCTTTCCCCATTTGGAGGTGTCATACATCGCCAGGTATTTCGGAAGCGGGGTATAGGGCTGGTGTGGCCGGTAAAAACTGGACCAGCAGAAAAATGGCTGCCCCTTGGCTTTCTGCTGTTTGATGAACTGAATGGTTTGTTCGGCGGTGAACGCCTCCATGGGTTTGTCTTCTGGTAGTTTCGACGGCCGCGTTCCCATCTTTGCCGCGGGAATTTTGGTGTTGAAAAACGGGCTTCCATCGGGCCCGTGGCCAAACTCGGCGGCCCAGTCCTCCGCGAATTCCCAGCCAAAGCCTTGCTCATTGATCCATTGGACGTAGCTCCCGCCGCCGGGAGATTCGCTGTCAATATGACTTCTTTGAATATCCCATCCGGCATCAATCCCGCGCTCCGTGTGGCGTTTGCCAAAAGCTGCAGTGACATATCCGGCGGATTTGAATGCCTGCGCGAGAGGGATGACTTTATCCATGAGGGATGTCCTGTCTCCGTTATTGAGGCAACCCAGCGTACGGGGATAAAGTCCCGACATCAGGGACATGCGGGACGGCGCGCAGATGGCATCATTGGAGTAGGCCCGAATGAACCTGACGCCTCCAGCTGCCAGCCGGTCGAGATTCGGCGAAACCACATCCGGGTGCCCCTCAACTCCAAGGCAGGCAGCCTGATGTTGATCCGAAAAGAACAACAACACGTTGGGTTTCTTCTCCGCCGGTGCGGCGTCAACCAGGGTTGACACCAGCATCAGAAAAACAGTTGCGCAGAATTTATTTTTCAGGAGTGAAGCGTGTTGATGTTTTGGCTGGCTTTATCCCACCGCAAGGCATCATTTCAATCGCTCGCATTATTGCCGAAAACCACAGAATGTTTGCTGTGGTTGGTTAAACGCGGTTTTCCGGTGAACACATTTCCGGAGATGACCGCATGTCGGACTTGCCCGCCCAGTTCAATTTGCGGTTTGTCTTCACGAAATTCGCAGCCATTCACCAGCAGGGTCCCGGCCTCCGCCTGAAGAGCGCTCCGGCCTTCTTTGTTTCGATCCCATTCCACAAAAGTGCAGTCGCTGAAACCGACAGTGCCGCGGCCCGTGATCTTTGCGATCTGGTTGCACGGCCCCCAGAAAGAACAATTCACAAAACGCACCACGCCCGCATTGTTGGTTCCCACCCGAACCATGGTTGGATTGGGGCCATGGAAGGAGGTGAACTCACCATTGGAAATTAATAAGCCATAGATGGCGGAATCGTCAACGTCAACCGAGGTGATACAATCATCCGCGCCGATACCGAGAAAATTCCCATTGCACACACCCGCCTCCGTTTTGATGAATTTATAACCGGTATGATAGCCAAAGCAAAAGGTGTTGAAGGCATATTCCCAGTCCGCACGTCCAAAGACAAACGCCTCGCCGTTTTGCTGCTGCCATTGAAACAGCTTGGGCTCCATGCTCCACCATGGGTTGAAATGGACATCTTCGATCCGCCCGATGTCATAAATGGCGTCCACATAAACGCCGCGACGCAGCGGCTGGCCTTGCACGTCCCGAATGAGATGGCGTCCGCTGCCGGTGGCGTCAATGCCGTTGTAGGGATTCAGCAATTCCACTTGCAAGACGGCGGCATTGGCGCCGCGCATGGCCACCGCATAAGGATAGGGCTTGGGAATTTCCGTGCGGACCTGGTCGGGATAAAAGATCACCACACCTTTGAGCGTGCTGTTCGCGTTGAGTTTAATAAACGGAATGCCGTCTTCGTGGCCCGCGTTTTCCGTGACCAGAAACGTTGTGCCGTCATCGGTGGGCTTCGGTGCTGCGTCCCAGCGCAGGCCGGGGTGCGAGGGCACCGACTCCCAGATCCCTGCCAAGGTGACGCCGGCTGGCACCTCTAGATGGCCGGTAAAAAAATAATTGCCGCGCGCCGCGTTAACAATCCCGCCACCGGCGCGTCCCGCAGTATCCAAAGCTTTTTGAAACGCGGCGGTATTGTCCGTCTTGCCATCAGCCTTGGCACCGAAGTCGAGAACCGAATAATAGTCTGGCTGTGACGCCGCAATGAGTGCTGGGGCGTTCAATAAAAACAGCAACGAAATCTTTGCAAATATTTTCATGGTGACCTGATGATTTTAGCAGGGTATTTTAAATGCCCGCATTATTGCTACACACAAGGAAATGCATACTTTGGTTGTCCTGCATTACGCAATACCGAGATCCCTCTGGAGTTCTTCCAGGCTCCGGCCCTTGGTCTCCGGCACCATGGTTTTAACCCAAATGAGTTGCAATACCATCATACTGCAGAAAAACAGGAATACATAGCCCGGCGCAAACGCTTGCACCATCGTTGGAAAAAAAGTGGTGAGCAGCGCCGCAAAAAACCAGTGGGTGAAGCAACCCAGCGCCTGACCTTCAGCGCGATGGCGGTTGGGAAAAATTTCCGAAATAAGTACCCAGATGACCGCCCCCTGCCCCACGGCGTGGGATGCGATGAAGGCAAAGATGCAGGCTGGTACGATGGCGTAGTGCTGCGTGAAGAACGCCCACGCCGTCAGTCCGAGCGATGCGATGTAACCAAATGAACCAATGAATAAGAGCGTGCGCCGGCCCAGGCGGTCAATCAGCCAGAGGCCCACGAAGGTAAAAATTAGGTTGGTGATACCAATGCCCACAGATTGCAGCAGCGCCGCTTTCTCACCCAGACCCGTCATCTCGAAAATTCTCGGCGCGAAATAGAGCACGGCATTGATTCCAGAGAGCTGGTTGAAGAAGGCAACCAGGAATGCCAGGAAGATCGGCACGCGCAAACGCCACGTCCAGAAAGCGGAAGCGACATTCTTTTCAGATTTGGCCGCGGCCATCAATTCATCGGCATGGGCCTCGAGTTGGGCCTGGGAAGAATCGGATTCAATCAATTTCAACACCTTGAGACCAGCCGTGCGATCCCCCTTGCGGCTGAGCAACCAGCGTGGACTTTCCGGAATACCGATGCACATCGTCGCATAAATAATGGAGGGGATGGCCGCGATACCGAGCATCCAGCGCCAGGCATTCGCGCCGCCGAAGTGAGCGATGACGGCATTCGACACAAACGCAATGATGATCCCGAAAACAATATTGAACTGAAACATTCCCGCCAACCTCCCGCGATACGCCGGCGGCGCGATCTCGGAAATGTAGAGGGGCGCAGCGACCGTTGAGACCCCGATGCCGATGCCGCCGATGACGCGGGCGGCAATGAACACACCCACGTCATTGGCAAAAGCGCAACCGACGGCGGAAAGAATATACAGCAGACCGATGAAGAGCAGCGTGGGCTTGCGGCCAAATTTATCGGTCGGCCACCCGCCGAAAAGCGACCCGAGCACCGTGCCGTAGAGCGCCGAACCCATCGCCAGTCCGTGCATGACCGCGCTTAAGCCCCACAGTTTTTGGATGGTCTGCTCGGCGCCGGAGATGACCACCGTGTCGAAGCCGAACAGGAATCCCGCGAGGGCTGACGTGATGGACCAAAAAAAAATGCGTGCTTTCATAACAGGCTTTCCAATGGGCAGGCTAGCAATCTGACCCACCTCAATGCGCCAACGTCTCGGGGTGAAGGGTCAGAGCAGCCGGGGGCAAAGTGGCTGCCTTGACGCCCAATAAACGGTTTGGGGTATTGCCCATCTGTATCTCCAGCGTGCCGCCATTGGCAATGTCCAGGTGCCGAACCCAGACCTGGTCGAGCACCCGGCCGTTGAGCTTCACACCCTGAATGTATTTGTTGTCACGGGAATTATTTTGGGCCTTTAGCGTAAATGTTTTCCCGTTTTCCAAATGAATGGTCACGCGGTCAAACACCGGGCTGCCAAGTTCATAGGCGGGTACCCCGGGTGTGACGGGATAAAACCCCATCATTGAAAACACCACAAAGGCCGTCATGCCGCCCCCATCCTCGTCGCCGGGTATGCCATGGAGGGAATCATCGAACCACGTCTCAAGCAGCATCCGGATACGTTTCTGGGTTTTCCAGGGCGCGCCCAGGTAATCATACAAATAGGGAATAGCGAAGCTGGGTTCATTGCCCATGGAAAACATTCCCACCAAACCGGAGGAGTCGGGAAACTTGGCAAAAAACTCAAACTTGCTACGGCCGAGCGGTTCACGAAACAATTGATCTAACTTCGCTTCGGCGGCCGGATGGCCGCCCATCAACTCGAACAGCCCCGCGTAATCCTGTGAGACATCCCAGTTATAAGTGTAGCCATTGTTTTCATCAAAGTAATCCCGTCCGCCCTGGCCTCCACCGAATTTGGGATCGAATGGTTGAATCCAGTTGCCCGCCGCATCCTTCGGCCACATGGCATTTTCTGTGGGATTCCATACATTTTTGTAAAAAGCCGCCCGCTTGAGGAATAGCGCGGCGTCCTGATCATGGCCTGACACCCGCGCCAGTTGCGCGATGCTCCAATCGTCACAGCTATTTTCCAACGTGACCGCCACGGCCTGGCGTTTTTCTCTTTCGTGAACCAGCGGCTCCGTTTCCGGAGCTCCCGGCGGCAAGGACGGCAGATAGCCGTGCTCATTGTAAAAATCATCCAGCGCGCACTTCGGCCCGTTGCGCCAGGGGAGCAGCGTGGCTTCAAGAGAATTTTTGCGCACGCCGGCGTAGGCTTTTTTGACGTCGAAATCCTGCACGCCCTTAAACCAGGCATCGGCCATCCAGGCGGCGGCGTGATTGCCGTTCATGCACGGGTTGTCGCCCCAGACAATGGCAAAAGACGGCATCCAGCTGGATTGTTCATACATGCGGACATAGGACTGAAGCTTGTCTGCCTCCATCTTCGGATGCAGCAGGGTTTGGAGCGGTTCAAGCGCGCGATACATGTCCCAGATCCAATTGTCCACGTAGAACGGCCGCGCATCCTGATGCACTTGATGGTCGTAGGCGCTGTAGTATTGACCATCCTCGGTGATATTGACCATGCGCTCGTAGCAACGATAGAGTGACGTGTAGAACACGCGGCGCTGGGCGTCTGCACCGCCCTGCACTTCAATCTGGCCAAGCGTTTCATTCCAGCGTTTCCTGGCGGCCGCTTTGATCTTATCGAAACCCCGTTCAGGTATTTCGCGGTACAAATTTTTCTTCGCCTGCTCAACGCTAATAAAGGAGATGCCATAACGGAATTCCAACGCGCGAACGCTGGCGGCCGCAACCAGGCGCTTCTTCTCACCGCCGCTCGCGGTAAATTTCATCGGCGCGCTGAACTCACCAAAGACATACGCCTTCATATCGTGAAACCGCTCCTCGCCTGCCACGGCGTTGTCGCCTTGCGCCGCCAGTTCGCCCGGATACAAGTTGGCCAGGTGGACGGAAGCCTTCCCGTCTGGAAAGCCAAAACGGAAATAGCCGCACCGTTCGGTCGGCGTGAACTCGGTGCGGATGAGCGAGTCATCAAAGCGCGTCGAGTAATAGTAGGGCGTCGTTACTTCCTGATCCCACGCCGCAGGTGCGGCGCTTGCCCCGGGCATGATGGAAAACAACTCGCCCAGTCGATGCGAAATGAGGGTCAGCGGAAAAAACTGGATTTGGTCATCGAGCTGATCTTTACGTACCGGATAAACGCGCACCAGGCTGTTGGGCAAATGCACGGTCGGCCGCGTCGGTTCGAGCAGGAAACCCACGCCCCCAATGGTGGAATCGACATATTCGACTTGACCGTGGCCTGGCAAAACCGAACCCACCAACGTCAGTACCGCCAGCGGCAGAAAAAGTAGTTTCATCGGTTAGCTGTTTGGGGAAGTTTGTGATTGGTTGTTTGGTAAAGCTCCTTGTCGGCGGCAATTTCGCCCCGCAAGATTCTCCCCGCTTGTCCCGTGAGCCACAGGTAGTGGTCAGCTGGCAGGCCTTCGTAAGAGAGGAATTTCGCCGGCGGCTGGTTCGCCGGCGGCTCGCTCGTGCACTTGAAAATAGCCGTGCCTTCGTCCATTTCGTCAAACATGGCGACATAAATCATCTTTGCCCCGGACTGGAGGGCTGCCGTCATCAGGCCCCAATAGAAACGGCCTTTGAATCTGGGAATGGCATCAAAAGGGTCATGGCCCTTGGACAAATTATACCAGCTGAATCCGGGATAGACGCACGGGACGTAATCGAGTTTTCGGTCTGCGCACCAGGCCTGATCGGCTTTCACCTGCGCCCCGTACCGATTCATCTCTCCATACAAGGATTCAGAAAAGCGCCCCACCATCCACGGCATGATGATGTCCGCCTTGGCCATAATTTCGTGCAAATAAGGGTCGGGAATGGTGTCCGCGCGTAAATCGCGAAAATAGTTCGGAACACCCAGCATCACACTGCAGCCACCGTATTGGGGGTCGTACTTAAGAAAATCCAGTAGCTTGTCTAGGCCGATGTTACGGATGTTATATGGCCGATCTGGAAAACCGACGCCCCAGATGGCGACGAGCGGTTTGCCGCGATGATACAGGTAGGCTTGGTTTGTCCCCTGCCCCGTGAGCTTCAGTTCATCCACCAACTCCTTCCAATCCTGAATCAGTGACGAACAATCCTCGCCGGGTTTCAAGCCGGAAAGGTCGTACATCACCGCGATCGCCCGTTCATGCTTTTGCGCTGCCTTCAACGCGTGGCCCAAAATCACCCGGCTGGCAGCACGACTTTTTTCCGTGCAGGTCGCTTCGAAAAAACGCTGCATGAACACGCCGTCAATGCCATATTGCTGCATCCAGCGGAAGTGCAAATCCACCGTGCTCTCATCCCAGGAACTGAAGACCCGCGCCGACGACCCATCAACCAGCTTTAAGCCGGTGGGATAAGTTTTTTTGTACTCAGACACATCCGGCCACAGATCAACGGTGCAGTTATTTGAGTCGAATTCTCCTCTCCCGTAATGCACCCAGCCACGCCCCGAGCCGTCCCCCTCGGCGCGAAACCAGCCTTGGTAACCACACATGATGAGCCCCTCGTAGCTCGGAAAGCGCGAGGTCGGCGAATGTTTTGTGGCGGCGAATGTGGGAACCGCAGTCAGCACCACGAACACGAATAAAATATAAGCGAAATTTTTTTTCACGATTGCATTTCGGCTAAAGAGCCGACGCGGTTGTGTGGCAGGTCACGTAATGGTGGAAGCTGCATTCCCATTCCCCCTGCGGGTAAATCTAGCTCCACCGACATCGCTTTATCGAGCTTGCGCAAAGCGAAAGCATAGGCGCCAATGGCCACGGCCTCGCTCGTACCAAGCTGCGAAACGCCCACGGCGAGGCGTTGGAGCGGGTCGTAACTCACTTTGCGCGAACTGCCCGGAACAGTAATTTCCCGCGATTCGCCTTTCAGAAATTCCCCCAACTGTTCCGCATCCTCTAAATTGAAAACCGTGGACGCCAGCCGCCGGAGTTTGTTGCCATTGGGCTGTTGGTAATGACCGTTTAACTCCGCTATTAGCGTTGGCCAAAATAATTGGTGCGAGCGCGAAATCCCGCCGCCGATCACAGCCAGACCATCAACCATCGTGAGCGCTTGCCCCAACGCGTCTCCAACCACTTCACCCAAACGCCGATAGGCTTCGATGGCCGCGTCTTGGTGGGGTGATTTTTCGTCCCGCGCAATCTGCGCGATCGCCTTTGGATCCGGTGCGGTTTGGATGGGAATTCCCGCCTGCTGCGCATATACGCGCCGAACGGCCCGGATACAGGCTCCCTCCTCGGCGTTCATTTTCGTATCGAATTTATTTCGCAGCAACCAGACTTCGCCGGCCATCGAGTTGTCACCGCAAAATAAATCTCCATCGTGCACGATACCGCCGCCGAAGCCCGTGCCGAGCGTCAAACCAACCAGGTTGTTGAAACGTTTTGGGCTGCCACTTTTCGCCAATAACGCATTGATATGCGGTAACAACCCCGCAATCGCTTCGCCGTAGGTAAATAAATCTCCGTCGTTGTTGATGTAAACTGGAAGGTTGAATTTCTCCTCCAGCATTGGGCCGAGCGCAATGCCGCCGCGAAAAGCCGGCAAGTTACCCAGGTCGCCGATGATCCCATTTGGATAGTCGGACGGCCCAGGGAAAGCAAAACTGATGGCGACAGGTTGGGCCGGACATTTGACTTTAACCTGCTTGAATCCCTCGACGATATTATTAAGACATCCTTCCAAATCATTGCCATTGGTAGGCAGGGTAACAGTTTCAGTGACGGCAACTCCGCCACGCATCGCGGCAAACCGGAAGCTCGTCCCCCCCGCATCCAGGGTCAAAACCACGCGATGGTCAGAATATATTTTCACCGGAATATGTTATGCGGTCAGCTTTTGCCTTCCGATGCGATGTCCCACCGCGCCATAAAATGCCACGTAGGCATAGGCGAAAAGTGGCACGATAAACGAGAGTTGCAGATTGTGCGTCAGGTCGGCGATCTTGCCTTGCAGCGGCGGTAGCACCGCCCCGCCGAGAATTGCCATCACCAGCAGCGATGAGACTTGGCTCTTGTAAATGCCCGTGCCTTCCAGCGCCAGTGAGAAGGTATTCGACCAGCCAATCGAGGTGAACAGCCCAATGGCCACCACGCACCACATCGCCACCACGCCGCCGACGAGAATCGCCGTCAGCAGCAGCGCCACGACCGTTAGCGAAAAAATGGTCAGCGTGCGCCCGGCCTGCGCTCGGCCAAACTGGAACAACAACCAGCACAGGCCGATGAACGGCAGGTAGAGTTGGAACACACTCCAGTTCGCCCGTAACTGTTCACCCCACTGCGCGAAGATGTCGCCGAAGGAATGGGTTTGCAGCGCATCCATCGGGCAGCTTTTCGCCGCCCACAGCAACAGATACGCCAGCAATGGAATCACGATGAGCATGATTTTTTTATTCGCCACCTTCATTTCGCTCAACTCCACCGCGCCCATGAATCGGCCGATCATCAGCCCGCCCCAGTATATTGAAACATACTTGCTAGCGTCCAGCGCCGACAGCCCGGCGACGGTTTTTTGTCCCAGAAAGTTGATGATGGCGCTGCCTACGGAAACCTCGCCGCCGACGTACATGAAAATAGCAATGACGCCAAGAATGACATGCGGATACTTCAACGCCCCCGCCCCACGCTCTATCTTGCCCTCGCCAATATGCGGCAGGTGCGTGAAAAAGAAAATCACCGCCAGCACTACGAAGACGATGCTGAACGCCAGGTACGGCAGTTTGACCGAGTCCGCGCCGTGCGCGCCGGTCTTGGCAAAGTATTGGTATATGAGAAAGCCGCCGATGATCGGCCCGATGGTGGTGCCAATGGAGTTAAAACCCTGCGCGAGGTTTAGTCGCGACGATGCGGTTTTCTCCGGGCCGAGAATTGTGACGTACGGATTGGCGGCGATTTGCAGCATGGCAAAGCCGAGGCCAACGATGAACAGGGCCGCGAGAAACATCGGGTAGGAAGCGGCGTTGGCCGCCGGCCAGAACAGCGCGCTACCAGTCGCGGAAATCAGCAAACCGATCACCACGCCATTCTTGTAGCCGATTTTGGCGATGGGATCGCCGGTCGTCGCCGAGATGACAAAATAAATCAGCGAACCAACGAAATAAGCGCCGAAGAAGGCAAACTGAACGAGCATCGCATGGAAATAATCCAACGTGAACGCCTCCTTGAAGCGTGGAATTAAAATGTCGTTGAACACGGTCATGAACCCCCACAGGAAAAACAAGGAAGTCATGATGGCGAACGAGCCGCGGTAGCCCTGCCCATTACCGGAATTTGAGGCCGATGCCGTGGACGAACCTGTTGGAATGGATGCCATAATAATAATCGATTCACCCCACTACTGATTCGGGGCAAGTTTCATTATTGTCTGAGACCTTAAAATTAATCCATTCCCCTAAAGCGGGGATGCTTCAGCCACCAGGGGTCAACCGTTGGATTCAATTCGGTTCACGGTCCTCACTTTTGCCCTTTTGCTTCCGGTTCATGTCCTGAACTTCCTTTTCAATGATACGAATGGCCTTGTCCAGCCAGTTCGGGTCACTACTCATTCGCTCGATCTCCACGGTGGAGAACCATTTGCGGGCGTTTTGGGCAGGTTTACCGAGCGCCTTCAAATGCCCAGACCGAACTAGGAAAGGCAGATAATACTCCGGCCAACAAAATATCGCCGCCGCCTCTTCCACCCCGACACAGGTCGGTCGGAATCGATAGCTTGAAGCCCCCTCATGCTGCATGAATTGTGGCCGGTTCATGTTTCACCCGCCTTTCCAGACCGGGGCGGATGTTCCGCTGCTGTGCCTTCAGGTTATGAGCCTGACGTTTTTATTTCGAGGTGGTCAGGCACAAACGCCAATAACCACGGGCGCATTCTGCGATTTAGCATGAATATTTTCACTCTCAAAATTCGTTTGGCATCACTTTTGTATCACTTGATCCGATGATTGCCTGAAAAATTCAAAGGTTTTGGAGGCGAGATTTCAGGGCCTTTTTCACCGAGTTGTGGATCCCAATCGGAAAACCCGCAGGCAGTTTCTTTTCGACTTTCTGGATTGCGCCCTCGGCAGCCGCAGCCACTTCTTCCATGGCAAAACACCTGATATTCCTCCGGGTGAAACCGCGAGTATATGTCCGGTTTTGCCGGCGGCCACTCTAAATGTTGATTCGGACTGGCTCCCGCCC
>Ga0214172_1000049_pt1 | contig 65281 bp, 60 predicted proteins | sample TroBogEpilimnion_29_FD_153010 | JGI IMG/M metagenome (GOLD analysis project Ga0214172, IMG submission 153010) | Freshwater microbial communities from Trout Bog Lake, WI - 12JUL2007 epilimnion | ecosystem: Environmental > Aquatic > Freshwater > Lake > Epilimnion/Euphotic zone | place: Trout Bog...
GCTTTGCCTTTAAAACACAGAGCTTATGAGCTACAGACCAAGTGCCAGGCATGGCGATTCAGTGGGTGCGGTGCATCCCTGTGACCGGGTGGATGCTGGGCATTCCAACCATTTTATTAACTTCAACCCAGACAAGTTCCACCCATTGTTCTATCGCTTGCGAGACGTCAAATGGGCAGTGTTCGGCTCGGCGACGTGGGCAGATGGGTGTCGGCGGCATAATTCGGAACGGGCGGCTTCTTTGCGTAAGCAGGACATCAATGGTGTGTTGCGCCGGACCTGTTCGGTAGTGCGGCTGCGGGGCAAGGATGTGGGGATATACCACGCTACCGAGTTTGGTGGGGGCGGTCTGTGCCATGTGCATTTTTTGGTGGCACAGGAAGGGTTAAAACATGTCACGGCAGAACGGTTCGCGCAAGCGTTCACTCAACAGTGGACTCAGGGGTTCCGACCGTTTGACAGTAATGTCGGCGGGGTGGGTCGGGCGGTGGTGATGCCCTACAACCAGACCTTCGGTAATCGCGGGGTTGCTTATTGCCTGAAGCGGGAGGTTGATGAGTCTGGGCGGGAGCGGGAACGGTATGATTATTTGTCGGACAAGTTAATCAAGACCATCCAGTCGGTCGGCGAATCGTAGCCTATCACCCATTCTGACGGACTGGCGGGTTCCGTGGTTCACCGGTGAGTGCAGGAAATATCAGTTGCTGCGGCGGGAACGCCCAACATCAGAGCAAGTGTCACGGAATTGATTTCAAACGGCGAATTTATGGGCGTTTCGTGTCTCGGAAGCGTTAATCCATCACTGCCAGAACGACATCCAACCACGCCAGAACGACCTGTGGGGCGTTTTTGTGCCTCGGTTGACCTTCCGGACCTAAACAGCTCATCGTTCCGACCTGCCGCATCCGGTCATTTAATCGGCGAAGCCCTGAGAATCGTGTTCGGCCAACCGAATCATCTGAATCAATCAGGCGATTGACTCGCAGGTTATATTGATTGGATGCGGACGTCTGGGACGGGCGGCTAAAACCCGCCGCTGGCGGATGCGGAAACCGAAAGGAAATTTATGACAACAAAAGCCCAAGCTGACACCTGCGAGCCGACCAAAGAGCCAGTCTCTGGCGGAACCGATACCCCGGCGGAAATGGGTGCCCAAATGGTCGAATTCAGCCAGGAGGACTGCGCGGAACTCGCCCGGTTATTCAAACGGGATGCGGCCGATTTCAAGGTGGTCAGCATCAAGCTGACCCCAATCAAGTGACATGGCGCTGGCGCTGACGCCCGGCACAAACCAAAGGAACGATATGACTCCTGAAGAAAAACAGGCCGTTTATGACGAAATTGACCGGGTGATGTCGGGAGACGAGCCGGTCACTCCCGAATTGGACGCGAAAATCGATGAAATCCTGAAGGAGGATTTCTCGGAGGAAGCCGCCAAGTTCGGGATTGCCTGAGCGGAGTATCCTCCAGGCATCCTCCAGCGCATCCTCCAGCCGACTCCCCGGGCAAATCAGGTCATCTAAACCTCACGGCGAAATCTGGACGGCCCGGTAGAATCGCGACCCAGTTGCCGGTGTCGGGTCGTAAATAAACTGCGGATTGGTTTGCAGCGTCACGTTGAATAAGGGGGTCCACAGTGACGGCGTATTGAATTTGGAAGTGTATTCAATCCGGTAGGTGTTGCTGACTGTTCCTTGCAGATACGTTCCAAAATAATTCTGGGCGTTCAGAAGATTCAGGGTAGTCGAAGATGTATCGCTGTTCAGGCGGGCAATTCGATTGATGTTCGTACCGTTAAAACTGGTGAAATTTCCAGCAATTAGAGTTTTGCCATCGGGCTGGCTCGCCACGGTGACACCGTTGACATTTGGCCCTGTGCCAGGATTGAAAGTGGCATCTAATGTTCCGGTGGTGTTGAGACGCGCCAAACCGCCAGCGATACTTGTGCTGTTAAATGTGGTAAAACTTCCTGAAATAATCACTTCTCCATTCGTTTGAACAGCAACCGAAGTAACATCCGTATTCGCACCCAAACGGGGATTAAAACCTGTATCAACGCTGCCGTCCGCGTTCAGCCGAGCGATGTAATTACGCGAGTATCCGTTAATGCTGGTGAAATGGCCGCCAATCATAATTTTGTTTTGTGGTGTCACAAACAAGCACTGGACATTTCCGTCCTGTATCGACGCGTTGAACGAGCCATCTACGCTGCCGTCGATATTCAAACGGGCGAGATAATTTTGATTGCTGTTATTTACGCTGGTGAAATTTCCGCCAACAATTATTTGTCCGTTGGACTGCAAGCCGACCACACGCACGCTAGAGTTAGCACCTGTGCCTGGATTAAACGTGTCATCCAACGTGCCATCTGTGTTTAACCTTGCAAGACAGTTGCGGCTGATGGCGATTCCGTTGCTAGAAAACACGGAAAAGTCTCCACCAACCAGCACCTTTCCATTAGCTTGCAATGCGATGGCATATACATGTCCAGCATATACACCAGAGCCATTGGGAGCGCTAGTGTTAAAACTCGTATCCACGCTACCATCAAGACGAAAGAGTGCAGGCTGATTCCATAACAACCCATTCAAGGTTGCATACCATCCTCCAGAAAATATTTCGCCGTTCGGTTGCACGGCCATTGTGTCAAATATTGGGAAGCCACCATAACTCAGTGGGCCGACGCCGGGATAGAATGAGGAATCCAAACTGCCGTCCGCGTTGAGTCGGGCGATGTTGTTTTGGCTTGCGCCGTTATAATGTGTAAAGTTACCACCAATCACAATTTGCCCATTGGTTTCAAGTGCCATGCAATAGATTTGGCCATCTGCACCAGAGCCAGGATTAAACGTGATGTCCAGCGACCCAGGCTGGGCGTGAAGCAGGGTTGCGAAGCCCAAAACCACCATTACCGTCAGTTGTTTCATTTTCATATCATTTCCTTTCGTGTCCCATCCCAATATGGAAGCCAGCCTGATTTGCGCGGATTCCCAGTTGATGCCGAATTGTTTCGTAGCAATTCAATACCCAAACCTGTTGACAGTCAAGCGCGCTAAATGCGTCACAAGGCAAGCCAACCACCTCAGAATGACCGATGTTGGGATTTCACCGCCCAATCAATCGTAAACTTGCTATAAAGGCAAAAGACCGAAAAACACGAGAAAGACAGCAAATCCCGTGTTCTCCCTGCTGGATAAGCTGAAAACGAGTGCAAACCCTCAGCTACCTCGTTTTGTTGGGATTTCTTTACGAAAGGTCGGTTTTGCTGCAATGGATTAACATCAGCGCGCTTAAAACGAGTGCAACAGAATAGTGTTGCACTGCCGACTCGCACTCCAAATAATGATATTGCTCAACCAGCCTGCAGCTTCGGGTTCCGCCGCCCATTTAGTGCAACACAGTGCAACAGCGGAAGCGTTAAACTGTGCGTGAATCGGTCGTTTTGTGATTTTATGGCAAAACGTGATTATCGCGTTTAGTCGTGCGGCTAAGGTGCGCGTTTATAGTGTTGTCGTGCAATAGCATAGACGGGTTCGAATCCCGTTGGCCACCCCATCTCTCAGATCTCAAAGCTCGGCTTATCTTTTTTGGGCTCCTTAATGCGGCCGAAGGACAGGTTTTCCCAGATGCGTTCGTGGGCGTAATACAGGCCGATCTTGGTGAATAATTCCACGCCACTGATGGTGAATGCCCACTTTAATTTCCCCGTGATGAGATAGGTAATGATCAGCGTATCCACGCTGCCGGTGATCCGCCAGGAGACGGCTTTGACGAGACTGCGATGATGTTGGTCGGCCATGCCGCGAAACAATAGGCAAGCCCGTGGCAGAGTCAAACAAAGTTAAATCGAATAATCATCGGAGAACACTTTGACATTCTTCAGCTCGACGAAAACCGGCTCGCCCGGTTGGGGTGACAATTCCTGAAACAGCTCCTTGCTCAACTGCACGGTAAAAATTTCACCACTGTCCAGCCGTTTCAATTCCAGATTCGCCATCGGCCCGGCGGCGTGGAAGCGGACCACCTGTGCGGCCAGTGCGGGACCGCTCGCGTTACGCGTCACGCGGATGTCGTGCGGACGCACAAAGGCCACCGCCTCGGAATCCGGTTCGCCCGCGGCATCCGGCGCGGAAAATTCCGTGCCGCCGATGGTCATTGTGCCATCCTTTACGCGGCCGCTGAACAAATTGACGTTGCCGAGAAAGTCATAGACGAACGGCGATGCGGGATGGTCGTAAATCTCCTCCGGGGTGCCGATCTGCTCAATCCTGCCCGCGCGCAAAATCGCCACGCGGTCAGAGACTTCCAGCGCCTCCTCCTGATCGTGCGTCACAAACAACGTGGTGATGTGGATTTCATCATGCAATTGCCGCAGCCAGCGGCGGAGTTCCTTGCGCACCTTGGCATCGAGGGCGCCGAACGGCTCATCGAGCAAAAGAACTTTTGGTTCCACCGCCAGGGCACGGGCGAGGGCCACGCGCTGGCGCTGGCCGCCGGAAAGCTGCGAGGGAAACCGTTTGGCCATCGGTTCCAGCTGGATGAGGTGCAGCAATTTTCCCACGCGGTCACGGATTTCACTTTCCGGTGGCCGCGTTTGTTTGGGCCGAACGCGCAGGCCGAACGCGATGTTCTCGAACACACTCATGTGCCGGAACAAGGCGTAGTGCTGAAAGGCGAACCCCGCCTTGCGCTGGCTGGCGGGAATGTGCGTCACATCCTCGCCATAAAACAAAACCTGGGCCTCGCCGGGGTTGTCCGGAAATTCCAGGCCGGCAATCGTGCGCAGCAGCGTTGTTTTGCCGGAACCGGACGGGCCGAGCAGCGCGACGAGCTCGCCGGACTCGACCTTAAGGCTGACGTTATCGAGCGCAGTGAAGCTGCCGAATTTCTTTTGGACGTTTTTGACTTCGACACTCATGGGGAAAGCTCCGTTTCGTTCCGCGTGGCGTTTTTGTGTTCCACCCACGTCTTCAAGCCCAGCGTGATGAGGGCGAGGAACGCCAACAACGAGGCCACGGCAAACGCGCCGGTGAAATTGTAATCGTCATACAGCGCCTCGATGTGGAGGGGGATGGTGTTTGTCTGTCCGCGAATTTTTCCACTCACCACGGAGACGGCGCCAAACTCGCCCATCGCCCGGGCATTGCATAGAATTACGCCATAAATCAGACCCCACTTAATGTTCGGGAGGGTGACGCGCCAGAACGTTTGCCAGCCGCTCGCCCCCAGCACGCGTGCGGCCTCCTCCTCGCTGCGTCCCTGAGCTTGCATGAGCGGAATCAGTTCCCGCGCCACGAACGGGAACGTGACAAAAATGGTCGCCAACACAATGCCCGGCACGGCGAAAATGATTTTGAAATTATGATCATTCAGCCAGTTGGCCAACCCCGGAAGCTGCGGATGGTCCGCGTTCAGGTAAAGCCCCAGCCAACCCTGTGCGCCAAAGACGAGGACATAAATCAACCCAGCGATCACGGGCGAGACAGAAAATGGCAAATCAATCAGCGTGAGTAAAATATTTTTCCCGGGGAAATCGAATTTAGCAATCGCCCACGCCGCGCAGACGCCGAAAACACAGTTCAGCGGCACCGCAATGGCGGCGGCAATGAGTGTCAGCTTGATGGCGCTCCAGGCGTTTGGGTCGCGCAAGGTTTCAAAATAAAAGCCGAGGCCTTTCGCGAATGCCTGCGTAAACACAAAGACCAGCGGCAGGAACAGAAATAAACTCAAGAACACCAGCGCGATGCCGATGAGGGCGCGGCGCACGAGCGGCGGCTCGCTCGTCGTATGGCGGGCCACCACCGAGTGCGGCGGGCGGAAAGTGGTCGCGGCGGGCGTCATGCGAGATGGTTGGTGTTGAAACGGTTGGTCCACCATTGCAGGACGTTGATGGTCAACAGCAGCATGAATGAAACGACGAGCATCACGACGGCAATGGCCGTGGCTTTGCCATAATCAAACATGTCTAACTCGCCCATGATGACGACGGGTGTGATCTGCGTTTTCATGGGGATATTGCCGGCGATGAAAATGACCGAACCGTATTCGCCGAGTGCGCGCGCGAACGCCAAGGCAAAACCCGTGAGCAATGCAGGTGTCAGCATGGGCAGAATCACGCGCCAAAAAACCTGCCAGCGGCTGGCACCAAGGCTGGATGCGGCTTCTTCGAGTTCGGGATCGAGATCTTCCAGTATCGGTTGCACCGTCCGCACGATGAATGGCAGGCCGATGAAGGTGAGGGCGATGAAAATGCCAAGCTGCGTGTTGGCGATCTTAATGCCGAGCGGTTCGAGTAATTGTCCGATCCAGCCGGTTTTTGAATAGAGCGCCGCCAGCGTGATGCCTGCCACAGCGGTGGGCAGCGCAAACGGCAGGTCCACGAGCGCGTCCACGATTTTCTTACCAAAGAACTCGTACCGCACCAAAACCCAAGCGACGATGAGGCCGAAAACGGCGTTGACCAAGGCCGCCAAGAACGAGGCGCCAAAAGTCAGGCGATACGAGGCCATCGCCGTCGGCATGGTGATGGTGTGCCAGAATTGGGGCCAGGTTAGGGTTGAGGTTTTCCAAAAGACCGCCGCCAGCGGAATGAGGACGATGAGGCTAAGGTAAAAAAGTGTGAAGCCGAGCGTCAGCTTGAAGCCCGGCAGTACGCGAATTTTTCCGGCCTGGATGCGTTTTATTGCCACGGATTAAAGGTTCGGAGCGTAGGCAATGAACTTGTGGTATTCGAGCAAAATAGTCTGGAGCGCGGAGACAAATGCCAACTCCTTCAAATACTCCGGCGGCGCGGCGGGCGTCTCCAAAATAATCTCAAACGGCCGTGGACGAATTTTCGGCGGCGCGTTCAGGATGCCGGGGTAACCTTCGCGGATGATGCCATTCCGGGCATTGAAACCGTCGATCACCGGTCGCTCGTCGCGGGGTAGAAATTTCTCCGCCGCAGCCAGCGCAGGCGCGATGAGATTTTTGGTCAAGGTTGCACCATGGGCGAAGCCATAAAAACCGGCGCTGGTGTCGTCGGTGTGCAGCGCGATGATGCCCTGGAACGAACGCGAAATCAGTTCAGCCTGTAGCAAGCGCACTTCCGGCTCGGAGGAATTGCCCCAGAACTCACGGTTCAAATCCTTGCCACGGCGCGAATGGCGGGTGTTGTCCTCAAAACCGGTGGGATTGCAGACGGGATAAAACGAAAGATAGTAGCCGGTGGCGAGTTCGGGTTTGGCCTCGAGCAGCTTGATGAACTGGATGAGGGCGTGGACGCCTTCGGGTTCGTCGCCGTGAATGCCGGCAAAAATCCCGATGCGGATCGGCGTATCGCCGCCGCGCGGTCCGACAAACAGATAGCGCGGCAGAACATATTCCTCGCCGCCCACTTCAAAGCGCGCGTCATGATTGGCGACGAGATTGGGGGAGTCGGCGGCGATTTTTTCAAGCGGTGCCAGCAGGTCGGCCAGGTCGCGGCGAACCGGGCGGGCGGGCGGAGCGCTAATTCTTGGAGGAGTGGCGAGGGTCATAATTTGTTAATGCTGGTGGTTTCAGTTTTGCGGTTGGAAGATCTGGTCAAACACGCCGCCGTCGGCAAAGTGCGTCTGCTGCGCCCTGGTCCAGCCGCCAAACTCCTGGTCAATGGTGATGAGCTTTACCTGGTTGAAATTAGCGGCGTATTTGGCGGCGATGGCGGCGTTGCGCGGGCGGTAAAAATTCTTTGCCGCAATTTCCTGACCTTCGTCGGAATAGAGATATTTCAAATACGCGTTTGCCACGTCCGAGGTGTGATGACGACGGGCATTTTTGTCCACAACCGCCACGGGTGGCTCGGCTAGGATACTCAACGACGGGGTGACGATATCGAACTTATCCGCGCCGAATTCCTTGAGCGCGAGGTGCGCCTCGTTTTCCCACGCCAAGAGGACATCGCCAATCTGGCGCTGGGCAAACGTGACGGTGGCGCCGCGCGCGCCAGAGTCCAGAACCGGCACATTTTTGTAGAGCTTGCGGATGAAGTCGCGGGCGGCAGGGTCATCCTGGTGGTTTTGTTCCAGCGCGTAGGCATAGGCGGCGAGATAAGCCCAGCGGGCACCGCCGGAGGTTTTAGGGTTAGGAACTACGACGCTCACATCTTTTTTCACAAGGTCGCTCCAGTCCTTGATGTCCTTGGGATTGCCCTTGCGGACCAGAAAAACAATCGTCGAGGTATAGGGCGTGCTGCCGTTCGGCAACCGCTGCTGCCAATCGGTGGGCAGCAGCCGTGCCTGGGTGGCAATGGCATCAATGTCATAGGCCAGGGCGAGAGTCACGACATCGGCTTCGAGGCCATTGATGACGGATTGCGCCTGTTTGCCGGAACCACCATGCGACTGCGAAACGGTGACGGCGTCGCCGGACTTGGCCTGCCAAAATTTGGCGAAGGCCGCGTTGTATTCGGTGTAGAGCTCGCGCGTAGGGTCGTAGGAGACGTTGAGCAGTTTAATTTCCACGGCCTTCGCCGAAACAGCGAACGCGGCGAGTAGGACCAGGTTTAAAAAAGATTTCATGGGATTTATTTGTTATTTAGGTGGATTAAAACGCCAGTTGGATGCGGGTAAATAAGGCGTTTTCCGCCTGTGCCGGGACGGCGGGCTTTGCGCCGGTGTAGCCACCGAAAATCGTATGAGAGAAGCTCACATTGGCGCGGACGTTTTTATTGAGATACCAATTGAGACCCAAGGACCACGCCTGCGCACTATCGGCAGATATTTTCGAGCTGGCAAGGCTGAGGTTGGGATTGGTGCCCTTGAAAACGTCATCGTCGATATTCAACTCGGCGTAGCGCGCGACCACCTGCCATGCGCCCCAGTGGTTGATACGAGGGTCAAAGTTTTGACGCGGCGTGATACCGTTATTATAGGAGGCATCCTCGCCGGTGAGCAGCCAGGAACCGGAGATCTCCCAGGCGGTGTTGTGCACGTCCACATTCTTGGAACCTCCCACAGAGTCGTTACTCACGCGCTGGTCGGAAATCACATATTCGCCCAGCAGGCCGAACGGCCCGTAATAATAATTGGCTTGCGGGGAGAGCCGCCAGTGGCCACCGGAAGCGAACACATTCTTGTTGTAGCTGAAAAACTTCTGCTGACCGTCCGTCGTGTAGCCCGGCGTCAGGCCTGTGGCCGCATTGGTTGCGGGCTGATCATTCTCATAGCTACCTGCCACGCCAAAACCCAATCCGCGCAGCGCATTCACATCGGAATTTTTCCACGGCTGGAGAAACAACCGTGCGACCAGCGCCTTGCTGTTTTGAGAAAATGAGTTGGTGACCGTGCCGTTGTAGTCAGATGCGCCATTAAAAACACCCAGAGTGTAGCTAGCCACGCCACCAGCCAAATCACCCTTCAAGGCCAGTCCCAAATCGCGGTTGGGGACCAGATCGGTCACCAACGAGCGTTCGTTGAAGGACGTATTTGCATCGGTTTGCAAATGCTCCAGCCCGAGGGGCGACTTGAATTTGCCCGCCTGCACCTGAAATTCCGGTGTGTAATGGTAATTCAAATAGGCGTCCAAAATCTGTACCTGGCTGCCGCCGAAATCCGGCGTGAAGTTGTAGTCAAAATCCCGTGCCACCGTGCCAGAAAAAATGGGCCGCGCACGCCGGAGTAGAAACCCATCCACACCCTGCGCACCGTTATCGTGGAAAAAAATCCGGCTGTCGAGCTGCAGAAGCCCGTGGATCTGCGTTACAAAATTTGAATCCGCGGAGCTGAAACTGAAACCATTCTGGCCGAGGGAGATTTTGGGTGCGGTGGCGGCTTTGGCCGTGGCCGCATCCTGATCCAGTTCGTGCTGGCGCTGTAAAATACGCACTTTTTGGTCGAGATCCGCAATAGTTGCTGCGGGCTCGGGCGGCGCGTGTTGTTCCAGGGCGGTGACTTGTTGCACCAGTGCCGCGACTTGTTTCTTCAGGGCTTCGATTTCCGCTTCCTGCGCCTGACTTCTGCCATCCGCGGTAAAGGCGGGAATCTCCGCGGACGCCGTTCCGGTGGAGCCAGTGGCCGCGACTTCAGCCGCAAATGCGGGCAGCGCGAATTGCGTGCCCACGGCGACGGCAAGGATCAATTGTTTCAAGGTTGTTGTTTTCATTTTTGCTGACGGTTTTCCGGTTTGGCAATTTCAGTTATGTTATATAAACTACTATAGTGGTCGTTATTAAGTTTAAATAAAAATGCTGCTTTAAAGTGGTCTTCCGAAACCATGGCTAACCGGATCAAACAGCATCTTCATTTAAATAACAACGATCTAATATGTCGTTATTATGGTTCAGATGAATCCTTTGTCAACTGCCAAAATAAAAATTAAATTCCCTCCCCGCCAATGAAACCCGTGATGACTTCGCGAGTGGATAGTGGTAATCCTTTGGCCACCTCCGCCAGGGTCATGCGATCCATCAGGCTGGCAACATAATTGCGCGCGTCGAAGAAAACGCGCCGAAAACGGCAAACTGATTCCTGCGAGCAGCGCGCATAACCCGTGACTGAAACACAGTCAATTGGGGCTAAAATGCCGTCAAAATGCCGCACCACCTCGCCCATCGTGATTTTTGCCGGGTTTTTGGCGAGGAAATAACCGCCCCGGATACCAGCCGAACTGTCCACCCAGCCTTGCGACTTGAGGGCGAGCATGATCTGCTCTAGAAACCGCTTCGGCACATCGTTGCGGCGGGCGAGTTCGCGAATGGGAATCGGCTGACCACCGTAATGATCCACCAATGTAAATAAGGCGCGCAGGGCATAATCGGTTCGTTTGGAGACTCGCATGGTTAAAGTACGATAGTGATGGTGGATTATTAGTCAATTGGCTAATGAGATTCTGGTTCTGGGAGTGGGGCTTGATGACCGTCCAATTGAGCGGTTGCCGGAAGCTGCGCAAAAGAGAATTCGGATCAGGTTTAGGAAGCGGCGGTGGCCCCGCGCTTCAAACGGCCTGATGCCGGGACTGGCGTTTGGGCAGCGAGCGGTCGCGGTCGCGGATAGTAGACCAGCTTTCTTCCGGCAGAAATTCTTTCAGAAAATTGGGCACGTCCCGACGACCGGTGCGCTGGCAGTCCTGCCAGAATGTTGCCGCGACCTGTTTCGCCTCGAGCTGCTGTTCCTGCGTGAGAAATTCAAAGAGCAATTCCATCAGCCGGGCCAAAGCGATACTGTCGGTGCGATGGATTTTTGAATACAGCCAGTTGCTGAAGTGGAAGAACATGTGGAACGGCGAGGCCCCGTTGTTCCAAATGAAGGGCAAGACGGCGACAAAGTTGCCACTGTTGCCGACCAAATCCCAGTAGCGTGCAAAGCGGCGCAATTGCTGCATCAGGGCGAAATTGAGCAGCTTATTTTGCAAAATTTCGTAGGTGGGATAGGCGCTGTAGACCATTTGCCATTCCGCATCGTGACGGATGATGGGCGTGCCGCGCAGGCGCTTGAGGATGCCCACCTGGATTTCCTGCGGTCCGAGCGCGATGAGCCGGTCGAAGCCGGCGGCAAAGCTGTCCAGGGTTTCGCCCGGCAGTCCAATGATCAAGTCGGCGTGGATGTGCACGCGGGTTTGATTCCGGAGAAAATCAAAATTATCGGCCATGCGTTCGTAATTCTGGCGTCGGCTGATGAGAGCGCCGACTTCGGGATTAAACGTCTGGATGCCCACCTCGAATTGCAGGGAGCCGGGTGGAAACTTCGCAATGACCGCGCGCAATTCGGCGGGCAGGCGGTCGGGAATCATCTCGAAATGAAAAAACATTCCGGGCTGGTAGCGGGTGAGGAAAAATTCCAGCAGCATCTTGCTGACGGCGATGTTCAAGTTGAACGTGCGGTCCACGAATTTGAACTGCTTCAGCCCTCGCTCCATCAGCCGCTGCATCGCGGCGAGAAAGTGATCCAGCGGCACCTGCCGCACGGGAATGTCCAGCGAGGACAGACAGAACTCGCAAGTGAACGGACAGCCACGTGACGCTTCCACATAGACGATCCGGTGGGCTAGGTCGGCTGCGGTATAATGATCGTAGGGCAGGGCGATACGTGAAAAATCCGGCAGTTCCGCGGCGATGATTTTAGAAAGTTGTGGGCTGGTGATTGCGGGGTCCGGATTGTTGTCGAGGAGTTGCCGGCACACCTCCGCAAATTTCAGGTCCGCCTCGCCCGTGATGACATAATCGGCGAGGGCGACGATGGGTTGGCCCACAGTCTCATAGCTGACTTCCGGGCCGCCGAGGATGATGATTATTTCGGGGCGGATGCGCTTGAGGGCGGTGATGACTTCCGTCGTCTGCGTCACGTTCCAAATATAAACGCCGAACCCAATCACTTTCGGTTCGCGGGCGAGCAGCGCCTCAACGATGTCGAGCGGTCGCAGGTTGATGTCGAATTCCGCAATGACGGCGCGCGGCTGCAACTCGCCGAGGTTGGCGAACAGATAGCGCAGCCCGAACGCGGCGTGGATGAACTTGGCGTTGAGCGTGGTGAGGACAATGTCCGGCATTGCTTATAAAGTAGCAGTGCCGCCGTGCGAGCCAAAGCGGAAATGAATTTAATGGGTCAATCGGGCCGGGCTAGGGCGTCATTGGGGAAGGCTCTTTCAACCGGATGGCAAAAGGGAACGTGAAAGACGCTTTTTCCAAGGCGAGGGCCACCCCGAAATTCAACATGGCCTGATAGCCATCGGCTGGCACGGAGAGGGGGCGGATGATGAGGTTTGCCACCAAACCCCGGACGCTGCCAACAAAGTTTTGCCAGACGCTGTCGCCGGCCGCCTCAGGCTTGACGGAGGCAAGCGTGATCTCCATTTTTGGCCCGCCAGCTTTCCAGCAGAACACTAGCATGTTGACCCGCGCCACAATTTCATTTTCACGTTGAATGCCCCCCCGCCGATAAGCGATGTCGTGCAGATGGATGATCACCGGGCTGATGTGGTCGTGGCGGTTGAATTGCAGCCGCACCTCGGTGGCGGAGAGTTGGCCGTTGGCCAAGGTGCCTTCGACCTCGACACTGCCGCTGCCCGAGCCTAGCACGTTGATGGCGTCGAGCTGGTGGAGCATCGGCTGGCCGGCCTTAAGTTGTTGGTCGTGCTTCTGGATGGCGCTGGTGTGGTCAAATATATTTTGCTGCAGGCCCTCGCCGAGGACCTCAAATTCGCAGGTGGCGTGAAAAGCCGAGCCGTTGGTCTGGCAGTGTGAAGAAATCACCCGGGCACACTGGGTATTGCCAGCGTTGGTGGAAACGGCAATCGGATCCGGCGAGATCAGTGGAACAAAATACATGAACTTGACCAGGGGGTTTTCCAGCGGCTGGCCGTTGCCATAATCGAAGTGGAGCGTGGGCCCGGTGGGGGCGGCCAGCAGCCACCCGCCGGTGAATAAAAATGCGAGCGGCATTAACAGCCGGCAGAACAGGGGTTTGAACGGAGGAAATAACATCGGCATCGCTTGAATTGGAGAGGGATTATAATGTTAATCCGGTAAAAACACATGTTACATCCTTGCGACAATTGCCTCGGCACCTCCTCGCGAAAGGTGGGTATTATCCGGGCTCATCTGAGGTCAAATTGATTAACCAGACTTGACGTGCCGCCGATTCCGCTTAATTGATTAGATATGCAACTCGACAAGCTCACGCTCAAATCACAGGAGGCGTTGCAGGAGGCGCAGCGCCTCGCCCACGAACAGTCGCATCAGGAAATGGATGGTGAGCATCTGCTGCTCGCGCTGCTCAGCCAGGCTGAGAGCCTCGTGCCGGAATTGTTGTCGCGCATCGGGGTGTCGCCCGCCAAGCTCCAGCCGGACTTGGAAAACGAACTCGCGCGGCGGCATAAAGTTCAAGGCGGCGGCGAACCTTACGCCGGCCGCGATTTGCAAAAAGCGCTCGACGCTGCACAGTCGGAGGCGGGCAAACTCAAGGACGAATTCATCAGCACCGAGCATCTGCTGCTCGGGCTGCTCGACGGGGCCAGCCCGTCGCTCAAAAAAATCTTCGCCGCCCATAGCCTCAAGCGCGATGCGGTGCTTAAGGCGCTGGCGGAATTGCGTGGCAACCAGCGCGTAACCGATCAGGCCCCAGAGGCGAAGTTTCAGGCTCTCGACAAATACGGCCGCGACCTAACGGCGCTCGCGCGGCAGGGGAAGATTGATCCGGTTATCGGGCGCGATGAGGAAATCCGCCGCGTGATGCAAGTGCTGACGCGCCGGACCAAAAACAACCCGGTGCTCATTGGCGAGCCGGGCGTGGGGAAGACGGCGATCGCGGAAGGTCTTGCCCGGCGCATCGTGAGCGGCGACGTGCCTGAATCGCTGAAAAACAAACGGCTCGTGGCGATGGATTTGAGCGCGATGATCGCCGGGGCGAAGTATCGCGGGGAATTTGAAGATCGGCTCAAGGCGTTTCTCAAAGAGATCACCGCGAGCGAAGGGAAGATTATTTTGTTCATTGATGAATTGCACACCATCGTCGGCGCAGGCGCGGCGGAAGGCGCGACGGACGCCGCCAACATCATGAAGCCGCAGCTCGCGCGCGGCGAGTTGCGCTGCGTGGGCGCGACAACGCTCGACGAATATCGCAAGCACATTGAGAAGGACCCGGCATTGGAACGGCGTTTTCAACCCGTGCAGGTGGCTGAGCCGACGGTCGAGGCGACCATCGCGATTTTGCGCGGGTTGAAGGAGCGTTACGAAGTGCATCACGGCGTGCGCATTCAGGACTCCGCACTGGTCGCGGCGGCCACGCTGTCCTATCGCTACATCACCGACCGTTTTTTGCCGGACAAAGCGATTGACCTCGTGGACGAGGCGGCGTCGCGCATCAAAATGGAGCTGGATTCCAAACCCACGGAGCTAGATCAGCTTGACCGGCAGATTTTGCAATTGGAAATTGAACGGACCTCCCTGACGAAGGAAAAGGATGCGGCGAGCAAGGAACGACTCAAGCTGATTGATAAACAAGTCGCCAACCTCAAGGACAAATCCAAGGCGTTGACCGCGCAATGGCAGAATGAAAAGACGGCGGTCAATGCGGTGAGCATCGTGCAGGCGCAGTTGGAGCAGGCAAAGATTGAACTGGAGCAGGCCCAGCGCGTGGGCGATTTGTCGAAGTCGGCGGAGATTCAATATGGCAAGATTCCCGAACTGGAGGCCAAACTGGCCAAGATTGAAAAGCATTCGGCTGAAACGACGCGAACTTCATTGCTCCGGCAGGAGGTTACCGACGAAGACATTGCCAAGGTCGTCGCGGCGTGGACACACATTCCGGTTTCGCGAATGCTCGAAGGCGAGCGGGAGAAGTTGCTCAAGATGGAGGAGCGTTTGCAACACCGAGTCATTGGCCAGAGCGAAGCAGTTAAAGCCGTTTCAAATGCCGTGCGTCGTTCCCGCAGCGGCTTGCAAGATCCGAATCGGCCGATTGGCTCGTTTATTTTTCTTGGCCCGACCGGCGTGGGCAAGACCGAGACGGCGCGCGCCCTCGCCGAGTTTTTATTCGATGACGAGTCGGCAATGGTGCGGATCGACATGAGCGAATACATGGAGAAACACACGGTCGCGCGGCTCATCGGCGCGCCGCCGGGCTATGTCGGCTATGAGGAGGGCGGACAGTTGAGCGAGGCGGTGCGGCGCAAGCCGTATTCGGTGATCCTGTTCGACGAGATTGAGAAGGCGCATCACGACGTGTTTAACGTGCTGCTGCAGGTGCTGGATGATGGCCGGCTAACGGACGGGCAGGGGCGGACGGTGGATTTCAAGAACACCATCATCATCATGACCAGCAACCTCGGCTCGCCGATCATACAGGAATATTTCCTGGACGGCCACACGGACAAGGCATCGCATCAGGCCATGGAAGACAAAGTGCTGGCGGAGTTGAAACGACATTTTCGTCCGGAATTTTTGAACCGTGTGGATGACACCATCATCTTCCAGAGTCTCGATGAATCCGAGCTCTCACGGATCGTGGACATCCAGCTTGGCCACTTGGAACAACGGCTTGCGCCACAAAACCTGTCACTGGACGTGAATGCTGACGCTAAGAACCTGCTCGCGAGCGAAGGCTACGACCCGCAATTCGGCGCTCGTCCCCTCAAGCGAGCCATCCAGGAGCATCTGCTTGACCCGCTTGCCACCCGACTGCTGGCCGGTGAATTCAAGCCGGGCGACAAAATTAAGGTGAGTGCGAAAGGTGGGGAGTTGGTTTTTCAGCGGAAATGAAAATCCGAGGGGTGTAAAACTGTTACAACGTTGGCAATTTTACGGGTGTGCCAGCCGGGTGAGCGTCCGGGTAATGCGCCAGTAATTCCCTGGCCCGCTTGGTGCCGATCTCCACCGCTTTGGCGTGGTTGGCGTAATCTTTCGGGTTGGTAATGCGTCCGCTGGTGCCGGTGAAGACAAGGTAGGTCACTGGTCCGTCCGTGCCTCCGGTTTTGGGGTCGGCATCAATGCCCAGCAATGTCGCCGTGGCAACCGAAGCTTCCCCGATCACGCCTTTGACGCCGCATTCATCCAGAAACACGGCGTAAACCACCTGGTTGGAATAGAGGATGGCGGCGACCTGACCGATTTCGATGCCGCGCATTTTTGAATTGGCCGGCTTGCCGAGGGGGATGACAAAGTAAGGCGTTACGTCCGCCGCGATGTCCGTGTCGCAGCTTAACTCATTTTGAAAATCCGGGTCCCGTTGCTTATTGCAACGCGGGGTTTCGCGCCCGTCAGAATCAATGTCCATATCCGCCGTCCAGAACGTGGCGTTGGTGAGGCTGAACATGGAAATGGTTTTGGGTTTTCCCGCGTCGGCGCGGAATTGGCTGGCAGTTTCCTGAATCATTTGGCCGTGTTTCAGGACGGACAAGAGCTGCCCGGCTGAAACATCGCCTTCCGTGGCCGCCAAACATTGCCCGCCCAGCAGTAGTCCGGTGCCGCACACAAACAAACAGAGAATGTCGGCGACGGAATTCATTACGGAAAATGTATTCGGCAGTGGGAGTCAGTCAAGTGGTACTTTATGTTCGCAATCCATGTCAAGAAACTGACAAAAACTGATTAGAATATATTTAATAACGGAGCGAGAATTAAATTCCACTTATGAAAAAAATAGCACTTCTCCTACTCCCGGCGGCGTTCGCGCTTGCCTTGACCACCACCGCTTTCGGCGCCGACGGCGCGGCGGTTTATGCCGACAATTGTGCCAAATGCCACGGTGATGATGGCAAAGGCGCGACCAAGATGGGTACCAAACTCGGTGCGCGGGATTACTCCGATGCGACTGTGCAAGCGTCCTTCACCGACGATCAGGCCGTCAAGTCCATCAAGGAAGGGATGAAGAAGGATGAAAAGACGTTGATGAAGCCGTCCGAACTGTCGGATGAGGACATCAAGGCCTCCGTCGCCCAGCTGCGGACGCTCAAAAAGTAATTGTTCAGCGCAAAAACTCTTTTGCCGCGCGCGTCGGTGGTGCAAGCTGACGCGAACGGCATGACTATCGCGATCATCGGACTGGGCTATGTTGGCTTGCCGCTGTGCCTGCAATTTGCGCGCAGCGGCATGCGCGTGCTGGGGCTGGATATTGACGCCAAAAAAGTCCGCGCGCTAAACGCCGGGCGCAGTTACATCCAGCACATCCCTGCCGGCGATATTAAAAAGTTCGTCCGTGCGGGGAAGTTTTCCGCGTCCGCTGACTTCGCAAAAATTAAGAATACTCAGGCCATCCTCATCTGCGTCCCGACGCCCTTGAAGAAAAATCGCACGCCAGACTTGTCGTTTGTCCTCCAGACGGGCCGGAGCATTGCCCCGCATCTTCAGCGCGGTCAGCTGGTCGTCCTTGAATCCACAACCTATCCCGGCACGACGGAAAACGAATTGCGCGCCGTGCTGGAACGCGGTTCGGGCCTGCGGGCCGGAAAAGATTTTCACCTCGCCTTTTCGCCGGAGCGGGAAGACCCGGCGAATCCACAAAGCCGGGTGGCCGATATCCCCAAGGTCGTTGGGGGCTATACGCCCGCCTGTCTGGAGGCGGCGAAGAAAGTCTATTCCCGCGCTATCCGCACTTTGGTTCCCGTTGCGAATTGCCGTACGGCTGAGGCGGCGAAGCTGCTGGAAAATGTTTTTCGCGGCGTCAATATTGCGCTGGTTAACGAACTCAAGGGCGTTTACGCCGCGCTGGATATTGACATCTGGGAGGTCATTGCGGCTGCGCGCACCAAGCCGTTTGGCTTCATGCCATTCTATCCCGGCCCCGGTCTGGGCGGACATTGTATCCCGATTGACCCGTTTTATCTCGCCTGGCGCGCCCGGGAGGTCGGGCAGGAGACGCGCTTTGTGGAACTCGCCGGCGAAATCAACCGCGCCATGCCCGAACGCGTTGTCGCGCGCGTGACTGCGGCGCTCGCGGCGCAAAAGAAAAAAGTGCGTGGCGCCCGGGTGCTTGTATTGGGACTCGCCTACAAGGCAAACGTCGAAGATGACCGCGAATCGCCGAGTTACGCACTGATGAACTTGTTGAAAGCGCGTGGCGTTGCCGTTGGTTATTTTGATCCGCACGTGCCAATTATTCCAAAAACACGGGAGCACCCCGATTGGGCTGGAACGAAATCGGTGCAATGGAACCGGCGGACAATTGCCGGTTTTGATGCCGTTTTAATTTCCACGGCGCATGACGCTGTGGATTATCAGCAACTGGCCGACTGGTCGCGGCTCATCGTGGACACGCGCAATGTGATGGCGAAGTACGAAAGTGCGGCGGGAATAGTTTGGAAGGCGTGAAGAATGGACGGTTTCGGCTTGCCTTTCGACGGCTGCGGGGAAAAACTTACCTTTCATTTATGCAAACTCAAGACGCCTCCGGAGAATTCCTCATTAAATTTTGGCCGTGGCTCGAAGCCAACCGCAAACTGCTCATCTCCACGGTCGTGGCGGTGGCGGTGATTCTGTGCCTCTGGTTTTTTACCAACACCCAACGCGAGCAGAAGGCCTTGGATGCCGGCCAAGCGTACACGCAATTGCAACTAAACCAGCCGCCGAACCCCACGGTGCAGCAGGTCGCTGATGAGTTTTTGAAGCTGGCCGACAAGTATTCCGGCACGTTGGCGGCGGAACGCGCTCGCTTGCAGGCGGCAGCAGTGCTGTTTGGCGCTGGGCGTTACACTGATGCACAGGCGATTTTCCAACAGTTTCTCGCCGCGAACAGCGGGAGTTCACTAGCGTCGTCGGCCCAATTGGGTGTTGCCGCCAGTCTCGAAGCGCAAAACAAACTCGATGCGGCGGCGACGGAATACCGGGCGGTGACGGCCAAATACCCGAATGCCTCGGAAGTCATGACGGCCAAATATTCGTTGGCGCGGGTGCTGGAGGCGCAGGGTAGATTGACCGAGGCCGCCAGCTACTATCAAGAAGTGCTACATTCGCCGCAGGCGGGGTCGCTTGCTTCGGAAGCCTCACAAAAACTGGCCCAACTTCAAATCAAGCTCGCTGCAGCCGCCAAGCCCGCCGGCAAATCATGACATGAAGCTCACTATTATCGGCACCGGCTACGTTGGGTTAGTTTCGGGGACGTGTTTTGCCGAAGTCGGCCACCACGTCATCTGCGTAGACAACGACGACGCGAAAGTCAAAATGCTTCAGGCCGGAGGGATTCCGATTTATGAACCTGGCCTTGAGGAGCTTGTCAAAAAAAATGTCGCTTCCGGTCATCTCAGTTTCACCAGCAGCACCGCCGAGGGCGTCGAGAAGTCTGACGTGATTTTTATCGCGGTGCCAACGCCACCGCAGCCGGATGGATCAGTGGATTTGAGCTACATCGAGCGCGTCGCTCGCGATATCGCGGCGGCCATGACGAGCTACAAGATTGTCGTAGATAAAAGCACGGTGCCGGTGAAGACTGGTGAAAAAGTTTCCGAGACCATCAAACGCTATTGCGCCGCCAAGGTGGAATTTGACGTGGTGAGCAATCCGGAATTTCTGCGCGAAGGATTTGCTGTCGGTGATCTGATGAATCCCGACCGTGTGGTCATAGGCGTTCGCTCACAGCGTCCCGTCGCGGCGATGACGGAAATCTACACGCCTTTCAAGGCCCCCATCATTGTTACGGACATCAACTCGGCAGAACTCATCAAGCACGCGGCAAATTCCTTTCTGGCGCTGAAAATCTCCTACATCAACGCCATCGCCACCATCTGTGAGGCCGCCGGTGCGAACGTCCAGGAAGTCGCGCACGGCATTGGTTTGGACGAGCGGATTGGCCGCCGTTTTCTTAACGCTGGCATCGGCTTTGGCGGCAGTTGCTTTCCGAAGGATCTGAGCGCCTTCATCAAAATTTCCGAACAGGTCGGCTACGAGTTCAAATTGCTCAAAGAAGTTCAGCGCATCAACGCCGACCAGATGGAGCGCTTTGTGAAAAAAATAACCGACACGCTCTGGGTGTTGAAAGATAAGAAAATCGGCGTGCTTGGTCTGGCGTTTAAGCAGAATACCGATGATGTGCGCTCCTCGCCTGCGATTGACCTCTGCCACCGATTGCTGAAAGATGGCGCAACCTTACGCGTCCACGATCCAAAGGCGATGGATAAGGCGAAGCAATTTTTGCCGAACGTGACCTACGTTGACGACATGAACGCGGTGGCTGAAGGCTGCGACGCGCTCGTGGTCGCGACCGAGTGGGATGAGTTCAAGCAACTCGACCTCGTTCGCGCCAAAAAAGGTCTGACGCATCCGATCCTATTTGACGGCCGCAATCTTTTTGACCCGGCGGAAATGGAAAAGTTGGGCTGGATCTACAAGAGCGTGGGAAGATAGTTTCTTAAAGATTTAGGTGAGATGAATAATGCGTCTCTGACTTCTTCTAAAAACACCGTTGAAGTCAGTGCCGCGCTGATTTTTCGCCGCGGCACGCTGCTGATAACGCAGCGCCATCCAAACGCGCATCAGGGCGGGCTGTGGGAGTTTCCCGGCGGCAAGCGCGAGGCGGGCGAAACTTTTGAACAATGCCTCTTCCGCGAGATTCGAGAGGAACTGGGCGTCGAGATTACTGTCGGCGATTTGTTTGAAGAAGTTACCCACGCCTATCCCGAAAAAACCGTCCTGCTGAAATTTTTCATCTGCCAACTTGGGTCTGGCGAACCAAAGCCGCTGGATTGCGCTGCGGTGAAGTGGGTGGCTAAAATTGAACTGGCTGATTTTGCGTTTCCCGCTGCGGATGCGCGTTTGCTGGAGCAGTTGCGCAGTTTTAATTTTCCTGCTTGATGGTGGGCCTGCCCGGACTTGAACCGGGAACCAAAGCATTATGAGTGCTCTGCTCTAACCATTGAGCTACAGGCCCGCCTCGATAAGACCTAAAATTTGATGAGCCGGACGGGGCGGCACAAGTTTATTCTTCGATTCAATGGAGCGTGAAGGTGCCGCTGGAACTGCTGGAGAAGTTGGTGTTGGAATCAAACTGATTAAGAAAAATATTGCCGGAATTGGTTGTCTTGAAGTTGAGTTGCAACCAGTTGTACGGGCTGGCATTGGCAAAATTATTCGTGTTGATATCCAATTGAATCATGGCACCACCTGGGCTGAAAGCCGCGTAATTATAGGTGCCGCCTGGCTGGCTTGAGAGAAAGAAACTGCCATCATTGGTGAGATTTATGCTGTCAGAACCGCCGGCGTCGTAGTTGATATTCAGAGAGATGTTGGTGAGAGCGGGCGGCGCCAGATTCGTAACAGAGGTCAGAATAAAGGTGCTAAACGTGCTGTCCTCATTGGTGAAAAACCCAATGTTGCCACCGACAAATATGAGCCGCGCGGAGCTATTGCTGCCGGCGAGCGTGGGCGGTTCGGTGACGGTAAGGCTGAGTTGGCCGACGTTGGTATCGGCGCGTTCGTAAAAGTAGCTGCCCACGGCGTTATCGAAATTCGTGGAGAGCGTGTCCTGACTGTAAGTGTCCGCGGCAAATTGTTCATTGAAACTATCCTTCCCGGAGAAGATTTCAAAGTTGCGGTTGGTCAGCGTGAGCGGGGCGTTGCCGTCAGAGAGTTGCGAGGCAATTAGAAAGCGTCCGTCGTCCGTGCCGTTGGTTTGGCCGGACTGGGTGTAGTCTTCAGTGTAATAGGTGCCATAGTTGGTAGCGGCAAAGTTGGCGAGCAAATAGGTTGTGCCGTTAGTGTGGGTCAGCTTGAACATGGCGCCGACGGGGCTGTATTGGGTGTAGGTATAGCTGCCGGCATTGGTGCTGCCGGTGATGAGGCTTTGCGTGGCGTAAGTGCTTTTCTGGAAGGCTGCGCCGGTACCGTCACCCCCGCGGCTAAAGGTCCAAATCAGCTGGCCAACCGCATTGGACAGGCAGAGGTTGGTGGCGGGAGAAAAAAACATGGAGCCGGTGACGATTACAGCTCGATTGGTGGAAACTATATTCGTAGAGATGATGGAGTTGTTGGTGCTCGTGACCACGATATTGGTTGCGATTAAATTGGTAGTGCTAAAAAGCGCCTTGGCGGGAGTGACAAACAGGAGTTGAAAACTACGGCTGCCCCAGGAGGCCGCAACAGGTGGGGCAGTGTATTTGACCTTCAATATACCTGTGCCGCCGCTTCCAAGATAGGTGTAGCTGCCGACTGCGTTGGGGTTGTTCGTGTCACTGGCGGCTTGGCTGAAGGTGCTCTTGCCAAAGGCGAGAGTAAACGGAGCGACATTATTGTCACTGTTTACGGTCGCGCGGGCGGCTTGGCCGGACAAGGTTACCGGCGCGCTATTATAGGAGATATGCGCTACCAAAAGCTGGGAGCGATTGCCGTTGGTATCCAGGGCGTAGGCGTAAAAAGAGTTTACACCCGGCTGCAGTTCAACGCTGGCATCCCAATTGGTCCACTGATTTGATGTAACGGCCGCAGCGTTGCTCGAAGAGTTATTCAAATAATAAAATACATTGGTGACGCCCACGTTGTCAGTTGCATGGCCGTGAATGATGAAATCATTGGGAATACCGTTGGTGTTGGCGGTCGTACTGATCACAACCAACACTGGTGGCGTCACATCGCCAAAGTTCGCAACCAAAGTGAGGTTCGACGCCATGGTAAATTTTATTGTCGCTTTATTGGTGACGATATTATTGCTGCCATCCGTCCAATATCTGAATCCAAAACCGCTCTGGCCATTATTGGCCGCGGTTGCCTTCATGGAATAAGCCGTGCCTAGCAGCAACTGCGCGCCGTTGTAGGAGGGAGAAATGGAGCCGTTGCCGTTGGTGCGGACGGTCATCGTATTTTTAACGACATAGTCCAATCTCACCGTGTTGGTAAGCGAACAGATACTGCGGTTGTCCACGGCATAGGCGGAAAAAATGTTTGTGCCCGGAATTAGAGTGATTGTCGCCGACCAGTTGGTCCACTGATTACCGGGGTCGGCGCTGCCCCAGGTGCCCCCGTTCAGCGAGTAAAGCACATTCGAAATGCCGGCGCTGCCGGCCGCCCGGCCTTGAACGGTGAAAACATCGTTGCTCCATCGCAGGCCGGCTTTCAGGTTGACCAAGGTTAGCGTCGGTCTGACGACGGTGGTGGCTAGCAGCGGCATGGCGAAGATGAACAGCGAAACGAAACCAGCCAGTAAATTAGGGATTATTTTCATGTCGAAAATGTTATATTCAAAACGGTGTGTGAGCCTTGCGGCTATCTTTAGATATAAAAGAAATACACCAAATCTACTGGTATTCAATCAAAAAGGCAGGGCCTATTGGCGGGGAAGGGGCCTGCACTCCAGGAAAGTTAGTCGCCTTTTAATTTAAGTTCCTCAACTTCCAGAAAGCCGTGCAATTGTTTGAGCCGCGTCGGGTGGCGCATCTTGCGGAGCGCCTTGGCCTCAATCTGCCGAATGCGTTCGCGCGTCACGCGGAACTGTTGGCCGACCTCCTCCAGCGTTCGCGCGTTGCCGTCACCGATGCCGAACCGCATTTCCAGCACCTGCCGTTCGCGTTCTGACAGGCTGCACAACACGTCGCCCATCCGGTCTTTCAATAAACTGAAGCTCGTGAGGTCCAATGGATTCTCTGCGGCCTTGTCCTCAATAAAATCGCCGATGCTCGCCTCGTCGCCATCGCCCACCGGCGACTGCAACGAGACCGGTTGCTGTGCCATCCTCAGTACCGCGCTCACGCGAAAAACGGGTAGTTGCATCTCGTCGGCAATTTCCTCCGATGAGGGCTCGCGGCCGAGTTCCTGAAACAGCTTTTTCTGGGTCCGCAGCAGCTTGTTGATGATATCGATCATGTGCACCGGGATACGGATGGTTCGCGCCTGATCCGCAATACACCGCGTGATCGCCTGGCGGATCCACCACGTTGCGTAAGTCGAAAATTTGTAGCCGCGTTTATATTCAAACTTTTCCACCGCCTTCATCAGGCCGATATTGCCTTCTTGAATCAAGTCTAAGAACGACAGGCCGCGATTGGTGTATTTTTTGGCGATCGAAATCACGAGGCGCAGGTTAGCCTCCACCATTTCCGTCTTGGCCTGCAACGACCGGGCCGCCGCGTCACGCAGCCGGTCGAATGCCAGCAAAAAATCCTCGTGCGGCATGCGCACAAACTCCTCCAGCGCCCGGAGTTTCTGCCGTTCCGCCTCGATCAGGTGTTTTTGGGCTAGTGATTCACGCTGGTTCCGCGCGTCGTCCAGTCCACTCAGGCTGTATTGCAACTTGTCGTGGATGTTTTCGGCGACGAGCGCAATCTCCTCGTTCACCTTCTGCTTAAAGCAAAATTTTGGAAACAGGGCCGACAATTTATTGTCCAACTTGATAAATTCGTCATGTTCACGATTGCGTTTGGCCTGTTGGTGCGCATCCCGCCAGATATTAAAATACCGGTCCACTTCCGCGTCCAGTTCCCGTACCTGCGCCGCCAATTTGTGCAAGGTTTTCAAATGAGTCTCGCGGCTGGCTACCTGCTTATCCAGCACTACCCGGTCAAAACGTTCCCGCGGCGGGTCGGCCAGCAATTTTTCCGCCAGCGCGAGCTGCTCCTTGGCGGCAAATCCAAAACCATAGACCACCTCGCGCAACTCATTTTCCGCCGCCTCGATGCGTTTTGAAATCTCCACCTCTTGCGCGCGCGTCAGCAAGGGCACGGCACCCATTTGCTTGAGATACATCCGCACCGGATCATCGAGCGCGTCAAGATGCCGTGATTCGACTTCTTCCTCCTCCGTTTCTTTGGCCGTGTCCACCTCCGCCTGTTCAACGATCTCAATCTCCAACTCGCGGAGCTTGGTGAAAATTTCATCCAGCGCTTCCGGTGTGGCCAGGGCTTCCGGCAACGCCTCATTGATATCGTCGAATGTGAGTTTGCCCTGTTCCTTGGAGAGGTGAACCAGCTCTTTAATTATGGATCCCAGTTCTTCGGTGCGATTGGCCGGCGTAGAGGGCGGCACCGGCACTTTGTTGGGTGCGGGTGCTGAAATTTTAAGCGACTTGGGTTTTGGCATAAACGTTCCGGCGCGGCTAAAATCCGGCAGCGATGCGAATATGAAAATTGCCGGCGGCTTCGTCAAGCGGCGAAATGCCGGACAGTCACTTTTTTGTCACTAAAATACCCTGGCGTTCGAGGTGCGGCAGGATCATTTCCACTGTGCGATCGATGGCGCCCAGGTTTTCCGCGACGACTTCCAGTGCCGCGCGGCCCAGCGCCGCGCGTCGTTCCGTATTTGCGAGCAGTTCGCCGAGGACTCGTTCCAGGTCCTCCGGGCTTTTCACCTGTACGGCGGCATCCTTTTTCAGGAAGGCGCGGGTGATGTCGGTAAAGTTCTGCATATTCGGGCCAAAGACAATAGCCTTGCCCTGCGCACCCGGTTCAATTGGGTTCTGCCCGCCGAAGGCTGTGAGGCTTTTCCCGATGAACACCACGGTGGCTGGCGCGTAGAAAAATTTCAATTCGCCGGTCGTGTTTACTACCAGGCAGTCCAACGCCTCCGGTGGCAGTTGTGTGCGGGCGAAAATTTCGGTGCGGAACATGAATTTCACACCGAGCCCGTTCAGTTGCTGGCCGATGTTCTTGGCGCGTTCGAAATGGCGCGGTACCAAGACTAGAAACAGCTTTGGAAATTTCTCCCGCAGACGCTTCGCCATTTCAGCCAATAAAACCTCCTCGCCATCGTGCGTGCTGCCGGCCACAAGAATCAGGGCATCGTCCAGCACGCCGATCTGGCGCAGCAGCCCGCGCGCGTCAAGCGTGCGGCGTTCAGTAAAATTAGCCGCGTCAAATTTGAGGTTGCCCACCACTTGCACCGCCTGCGAACGGCATCCAACGGCGCGCAGGCGCGCGGCATCCTCCTCACTCTGACAGCCGACGCCGGCGAACGTGCGGAACAACGGGCGGAACAGCACCGCGAACTTTTTGTAGCGCGGATAGGAACGATCGGACAGCCGGGCATTGGCCAGAAATACGGGGATGTTCAAACTAGCCGCGCGCCAGAGGAAGTTTGGCCAGATTTCCGCTTCGACAAGGATGATGGCCTCGGGATTGAGCGTTGCCAGCGCGCGGCGGACATACTTGCGCCGGTCCACGGGGTAATAAATTTTGCTGACGCGGGTCGGCAGGCGGCGGCGCAGTTCGGCCATGCCAGTGGTGGTGGTGCAGGAGACGACAATTTTAACATTGGGCACACGCGGCTCCATGGCGTTGATGAGCTGGGTGCAAAGGTTAACTTCACCCACGCTAACGGCGTGGATCCAGATGACGTGGCGGTTGGTAAGCGCCTGTTTCAGTGCGGCGTCATAGATCGAAAAACGTTCGCCAAAGCCTGCGCGCCAGTCGCCGCGCCGGCGCATTCGCCAGAAATAATATGGCGACGCCAGCACGAAAAAAAACAGGAACAGAATGTTGTACAGGGCGCGCAATTTGAATTCCCACAATTACTATTTATCTTGAGTAGCCATCCGACGGACAAATAGTTTCAAAATTGTCATCGCAATTCAACTCCGGAAAAATAACAGCCAGATGAGAGTGAGAACCGGGAGCAGGCAGGGTAACGAGAATTTCAGGACGAATTCCACGAATGACGGTACCCGGACGTTGTTCTGCTCGGCGATGGCCTTGACCATGAAGTTCGGGCCGTTGCCGATGTATGTGGCCGCGCCAAAGAAGACCGAGGCGATGCTGATGGCCAGGATATGGTGGGCGTGGGTGACGACCAACTGTGGGATGTGTTCCGTGCCGGCAGTGCTGTGCAACGCGGTCAAAAAGCCCAGATAAGTCGGTGCGTTGTCCAGCGCACTCGACAGGATGCCGGTACCCCAGTAGAAAATTGTCGGCGAGGGTTGGTGACCGAGGAGTGCCTGACTGCTGTGATCCAGCCAGTCCAGCGCCGGAATCATCGTGGTGAACAGTCCGGCGAAGAGGATCGCCACTTCCTGCATGGGATGGAAATTGAACTGGTTCGCGGCGTGGACGGATTTTTTGGTGGTGAAATACGAGCCCGTGGCCGCAGCCAGCATCAGGCCCTCACGCAAGAGCGGCGGTTTTTCCACAAAAACGGCCGCAAGGATCACGGCGAGAAAAAATAAATTGGCCAGTCCAGTGATTTGCCAGGCGCCCGCCACCGGATGGGTTTCACCTACGGTGCGTGGTGCGTGATGGGATTGCTTCCGGTCCAAAAAATAGAAGATGGTCAGCAGTAGCCCGATGCCCAGCGCCCACATCGGCCAGCAGTTTTGCGCGACCCACCAGAACGGGATGCCTTGCAGGAACCCAAGGAACAGCGGCGGATCGCCGATGGGTGTGAGGCAGCCGCCGATGTTGGCGACGAGAAAAATAAAAACACAATGTGATGCGCCGCGATGCGGGATCGGTTCATTTGTATCCACGGGCGGATAAGCAGCATGGCTGCGCCGGTGGTGCCGAGGACGTTGGCGATGACGGCGCCGACGAGCAGGAAAATGACGTTCGTCAGCGGAGTGGCTTCGCCTTTGGGGCTGATGTGAATGCCGCCGGCCACGACGAACAGCGAGCCGATCAGCGCGATGAAACTGATGTATTCATGGGCCGCTTGTGTGAGGCTGTGTGTGTCGTGCAAGGCCAGCAGATAATAGCTCGCCGTGACCGCGCCGAGGCCGAGCGCTACTTTGGCGTAATGCCGCAGCCACCAGCGTGGCGCAAAGACAGGCGCGGTCGCCATCGCGCCGAGTAGTAGCGCGAACGGCATCATCATCCAGATTTCAGCCATCGTCATGGCGCGGAATTGTGGGGACGTTCCGGCGGCGGTCAAACTCAAACATGTCGTCAGCTCTGGTGCGAGTCGCTTGACTTCATGGTTTATCGCTGCGATTTTCAACACGCTTGGCACAAAATAAATCCGCGTCGGCGACGAGCAACTTGTTCGCTGACATCTCGAAAACTCCCGCAGTGCAAGCCCTCGCGCGGCGACTGGAGGGTGGCGGAGCGTTGGCTTTAAACAGCGTGGCTGCGTCCGCGCAACCGTTTTTCACCGTGCTGGTGCAAAAACTGTTTCCACAACGCCCGGTGGTTATCGTCACGGAAAATCTGAAAATGCAGGAAAGTTTCCAACAGGATTTGGAGACGTGGGGGAAACTGGAGTCCGAAGTCCAAAGTCCAAAGTCCAAGGCCGAACCCCAACTCCCAGCAGCCAACTCCCCGCTGTTGTTTTACCCCGCTTGGGAAATCCTTCCGCACGAGGACAAGCTGCCGCACGCCGATGTTATTAGCGACCGCCTGCAAACCCTCGTGGCGCTCGGTGATAAATCCGCCCACCGTCCATCGCCCTCTCCCCTCATCGTGACGAGCGTCGTCGCGCTGCTGCAAAAAACATTTTCGCCCGGTGAAATACAAAGCCGCACGCAGACGCTGGCACGCGGCCAAAAAATAGCACCGTTGGACCTGGTTGGATTTCTGGAAGGACAAGGCTACGAGCCGGAGGCGCAGGTTTCGCAAAAAGGGGAAATCGCCTTGCGCGGCGGCATTGTGGACGTCTTTCCGCCAACCAGCCCGTGGCCGGTGCGATTGGAGTTTTTTGGCGATGAATTGGAATCGCTCCGTTACTTCGACCCGCTGACGCAGATTTCACGCGAGGAGATTTCCACAATCGTGCTGCCGCCCGCCGGCGAACTGGGAATTTTGAAGTCCCAAGTCCAAGGACTCAAGGCTCAAGTGTTTGAGTTGGCCACACTGCTCGAGTATTTGCCGCGCGACACCGTTTTTCTATTGTGTGAACCGGAATCCCTCGCTGTTCAAGCGGACGTTTACGCACAACAGATTCCAAAAGCGGATCCGTTTTTCATTTCGTGGCCGGACTTTTTGCTCGAATTGAACCATAGCAGCTTCATGTCCGTTGAACTGGTTGAAGCAGCAGAAACCAGTGAAGCTGATCCGCCCTCCGCGCTCCATAGGCTTCAATTTGGCTCGCTGGATGCCTTTCGGCCGCTGGCTGAGCGCGCGCCGGACCCGCAAGTTGCCGACGCGCAGCGCCGTAAATTTTTCCAGCAGGTGCACCGTTGGCTGCGGCAGGAGTACGCCGTCCATGTTTTTTGCAATAATGATGGGGAACGGCAGCGCTTCGGGGAAATTTGGAAGGAACAGGGTTTTGAAAGTCCCAAGTCCAACGTCCCAAGTCCCAAGCCGGACGGGCGCGAGCAACTTTTAACTTTGGATCTCGGACTTTGGACGCACCTCGGCTCGCTTGCCCGCGGCTTCATCTGCGACGCGGCAAAATGTGTCGTTGTGACGGATGCGGAAATCTTTGGCCGTTACAAAATCCAACGCCCGCGCCGCCAGAAATCGGCGCACGCGCTGGCCACGCGTTCAGCGCTCGACATTGATTTCACTGATTTGGAGGAAGGCGATTTGGTGGTGCATTTGCAGCACGGCATCGGGCGTTATCGCGGTCTGAAACGGATGCCGGTTGGCAATAGTCGGCATCTTCCAGCCCACGAAAATCTGTCCGCCATCGGCACGGAATGCCTGGTTCTCGAATACGCGCCAGCCAATGCAGGCGAAGAGTCGCCGAAACTTTATGTGCCCGTTAGCGAGGCCCACCTCGTCAGCAAATACGTCGGGGCCGGCAAGGCGAACCCGCCGCTCCATACCTTGGGCGGCACGCGCTGGCACAAGGCCAAGGAGCAGACCGAGAAGGCCGTGCGCGACATCGCGGCAGAAATGCTCCGCATCCAGGCCGTGCGCGAAACGCAGGCCGGTCATCCGTGCCAGCCGGATACCCAATGGCAGCGCGAATTTGAAAGCGCCTTTATTTACGAGGAAACCCGCGACCAAATCACCGCTATCGCCGAGACGAAAGCCGATCAGGAACGCGCCAAGCCGATGGACCGGTTGATTTGCGGCGATGTGGGTTTTGGTAAAACGGAAGTTGCCATCCGCGCGGCGTTCAAATGTGTGATGGACGGAAAACAGGTTGCCATCCTTGTGCCGACGACGGTGCTGGCGCAGCAACATTTTAATAATTTTCGGGAGCGCATGGCTGATTATCCGATTCGCGTGGAACTGCTCTCGCGATTTCGCACCCAGCGCGAACAGACGCGCGTTATCAAGGATTTGGCCGCCGGCGCGGTGGACATCGTGATCGGCACGCATCGTATCGTACAGGAAGATATCGCCTTCAAAGACCTCGGACTGGTTGTCATTGACGAAGAGCAGCGCTTTGGCGTGCTGCACAAGGAGAAATTCAAGCGGCTGCGCACGATGGTGGACGTCCTCACTTTGAGCGCCACGCCGATTCCGCGAACGCTTTATCTCGCTCTCACCGGGGCGCGTGACATGAGCACCATCCAAACCCCGCCTCACGACCGTTTGCCTGTCGAAACAATCGCGACGCCTTACGACGAGCGCACCATCCGGGATGCCATCCAGCGCGAAATGAACCGGGGCGGACAAGTTTTCTTCCTGCACAATCGTGTGACGACAATTGATGCGATGCTGGAGACATTAAAATCGCTCGTGCCAACGGCACGAATCGTTATCGGCCACGGGCAGATGCACGCGGATGATTTGGAAGCGGTGATGACAACCTTCGTCAACGGTGAAGCCGACGTCTTATTGTCCACGACGATCATTGAAAGTGGTCTCGATATTCCGAACGCGAACACCATCATCATTGACCGCGCGGACCGTTTCGGCTTGAGCGAGCTTTATCAATTACGCGGCCGCGTCGGCCGCTACAAGCATCAGGCCTACGCGTATCTGCTGCTGCCGCGTCACGCACGTTTACTTGCCGACGTGCGCAAGCGCATCAGCGCGATGAAGCAATACGCCTCGCTCGGCAGCGGTTTCAAAATCGCGATGCGCGACTTGGAAATTCGCGGCGCGGGAAATCTTTTGGGCGCCGAACAGAGCGGCCACATCACCGCTGTCGGATTTGACCTCTACTGCCAGTTGCTCAAGCAAAGCGTCGGCGCGCTGAAAGGCGAAAAGGTGAAGCCGCGCGTTGAGGTGCGTGTGGCGCTGGATTTTCTCGGCGACACCGCCGCTTTGCCGGCAAACTACGTCACCGAACCGCACCATCGCATCGAGATTTACCGCAAACTCGCGCAGGCGAACGAGAAATCGTCCCTTGATGCGCTGCAAAAGGAATGGCGCGACCGCTTCGGCCCGCTGCCGCCACCGGTGGAATTGCTCCTAGCCGTGGGCGAACTGAAAGTGCTCGCGAGCGAAAAGGCTGTGACGAGCATCGAAGTTGAGGAAGATAAATTGAAGCTCACACGGCATGGCGATTTTATCATGCTGGGGGGCAAGTTCCCGCGCCTCACCAAAAAGGAAGCCAGGGCCCGGCTCAAGGAAATCAAAAAGCTGCTACTGGCGATTTGAAAAGAGTTGAGTTTTGTCCCGATTAAAACTAAACCTTCTGGTCTCGTTATGGTCAAATTAATGGAATCTGGTTTGCTCGCCTCGCCGTCATCGTTACGGCGGGGTTTTTAACCCATTAACAACACCGGCGAACTCAATATTTTAATATGGCTATTCTCGTCACCCCCAATACCAAGGTTCTCGTTCAAGGCATCACCGGCAGCTTTGGTGCGAAGCACGCCCAGCTGTCCATTGATTATGGTACGCATATTGTCGCGGGGGTTACACCTGGCAAGGGCGGCCAATACTTCGAGCACGGCGGCAAGAAAATCCCCGTTTTTGACACCGTGGCCGATGCCGTGAAACAAACCGGCGCCACCGCCAGCGCGATTTTTGTCCCACCGCCGTTTGCGGCCGATGCGATTCTCGAAGGCGCGGACGCCGGCCTCGAACTGGTTGTCGCCATCACCGAAGGTATCCCGGTGCGTGACATGGTGCGCGTAAAGCGGGCGCTGGAAGGTAATCTCAAGACCCGCTTGATCGGGCCGAACTGCCCCGGCATCGTCACGCCCGGCGAAGGCAAGGATTCTCATGGCGGCTGTCGCATCGGCATCGCGCCCGGCTACATCCACAAAAAGGGCAACATTGGCGTGGTTTCACGCAGTGGCACATTGACCTACGAAGCGGTGTGGCAATTGACTTCGCGCGGCATTGGCCAATCCACCTGCGTCGGCATTGGCGGGGATCCGGTGAATGGCACGTCGCACCTCGATGTCATCAAACTGTTTAACGCTGACCCGGAAACGACCGGCATCATCATGATTGGCGAAATCGGTGGCAGCGCCGAAGAAGAAGCGGCCGAATGGATCAAGGCGAATTGCAAGAAGCCGGTGGCTGGATTTATTGCCGGTGCGACCGCTCCGCCCGGACGGCGTATGGGTCATGCCGGCGCGATTGTCAGCGGCGGTAAAGGAACCGCTGAAGCCAAGATCGCTGCGTTCAAGGCCGCCGGGATTGGCATCGCCGTCACGCCGAGCGAAATGGCGGACACGCTGTTGAAAATGATGTGAATTGTGAAATCGTTACACCGTTGCGTCCTATTCCGACGCAATGATTCGCGATTTGACGAGGTAACGATTTCCCGTTCGCATGGGCATTGTTGATTTCATCCTGAACTTCGCCGGTCTGTTGCTGTGGCTGAACTGGCGTTCTATCCGGTTTGACCCGCTCGCAAAACGGATGCCCGCAACACTGATGGGCACGCTGCGTCCCGCCGCCCCCCAAAAACTGCGCCGCTGGAATATTTTGGCGTTTCTCGCCGCATTGCTGTTTTTGCGGGCGATCCTCTATCGATGGATGGTCCCGTTCTGGATAGGGAAACTCGATTTGGGCGTGATCGTATCGTCGTTTCGGAGCGACTGGTTTTCGGGGATGCTCGTTTTTTCGTTTTTAAGTTTCGGTCTCATGCTGGGGATTTTTTACGTCGGCCTGTTGTTCCTCTCGCTTTTGTCCGGGCCAGAGCCGATTCACAGTCTGGTGAAAATTCCGCTGGGGCGCGTGGATGGCTGGCCGCGCTGGGCAAAAATCCTCCTGCCGCTTTTCGCCTCGGCGTTTTTGTGGTGGCTGACAAGTTGGCTGCTGGTCTGGTTGCAGGTTTTGCCGCCGCCGGTTTCAGTGGCGCAACGGCTGGAACAATCCATTGTCATCGGGTTGGGCAGCTATCTGGTCTGGAAATTTCCGGCCGGCGCGATCCTTGCGCTGCATTTGCTGAGCAGCTACATCTACTTTGGCCGCCATCCGTTTTGGAAATATATCAATGTGACGGCGCAAAAATTCATGGCGCCCCTCCATAAAGTTCCCTTGCGGGCAGGTAAGGTGGATTTTGCGCCGGTGTTGGCAATCGGACTCCTTTTTCTGGCGGCGGAATTCGCCGGGCGCTCGCTCAATTTCCTCTACCTCCGGCTGCCGTTTTGAACGATCAGGAACTTTTGGGCTTGGGCAGGTTGACGACGACGGTGGTGCCGTTTTCTTGATTGCTGTGGAGTGCCAGCCGACCGCCGTGTAGTTCCACCAACTTTTTGGCAATGGCCAGACCGAGGCCGAGGCCTTGCTGATCCTGCATTTTACGCTCGAATTGCACATAGGCGTCAACGCGCCGGATGTGTTCGGTGGAAAGTCCGCGTCCGTGATCAAGGACAGAAAATTCAATCTCGTCGCCTACGGACTTCAAGCTAACCAATACGGCTGAACCGGGTTCGGAAAACTTGAAGGCGTTTTGCACTAGTTCGGCTACGATCTTTTTAAAATACTCCTCGGCCATTGCCAGGGGGGCTTCCGCGAGTTCAAGGGTCAGATCGGGCAGCCGTTCGGCCATTTCCGCCTGCGCTAGGGCAGTGGTGCGGACGGTGCTGGCCGGTGACTCAATTTTGGCGGAGCGCAGTGCGATGACGCTGTCGGCATCGGTGGCGACCATTTCAAGGCGTGCGAAAAACAGAAAGTTCTCGATGAGCCGTTCGAGCCGTTGGCCGGATTTGCTGATTTCCTGCCCCATCTCGACGATGGTGGCGGTATCAAGTGTGCCAGCGGAAGTGGCAAGCATTTCCGCGTTGGAGATGATGCCGTTGAGCGGTGTGCGCAATTCGTGTGGCATCATCATCGAAATGTGCGTCCGCAGCGTGGTCAGTTTGCGCTCCGCATCGTCGCGGACGGTTTTGACTTTACGCAGGCGCGCATTCACGGCGGCGTACAGTTCGTCCACCTTGAAAGGCTTGGGCAGGTAGTCATCCGCCCCCAGTTCCATGCCGCGCCGCATCCCGGCGGAATCGGCCATGCCAGTCATCAGGATGAAGGGAATGGCCGCGGTGGCGGCGTTTTCGCGCAATTTCGTCAACGTGGTATAGCCGGATCCCTGTTTGTCCATGTTGACGTCGCAAAGAATGAGGTCGGGAAGAAACTGCCGGGCCTTATTGTCGCCATCGGTACTGTCAAACGCCTCAATCACTTCAAACCCCTGCTGCTCCAGAGCCAGTCGGATCATTTCGCGCAACCAGGATTCGTCGTCGATGACTAGGATTTTGCTCATGGTCAGTTCATTCCGGACAGAGCAATTTGCGCGCCTTAATTTTCATGGCGCTGGCATGTGCCAACCCCTGTGGTGCAAAATCATTTCCGCTCGTCCACCGGAGCATAGTGGTTGATCGTTTTGCCGGTGTAAATCTGGCGCGGTCGGTAAATGCGGCTCTTCGGCTCCTCCATGATTTCCTTGTAGTTCGCAATCCAACCAGGCATCCGGCCGATGGCAAAGATCACGGTGAACATCTCCACGGGTATGCCGATGGCGCGCATGATGATGCCGCTGTAAAAATCCACGTTGGGATACAACTTGCGCTCGACGAAATAGGAATCCTTCAGGGCTGCCTCTTCCAGTTTTTTCGCGATGTCCAGCAACGGGTCAGTGATGTGTAATTTGGACAGTACCTCGTCGCAGGCTTTCTTGATGATGGTCGCGCGCGGGTCGTGGTTCTTATAGACGCGATGGCCAAAGCCCATCAGTTTCTTGCCGCTGTTTTTATCCTTCGCCGCCGTGATGAATTTCGAGCCGTCGTCGCCGGATTGATGAATGTCGGCGAGCATTTCCAGCACCGCCTGATTCGCTCCCCCGTGCAGCGGACCCCACAACGCACACACGCCGGCCGCGCAGCTGGCGAACAGATTCGCCTGGCTGGATGCCACCATGCGCACAGTGGAGGTGGAACAATTCTGCTCGTGATCCGCGTGCAGCAGAAAAATCAGATCCAGCGCCTTGACCACTTCCGGTTTGATTTCAAAATCCTCATACGGCATCGAGAACAGCATGTGCAGGAAGTTCGCCGTGTATTTGTAATGCTGTTTGGGATAGATCAGCGGCAGTCCCTTCGACTTGCGATATGAATATGCCGCAATCGTCCGCACCTGTGAGATCAGCTTGGCCGCATAGACATCGAACTGTTTGTTCTTGCCCCATTTCCAATTCATCAGCCCCTCGTCGAAGCAGCTTGCCGCGTTGATCATCGAGGACAGGATCGCCATCGGGTGCGCGCCCGTCGGGAACCCCTCGAAATGATACTTCATGTCCTCGTGCAAATACTGATGTTCCGTCAACAGATCGGAGAACCCCTTCAACTGCGTGCGGTTTGGCAGCGATCCGTAAATGATCAGATAGGCCGTCTCGATGAAATTGGATTTCTCAGCCATCTCCTCGATGGGAATGCCGCGATAGCGCAAGATCCCCTTGTCGCCGTCAATGAACGTCACGTTGCTGACGCAGGAGCCAGTGTTGCCGTAGCCGTCATCAATCGTGATGTAGCCTGTGTTCGCCCGTAAGGCCGACACGTCCACGGCTTTTTCATTCTCGCTGCCGGTCAAGGTCGGCAGGTTGTAAACTTTTCCGTCCAGTTCCAGTTTAGCCTCGTTGCTCATAGCTTCTTCTTTAAGTTAAAGTGTTTTAATTTAATTAATGGAAATTTGCCGGTGAAACGAAAAATTGCAAGCCGTGAAAGCGAAAATTGCCAAAATTTCCGCGCGGTTGCCATTATTCCTCGCGGTCCGTGCCGTGGCCGGCACAGCCACATCCGGCCAGCATAATGCAATCCGTGCACAGCGTCTGGCCGGCGATTTCTGTCACGTCAAAACTGCCGCACCGCTCGCACGCGGCGTCTTCGTGTTTGATGCCGGCCGGCCCGGTGTTCAATGGAGGCATCGTAAAATCGTGAAATTCGGTTGGTCTGAGCGTGGCGCGGTCACAATTTAACCGTTCACGCCTTGGAAAACCCCTCCGCCATCGCGATGGCCTTGCGCATGGCCATGGATTTGTTGACCGTCTCTTGAAACTCGCCTTCCGGCGTCGAATCGTTCACCCAGCCGCCGCCGGCCTGGACGTAGGCCTTGCCGTCCTTGATGAGCGCCGTGCGAATGGTGATGCACGTATCCACGTTTCCGTTGAAGGAAAAATAGCCTACGCAGCCCGCGTAAGTGCCGCGCGTGGTCTGCTCCAGTTCGGCAATGATCTGCATTGCGCGGATTTTTGGCGCGCCGCTGACCGTGCCCGCCGGAAACGTTGCGCGGATCAAATCATAATTCGTCTTGCCGGCGGATAGTTTGCCCTCCACCTGCGAGACGATGTGCATGACATGGCTGTAACGCTCAATGAACATCAAGTCTTTCACCTGCACGCTGCCGAAATCGCAAACGCGCCCGATGTCGTTGCGCGCGAGATCCACCAGCATGACGTGTTCGGCGCGTTCCTTCGGGTCGGCGAGCAGCTCTTTTTCCAACGCCGCATCTTCAGCCTCATTTTTCCCCCGCCGCCGCGTGCCGGCAATCGGCCGGATCTCCACTTGGCCTTCCTCGCAGCGAACATGCAATTCCGGCGAGGCGCCGACCAGCGCAAAGCCGTCGAGCTCCAGCAAAAAAAGATACGGCGACGGGTTGATGTTGCGTACCGCCCGGTAAATATCCAGCGGTGCCGCCGTGACCGGCGCGGAAAACCGTTGCGAGCCGACCACCTGGATGATGTCGCCGGCACTGATGTATTTCTTGGACGACTCGACGTTCGCGTAAAATCGTTCCTGCGTCTGGTTGGATTCAAATTCCACGGATGGAATTTCGTTCGGCACCCCGATGGCCCGGTGCTCGCTCGGTTGTTCCAGCAGCGCGACGATGCGGTCAATTTCACTCGTCGCATTTTCGTAGGCGTCCTCCGGGCTCGTTGTGTCGTCGAGGATCGCATTGACCAGAATCGTAATGGTCTGCGCCGCGCGGTCGAAAATTAAAATCTGGTCGGCCACGAGGAAATACATCACCGGAGTTTTTAATTCATCCTGCGGCGGCCGTGGCACCGTGCGTTCCACGTCGTGGATGAATTCATAGCCGATGAAGCCGATGGCGCCGCCGGTGAACCGCGGCAGTCCGGGCAGGGCCACCGCACGAAAGTTTTTCATTACGCGTTCGACCACCTCCAGCCCGTCCTTCACGTCGCGCCCGATCACGAAGCTTTCCGTCAGGCGGCCGTTCTCGAACATCTGGACGTGGCTGCCATCCTGCCGGATGACGGCGCGCGGGTTGCAGCCGACAAACGAGTAGCGCCCAACGTGTTCGCCGCCTTCGACGGATTCAAAGAGAAAGGATTCGCCCTGGCCGCGAATTTTGCGATAGGCCGAAAGTGGCGTCTCCAAATCGGCAAGGATGCGGCGCGCGACAGGAATGAGATTTCCCTGCGTCGTGAGTTTTAAAAATTCAGCGGCAGTCGGCGAATACATAGCCAGAGAGCATGAAGAATTTTAAATGAAGAAACAAACATTTTGCAGTGCGGCGCGCCGCCCTGCGGTCCCCTTGGAAGAAAGGGGACAATGACGCGGTGGATTTCAGCCGGCCCCAACAGTTTCAAAGGGAACTCATGACCCTGCTGCCTGTTTTTTTTTGATGGGGAACTGGCGCGGAATCAACTTTGGGTTTCAGCCTGGCCGCAGGCGGAAAAACAGCGCCGACAAAAAAACGACCGCTCCTTGCCTTCCTGCTTTCCTAATTCAATAAATTTCTTATCCTCCGGAGATGGAACGATTGCCCGGCTTCCGCGATTTTTATCCCGAACCGCTCCCGCACCAGGACGTGTGGAGCGCCGACGCGCGCCAATACATTTTTGACCTGTGGCGCACCATTGCCAAACGCTACGGTTTCCGTGAATACGACGGCCCGCCGTTGGAGCCGCTGGAACTGTTCACCACCAAGAGCGGCGAGGAAATCGTCGGCCAGCTCTACAACTTCACGGACAAGGGCGAGCGCGCTGTTTCGCTGCGCCCGGAGATGACGCCAACGCTCGCGCGCATGGTCGCCGCGCATGAGCGCAATTATAAAAAGCCCATCAAGTGGTTCGCCATCCCGCAATTGTTTCGCTATGAGCGCCAGCAGAAAGGCCGCCTGCGGGAACATTTTCAGTTCAATGCCGACCTCATTGGTGAGACGGATCCGGCGGCGGATGCGGAATTGATTGCGCTGCTTATCGACACCTTGCGCGCGTTTGGGTTGACGTCGGAGGATTTTGTCATTCGCCTCAGCAGCCGCAATGCGTGGCAGCAATTTTACGAAAGCGGAAAGCCGCAAGTGGCAGACGAGAACGCGGCCCAAGACCAATACGAGTTTTTTCAAATCATTGATAAGCTGGAGCGGGCGCCGGCCGCGGAATCCGAAAAGAAATTGTCCGCGCTCGGTTTCACGCTGGCCGGGGTGAATGCGTTCATTGAGTCCGGTGAGCCGACGGCGGAACTGGCCAGCATTCTGCAAAACCTCGCCGCGCGCGGGTTGAAGGATTTTGTGAAGATTGATTATCAGGTCATTCGCGGCCTGGCGTATTACACCGGCGTGGTGTTCGAGGCGTTTGACCGCAAGGGCGAGTTTCGCGCCATCGCGGGCGGCGGGCGCTACAACAATCTCGTGAAGCTGATCAGTGGCGGCAAGGTCGACTTGCCCGCGCTCGGTTTCGGCATGGGCGACGTGGTGTTGTTGGAACTGCTCAAGGCGCGCGGTTTGCTGCCGAAATTCGATTCGCACATGGACGTTTTTGTGCTGATCGAGGACGAGGCGTTGCGCCCGATTTCACTCAAGTTGGTTCACGATTTGCGCGCGGCGGGCTATGCTGTGGAATATCCGCTCACCCCGGCGAAATCCGACAAGCAGTTCAAGCGGGCGCAGGAATTGAAGGTGGCCTACACCGCGCGGTTGGAAAATGATGCCTACGTCCGCATCCGCAATTCCAAGACGCGGGATGAGATTGTGACCGGGCTGGCCGGCGCGGCGAATCATCTGGGATAAACCGATGGGTGATTTCTGAAAATCTCCAAGCCGTCCATCGGGACGGCTTTTTTTTTGCTGATTTAGTATTTTAGAAAATAGATTTAACGTCCACAGGTGGTCGGTTCAGGGGGGATGGCTGGTGATGATCATTGTGGTGGTTGTCAGCGCCACAAGGGCGACTATGCGGATTGGCAAGTTTCCATTCCCCATTTGTTCCGGTTTGACCGCAACGTTGGACCGAACTCCATTGCTTTGCGACGCCGGCTCGGGAATGAACCCAAGACACCGGCGAATTAAAACTTGCCCGCCCAGTTCTTTTCGCCAAGATTTCTTAACTCGAAACTAAATCAGCCAATCAAAATTAATTATGGGACGCATTTACAACAACATCATCGAAACCGTCGGCCGCACGCCGCTGGTCAAACTGAACAAGGTCACCGCCGGCGTGGATGCCACCATCCTGCTGAAATGTGAGTTTTTCAATCCGTTGGGCAGCGTCAAGGATCGTATCGGCATGGCGATGATTGAAGCCGCTGAAAAGAGCGGCGTGTTGAAGAAAGACACCGTCATCATTGAGCCGACCAGTGGCAACACCGGCATCGCCCTCGCGTTTGTTGCGGCGGCCAAAGGCTATAAGCTGATTCTCACGATGCCGGAAACCATGTCGCTGGAACGCCGCACCTTGCTGGCGATGCTCGGCGCGAAATTGGTTTTGACGCCCGGCGCGGAAGGCATGAAAGGCGCAATCGCCCGTGCGGAAGCGCTGGCTAAAGAGACGCCGAACGCGTGGATTCCTCAGCAGTTTAATAATCCTGCCAACCCCGCCATTCACTCCCAGACCACGGCGGTTGAAATTTGGGAAGATACGGATGGCAAGGTGGATATTCTCGTTGCCGCCGTCGGCACGGGCGGAACCCTTACGGGTTGCGTTGAGGCCATCAAACCGAAAAAGGCTTCATTCCAAGCCATCGCGGTGGAGCCAAAGGATTCACCGGTCATTTCACAGACGCTGGCCGGCCAGCCGGTGAAGCCCGGCCCGCACAAAATTCAAGGCACCGGCGCCGGCTTTGTCCCGAACAATTTGCATTTGAAGGACAGCGCGGGCAATCCGCAGATTATCGAATGCGTCCAGGTTTCCAATGATGACGCGTTTGCCATGGCCCGCCGGCTGGCGAAGGAAGAGGGGATTCTCGTGGGCATCTCGACCGGTGCCAATGTGATCGCCGCCATCGAAGTGGCCCGGCGCCCGGAAAACAAGGGCAAAACCATCGTCACCATTGCCTGCTCCACGGGGGAACGCTATTTGAGCACCGCGCTTGCGGCCGAAGCCCGTGCGGAAGTCGGCGGCTGATTTCTCCGCCATTTTCAGGCGCGCCGATTCGTCATGAATTTGCGCGCCTTTTGCTTTATGGGTAAAATAAAGGTTGCTTTTGGGGGCTTTTGACCGTAATTAAAGGACTGTCGAAGGTTCAAGTGGGCGGTTTCTGTTGCCGCTGACGTTTTTCAAAGTTCACTTTTCCACAATTTTTCGGAAGGGTTTCAGCCTTCGGCCACAACATTTTTTATGAGCGAAACGCAAGCTACCGGCGATAAAACGCCCAACGCCAACTACGGTGCCGGCTATCTCGAAATCTCTGAGAAGGGCTTCGGCTTCCTGCGCACGGCGCAAAACCATTTTCATCCCAAGCCCACGGATATTTTCGTGACGCCGGATACCATCCGCCGCAGCTTTCTGCGCGAAGGCAGCTTTGTCGAGGGGGCCACGCAGCCGCCGCACCGCGGCACCAGTCCGCAACTCAAGTCCGTGGACAAGGTGAATGACATGGTGTTTCAGGATTACACCAAGGCCGTGCGCTTTGAGAACCTGACGAGCATCGACCCGATTGAAAAATTTAAGCTGGAGACCACGCCGGATTTGATCGAGACCCGCGTCATTGACCTGGTCACGCCCATCGGCAAAGGCACGCGTGGCATCATCGTCGCGCCGCCCCGCACGGGCAAGACCACCATCCTTAAGCAGATTTGCAACGCCATCACCACCAATCATCCGGAGGTTCATGCGATGGTGCTGCTGATTGATGAACGCCCCGAGGAAGTCACCGATTTTCAACGCTCGGTGTCAGCCGAAGTCGTCGCGTCGTCCAACGACATGGATTTGGACACGCACGTCCGCCTCTCTCGCTTCATGATCGAGCGCTGCCGCCGCATCGTGGAATCCGGCAAGGATGTCTTCGTGTTGCTTGACTCGCTCACCCGCGTCGCCCGCGCCTACAACAGCGTTCACAGCGGCAGCGGCCGCACGATGTCCGGCGGTGTGGATGCCCGCGCGCTGGAAATTCCGCGCAAGATGTTCGCCTCCGCCCGCAAGATTGAAAACGGCGGCTCGCTCACCATTCTCGCCACCGCGCTCGTGGACACCGGCTCCCGCATGGATGAGCTGATTTTCCAGGAGTTCAAGGGCACCGGCAACATGGAGCTGATCCTCGACCGCAAACTGTCCGACCGCCGGCTGTATCCCGCGATTGATATTCCCAAGTCCGGTACGCGCAAGGAGGAGAAGCTGTTCCCCGCGAAAAATCTGGAGGCGATCCGCAAGCTGCGCCGCACGATGGTGGATTTGAATCCCATCGAGGCGATGGAAACCCTCACGGCCGCGCTCAAGAAATTCAAGACCAACGACGAGTTCCTGGCGAAGATGTCCGCCGGATCCTAAGGAGCCGGAGGGCGGATCGTTAAATCGGCTCCCATGCAACGATTCCGCGATTCTGCCAAGCCCGCTTTTCCGCATGCGCGCCCGCCGCTGGAGCGGATGCTGCGCATTCATCAGGCGCTGCAGGCGGGCGGGTTTCCCAACGCCACCTCGCTCGCCCGCGAAGCGGAAGTCACCACCAAGACCATCCACCGGGATCTCGAGTTCATGCGCGACCGGCTGAACCTGCCGGTGTCTTTCAATGCCAGCCGCAATGGCTATCAATACACGGGAGAAGTCAGCGCCTTTCCCACCATGCAGATCACCGAGGGCGAGATTTTTGCGCTCGTCGTTGCGGAAAAGGCCTTGCAGCAGTATCGCGGCACCAGCTTCGAGAAGCCCCTCCTGAGCGCCATTCGGAAAATGGAGCAGGCGCTGCCGGACACCATTTCGCTGAACCTCGCCGACGTCGAGCGCACGATTTCCTTCCGCACCAGGGCCGAGCCGGTGCTGAATCTGGAAATTTTTGAGGCGCTCGCCAAAGCCGTGGCGCAGCGGCAGCAATTGGAACTGCAGTATCGCAAGCCCGGCCAGCCGGCGGAGCAACGCCTCGTGGACGCGTATCATTTGGCGAACATCAACGGCGAATGGTATCTCTTCGCCTACGATCATGCCCGCAAGGATCTGCGGACCTTTGTCCCGGCGCGGATTCAGTCCATCCAGCCCACGGGAAAGACCTTCGAGCGGACGCAAAACTTTTCGTTGGAAAAACGGCTGCGCGACAGCTTTGGTGTCCACGCCGGGAAAGGCGAGTTTGACGTGGTCATCCGATTCAATGCCCGCGCTGCCGATTACATCCGCGAAAAGAAATGGCATCCGTCCCAAACCTTGCGTGAGTTGAAGGGCGGCAGTGCGGAATTGAAAATGAAGCTGTCCAGCCTGGCCGAAGTGCAGCGCTGGGTCTTAAGCTGGGGCGGCGATGCGATCGTGTTGAAGCCCGCAGAGCTTGCCGAATCCGTCCGCAACGCCGCGCAAAACATCCTGCAGTCCATGGCGTAGCGGGTGTATTCTGACAACAGGGCTTGCTGCTTTGCCGGCGATTGTTAAAACGTGCAGCTTTAGAAAATGTTCTGGGAATGGTTCGCAGAAGTGCTTGTGCTGTTGATGTCGGGTGGTACGCTTCACGTCAGGGATTATACATGAAGGCCACACGAAATTTTATTCAAGTTTGGTTGCTGGGCGTAACGATGTTTGCACTGGCTATTGTGGTGCAAGGGCAGCCCGTGACAAAAATATCCGGAGGAGCTGGCCACAACTTGTTTTTAAAAAGCGATGGAAGTCTATGGGGCATGGGCTGGAATGTTTATGGTCAGTTAGGCGATGGCACGTACAACAATATCATTTTTCCAGAACAAACGGTGGCTAGCAACGTTGTGGCCATTTCAGCCGGGCAAACACACAGTCTGTTTATAAAAAGTGATGGGAGTTTGTGGGGTGTGGGTAACTCAGGTTCATTTCAGTTGGGGTTTAACTATCAATATTGGACAAATCAACCAGCGATGATTGTGGAAAGCAATGTCACTGCGATTGCCTCAGGTTGGTATCACGGTCTATTTCTCAAATCCGATGGGAGCCTTTGGGCCATGGGATATAATTCATACGGACAGTTGGGGGACGGCACTTACAATACGACTTATCACCCGGTGCAGATTGTTTCGAATAATGTCACGGCTATTGCTGTTGGGTATAGTCACAGTCTGTTTCTTAAGAATGATGGCAGTGTGTGGGCTATGGGTTATAATGGCTACGGCGAGTTAGGCAGTGGTACATATTTCTATACCAATCGGCCCGAACAAATAATTACCAGCAATGTCACAGCAATCGCCGCAGGTGGAAATACTAGCCTGTTTCTAAAATGTGATGGCAGTTTGTGGGCCTGTGGGGACCCTGGCATCGGTCAATTGGGTTTGGGTAATCGTTTGCAATACTTTCTCACTCCAACACTGGTCATATCCAACAATGTAACGGCAATCGCCGCAGGATTTTATCACAGCATATGTCTTAAAAGTGATGGTAGTTTATGGGGTATGGGTGACAACCATTATGGGCAGTTGGGTTTAAGCCAAACAATCTATGAGGCACTTTGGCCAACCCAAATTGTGACTTGCGGTGTTGTGGCGATTACGGCTGGGCATTCACATACTATTTTTCAAAAGAGTGATGGCAGTTTATGGGGCATGGGGGAAAACGACGTTGGTCAATTGGGCGATGGCACAGGGAATAATTGCTACATCCCCGAACTGATTCTGGCAGCTTACAATCAGCTTGCCGGTAATTTTTTAAATAATGGGAGCTTCCAAATTTCCTTTGTGGGCGTTGCGGGAGCGGATTATGTGCTTGAACGTACCGCTTGTCTGTCACCGGCCATCTGGATTTCGCAGATGACCAATTCCGCCAACTCGTTTGGTGCGCTCGTGTTCACCAACACTCCCGACCAAACCACGAATAATTTCTGGCGTATTCGGTCCGTGCCGTAGTGCATATTTTAACCGGTTGTGGGGACAGTTTTTGATTTTTCTCCCGTTTGATGATTTTGTACGCGCTGGCTACTGGCATCTTCAATTCTCTGGAAATGGCTCGCATTCCCAATCCAGTGCCACGCGATCGAATGACCTCATTTGTGCGGCAATGGAGACGGGGGAAGACTCAAGCGAACATCTCTGGCTTTAGCGGCTACTAGGCCAGCCTCCACCTGTTCCTTGATGCTGCCACGCTCGAATTCAGCCACGGCCATCAAGACGTTCGATAGGAGTCGACCTCCCGGACTGCCGCTATACAAATTTCCCCGGATTCAAAATCCCGTGCGGGTCCACCGCGGCTTTGAGGGTGCGGTGTAACTTCTGCGATGCTTTGGAAACCGCCTGCGGCCACCAGCGTTTCTTGGCCAGGCCGATCCCGTGTTCACCGGTGATGCTGCCGCCGTTGGCGATGATCCAGCGGAATAATTCATCCAGACATTTCTCCGAGCGCAGCTTCGCGCCGGGCTGCGTGTAATCGACCATGACATTCGTATGGATGTTGCCATCGCCGGCATGGCCGAAGCAGGCGAGCTGCAGCCCGTGTTTCTTCTGCAGGGCCGCGGCGAACTGAAACAGATCCTCCAGCTTGCCGCGCGGCACCACGATGTCTTCATTCAATTTCGTGAGGCCGGTGTCGCGGAGCGCGTAGGAAAATTCTCGCCGGATCTGCCACACGGCTTCGCATTGTTCGCCGCCAAAACCGCGTTCCACAAACAGCGGCTTTTGTTTCCGCACAATCTTTTCCACGGCGGCGATTTCCCCGCGCACGGAGGCTTCCTGTCCGTCCAGTTCCACGATGAGATGCGCCTTGCAGCCCAGCAGACGTTTGCTGCCCGTGCGCTTGGCGGCGGCGGCGAGCGTGAATTCATCCGCCAGTTCAGCGGCGCAGGGCAGGAAACCCGCGGCGAAAATAGCCTGCAACGCGCGCACGGCGGCATTCATCGAATTGAAACCGACGGCCAGATTCGCGCGGAACGGCGGCAGCGGCAGCAGTTTCAAAGTGGCTTCGGTAATCACCCCCAGCAAACCTTCCGAGCCGACGAACAGTCGATGCAGATCAAACCCGGTTTTGTTTTTGTGGGTGCGGCCGCCGAGCTTGACGATGTCGCCGTTCGTCAAAACGACTTCGAGGCCGAGGACGTAATCGCGTGTGACGCCGTATTTCAAACAGCGTGGGCCGCCGGCGTTGGTGGCGATGTTCCCGCCGAGCGAATTATTGGCGCGGCTCGCGGGGTCGGGCGGGTAAAATCGGCCGAGCTTTTCCACCGCCGCCTGGAATTCGGCGGTGTTGACGGCCGGTTGGACGACGGCGGCGAAATCGTCCGGATTGATCTCCAGAATTTTATTCATCCGCTCGGTGGAGAGCGCTATGCCGCCATGCATCGGCACGCAGCCGCCCACGTAGCCGTGACCCGCGCCGCGCGGCGTTACGGGGATTTTATTTTTATTTGCGAACCGTAAAATGGTGGCAACCGCTTTGGCGGAGCGGGGCAGGGCGACGGCATCGGGTTGATGGACGGCGAACCATTTATCGCCTGCGTATTTTGCGAGCGTGGCGGGTTCGAGATATATTTCGCGCGGCAGATTTTTTTTTAACTGCCTGAGCTGGCGTGAGAATTTCATGCGGTGGCATCAGCTAAAAACTCCAGCGCATCGACGGCTTCGGCTTCAGGGACTTGCACGCGGATGCCGCCCACCGCGAGGGCGTACCCTTCCATGCCCAGGGCCGCCGCCTCATCCGCGACGAACGGATGAAATCCGGCGGCTTCCAGCCGCGAGAACACTAACTGGGCGTCGGCGGGGTTGAACGCTTTGTAAATGGTGGTCGGATTCATTTGCCGGCTTCTGGTTTAACCTCGGCAAAGACGAGCACGCCGGCACCCGTCTGCACCGTGCTCAAGACGTGGGCGCTGACCGTCTGGCCGACTTGTTCCTGTCCGTTGTTCACAATCACCATGGTGCCGTCGGGCAGATAGCCAATGCCCTGGCCTTTGTCGCGGCCTTCGCGGACGATTTTGATATGCACGATTTCGCCGGGGATGAGCGCCGCCTTCATGAGATGGCCGATTTCGTTCAGGTTGACGCAGGTGACGCTTTGGAGGCTGGCGACCTTGGCCAGGTTGAAATCGTTGGTGAACAGCTTGGCGTTCAGGTTGCGCGCCAGGCGGACCAGCTTGGCGTCCACGCCTTTTTCCTCGGGAAAATCGCCATCGTGGATACGCACTTCAATTTTGGTGTTGTGCTGGATGCGATGGAGCACTTCAAACCCCCGGCGTCCGCGGGCGCGTTTCACTTCATCGGCGGAGTCGGCGATCTGCTGCAGTTCAAGCAATACAAAGCGGGGGACGATGACGAGCCCCTCGATGAGTTTCACTTCGATGAGGTCGGCGATGCGCCCGTCAATGATGACACTGGTATCGAGCAGTAGAAAATTGTCGGGTTTGTTTTGCGGCGAAAAGCGGACGTAGGGGATGATGAGTGAAAAATCCTCCTTGTTGCTGCGCATCGCCAGCACCATGCCGATGTAGCCGAAGCCCAGGAACAGACAGAGGCGGATGAGCCAGAGGGCTTTTTCGTCCGCATTGACAAACAGACCGGAACTTTCCACCAGCAGTGCCACGACCCAGCCGAGCAATAGCCCGAAGGTGGTGGCGGAAAAGGCGCGGAGCGAGAAGCCTTTCAACATTTCGTCCACGGCAATGAGCAGGCCGCCAAAGCCGAAGCCGATCATCATGCCGAGCACGTCACCGTGCTGATGCCCGACGTATTCCGGGCGTACCTGACTGACGGCAAAACCGCCCAGGATGCAGAGGCTTAGAAAAAGGAGACGGATGGTCCAAAGGGGTGTCATGGGAGGTGTCGGATTGAGGTGGGAGCAGCAGGGTTCACGGTGTTGGTCCTTGGCGGCTGGTGTGCCCACAAGATGCCCCAAACCCCCATGCGGTTCAAGTTGCTGCTGGTGAGGGCAAGGTTGGCTGCGATGCTCTGCACATGCGTCGCCAGTTCGGGGTTTTGCAGGACGGCGCCGGCGAGGCCTTTGCCCGCCTGTATATCCAGGGCGAGCTGCTTGAAGATCGCGGTGGCGTCGGCAATGTCCTTGGTCGCCTGATTGATGTTCAGGCTGTTGGTGGCCAGGACCGCTTTGGCAGACGTCTCCAGGTCAATCAGGCCGGTCGAAAACTGCACCGCATTGCTCACGGCCAGACCCACCTGCGCGCCGTTGGTCGTTACGATGCCATTGATGTCCTTCACCGTGTTGAGCGCCTGCTCGGTGAAGAGTTTCATGTTCGTAATGGAGGCGCCAAAATTGGCGAGTGTCTGTGCGTTCAGCACCTGCGTCCGCAAATCCGACACGGACGCGTCGAGTTTTTTCGCCGTCTCGTCAATGCGCACGATGAAGCCCGCCGCCCCGCGCGCGGCCTCCTGCAAATTGAACGGCGCCTGGCAGTCCACATCGGCACCGTTGACGAGATAGGGCGGCGTATTCGTGGTCGGGATGATGGATATAAATTGATCGCCAAGAAAACCGGCCTGTTCAATGACGAACCGCGCGTCGTGAAAGATGGGGAAATCGTTGTAAATTTTCAGGGTCATGTTCACGCTTTTGTCGTCGGGGGCGAGTTCAATCTGCGCGACGCTGCCGACCTGCACGCCGGCGAGCAACACGCCCGCGCGGGGCTTAATCCCGCCGACGTTGACCGCGTGGAGGTGCAGTTCGTAGGTGCCCCGCCAGAGGCTGGTGCTTTTGCTGAACTGAATCAGGATCACGGCCAGCAGCGCCAGTCCGATAAAGATGAACAGCCCGACTTTAATTTCCAATCGTGATTTTTCCATGGTCAAAAAATAGTTTCTTGCGGGTCGGCCACACCGTCAATGAACTGGCGGACAACCGCATCCTGCGATGCGAAAATTTCCTCGGGCGTGCCGTTGGCGTACATCTTTTTTTGATGCAGTAGCATCACCCGGTGCCCCACGCGTCGGGCGCTGCGCATGTCGTGCGTGACAACGATGGAGGTCACTTTCAACTGGTCACGCACCCGGATGATCAGCTTGTCTATGCTGTCAGAGACAATCGGGTCCAAGCCGGTTGTCGGCTCATCATAAAGCATGATCTGCGGTTCATACACGATCGCGCGCGCCAGTCCGACGCGCTTCCGCATGCCGCCGGACAATTCCGCCGGATTCTTTTTTTCCGTGCCGGGCAAATCGACCATTTCGAGCGCGGCGGCAACATGCTTGGCAATTTCCGCCTCGGTCAAATGTTCATGTCGGCGCAGCCCGAACCCTACATTCTCCGCGACGGTCATCGAGTCAAATAGCGCTGCGCCTTGGAACACCATGCCGAACATCCGCCGCACACGCAGCAATTGGCGTTCGGTCATCGCCACGATGTTTTCGCCGTTCACGAGCACCGCGCCGGAATCCGGCCGCAGCAGCCCGATAATGTGTTTGAGCAATACGCTTTTGCCGCCGCCGCTGCGCCCGATGATGGCGACCGACTCGCCGTTTTCAATCCGAAAACTCACGCCGTCCAGAATCGTCTGCGGGCCGAAACTCTTTTTGAGGTCGCGCACTTCAATCATAAGCTGAGGATGACGCAGAGTTGTTCCAGCACCATTGTGAGGAAAAAATTGCAGATGAGGATGGTGATGGACGAATAAACCACCGCCTCCGTCGTTGCGCGGCCGACGCCTTGCGCGCCCATCTCGCACGAGAGCCCCTTGTAACAGCCGATCAACGCAATAATTCCGCCATAGACGATGGATTTGGTGATGCCGATCATCACGTCCACGTCATGCGAATACTTGAGCATGTTCCACCACGCGTACGTGGGCTCGATGCCCAGCAGGTGAACGCCCACCACGTAACTGGCCCCGATGCCTACGACCATGGATTCCACGGTCAGCAGCGGCAGCGCAATGGTCGCCGCCATTAAGCGGGGCACCACCAGATAATCCACCGGATGCGTCGCCAGCGTGCGCAGCGCGTCAATCTGCTCGGTGACGCGCATTGTGCCGATTTCCGCCGCGATGGCGGCGCCTACGCGGCCGGCGACCATCAGCGCGGTCAGCACCGGGCCCAGTTCGCTGCACATCGAGACGCTCACCACCGCCAGGGTGGCCGTGTCCATCTTGACCTTGTGAAACTGAAAATAGGTTTGTGCCGCCAGCACCATGCCCGTGAAGGCCCCGGTCACAATCACCACCGATTGCGATTTAATACCGATAAAGTAAATCTGGTACAGCACATCCCGCCGGGAAAATTTGAAAGTGAGCGTCGAGGCAATGGTCTCGCGCGCGAGCAGGGTGATACGACCCAGCCCCGCCAGCCATTCGCCTAGCCATGTGCCCGACAGAAAATTCATTGCCCGTGAATTTAACAAACCGCCGGGCAATTTGCCAGCGCGCGATTCGCCGGTCCCTGCCGCTCCGGGCGTGGCTAAAAATCCGCCTCGAAAATCCGCCGCCGGGGCCTTATTGTTTCCCGTGGCATTCCAAATGATTTCCACGCTCAATCACGAATTGCTGAATTCCCTCGACCTGAAAGTCCTCACGGTCCAGCGCACCGAGGCGGGGCGCTGGTGGAATTTCAAGAATGTGATGAGTCCATTCTCCCGCCTGTGGCTGATTCTTGATGGCCGGGCGGTCGTCCGGCATCACGGTCGCAAGTTTTTGCTGCGCCCCGGCCAGTTGCATCTGGTGCCGGCCTTTACCGTCCACGACTGCTCCTGTTCCAGCCGTTTCGATCATTACCACCTGCATTTTGCCACGCAGTTGCCCACCGGCCTGGATTTATTCTCTCTGCTGGATTGCGATCATCATCAGGAAGCTTCCGCCGGGGTGTTGACGCTGTTGCAGCGGCTGGAAAAAATTTATCCGGATCGCAAACTGCCCTGCTTTGATCCCAGCCGTGAGGAATACAAGCGCTTCCCCGCGCTGACCGAACCCGTGGCGCATCCGCCGGAGGCTTTGGATGGGTTTGAGGCGCGTGGTGCCCTGATTCTGCTGTTGTCGCCCTTCCTGAAATCCGCCCGCCATCACGAAGGCGTTCATGCGCGCGTGACGCGCCAGTTTCTGGCCGTGCAGGAATTCATCCACGCCAATATGCGCCGGCCCATAGCCCTGGCTGATTTGGCGGGCGTGGTGGAGCTGCACCCGACCTATTTCTCGGATCGGTTTAAAAAAGTCGTTGGCGTCCGGCCGCTGGATTACCTGATGCGTCGCCGCATCGAGCGCGCCCAGTATCTTTTATTGACCAGTCACGCTTCCGTGAAGGAAATTGCCGCGGCGGTCGGCATTTCCGATGCGGCTTATTTCAGCCGCCTGTTCACCCGCCTTTGCCGGGTCGCCCCTACTGCCTACCGTGCCTCGCACGCCGCCTGAGGGGCCGATACCTGTGATCAATCCAAGCAATCATTGTCACCGTCCACGCAAATCTGCTGACACCTGCGGGTTAATTTGCCAGTATTGGCGAACAAACGCCCACTATCCACATTATGAAATTATCTGTCTTTGAAGGTTCCCTGCCCAAAATCGGTATTCGTCCGACCATTGACGGACGCCTTGGCGGCGTCCGCGAGTCGCTTGAAAAACAAACCATGGATCAGGCGAAAGCCGCCGCGAAACTGATCTCCTCCACGTTGCGCTACCCGAACGGCCAGCCCGTGGAATGCGTTATCGCCGACACCTGTATCGGCGGCGTGGCCGAAGCGGCCGCCTGCGCCGAAAAATTTGCCAAAGCCGGCGTCGGGGTTTCGCTCACCGTCACCCCCTGCTGGTGCTATGGCAGCGAGACGATGGATATGAATCCCGCCGTGCCGAAAGCCGTCTGGGGTTTCAATGGGACGGAGCGCCCGGGCGCGGTTTATCTCGCCGCAGTCCTCGCGGGTCATACGCAGAAGGGCCTTCCCGCCTTCAGCATTTACGGACGCGATGTGCAGGACGGCGGTGATAAATCCATTCCCGCCGATGTGCAGGAAAAACTGCTCCGCTTCGTCCGTGCCGGTCTCTCGGTCGCGCTGATGCGCGGCAAATCCTATCTCGGGATGGGCGGCGTCTCCATGGGCATCGCGGGTTCCATCGTGGATCAGCCGTTCTTTGAGGATTATCTCGGCATGCGCGTCGAGACGATTGACATGACCGAGTTCCTGCGCCGCATCGATAAAGGCATTTTCGACCCGGCCGAATACAAGAAAGCCCTCGCGTGGACGAAACAGAATTGCCCCGAAGGCAAAGACTACAATTCGCCCAAGACCAAGCGCTCGCGCAAATTGCTCGACCGCGAATGGGAAGTTTCCGTCAAAATGTCGCTCATCGCGCGCGATTTGATGGTGGGCAATCCGGTCTTGAAAAAGATGGGCTTTGGCGAGGAATCGCAGGGGCACAACGCCATCGCCTCCGGGTTTCAGGGCCAGCGCCAATGGACCGATTATCAGCCCAACGGCGATTTTCTGGAAGCCATTCTCAACACCTCCTTCGACTGGAACGGCATCCGCGCCCCCTACATTGTGGCAACCGAGAACGACTGCCTCAACGGCGCCTCGATGCTGTTCGGCCATCTGCTCACGAACACGGCGCAGATTTTTGCCGACGTGCGGACCTACTGGAGTCCGGAATCGGTGAAGCGCGTGTCCGGTCACACGCTCGACGGCCATGCGGCGAATGGCATTTTGCATCTCATCAACTCCGGCCCGGCCACCCTGGATGGCACTGGCCAGCAGCAGCGGGACGGCCAGCCCGCCCTGAAGCCGTTCTGGGATATCACCAAGGCCGAGGCCCAGAAATGTCTGGAGGCGACCACCTGGCATCCGTCCATCACCGAATATTTCCCGGGCGGCGGCTGGTCCACGCGCTTCCTTTCCCGCGGCGGCATGCCGGTGACCATGTGCCGCTTGAATCTGGTCAAAGGCCTCGGCGCGGCCCTGCAAATCGCCGAGGGCTACACCGTGGATTTGCCGTCCCAGGTCCATGATGCGCTCGACCAGCGCACGAATCCGACCTGGCCGACGACCTGGTTCGCGCCGAACCTGACGGGGCAGGGCGCCTTCCGCGACGTTTACTCCGTGATGAACAACTGGGGTGCGAACCACGGCGCCATCAGCTACGGCCACATCGGTGCGGATCTCATTTCGCTCGCCTCCATGCTCCGGATTCCGGTGTATATGCATAACGTGGCGGCGGACAAAGTGTTCCGTCCCAGCAGTTGGGCGGCGTTCGGCACGGCGGATTTGGAAGGGGCGGATTATCGCGCTTGCCAGAATTTCGGCCCGCTTTACGCTTAAGCGCTGTTGGGCACGATTCTGAAATTTATTTTTCGCGCGGCCATCAGTGTCATCTTGCTGGTGACACTGGTTGCCGTGGTCGCGTGCTTTTATCCGGAAAAAATCCTGTGCGTGGACAGCGGTCCGGTAAAGGCGGACGTGATCGTCCTTCTGGGCGGCGGCTCTCATGAACGGCCGTTGCGCGCGGCAGAATTGTTCCGGCAGCACGCCGCGCCGCGCATCCTCATCACCGGGGCGGGGGATGACGCCCTCAACCGCCAGTTGCTTCTCCAGTCGGGCGTGCCCGCCAGCGCCATCGAGGTTGAGAATAAGTCCATGACCACCCACGAAAACGCCGAGTTCACCCTCGAGCGTCTGCGGGCCGAATCGGTCTCCCGCGTCATTCTGGTCACGTCGTGGTATCACTCGCGCCGGGCGTTGAAGACCTTTGAACATGAGGCGCCGGATTTGAAGTTTTATTCGCGGCCCTCGTATTTCGCCTTTGCGCGGGAAGAGTGGAAACGGCTGGGCATCAGCAAGCGGATGCGGCTGGAATTTTTGAAATTGCCGGGCTACTGGATCCGGTACGGCGTGAATCCGTTTTGAAAAAACTTGCTCTGTGGCGGCGGGCTGAGTATATTGCCAGACCTTGATCGCGGGGTGGAGCAGCCCGGTAGCTCGTCAGGCTCATAACCTGAAGGTCGTTGGTTCAAATCCAGCCCCCGCAACCATTTGTCGGCCCTGAGACTCACGTTTCAGGGCCGTTTTTGTTGGGTTTAATGCGTTTTCGCCCCTTTTCTGGATTTCCCTGCTTCCGTGTGCCACGTGGTGCTTTTGGCCGCGCAACGACCCATCCATCCAATCGAGGCGTGCGATGCCCGTCGTGTGGCCATTCGTTCAGACCCGCCAAGCCGTTGTTTGCGCCAGCGTTCATGGGTTTCCAAATCGGGTTTGGGGATGCGCGTTGACACCTCCGATTGAACTATTCAAGCTGCAATAAATGAGCGCAAATCTTGGCATCCTAATCATTCTTCTGGGAATTATCTTCATTGTCCTTGGCGAAATTTTATTTCTGGTCGCCGCCTTCCGGGAGAGTCTGTGGTGGGGCTTGGCCTGCCTGTTTCTTCCCTTCGTCACATTCTTCTTTCTGATCGTGCACTGGTCCAAAGCCCGGCGGCCGTTTTTTCTCCTGCTCTTGGGTTTTGCTCTTTTTGTGACGGGCGCCATTCTCAGTCCGCAGACACTTCACCGTTGAGGACCTGGATTCTGTTGATTGCCGCACTTCTCTGTCAAACGAGTTGCCGGGCCGGCGTCCCGGGCTAGTTACAGCCTGCTCCCCGGACCGCGAGTGGTCCCCACTCGCAGCGCATCGCCAGACCAGGAGCCACGCGATAACTCGAAAGCCTGCCCCCGTTGGAGTTCACGCTTTAGCGTGTCCCGCTGGCAGCCATGCCTCCGTGGTTCAAATCTGTGTTGATCTGTGGCTAAAAATTCAGTTTTCAGCGTTTTAGTTTTTTCTTTTGTGCCCTTTGTGCCTTTTTGCGGCTAAGAATTTTTCATTTTCAGCCTTGGCGTCCTTGGCTCATTGGCGGTTCACTTTCCGCTTTGCCCCGCCCCCTTTGTTCCTTTGTTGTTAAGTTTTTGTTTTCCGTTCTTTCAGGGCTGGACACGCCGAACGTCGGGGCATAAAGTCAAATATGGATCAGGAAAGTCGTTTGACCAGTCGGCCGATTAACGTCTAGGTGGTTTATGCGGATCAAAACATATCTAATTTTAGTTGGCGCTATATTTCTGACTGGTGTCACGCCAACAGCCAACGCGGCTGATATCTGGGTAACTCATTTCTTCACCAACGCGACGGTAGTTGCCAATAGTCGTCTGCTATTTAGTGCGATACAGGCTGGCGATGCCAAAGGTAGGGTAGATGTTAAGGCGTTGCTCGGATTGCCGGTCGCCTTTGTTGGCGAAGCCAGATACAGCGGAGGCGGCACGAATATTATTGTCCGGAGCAATATCGTGCTTAACGTCGAGTTGCAGCCGATACGTTTTGTCGGAGTTCCTGGCGCGTTTAGTAAGGTCGAGGTCATGGGAAAACTCAAGGGTGTAGATTTCGAGAAGCGAGTCATCTTCATCCTAGCCAAACCAGCTGACTACAGAGTGGATTTAACTTTATGAGGTTTTCAAACTAGCTCCATTCCACAATAAAATATGAAGCCGTTTTATATTGCAACAGTGTGTCTGTTTTCACTCTGTGGTTTGCTTGTGGCGCAAACCATCCCGCTGGGCAGCGGGGTAATCCCATTCCTCGACGCTAGCCAAACCAACATAGATGTTAAATTCTATGACATCGATTCATCAAAGCCGTGTCCGCCGGAATACACGAATTCTGTTGGCAACACCAATTTGTTTACATTGCCAGAGCAAAACCTCATCAAACTCATCCCCACCAAATACAAAAATATCGCGACAAATTCATGGCCTGAAGGAAGCTGTTTGATTTCCTTTTCCTCAACAAATGGAGCGTGGACTGCAAAGCTTGCCTATGCAAATTCTAGCGCAAAAGAGGAGATTACTTATGGCACCAATCTGCTAGTCGCAAAATTCCGGTATCCCCCTGGAGAGGGATACGATGTTACCTTTTGTAACTATAAACGTGGCACCTCGGAGTTTGAATTGGAGCAAATCAAGGGCAATCTTTCGGATGGTCTTTATGGAGCCATAAATAAAAATCATTGCAATGGGATGATGCACTTTAAGGATGGCCTAGCCGTTGGAAAATGGTTTATTTGGAGTCTTGAAGGGGAATTGATTCTACAAGCCGAATTCAAAACTCCATACGATTACAAAAAACATTTGCTCCCGATGCGTATGAGTGAGAATTAAAAAAGGAGCATAAAATTAAGACTGAACTCAACCATCACCGACTATCCACACCATGAGTATTCTTCGCCGAATTTGGTTCGGCCTCGTAGGCGCTGTCGTGGGTGCGGCAATGGCGACCCTGGTTCAGGTGATTGGCCAGACAGCGTTTGGCCTGCCAGCCGATGATTTGCTTTGGTTGCTCATGGGCTTTGCCCTACTGGGTTTTATCATCGGGGCAGCCGTGGGCGACCGTTTTCTTTTCAAGGGCGATGACATGTTATGACAATTTTATGGCCCAACTGGTACGCCTATGACCTTGAGCGTTATACCGCCATCCGCCAGATAGTCGCCGAGATGCTCGCGGCCGGATCCGGTCACGCGCCTGCCGTCATCGTCGGCCTGCTGGAGCAAGAGCAGGATTACGCCACGTCCAGGGTAGGGCGCGTCACTCCCGCAATCAAATGAGGTTGTAATCTATCTCCTGCCACAATGACTAAAATCGTTTTAAAATGAAATCACATTTGAAATATCTATCAGTGTTCTTCAGTTTTTCGGCGATTATATTTAACTCAACGCTAGCATTGGCGCAGGTTGTAAAGCCTGCTCAAACGGAGCGTCTGTTTCAATCTCACCATGAAATTGTATGGGGGATGGATACGAATGGATATGCTGGGGGTGTCTTAATCGAAGAGGGGCGATCTGATGTAATGGTTGTTATTTTCGTTCGACAAACCGTTACTAACAATGCCAATACCAACAACCAAATAAAAAATACAATTCAGCCGCTATATTTAGGCGCGTCAAATTCATTTTGCGGACCAATCGAGTTGCTAGACGCTTCTGGACAAAACCTGCCGATGACAAAACCTGAGGTTTCTAATTCAGACGAATATCCTCGTCTTCTAAGTTGGAATTCTTTGTTTTTGGCTGAGACAAAAAGGCCGAAAATTAGTCATGCTATCCCGGGAGACATAGGCCTTTTCGGGCCGCAAGGGAAAAATGGGAATGCCCAGTTGGGATATTTCGAGGTTGGAAATTATTACAAAATCGATAAAAGCGGTGAATATCAACTTAAAGTGTGGCCAAAGCTTTACAAGCAATCTGAAAAAAATGAAGACGAATATCAAAGAGTCGATCTGCCGTCCGTAACCGTAAAAATTCACTTGGCAGGGACTTAACCAAATGAAGCGGCGGTTGAATAGCCCGTTCACGCTCCTAGCCGTGCCTCCGGGTCTCCGTGCTAAACCATTCGTGTGGTTCGTTCCTTTCGTGGTTAAAAATTCCGGATCCCTGTTTTTGCTCTCCGCGGGTTTTATTCGTTATTTAGTTCAGGTTTCAGGTTTTGCTCCCGTCCTGGAATTGGTTGTCACCTACGTATGAAAAAATGGTGGAATAGGAGTGATGGGGTACAGTGCCGCCTTCTGGATGTCGTTGCGGCCAACGTTTGAGAATCAATTTGACACCGGTCTGGATCGGGCCGAAGATCGCCCCATGAACATTAGGCATCAGGGGCCTACACCATCCCCATCGCCAAAGCCCCTGGGCGCGTTACATTCCGCCAGTGCGGTCCCCGTAACGAGTCGGCGGCAGCCCACCATGCCACGCATAGCGCCAAACTTTAATAAAATGCGATACATTCTTTTCGGTTTAGTCACATTTGCAACGACGGTTTTTGCAAGTTTGGTTCAGCCGCCATACAACAATTCCAAACCACCTAAAATGTCGCTACCCATTGCTTATGAACGAGCCGTGGTTGCTCTTGGGACGGACACCAATCAGTTTCATTGCGTTAGCGCAACCATCACCACCGAGTTTTCGGATGAGGGGTGGTATTTTACTTTTTGCTCCATTAATCATATTACGATGCCAAAACTCATCGTTGTGGAGTTCAATGGAAAGGTTATTATTGATGGTGGCGACCGCTGACCCGACCTATGAAAACCATGCTAGCCCTAGGGGCCGTGACCATTGCAATAACCACCCTGTATGCAAGTTTAATTCTACCTCCGTACAATAAAACCAAGCCGCCAAGCATGCCACTGCCAGTTGCTTATGCGTGTGCTGTAGTTGCTCTTGGTTCGGATACGAACCAATTTCATTGTGTCAGTGCGAGCATAACTACTGAATTTACGCCAGAAGGAGAATGGTATTTCACATTTTACTCCACCAACGTCAATTCCGAGCCAAAATTAATTGCAGTGGAGTTCAACGGGAAAGTTATTTTCGACAATGGTTATCGCTAAAGCATGGCCTGTGCGCCTGCCGCTGCGGGTAACGTTCGCCGCGCCATTAACAGGTGCAACTGCCAACAGAAAACCATAATTTGAACCATGAAAAAACCCCTGTTGGTTTATTTGTTTTCGTTAACTGTTGCATGGGCGACTGAAACTAAGCCGTATGATAAAGAAACGCCAGCTAAAATTTCTTTGCCGCTTGCGTATGAGCAAGCGATGATAGCTCTGGCACCTAATACAAATGCATTTCATTGTTTCAGCGCAAATTTAGGGACCGACTGTGGCCCTGAGGGAGAATGGCAATTTGTGTTTTATTCGACTAACTCGCCTCCGCTACATAAGTGGGTGACGGTTGAGTTCAATGGGGAAATCCATGTTGAGGAAGTGCGGAACCGATAGCGCCCACATCAAGTTGGAAATGGCCATATTAAATCCATAAAACCATGAAGACACCATCAACCATCTTTGCCTTATTTCTGATAACCGCCGCGGTGTTTGCCCGTCAGATTTCACAATTTTTAGGCTGGGACAAACTGGTGTCCACCGATATTGTGGTGTTACGTTACGGAATGGCAGCGCCGGCCACGCAAAGTTTTGTCCCGATTTTAAATGGGGCTAAATTTAATGTTCCAATCGATGTGCTATACGTCCTTAAAGGAACAAACCGTCTAACGCAGTTGCAGACTAGTCAGAAATTAACGGAAGGCGAAAATTATCTGGTATTTGGCTATTATGATGGCAACGCTTATCAAGCCATGGAAGATTACAGTATTATTTCATTGAGAAAAACGTTCTCTACGAATGAGATTGCTGGCAAACCGTGCGAGGAACAAATTCAAATCTTGTTCAAGCGGCGGATTGATAATCTAAACCAGGAAATACGCAGCGATAAGGCGGAAAAGCAGCGCTTAGAAGAAGCCATAAAAAAATGATACAACGAATTAAAATCTGCACGGACCTGCCCCCCCTTGCTAAACCGTGAAAACCGCACTAATTCTACTATTCTTCGGCGCCCTTTCAACGGCGGTATTTGCCACCTTCATTACTCCCTACGACATGGCAAAGACGCCAAGTCTTTCGCTCCCGATTGCGTATGAGCGCTCCATGACGGCACTTGGCTCAGCGACGAATCAGTTTCATTGCTTGAGTGCAAAGGTCACCACGGAGTATGGTGCGGATGGAGAATGGCAGTTTGAATTTCAATCGACCAATTCGCCACCGCGACTAAAATGGGTGACCGTTGAATTTAACGGTAAAATACATGTTGAAAATATAATGGTCCGTTGAAGTGGCTCTATGGAATAACCATAAGCATCATGAAAACAAGGATTTTGACCACGTTAGTTCTTTATTGCTGCCTCAACTTGATTGCCAGCGAAACGAACAAACTGTTTGTCACCATAAATGAATGGGAAAACAATGTTTCGGACTTCACCAACGGGACTAATGAGTATCTTCCTGCCAAGTTGTTTCCTGCCGGTAACTGGGGGGAAGCAAAAAATGGAATTCAGTTGTCACTCCGGTTTGATAAAACAGGCTACACCAACGGGGAGCCAATCACCGCCACTATATTAGTGCGTAATGTTAGCAGCAAGAGAATGCCTTATAATAAATTCTATGTATCCGGAAGGGACGGTCCTGTTAGATTTGTTGTTTCATCTGCCAGCAATCACCGTGTTGAAGCAGTCCCGATGGGGGAGAACTGTTCATGTATGGGTGCTGATATTCGTGCTGGTGGTCAAAACAAGTTTTTAGAACGACTCGACAAAGAATTTTATCTGACGAATGACACTTATTTTGTTCAAGCCTATGTAGACACAGGTTTTCGTCGTATGTGTGCAGAATCGGCAAAAGTACAATTAACTGTTACAAATGTTTTAAAATAATTGGCCCTGGCCACGGCCTGGTTGGGAAGGGGCTGGTTCCTGACTCGGCCCCCTCCTGCCAGCAGAAATTTTGTTTCGCGGTCTCCGTTTTCAAAAAGTCCGATTTCGTGTGGTTCGTTCCTTTCGTGGTTAAAAATTCCGGATGCCGCTTTTGTGCCTTTTGCGCCTTTTTGCGGCTAAGAATTTTTCATTTTCAGTCTTGGCGACCTTGGCGACCATGGCGGTTTGTTTTCCGCTTTTCGCTTTGCCCCCTGCCGCTACGGTCAATGGGGTTCCTGTTCCGGCCCGGCAAAAAGTGTTTACCATTTTTCCGGCGCCACCGGCGCCTGATCGACAATGACCGCCGATTGAAGTTTCACCAAGGCTTCATTGGTGCCCCAATCCGCTCTCGCCTTCGGTTCGAGATAAATCGGCGCATCTTTGCGGAGCGGCAAAATCTCCAGCCGCAAATCGCCCGTGAAAACCCCCGGCGCGTAGCGTTTGAGACCGATTTCAAAATCACGGCCGCTGTAAAAATCGTCGTCCAGCAACGTGCCGTTCAGCGTCGCTCGCGCCACGTCGCCCACATAGCGAATCCGCAGCAGCGGGTTGCGGCTCAAATCCAGCCGGGCCGGCAGCCGGATTTTCCAGACGGCGGCGTTCGTCCAATCCCCTTCCGCAGGCGCGAGCGCCATGTGCGACCAGCCTTGGCTGAGCGGAATCCGCCGCGCCACGCCGGCGGGCTGTAACGGCTCCATTTCCACTTTCTGGGTGGAAACTTTTGATGGTTTTTCAAAACGGACACGGCGGCCGTCGCTGGTTTTCTGCAAGGCCAGCGAATCGGACTCGCTCAACAAAACGATTTGAATTTTCCGGCCGGATTGGGTCCGCAGTTTGATCGCCGGCTGGCGTCCGGGTGGTACGTTTTGAAAAACAGTTTGGGTGGAAGCCACCGTCTGCGGATCGAAAACAAACTCCGCCGGCACGCCCGGAGTTGCGGCAAAGTAAAAAGTTTGCACTGCGCCATCGTCGGTTTTGCAGAGAGGCTGCGCCGTCGCATACTTCAAGGTCGCGCTGCCGAGGTCGAAGTTGAACGGCCAGAAGAAAAATCCATCCACGGGAAGGGTCGCTGGCTGTTGCGGGAAAACCAAGTCGCTGCCAGGCAGACTCAATTTGAACTGCACTTTTGTTTTTGCCGTCAGCGGCTGAAGACGCTGGTAATTGTTCACGAAAACATAGCCGCTGCGGCCATCCGAGCGCACGGCCCAGCGCAGCGCCGTGGGGTCTTTTTCATTTTTTTGGTGCAAATCCGGCAGCGTCGCGGGCATCTGCGTCAACGGCCCGCCGAAGTCATGCAAAAATAAATGCAGCCGGCGCAGCCAGTAGTATTGGGGATTGATCTGGCCATACTCGCCAAGTGGCGCGTTGAAATCATAATTTTTCACTGGCAAGTCGTTGGGATAACCGGTGGCTTGCGATTCCTGTAGGGTCGTCAGGTGGCCTTCGGGATTCTGGCCGCCGTGATACATGTAATATCCCATCAGCGAACTGCCGCTGCCGAGCTGGCAAAGGGCCACGGCTTCGACATCGCGCGGGTCGAGGTTGATCCGGCGGTGATAGGAGGTTTCCATGCCGCCACCCACCTCGCAGGTGAGGTGGGGATATTTCTCCGTGTCGACGCCATCGCCCTCCTTGCGTTTGCCCAACAAATCAGCACCCACCCCGGGGTCGGTGCGGGTCAGATGGAAAGCAAAAACGCCCCAGCCCTCCCCCATCGGCTTCAAGTTGTTTAGCCAAAAACCCTCCGGATACCCGCCGAACAGCGGCAGCAGTTCGCCCAACGGCACGGGCGACTTCATCGCCGGCCAGCCGGTCTTGTCATAAAAGGGCACGTCAATGCCGCACTCGATGGCGACTTTTTTCAAGGCCAGCAGATAATCCGGCGAGCCGTCGAATTCGTTGTCCACCTGAATGCCAATGACCGGTCCGCCGTCTTTCCACAATTCGCCGTGAAGTTGCTTGGCGATTTCGCCGTAAAGAATTTGAGTCGCGGCGAGAAAATGGGTGTCGGTCGAGCGCAGCTTCCAGTCTTGGTGCGCCTGCACCCAGTCCGGAAAGCCGCCGTTGCGGACTTCGCCGTGGCACCACGGGCCGCAGCGAACGACGACTTTCAGGCCGACGTCCTGGCAGGTCTGCAAGAATTTTTTCAAATCGCGTTGGCCGCGCCAATCCCATTGGCCTTCGACTTCCTCGTGATGAATCCAGAAAACATAAGTGGCCACGATGTCCACGCCGCCGGCTTTCATCTTGAGCAACTCGTCGCGCCACTCCGCCTGCGGCACACGCGAGTAGTGGATCTCGCCCATCACGGGAAACCACGGCTGGCCGTCGAATAGCAGGCTACGGCTGTTCACCCCGATTTCGTGCCCGGCAGGATTCTTGACCGTGCCGAGCTTGAAATAGCCGGTCACGGCGCGAGGTGGCGTTGGGATTGTGGCGGAAACCACCTCGGCGCGGAGCGAAACGGAAAACGGCACCAGGGCCCCAACGGCCGCCAGCAGCAGTTTCGAAAAATAGGAGTTTATGATTCGCAGATTGTGGAATGGGACTTCGATTTTAACTGGGATATCCCATATGGTTTAAGGCCCACGACCGGCGTGGACTCGTTTTTGTGATTTTGGTCATTTTCTGCCTGCGTCATAGTTTTGCAAATCATTTTTCCAGTCCCCACCGGTTATTGTTCGGCGCAGGAGGTGTTTCGTCGCCATTGTTGACTCCAATGCCCATTTGTCCCCGGAAATGAACGAGGCGTTTCCTGACTCTGCCCCCTCCCGCGCCGCCGAAATTCTGGATCGAAGTCCCCGCTTTTAAAATCCGATTTCGGGTAGTTCCTTCCTTTCGTGGTTAAAACTCCGGATCTCATTTTTTGCCCTCCGCGTCTGTGTTCAATTCAGGTTTTGTTTTTGCGCCTTATGCGCCTTTTCGCGACCAATTTAAAAGTTTCCGCTTTCCGCTTTTGCCATTTCCGCTTTGCCCCCTTACTCCTGACTCCTGTTCTAAATAAGTTTCAATTTCAGGTTTGGGTCCCGTCCTTGAAACGAACTTGACGGAGCCGCTGGCAAGCGCTAAAGCCAGTGTTGAAACAACTATGAAAATACTCCTTTATACGGTCATTCTTGGAATAGTTCTTTCCCCGATCCTCATCGCCAAGCCGCTGGCACAGGACGCGGCGCCCGCCCCCGCCATCCTTGTAAACCCGCCCTCATCGGTGCCTGAGCCGGCCGGCCAAGTGCCCGATACCATCATCAAAAAGATTTCGGATCTGATTCACGCAGGCCAATACCCGGAAGCGCAGCAGATGACCACGGGGTTGCTGGCGGCTTATCCGGCAGATGCCCGATTGATCAAAACCAAGACGATGCTGGATAAACTGCTGTCAACTGGTCAGCCCGCAGCCCCCAGCGTGAGTCCGCCGCCCATGGCCGCGGCGGCGGCGGGGGGCAATTCGGTCTATTATAATCCCGATAATCCGCCGCCCGTCCCGGTCCCAGCGCCGGTGACTCCCAGCCTCCCTGTGGGGCCAACCGACGCTGAAATTCAGGCGAAAGCCAGCGCCCTTGCCGCGCAGACCGCGGCGGCGGCGGCTGAAAAAAAAGCCGCTCTGATTAAAACCATCCGGCCCTCCACCGCCGGCGCCGGATTATATGCCGACCTGTGCGCCAAATGTCATGGCAATCGGGGTCGCGGCGACACCAAGATGGGGATGAAGCTGGGTGCGAGAAATTTCACCGATGCCACCGTTCAGGCCTCCTTTACAGATACCCAGGCCTTGGATGTGATCAAGAACGGGATGAAGCGTGCGGGCATGACGGTCATGCGGCCGTCGACGCTGTCAGAATCCGACTGCGAATCCCTGGTGGCCTATGTGCGGACGTTCTAAACGTTGAGCCGGCAGAGGTCGGGCACAACGGCGCGGCTGGTGGTGCTGGAACTACCTTGAGCCCCTAAAAAAATTGAATGTGCGCCACTGAGTAGTCGATGGGGCTTGTTAAAATAGTACCGCCAGACCCGCCGCTTTGGCCATTTTCTTCTGGCGTTCATCGAAGGTCAAAAATAGTTCAAAGTCGAGTTCCACGGCGGCGGCGACATGAAGCAGGTCGCCGCTGCGACACCCGCTATTTTCCGTGTTGGCCCCGCCCAGTATTTCAGCGGCCCGCAGTATCGCCACCCAATCTACCGGCGTATGCATCAGCAAAGTTTCGGACCGTAAATCCAGATCAAGCTGTTTGAGCTGCATTTTGCATTGAGTCGCATCAATCAGCTTATGAAATACCGCTAACCGGATGGCGTTGCGCACTTCCAGCCGATGCCACGGTGTGAAGGGCAGCGACTCGCCGTGGCGTCGCATGAAAGCGGCGGCCGCACGTGAACTTTGCTGCTGCAAATAGAGTGCAACAATGAAGCTGGCATCGCCGTACGCTTTCAATAGGCGCCTCGGTTTTCATCCAGAACCGTCCGCATCGCCTTGTCGGAAATGACTTTTCCACCAAAGACCTTTTTTAGCCGGCCGGTGATGTCCGGCATCGGAGCGGCAGCCCGTTTGGGAGGAGCGGCGGGCAATAGCCTGGCCACGGTGCGACGATATTTTGTAATGGTCACTTCTTCGCCATTGCTGACCCAAGCCAGAACCCGATTAAAATCATGCCGCACCTCGCGGATGGAAGCTGTCTTCATGTGTCACAAAATGTGCCACAAATAAGCAGTTGTCAAGCCAACCACGGTGCCAACAAAAATGGGAAATGCAAAAACTCCAATCACCGCTCGCCAGAGCATAACCCCGGCATGCCTTCAGAAACAGCGCAATTACTGCCGGTCAGTTCTCCCCCGGACCGCGAGTGGTCCCCCGGGAGCGCCGGCGTCCCGCCCGGCGAGTTCGTTTTCCGCCTTGTCCCAATCCGTGTCCATCCGTGTCTTTGCCCCCCTGACTTCCGGCTCCCGACTTCTGACTTTTCAGTTTCCGCTTTCCGCTTTCGCCATTTCCGCTTTGCCCCCGGTGGTTCGTCCCTTTCGTGGTTAAAAATTTCGGATGCCCGTTTTTTCCCTCCGCCGACTTTGCGATATTTTTTGATCACAGTCGGATTTCCGGCTTCTGACTCCTGCCTACTGTCTCCTTTTTCCTATTCAGGTTTCAGCGTTTC
>Ga0214172_1000051_pt1 | contig 64217 bp, 60 predicted proteins | sample TroBogEpilimnion_29_FD_153010 | JGI IMG/M metagenome (GOLD analysis project Ga0214172, IMG submission 153010) | Freshwater microbial communities from Trout Bog Lake, WI - 12JUL2007 epilimnion | ecosystem: Environmental > Aquatic > Freshwater > Lake > Epilimnion/Euphotic zone | place: Trout Bog...
TTTGTCACCGCATGAATGATGTCGCCCCATCGCCCGAGGCCGCCGTGGTGGCGGAGCGACTGACTAAGCGCTACGGTTCACTCACGGCGATTGAAGATCTGAGTTTCTCGGTGGCTCCAGGCGAAATCGTGGGGTTTTTAGGACCCAATGGAGCCGGTAAATCCACCACGATGCGCATCTTATCGGGCACCATGCCCGGGACCTCGGGACGAGCCACGATTTGGGGTAAGTCAGTAGCCCTCGATCCGGCCGAAGCCAAGCGGCACATGGCGTACATGCCGGAGAACAACCCTTTACCCGAAGACCTGAAAGTCGAGGAGTACCTCACCCTGCGGGCTAAGCTCAAAGACGTGGAGTCCAAACACGTGGCCGAGCGCGTGGCCAAAGTCATGGAAGATTGCGACCTAACGCGTCGGGCTACCGGACGACTCATCGGCCAACTTTCCAAAGGGTTTCGCCAGCGCGTGGGGATTGCGGATGCCCTACTAGCCGAACCCAAGGTCGTCATCCTCGACGAACCCACCATCGGACTCGACCCGCATCAAATCTTAGGCATTCGCGATTTAATCCGTTCATTGCGAGGCAAAATGGCGGTGTTGATTTCGAGCCACATTTTACACGAAGTAGAACAAGTTTGCGACAAGGTCGTAATCATTAACCGTGGGCGTTTAGTAGCCATGGGACGCACGGCAGATCTCCGCCGAGAACTCGTCCCCGAAACCAGTTTCACCCTCGTCGCCCAAATCGGACTCCCTGAACTCGCCGCACTCTTGCACCCGCTTGATCCCGCCGCGACGATGGAATTGCAAAGCACCGAAGGTACTTGGCAGCGCTTCCGCATTGTCTTGCCCGCTGGCTCACCCTTGCGCGAGACGTTGGCCCGTACGTTATTATCTGCTAATATTTCTTTAAGAGAAATTGCCGAAGAGAAGATTGGTCTCGAAGATATCTTCCTCGCAGCCACCCGACGGACCCCCCAAGACCTCCGCCGACCCTAATCATGCGTCACTTCCGGACCTTACTCATGCACGAGCTGCGCACCGCGCTACTCTCGGGTAATACGTGGGCCGTGGGAGCTTTGTTCTTGGCGTTGATGGGCTGTATTTACTGGTTCGCATTATTGGAATGCAGTCGCTCGCCGCAGAACTGGACTCCCATTGAAGCGACTTTCAAACTCTTCTGGTTCCCCCTCTTGTGCGTCCTGCCCTTGCTGACCATGCGGACGTTTGCCGAAGAACGTCGCTCGGGGACTTTAGCCGCACTCCTCACCACGCCTGCGAGCACGACCGCCGTTGTCTGGGCTAAATTCTTAGCGGTGTGGATTATTTGGGTGCTCTTCTGGATTGGCTTCGTCGCCTTCCCTTTAATCGTTGATGCCCAGCTGGGACGTGCCGCCGATGCTCGCTTGCACGACCCCGCGATGCTCTGGGGCGGACTTTGCTTCATTATCGTAAGCGGGCTATTACACGTGTCCATTGGCATTCTGTGCAGTTGCTTGGCTCGAAGCACGGCCCTCGCGGCTTTACTCGCCTTCATCAGCTTGCTCGCACTCACCGCCGCTGGGGGCGTGATGGAAACGTTGCCGATTGAAACCTGGGAATGGCTGGGCTGGTTGCGCGAACCCGCTACGCACCTGCGCACGTTTGCCCACTTACAAGATTTTGCGACAGGTATTCTCGATTCGCGTCCCATCGTCCTTTACCTAACAGGCACCCTCTTGTGCCTCGGTCTCTCTGTCCTCGCCGTGGAGGGCCAAGAATAACATGGCTCCTCCCCGTGATGATTTTGGTGCCGTGCGGCCCATCCGACGCCTGAATCGCTTCACACAGGCAGTCTTGGCCATCACGTTGGCCGTAGTGGTTAATTACCTTAGTCTGACCCAGTTCCGCACACGCATTGATTTAACGCCGGATCACCGTCACTCGCTGGCTCCTGAATCGGCGGAAACGGTACGCGTCGCCGGACGCAAAAGCCCCTTAGGCCCCGGCCGCAATGTATCGTGGGTGAAAGCAGTGGTCCTTGATAATGATGCCGCGATTAGCGACCCCACGACGCGCGAGTCGCACAAAGAATTACGCCAACTCCTTTTAAAATTGCTCGATGCCTATGCCGTTGAATCCGGTAAACAAGGCTCGGCGTGGTTCGCGATTGAAAACGCCGGCAGCGGTCGCAACGCCCCGCTGCTCTCAGAAATCGCTTCGCAGCACGGTGCCCCAGATTTAAACACCGCCCTCATTTTAACCTGCGGCAATCGGGCAAAATACATTTCATATCGCGAACTCGTCAGCGTCACCCCCGATAATCAATTCAACGGTTTCCGTGGAGAAGAAGTCGTGACCTCGGCACTCATTGAAATCACCGAAGATAAACCAGCGATTTGTTACGTCACGCATGGCCACGGCGAAATGCTGCCCGACGACACTTCTCCGGCACGCGGCATGTCGCTCCTTTCGCGCCAACTCCGCAGTCGGAATTTTCAAATCAAGGCCCTCGATCTGACCACCGTCAGTGAAATCCCCCGCGATGCCTCGATGTTGCTGATTGCGGGACCCGTCACCCCTTTCTCGGCGGCAGAGAATTCGCGCATCAAGAGTTACCTTTACGAACATAATGGCCGGGTTTTAGCCCTCCTAGATGTCGGCCGAGATCACGGCCTCGACCCCGTTTTAAGCGATTGGGGTATCTTTTGTCCCGACGCCGAACTACAAGAACCCGACCCCTCCTCGCGCTCAACGGATGGGGATATCGCCCTGCGTCGGTTCGACGCCAAAGTCCACCCGCTCACCAAGGTACTCCAAGAGCAAAACCTCCCGCTGATTGTCGGCAAAGTCCGCCCAGCTAAGTTTGATGAAGGCAGTGCTCCCGATAGCACACTGGGGGTGTGGCAGTTGATTTTCTCCTCTCCAGTGGCTTGGGGTCAGGTCAATCGGACTAAGCATCAAACGCAAGCCGACCCAGCAAACGACCAAGTAGGTCCCGTTTGCTTAGCCGTAGCGGCTGAGCGGGCGACAGGGATTCGTAAGGGCACGGGGAGCAATGGCGGACGCCTCGTAGTCGTCGGCAGCTCTGAAATTGCGGCGAATGCCCGCTTTAATCGGGGCGGTAACCGAGCCTTTACCAGTCAATGCTGTGCTTGGTTGAGCGACCGCGATCGTGCCGTGTCCCTGCCGAGTCGGGCCGTTGGTGAATATCAGCTCAATGCCACCTCGCGCGATTTCATCGACTTAGCGATTCGCTTCGCCTGCTTCCCCTTCATCATCCTTGCAGTCGGGCTTGCGATTTCTGTTTGGCGTCGCAGAAGTTAAGGTCCTATGCGGTTCTCCCGCACCACGATTGTCCTCATCATTGCGAACCTCCTAGCCTTTGGGTTAGTGTGGAAAGCCACTTACCGCCACGACACCCCGCTGGCCACGCAAGACCTGATCTTCGTCGCCCCGCCGACCAAGGTAGTCATCACCGAGAACGCCAGTCGCCTAGTCCTTGAAAAACACAACGCCTTCTGGCAAGTCACCGAACCTTTCAACTGGGGGGCCAGCATCTGGGCAGTCCAACGCTTACTCGATGAACTTCGTTTTATCAGTCGCGAACGAGGTTTCTCCGTTGAAGAAGTCAAAGCTACCGGAAGTGGGCTTGAAGCTTATGGTCTGGCGAACCCCCGCTGGGTTTTAAAAATTACTTACGAAAACGGTACCACCAACGAAGTAAAAATTGGGCAACAAGCCGCAACCCACCAAGTGTTCCTGCTCACGGAAGATGGGCAGAAAATCCTGCCGCTATCCGATGCCATGACGGCGGCGTTAGAAGCCAAACCCGAGACCTACCGTCTGGATAAAGTGTTTGAAATTGCCGAATTTGAAACACGGGCCGTCTCGGTGCGGCAACCTGAAGCCACGAGCGATACCACCACGACTTTAATTTGGGAAACTCGCCCGCGCGTAGGACGCAAAGCCCAAACCCCTGAATGGCGCTTTGAAACTCCTTACGACGCTATTGCCGATGCGGATAGCACCATCAAAGCCGTCGCCGATTTAAGCAATTTACGTGCCACCCGTTTTTTAACCGCCACCGATGAAGTGAGCGGATTGAATCACCCTAAACTCAGTATTGCACTCGAAGGTAACTCGCACCGCCAAGTGCTCTTAATCGGCAAAGCTACGGCTGAAAACCCTGGTTTAGTTTACGCCAAGCTTGAAGATAATAACGCGGTCTTTCTGTTAGAAGCTAAAGCCCTTACCGAATGGCAGCACCCGCGTGAATCGTTGGCCGCATCACGTCCCGCCGACTTCGATCCGACGCTCGTCACCGGTTTCACGCTATCGACTGGGGGACGTTCCATCACGCTCCACCGCCTCGACTCCTCGGTGGGAGCCACGGCCCGCTGGGAGATTCCCGTCGCCCCTGGTTCGACCGCTATCAAACGCCGCGAAGCTGATAGTGCGATTGTACAACGCTTTCTCGAAGCAGTCAGCCAATTGCATGCCATCCGCCGCAAAGGTGCCACGACTGACGGCGCTATTTTACCAGCCGTCTTGCCCATTAAAAATTCCGAACCCGAAGTGCAGCAGAAACTTGAATTAGAATTCGGTACGGAGCGGATCGTGCTCGGATTTTCTCCGGCCCCAGATCAAACGCCCAGCGCCCGACTCGTTCATCAACAAGGCACGCCGCTGGCCGCCTTATGTGACGTCAGCCTCTTGCATGCGGAATATCAAAGCGTCGAACCGCAAACGTGGCGCAAGCGTACGATTGCCGAACTCCCCCAAGGTGCTCGCGTGAGCGGTCTCCGCCTCACGAATCGCACCAGCAATCAAGTGCTCGGCGAAGCGCGTCTCGGCCCCGATGGAAATTGGGTAGGCAATGGTCGTCTCGAACCAGCCATGGCACGTCGCCTGGCAAATGCTTTTGCCGAAGTGAAAGCCAGCGAGTTCCCGCTGCGCGACTACGGAGCGAACGGCTGGAAGTACGAATTGCGCGTCACCGATCAAGCCGCTGCGGGCGCTACCGGGGCGAGTGAAACCGTGCGCACCTACCTTTGCAGCACGCCCCTAAATCCTCGTTCGGTCCTGCTCCGCGATGAAAACGACGGCGATGATTTTCTTTTAGAAACTAGTTTAGCCGAAATCCTTACCCCCCTCCTCGACGAAACAAGTCGATGACCGCTGCGTCCACCAGCAAGCCTTGGCAAAAATTTTTATCTGGTCTGTTAGCGACTAGTCTGGGCCTATTATTGCCCGTTCAATTATTACTCCTATGGCTGGCGGTGATTAATCGTCCCTTAGAGCTACCCACTTTGGTCACGGATCACCTGACACAAGCCGCAAGCAAACACGGGCTCAAAATTCAGGCACGCCATTTCTGGCTGCTACCGGACCATACTTTAGCAGCCGATGATTTAAGCGTCGAAGTGGAGGGGTTGAGCGGCGAAATTTTCACGGCAGAGCGTTGCGAGGTTGGTCTAAGTTTCACCGCATTACTCAACGGCACCTTGGAGCCCAATCGGTTGCTTTTGCGCGATGGCAAAATTTGGTGCCCGGCGGCCGTCGCGAAAAAAGGGGAACGCCATGAGTTAATCAGTGGCATGCGCATTGATTTACGCCGTGAGGGCGCCTGGCTGATGGCACCCGTGCTGCGGGCACACTCCCCCAAATTAAACATCATCGTTTCAGGGGAACTGCCTTTAGGTCTCTTCTCCGTTAGCGAAACTCACGCTACCCTACTCGACCCCAAGACCCCAGAAATCCCACTAGCTCAGCGCACGAGCAATATCTTGCGCAATCTTGAAGAGTTCATCCTTGTGGCCGAGCATTCTGGTGGAGCCTCCGTGAATGCGACGGCCCAAGGCACCTCTCAAGGCGGTGCCATCTTAAGCACGCAGGTGTTGTTTGGCGATGATTGGCTAGAGGACAGTGGGGCGTTGATTCGCGTGGAACACCTCCACGCCAAAGGAGACTTGGAATTAAGTCCGCGCGGCACGCTGGAAAGATGGGACTTAAGAATTCGCGGACGACATCTGGCCTACAAAAATGTGCAAGCGGGCCGCTTTGATTTACACCTCCGCGGCAAGCAAGCGATGCCTGACGTGGAAGGACAACTCCTCGTCGCCCATGCAGCCGCACTGGGACTCAAAGATTTTCAGCTTAAAATCACCCTACCAGCTCGCACTCCAACCATTAATCATTGGCCCCTCGACGTCACCGCTTTCACAGAACAATCCAGGTTACACGCTGCGGTCGAACTAACATCAACCACCCAAGCTCCCAAGTTTACCCTGTTCGAAGCCCAATTGGCCACCGCGGAACTGCAGAGCCTCGAAAGCTATCAGGACCTCGTCCGCCAAGCAGGCGTCAACCTCACAGGGCAACTGCTCGTCCGAGATGCTCATTTAAATTTCAATCCCGACTTCTCACTCCAAGAAGTTCGCGGGGAGATTGGCTTTAGTGGTTTAACCGCTTGGGGCGTCTCCGCTTCCTCCATCGCCCCCGGAGAAGATCTCCCGCTATCAGCCAAATTCAGTTACCGACCCCAACCCCAAACGAACGAGCGGCCCTTACGGCTCACGGATTTACACTTAGGAACCATCACCGGTGAAGCCTACTGCTCGCTCCAAAAAGGCGGTGATTACACATTGCACCTACGTGGACCACTCGCCCCACCCAGCCTCGATACCATCTTAGGGGATTGGTGGGTCGACCTCTGGAAAATGTTTAATTTAAAGTCCGCCCCCTTGGCGGTAATCGATGTCGATGGTCAGTGGGGTAAGCCCAAAAGCACCACCACAGGCTACGTACAACTCCAACAATTTAATTTCCTAAATACGCCTTTCCGCTCAGTAGGAATTTCCGTCAAAGCCAACGGACAAGGAACTTACATCGGACTCCATCGACTAGCTGGGGGGAGTGAATTCGAAGATGGTAGTGTGGATGGCTCGGCCGTGTGGGATTGGTCTAAGCCTGCAGCTGAAGCAGGTCCCATAGTCCATCTTGCTGGAAACTTAAAACCTTGGATTGCGGCCCGCTGTGCGGGGCCTGAGTTAAGCGAGGCTTTGCGCGGGCTCGTACTCCCCAGTTCACAGACGTTCACGCTAGACGTTTTACCCGGCAAAAAGAATCCAACCATCAAAGCTCAGGTTAACTGCCCCACCGAATTCCAAGCTTGGGGCATCCCCAGCCAAAACCTCTCCCTCACCATCAACTCGTCCGACACCGTCATGCAGGTCGATGCCACGGCGGCCCTCGCGGGCGGCCAATCAGAATTACACCTTCAAGGGGACCCGCTCCAAACCCCCGACCTCCACTTAAGACTCCAAGGCTGCAACCCCCAGAAAATCCAGCTGATCATGGAGCAGATTGATAGCGGGAAAAACTCTGAGACGGCGACGACGAACCAAAAGGCCGTCCTCGACTTAGAATTCAAAGGTCGCGTCGACCTCAAGAAGCCCCGGCTGCTCCGCGGGCGAGGTTCCTACCTACTCATCGACCCAGAACTGAAGCGCATCCGGACGCTCGGGTCAGTCTCCCGACTCTTGGAGGGTATCGGGGTCAATGCCACCACCTACGACCTCCAAAAGGCCACCGGGAGCTTTGGCTGCCTGGATGGTCGGGTCTACTTCCCCGACCTGACAATCACGGGCAAACAAGCCAAGATATCCCTCCAGGGGGAAGTCGACCTCATGGCCTCCCAACTTCAATTCGAAGGCGAATGCTCCCTCCCCAGCGAGGGCGGCTTGGGCATCCTAGACTTCTTCAATATTAACCGGACGCTCTTCAATATGACCAAAATCAAGGTCACGGGCCCCTTAAATAAGCCTGAAACCAGCCTCGATACCAAGCTATCTGACATTGGTAAGTCCAACAAAGGCAAAAACTTAGGTAAAATACCACCCTCCCTCTTGGAATGAGGGTTGATTTACCCCCCCATTGCCCTGTATCAGAGAGGTCCTTCACCCCTCACGGAGGACAAAACCTTGGACCTAAATAAGATCAAACAAGTCGTGGATTTAATGAAGAAATCGGACCTTTCCGAATTCGAAATCCAAGACCAAGAATTTAAGCTGCGCATTAAGCGGGACGTCCCCGGTAAGGCCGCCCCTGCGACTGCCCCCGTGGCCGCCGCCCCGGTGGCTCAGCCCGTAGCCGCCCCCGTGGCCGCTCCTGCGGCCCCTGTGGCCCCTGCCCCTGCTGCTCCCGCAGCCGCTGACCCCAACGTCAAGGTCATCACCTCCCCGATGGTAGGCACCTACTACGCGACCCCTTCGCCAGATAATCCCCCGTTCGTCACGGTGGGCTCTCCTATCAAGGCCGATTCCGTGGTTTGCATCATCGAAGCCATGAAGGTCATGAATGAAATCCAAGCCGAGATTGCGGGCTCCGTGGTCGAATGCCTCGTCGCCAATGGCACCTCGGTTGAATTCGGTCAGCCTCTCTTCCGCGTGAAGGTTGGTTGAGCCCTCTCGTCCGAGCATGAATAAAATCTTAATCGCCAATCGCGGCGAAATCGCCCTTCGCGTTATCCGCGCCTGTCGGGAATTAGGAATCAAGACGGTCGCCGTCTACTCCCAAGCCGACGAGCAATCGCTGCACGTACAGTTGGCCGACGAGGCCGTGTGCATTGGCCCAGGTCCTTCCAAGGACTCTTACCTCCGCGAAGATCGTATCATCTCGGCCGCCGAAATCAGCAACGTCGACGCGATTCACCCCGGCTACGGCTTCTTATCCGAGCGAGCGGGTTTTGCCGAGAAGTGCGCCGCCGCTAATATTAAATTTATTGGTCCCCGTCCTGAAGCGATTCGCTTGATGGGTGACAAGGCCGTGGCCCGTCAGACGGCCGCCAAAGCCAAAGTTCCTTGCGTTCCTGGTACCGATGGTCCCATCGACAACCAACGTGAAGCTATCAAAGAAGCCCAATTAATCGGCTTCCCTGTCATCATCAAAGCCGTCGCCGGCGGTGGCGGTAAAGGTATGCGCATCGTGCACAATGCGGCGGCGTTTGCCAAAGAGTTTGAAAGTGCCCGCGCTGAAGCCGAGAAGGCCTTCGGCAATGGTTCGGTTTATATCGAGAAATATATCGAACAGCCGCGCCACATTGAATTCCAGATCTTAGCCGATGAACACGGCAAGGTTCTCCACCTCGGGGAACGCGACTGCTCTGTCCAACGTCGCCACCAAAAGCTCATTGAAGAGTCTCCTTCTCCGTTCTTAACGCCTAAGCTGCGCGAAGAAATGGGTAAAGTTGCCGTGCGCTTAGCCGAAAACATCGGCTACCAAAACGCAGGCACCTTGGAATTCCTCGTCGATCGCCATGGTAAATACTACTTCATGGAGATGAACACCCGGATCCAAGTGGAACACGGGGTCACGGAAGAAGTCACGGACATCGACTTGGTCCGTCGCCAAATTCTCATCGCTTGCGGCGAGAAGTTAGAGCTCAACCAAAAGGATATCAAAATCAGTGGCCACGCCATTGAGTGCCGTATCAACGCGGAAGATCCTACCCGCAATTTCGCCCCCAGCCCTGGCACGATTGGTCTTTACTATTCGCCCGGCGGTCACGGCGTCCGCGTCGACTCCCATTGCTACTCGGGCTACGTCATTCCACCCTTGTATGACTCGATGGTGGCTAAACTGATCTCGGTCGGCGCAACCCGTCAAAAGGCCCTCGACCGGATGCACCGCGCCCTCAGCGAGTACATTATCCGCGGTATCCACACGACGATTCCAGTCTGCCGTGCCATCATGAAAGACCCGGCCTTCCGTCAAGGCGGTGCCACGACCAAGTACTTGGAAGACTTCTTTGAGCGCACGCCGAAGGAACTCTGGTCGGCTGCCCCGTTGACGTAAGCATCCCTGCTTCCTCCATGAGCGCGCCCTCGCGCCTGAACCCTACCACCACCGCTCGCCTCAAAACGGGCGGTGATTTTTTAACCTTTGCGAACCAACTGTTCCGCCAAGAAAAGGTGGCCCATGGGCAAGGGTTCATCAACGCCGAGGAAGAGTCGCTGACGTTATTAAGTTTCGCTACCGGACTCGCATGGGAAGACCTACCGCAGTGTTTCAAAAAACCGCTCTCGACCAAAGCCCAAGAGACTTTCCTTCGTTTAGTAGAGGCACGTTGCTTTGAACACACTCCTACCGCTTACCTCGTCGGCGAAGCGTGGTTAGGCGGTCTGCGCTTCTACGTCGATCAACGCGTCATCATCCCCCGCTCTTACTTCGTCGAACTTTTACCCGAAGCCATTCCCCAATGGCTCCCGCCTGCGAACCAAGTCAAACGCGTGGCCGACGTATGCACGGGCTCAGGTTGCCTAGCCATCTTACTCGCCAAGCGTTTCCCTAAAGCCCACGTCGACGCCACGGAATTATCACCCGAAGCCTTAGAAGTGGCCGAACGCAACGTGCGAGATCATCGTCTAACGGGACGCGTTCACTTGCATCAAACGAATGTGATGGATGCCTTAAAGGGCGGGCCGAAGTTTGATTTGATTCTCTCAAACCCACCTTACGAGCCCGAGGGAATTTACCGACGACTACCGCGCGAATTTAAGAAGGAGCCCAAGCAATCCCTCGTCTCGGGACGCGATGGGCTCGACGTCATCCGTCAATTGCTGCCGCAAGCTCGCGACTTACTCTTGCCGCATGGGATTTTAGTCATCGAAGTCGGTGGCCTACAAAAAGCCATGCACGAAACTTGGCCGCAACTGCCGATGCTCTGGCTCGCCACCACGGATGGTTCCGACTGCGTCTGCCTCATCCACGCGAGCGATTTGAAAACCGGTCTAAGTTCACCACGCGCGCGGCGCCGGGTTTGATTCCAATAAATCTTGGGTAGCCTTGGGAAGTTTGGGGAAGAAATCTAAGCCCGTTAGTTTCTCCACTTGGCGAATGCTCACGATGTAATGCCCGAGTTCCGCATCATGCCAAATTTCCTGGTGAGGGACTAAGTAAGCAATCGCACGAAGGCCATGATCGGGGTGTTCGTACTCCGAAATAATCATAAAGAACGACGACGGGACGGGCAGGCGGCCAACTTTCTTTGCCGGCGGATCTGTGAAGACGGGTCCAACTTGCACCCAGACCACGCCGTAACGTTCCACGTAGCGATGCGCCACGCGCTGTTCGATGTCTTTCCATAGTCCCGCATTCAAGGCGTGCAGTTGCGGTACGATGTTGCTCAGCAAGAAAGTTTCGTGCTGGGCTTCTTCACCGTAGCAAACCGCAATGGCGTAATTCGGCGTCATATGACCCCGATCATACCCCGAACGCACAAACTCCTGCGTCGCCACTAAAGCCTTCGTACGCGTGTCCGTTTTGAACACAGCGGGACGCTCGTGGTGCGACGCTTGATACGTAAACATCCGATAAGAGGACCAACGGGGGGCGGGCAGGTTGTTATCGTACCCCACGGAATAAGCGCGGTTGTGTAAAATTTGTAATCCGAAGTGATCTTCGGGTTCTCCGTAAGGAGCCGTCGCATTCGCCTCTGGTTCAGGGGCGAGGATGATGTCGCCTTTGACCACTTGCGTCGCATCCGCGACTTTATCCAACAGGCTAACGACTTTCGGGGGCGAAGTATGGTCTTCGCGCACCGTATCGATGACATCCAGCACCGGGTGCTCGATGGCCATTTTTTGCGGACGCTCGGAGAAGTAGTAAACCACGCCGACAAGCCCCACGACGCTCGCAACGAGCAACATGAGCAGGCCGAGAAACTTTAAAAATCTACGCATGCAAAGGACGAAGGTAGTAGCATTGCCAGAGCCAGTGCAGCAGCAACAAGCCCCCAAAAATCCAGCGCAATTGAGTTTCGCCAGCTTCATCCATCACCACGCGCCAGCGCAAACCACGACCGCTCACCCAAAAATAGGCACTGTAAACCGACCAGACCAAACCCAGTAACATCAGCAAGGTGAAACCCGGGTGAAAGAGAAACGCTTGGGTTACATGTAGCTCGGTCAACTGACGTGCGCAACGCGTTCCGCCGCAGCCCAAACAAGGAAAACCCGTAACGTGAAAAAACCAACAGTCGGGTAATTTCAAACCCGTCTGAAACCAAACCCACGCTCCCGTTAGAACCCCTATAAAAGCGAGGGGCCAAACGAGTTCGTGGTTAAACTCTCCCGGAAACGCAGGACGGCGGATAAATCTAATCACCTTAACCAGCAAAAGACTTTGCTAACAGCGCAACCAAGACCCCCAAGGTACAAACGCAGCAACAGCTGAAGAGTAGGATAATAATGAAACTGGCGAAGAAGGCCCACCAAGCGCCCACCCCTGCGATGGCGCCCTTAGCACGACAGGAGATAATCATTCCAGGGATGAAAAATAAAAGAGCGCTTCCGAAATACAGGACGGGGCTGCCCGTCAATAAAGCGACTGGCACATAAATAACATTAAATAAAGCCGCTCCCACCAAACCCGCCACGACCGCACGTTCGACCGTCACGGAACGACGCAAAATTTTATAACCGATCCAATCAAGCACCCCGAAGAAAGCGTGGATGAGCGGACCAAACATCGCGGCCACGACGATGCCGATGATGGCGATGAACTTAGGCTGCTCACCCTGCTGCAGGAAAGACTTCGCCATCCCATCAAAGAAAGGGTTATGAATCTGCTGCAGTTGTTCTCCTAACTGCTTAAACATATCACCTTGGGCGATTTGCGAGTAAGCCATCGCCGGCAAAGTCAGCAAGGTTGTGATATACGCGAAGATTAGGTAATTACCGAATTCGAAACGACCCACCGCAAAGGTTTCCCGCGGGGTGAGGATTGCCCCCTTCAACGTCGCAAAATAACTCTTTGGCGACTTTTCTTTTTCCCAAGGCACCGTCACTTCAGCGTTAACGGGAGTTGCCGCCGCAGCCGTGGGGTTAGCAGCCGCCGTGGGCGAAGGAGGTACTACGCTGCGGAATTCAGGCCAATCCCCTAAGGCTACCCACGTCGCCATCCCATCGCGCCAAGCGAGATCGCTCAGTAAAAAACGACCCGAAATTAAACCAGCTTGGATTTCTTCAACGGTGAAAATCCCGATTTGGGCCGACTGGCGAGCGACGTGGATTTGCATATAATTTAGTATCCATTTTCTGGCACGATACGGACCCCGTATCAAGCCCCCAAGACAGACACCCAAGGGAGTTTAGCAAAGTTTTTACAAACTACCCCCAAAACACCCAAGCCACCACACAGGTCGGAATCAAAATAGCCGCTGGTAGCACCACGAGCGAGAGCAAGGCCTTCCACCAAGCCAAACGGTGTACCTGAGCACAGGCCAAGACCATGAATGCCAAGCAAGCTGGCACCCAGAAATAATTGAGACAGGGGACAAAGAACAAGGGTGCCAAGGCCGCCACGACATAACTGGAGGCCCGTTGGGTGGCGGCGTAACCTCCTGAAGGACGCCAGGGTAGCAAGCAAAGGTGCGCGAGCCCCGCTATCACAAACGGCCCCACTAAGACCACAAAAAGCATCACCCCGATGATGACGGCGAAAGGTGTGATCGCGGTTAAAACCGACATGGAAGTTTTCATCACTAGCCCATGTGGCAGCACCTCCTCGGTCACGGATTTTAAATAAACTAACCAACCGAGCAGAGCCACAACGAGACTCATCAACAGCCAAGCCACCCCCATCGTAAGGTAATAAAAACTCAGGGACCGCCCCACCCCCTGAGCCGGCAAATGATTAAATGTATGACCAGGATTCCCGATTACATCGTAAAAGGTTCTAAAATAATTTCCGCCACTGCGTTGCCGCTCCCACGCCGGTAAAACTAACCCCGCCGCAGGCACAGGTTGAGCCGCTACCGATGCCGTGGTCAGGTGCTGAAAGGCTGGCCAATTAATTAGCGGCACCCAAGTCGCCATGCCTTCAGTCCAAGCTAAATCCGTCAAATGAAAGCGACCCGTCTGCAAACCGTCGGCAATTTCCGCGACCGAAAAAATTCCTAACTGTGCCGCATTCCGCGCTACATGGATTGGCATACCTGATTAAAAAACTAAACGCTGCGGCAATACGACTTAGAAGTTACTAAAGAATTTAGCCGCTGAATAAAACAGCCAGCCCAAGGTGCTGATTAACGTTATCCCCGCAAAAACGAGTACCGCCATTAAGGGTTTCCACTCTGGCTCGGCGTGGGCAAAGGCCAACGCCCTCGTCGCGGCAATCACCAGTAAAATAGGTACGAAAAGACTCCCACACGGCAACAAGGCTACCCAAAGGTAAGCCCCCAGCACATAAGCCAAGGTACGCAAAGTAACTCCCCAGCCCTTCTGGCCTGCTTGGAGTATTTTCAAAATCACCTGTAGGACGCTCGCTCCGACCAACAACCAAAGGCCCAAAACCAAACTGCCACCAAAAATTGCCCGTAATAAATAGGTGAGGTTCACCATCGGCCCGCTATCGGCAAAAAGAACAGTGCCAAATTTTTGGGCTAAACTTTGTCGGGCCCAATAGATTAAAGGGCTGTATAAACCAAAACCCACGAGAAGACTGAGCATCGCACTTAAGCCAAACCAACGCACCGCTGCCCAAGGTGTTACTTCAGGTTTAAATTCCCGGAAAGTTTTTTGGGGTCGAAAGAGAACCTCTTTAAGTGTCCGAAAATATCGCTTTAAGTAAGAACGCGAGGCGCCAGCGTCTTCCCATGCGAGCGGAGCTGGGGGTGCCATCATCCGCGCGGCCTGAACTGCGTGAGCGAACTCCGGACGACGGCTTAGTTCCTGCCACTGCACTTCCGTTTCACACCACGACCACGTCGCGGGATTCAAGCGCCCCGTGGCTAAGCCTGCTTCCACTTCGGCAAAACTTAAAACTCGCAACGATTGCCCGGAGGCAGCGAGGTGGTAAGGGGCTTGGGACATCAGGGAAGTAAAGTTGGCGAGGGGGGCGGGGATCGAACCCGCGACCAATAGCTTAGAAGGCTACTGCTCTAATCCACTGAGCTACCCCCTCGTGGAAGTCACTTTGAACATCCACTAACGACGGGGCAAGCCGTGAGCGGATTAGCAAATCAGGTCTCTAAAATTAGCGAAATCGGCCACTAAACCACCAGGGCAACCCTTATTAATGACCGAAACGGCATCGTGCGAGTGCAAGGACTCGAGGTGCGAGCAGGCGATGACGAAGTCTTGCACGCGACCATCCGCATCAAACTGCTCGAAGAGTAAGCGGGCCGCGTCTTCGACAAACTTGGAGTAAGCCCCATTCAGTTCAGCAAAAGCTTGTTCGTCTTCGCGCTTCACCATCACTTGGGTTTCCGTCTGCAAGCCTTTCAAGCAAAGCTCTTGCATGTCTTCGACGAAAAGATTCCGGCCGGGCATGACTTCGGCCACGACGCGAGCCTTGGAGCGTTGCGAGTGCGGAATACCGTACGCTTGGCGATAGTCGCGGGCGTGCTCCGTTAATTCTGCCGAACAAGGGCAGGCCGAAGAATAGACAAAGTCAAAGTGCGTGTAACGACGGACGCGATTCAAGTCATCAATCGTGCCTTCCAGTACCACGCGGTAATACTGCCAACCTTCGAGGTTCGAACGCAGCGACTTTTGTAACAGCGGATAACGGAATTCGACCATCAAACGGGCACGGCTGCACTCGAGGTCTTTCTTGTAGCGAATTAAAATCTCTTCGAGCAGTTCATGAGAAAGGGTGCGATCCTTGAACTCGTAGAACGTCCGCATCACGCGGGACATATTGATACCTTTACGATCCGCCGCTAGGGATACCGAACCCGTTACGGTTACTTCTAAAGGCAAAGGCTTACCATCCCGCGTGACGACTAACATCGGCAAACGGAAACCGGAAATGCCCACATGCTGAATGGGAACGTTGGCCCCTTGAATTTGCGACGCGTCTTTATTTTGCATATCAGGCAACGTGGCCCGATAGGCGTCATCGGCACGGAACTGGCGGTCGTAGCGGCGGGACAGTCCCGATTTGGCTGACGATGACGAAGGATGACTCATGATAATAGAAACGAAAAAGAAACTCCACCGAACGCAAACGAACCGATGCTAAAGTAAGAGCCCCCCGCTGGAGCCACCTGCCGGACTTGAACCGGCGACATTCTCATTACGAATGAGATGCTCTACCAACTGAGCTAAGGTGGCGACACAGGGGAATCGTGAAAATGCCGACCAAAATTATAAAATCAAGCCTAGGGTATGGTGCAAATGCCCTCGCCACCCCTCAAAACTTAGCCAAATTGTGCCAATAACTATGCGCGCGGCCCTCATTGCTCGTCAATTTGATGTCCAAGGGCGTCTTGTCACCGTCGAGCCTTACGGGTCCGGCAACGTGAATGACACCTACCTAGCCATCTTCCGCACCACCTTTTCGGAGCAACGATTCATCGTCCAACGAATCCGTAAATCGGTCTTCCCGAATCCAGAAGCCATCATGCACAACATGCGCGTGCTCACCGATCACTGCCACGCCAAGTTGGAAGCCGAAGCCGATCGGGCGGACCGCATTTGGCAACTCCCCAAAATCATCCAAACGAAATCAGGTGATGATTGGGTGACGGATGCCGATGGTGATTTGTGGCGGGCTATTTCGCACCTTGCCAGTGCCCACGCATTTGAACGCGTGCAAAACCCCGAACACGCTCACGAGGTCGGCTTTGTATTAGGACATTTTCATCGCATGGTGAGCGATCTACCGCCGGAGCGTTTAGGCTATGCCCTCCCTGGCTTTCACGTCACGCCCGAGTACCTCGCCAAACTAGACCAAGCGGCCAACACTCCGCTGGGACAAGAGCGCCTCAACGCCTCACTGGAGGCTAAGCGGGCGTGGCGTTTTATCCAAGAAAAACGCGGTCATTGTGCTGTTTTACGAAGTGCCCTAGAACGAGGTGAATTGAAACTCCGCACCACACACGGCGATCCCAAAGTCGGCAATGTCATGATTGATACTGCCACCGGACGAGGGACCGCAATTGTCGACCTCGACACGGTGCAACCCGGGTTGGTGCATGACGACATCGGCGACGCCACGCGCTCGGCGTGTAACCCCGCGGGGGAAGATGCGCCCGATTTAGCTTCGGTAATTTTTGACTTAGATCTCTTCACTACCATTTACCGCGGCTACCTCTCTCACGCGAAAGACTTTTTAAGTGCCGCGGATCACCGCCACCTCTACGCTTGCATTCACCTCATCCCACTAGAACTCGGACTGCGTTTCTTTGCCGACTATTTAGCGGGTGATGTTTATTTCAAAGTGCGTTACCCCGGGCACAACCTCCGCCGGGCACTCGTCCAATTCAAACTCGCCGAGAGCATTGAAACCCGAGAAGGGGCCATCCGCAAAGTCTTGGGCGAATCCTAAATGACCGTCCCCCCACCTCCCAGCAGCTCCTGGACCCTCTGGATTGCGGGACTAATTCTGGTCCTTCTCATGTTTCGGGGGGCATGGCGCGGCTATCAACGCGGCCCCCTTCGTCAACTGGCGGGCCCGATTGCCCTCAGCCTCGGACTCTTGGCTGGATGGCTAGCCGGACCTGAAGTGGGACACAGTCTATTCCATAAGACCAGTTACCCTTGGTTGCTACGGGGACTCACGGGTGTCGTCATTTTAACCTGTGCTGTGGGTCTTTTAGTTTATGGCATCGCCTGGTGGTTAGGTCGTCGGCCAGAGGGCTTGGACGAAGCCGAGAATCCCTTAATGGGATCCTTAATAGGATGTTGGACTGGGGCACTTTATTTCAGCATTTTATTACTCATCCTCGCCTCCGTCTCCTCCCTCTTCGAACTCATCGAGGGGCCACTTGCTGAGCAAAAGAGCTGGACCGTGCAAACCTGTCACGAGCTCTCTAATACACCTGTGACAAGTTGGCTCAAAGACTGGTCCCCTATCCCGGATAAACAACGGAAGTTATTTACACAGTTGCGCCTCGTGATGGCTGATCCCCAGGCCATGAAACGGGTCATGGAAACGACCGAAGTACGCGCCCTAGCTAGCCACCCTTCTTTATACCAAGCATGGGGAGATAAGAAAGTTCGTGAACTACTGAATAACAAGGACTTAAGTGGATTCTTCTCCCACCCAAAAGTACGTGCAGTCTTGGCCGATGAAGCATTACAGAAGGAAGCCGACGCCATTGACCTAGCGGCGGTGATCGACCGCGCCCTAGTAATTCACAAATAATTCACAGGGGGCTTTTTTTGTGGCTATGGCCTGTTTTCTGCATAAAACAAAACTTCCCTCAGATTTCTATGAAGCCCCTGACCATCCTCCTCACATCGCTGGCCCTTAGCGCCTTTGCCCAAGACGCCAAGCCTGCCACCCCTGCAGCGACCACCCCTGTCGTTGCCCCGACGCCTGCCGGCGATCAAAAGAGCTACGCTCAAGTTTGGTCGGCTAACAACGCCGCTGAGTTCGCTGCCTTTCAACGCAACGTTCAAGCCATCAGCCAAGAGCTCGAATCCCTCAAACTGAGCAAGCAATTGCTCGACCTCGCCCTCACTACCCCAGAGCGCGAAGCCCGTAGCCACGAAATCGCGGCCAAGGCTGCTAAACTCCAAGGCGACGACGACGCCCTCGCCAAGGCCTACAACTTCCGCATTCAACGCCAATACATCGTGGTACCCACGAAATTGCACGTCCTCCTCCCCATCTCGAACGAAGAGTTCACCAAATTGTCGGCCGACAAATCGACCAAGCCCGACTCCTTAGTCGTGGAAGGCGAAAAGAAATATTCCGTCAAAGACACCATTTCGGGTGCCGTTGAAGTGGAAACCTACCAAATGCAAGTGAAGCGCGTCATCGAATCGAAGCGCGCCCTCCAACAACTCATCGACCTCCAACCTCGCCTCACCAAGGACGAAGACAAGAAGAAGGTCGAAGCTGCTGTGAAGTCGGCCCAAGAAGAAGTCAACAAGTCGCTCGAAGAGTACAAGACGGCTCGTGGCTATGAATTCCCTGCTGAATTCAGCATCCAAACCGCTGGTGCCAACCTCCTCCTCCAAATCTCGGAAGAAGAAAAGAAAGCCTTTGATAAGGCTGCGGCCGAGAAGAAGGAAGAAAAGAAGGACGCCCCGAGCACTCCAGCTCCTGAAAAGAAGTAATTTCTTACCCCACCCCTAAACTCATACTAAATATATGACCACCGAATCCAAAGCCACCACCGCTCCTGAGGTCGACGAAAACCTCCTGCAGCATGAAAATATGGTCTTCTTCAAGTACGTCACGATCTCGCACCCCGAGACCTTGGCGCGCTTCACCAACGACCTGGAAATCATGAAGCAACAGGCCAAGCGCATCTTGGAACTCAATCAGCGCATTCAATCCACCCTCACTTCCGGTGAGAAGGATGCCCTCTCCAAAGTTCGCGACACCGAATTAGCTTCCTTCAACGAGAAGGACGAGCTCTTCGCCAAAGTCTACGGCTTCAAAGTCGATAACGTCGCGATGCGCCCTCACTTCGTCCAAAACACCGAAATCCAATTGCTCTCGCCTGTTAATGACGAACAAATCGCCGAGTTCCGCAAGAACCCCAACTTCAAAGAAACCGACATCTTGGCTCGCGGTAACCAAAAGATGCTCAGCCTCTGCAAGATGACGGGTGACCACATCCCGCTCTTTGAACGCAACGCCCAAATCGTCGCCGCTCAACAGCAAGCCCTCATCCAACTCCGCGCCGCTGATCAACAAGCAACCGATGCTGATGCCAAGAAGCGCATCGCTGACGAAATCGCCAAGATCACCGAAATCCTCACCAAGAACGCCGAGGAGCTCAACAAGACCTACGGTATCTTCACCAACAACATCGTCTTTGATGTCTTGGTAGCTAAGTTCTGGGTGGCCCTCACTCAAGACGAGTTAAAGGCCTACTTCGAACGCAAGCAGGCTGACAAAGCTGCGTCCGCCCCTGCTGCCGCGATCGAAGCCCCTAAGGCTGACAAGAAGAACGATAAGAAGTAATTCTTACCGTTCCTCTGGAACAAGGCCCGCCGTTTTGGCGGGCCTTTTTTATGTCCGTTCTAAAAGAGTTCCCCTTGCTCCGTAGTCGGAGGTTTCTGAGGTGGAGGTGCCGGTGCAACTTCCTCCACTGGTGAGGCAGCTTTACCCAGGTAACGTCGCAACGTCGAATGCATCGCCATCGTAGTGAGAAACTCGGCCACGGCCGCAGGTTGCTCCTGCGGTGCTTCGCCCCACGTGAATTCATAATCAGTTCGGAAGGTAACCAACTGCAGATTAGTTCTAATCCGGTCTGCTTCGGCTTTTACCTGCGCGCGAAAGCGTTCGGGCTGCAACGTATCGGCCGCCGTTAACACACCTTCAAGGCTACCATACTCGTTCAACCACTTCACCGCCGTCTTAGGGCCGACGCCCTTTAAGCCTGGAATATTATCGGAGGTATCACCGACCAATGCTAGGTAAGCAGGAATCTGTGCGGGCGGTACGCCAAACTTTTCGGTCACGCCTTGGGCATCCAAACGGCGCCATCCCATGGCGGGATTAGCGGTTGGCGGCGGTGCCAATTGCATCACGGGACCACCGACACACTGCCCAAAGTCTTTATCGGCACTGACAATAATACACTCGTGTCCGACTTGGCCTAAGCGCTGCACCGCTGTAGCAATCAAATCATCAGCCTCGACGCCACGCTGTTCCACGACTTGAAACCCTAACAACGCCGTGAGTTTTTTAATCTCCGGTAATTGGAGCACGATATCTTCCGGCGTATCTTCGCGCTGAGCCTTATACTCGGGTAAAACGGCAAGGTGACGCTCCGAGCCACCGAGATCGAAAAAGACGACACCGCGGTCGGGCTTTTCGCTTTCCCGCAAATCGAGTAAAGTCTTCATCCACGCATGCAAGGCCCCGGTAGGAAACTGATCAGTCGGGCGACGCAGGTTGGAACGCTCCATCGCAAAGTGACTACGGAACACGAGGTTGAAACCATCGATGAGTAGCCAGCGCATGGGGCATAGTTTCAGAGGACTCGTTCCGGGCTTCCAGAAAAAAGCAGGCCCGCCAAAAGGCGGGCCTGGATAAACAACTGAAGCTTTTATTACTTAGCCTCAGGTGCCGGAGCGTCAGCCTTAGGAGCCGTCGCTGCAGGAGTCGTCGCGGCTTCAATCGGTTCGCGGTACACTGCACCACCTGGGGAGATGAGGACAGGGTTCGAGAAGGTAGAACCAGCGCGCATACCAGGATGGCTGCTGCGGAGGGTTGCACCACCTGGCGAGACGAGATTAGCGGTGACGAAGACCATGAGGTTCTTCTTGTCCGTCGATTTACCGTTAGAACGGAAGGCCGAGCCGAGGAGAGGAATGTCACCTAAGATGGGCACCTTGTCTTGAACCGTTTGCACTTGTTCGCGGGTTAAACCACCGATGACAACCGTGGCGCCATCGAAGACCGTAACGTCCGTCGACACTTCGCGGATGTTGAAGATCGGCTGGAAGAAGCCCGAAGGAATCGTGACCGTAGTCGTACCCGAGATAGCCACCGAGGTACCACCGTATTCCACGAAGCCCTCAAACTCTACCACCTTGGGCTTGAGGTTTAAGGCAATCGAGTCGTCCGCCGCAACCGTTGGCGTCACTTCGAGAGTCACCCCGACTTCTTGCACCGTGAAGTCTTGAGGCGTACCAGCCGTGATCGTTACACCACCACCGGTTGTACCACCCGCCACACCAGCGGCAGCAGCCTGACCGACGTTGGATTGGGTATCACCGTAGGACTGTGGGTAACGGAGGAGTTGAGCAATCTTGATGATCGCGGTCTTACCATCGAGCACCGTTAAGCTAGGTGCCGACATCAAGTCCGTACCATTGTTCTGCTCTAAGGCCTTCAGGAAGATTGAGAGGTCATAACCACCAATCGTACCAATCTTACCATTGTAAGTGCCGGTGGCACCCATCCAGCCGTTCGAACCACCGAAGTTAGGTTCGTTCGTGCCGTAGTTCTGCGAACCGATGGAAGGAGGCTGATTAGGAATCGAGAGGTTTTGATTCGTTGTTACTTGCGTTACAGCACCCGTAGTAGCATTCGTAGAAGTCGTCGTTAACTGACGGCTGATTTGGCCATTTTCGGCAACGGAAGAAGTACCAAAGGTTTCGCTCATCGAGCGGAGGCCCGTTTGGGCGCGGACCGTGGTGACAGGCTGACCGTTAGCACCGACCGAAGTCGTCGAGAGCATCCAGTTCGAGGTGAACTCGTTCAAGGATTGTTCCGATACTTCGATAAACTTGGCTTCGATGTGGACCTGCTTGATGTCGGAATAGCGACGCAAGATGTTGCGCACGCGATCCAGATTCTTGCGGGTCTGCGTCACGATTAAGTTCGTGCCGTCATAAGCCAGCGAAGCACCTTGCGTTTCGAAGCTAACGCCCGAGCGGGTGAAGAAGTTCTTAATACCAGATTCTTCAGGACGCTCGCTACCACCCGCCGTCACACCGCCGGCAGCGGCACCACCGAAGGGATTAGCACCACCGGCAGGGGCGGCACCACCAGCAGGGGCATTTCCGCCAGCGCTGATACCAGTCATCTTAATCACGGCGGAAGTCGAGAGCGGGAAGAACTCGGTTTCCAAATCGTTCGAACCCGAGTCAGGACGGATTTCCACGATGCCTTGGTTGATGTTAAAGGTGAAGTTAGCCTGCTTAGTAATGATTTCCAGGGCCTTCTCCAACGAAACCGTACGGAGGGTCATGTTCACGGCAGGATTCTTACGATCAGGGTCGATGACGACCATGTTCACACCCTTACCATCTTTATCATACGATTGGGAAACGATGACCAATTGGTCGATTGCACGGTTGAATGGTAAGTCGCGAATGTTGATTTCAGGAATCGTGATCGAGCGCATCTTATCCAGCACAGGATCAGCCGCAGTGACGCCGCCAACGACGGTCGTTTCACGATTAAAGACTTCAGGAAGCTTCCACGATTCATCGAGGAGTTCCAGCAACTTGCCCTTGGTCACACCGCGATTCCAAGCACCCGAGTTATCGGATAAGATCTGGCGGATGCGAACTTGGTAAGCTTTCGCTTCAGCGTTGTTCGGCTGATATTGGAGAATTTCGCGGTAAGCTTCGAGCGCACCTTGGTAGTCGCCGTAGAGGTAACGGGCCCGACCTTTAACCAAGAGTTCTTGAACCTTATCATCCTTGGCCTTCAAGCCAGGGGAAATTTCTTCGACGCTACGGTAAGCAGGATCGGACTTATAGCGCAGGTATTCGGCGTGCAATTTCTTGGCGCTAGGATCATCGACGCCCATCAACTTTTCGTAATCACGCACAAACGACTCGGCTTTGTTCATTTCGCGAGCATCAATCGCCAAGAAGGCACGACGGGAAATAATTTGAGCTCGTACTTGCTTGATGCGTTCGACCGAAGACTTGGCCGAGATATTCGTAGGCAGAACTTTGGAGGCCTTGTCGAGGTAGCCATCGGCTTCTTCGAGGTCAGGATTCGTACCGCGGCGCGTGGCGCTTTCGGCTTTATCAATCAGGTCGCCAGCTTCTTTTAACTTCGTGGCATTGGCTTTAGCCAAGCGAACCACTTCTTCGCGAGCTTGGTCGTCAACGGGTTGGTCACCGGCTTCGCGGCGCAAGTTGATTTCTTGCTTCGCTAAGGCAATAGAGTCGCGCGACTTTTGGGCGGCCGTGTTGTTCGGCAAAGCACTGGCAGCACTATCGAGGATTTCGAGCGCACGCTTGTAGTTGCCCTTGTCGGCTTCAGACTGAGCAACGCCAATTGCTTGATCGACTTCGGCGTAGAGGCTGGCGTGCTCGTTAGCGACTTGATCGAGCAACGAAGCTGGCTTGGCAGGGGCTGCAGGGGTGACGACGGGAGCAGGGGCGTTAGCCTTAGCTTGAGCTGCTTCAGCGGCGGCAATGGCAGCCTGAACGGAGGCCAAGCCTTCGCTGGCACCTTCGTCCTTAGGATCGATTTCTAAAATTTTGGAAAACTTCTCGCGTGCACCTTGCAAATTACCCTCTTCACGAGCTTTCAAAGCTTCGCCCATGAGTTTGGTTTTTTGCGCGATGGGATCACCGTCTTGAGCGACGAGCGAACCTGCTGCCACTAAGACAGCGAGAAAACCGGCCCACGCGAGCCGTGTACGTTTTTGTTTCTTCATACAATTAAAGGGGTATTAACTATTTGGTGGGGGTTGCAGGGGTGGAAGGGGTATTTGACTTGGTAGCAGGGGGTGCCGCTGGAGCCGGAGGAGCAATCGTCAAAACCTCTGTAATGGTCTTTTTAGGCTTCTTGGGTTCGAGCGTAAAAGTCTTATCTAACGTCACCGACTTAGCGTCTAAGTCAACGTGTTTGATGACGTAATGAGCCTCTTTATAGGTAAACTTATCACCAGGGCCATGGAAGGTCCACGTCTTGCTGGGGTCGGAGGTCGAAACGAGCTCAATATTCGTACGATCCGTAAACTCTAATACCTTAACATCATCAATTTCAACGAGTTGTCCCAAAACCTTATCATCTAGGGTCAAAACGTTGCGGGTAATGGTAAAGCCATCTTTGTCCTTAGATTTAACCTGTTTATAGGACACAGGGATGATATTCAATTGAGGGCTCAGGGGCTTCTTCAACTTACAACGGTCAAAGTACTCCTTGGTCTCCGTGTTTTCCAAGAAGAACTCACGGTCTTCATCCTTGCCCGAACGGCCAGGGAGGAAGGACTTCAAGACGTAGGGATAGGTAGGGTGGCCAATCTTAGTCAGCGCAACACCGAAGGGAGGCAGCGGGATAACCTTCTTTAAACGCGGAACGTAATCCTTCAGGACAGGATCCCACACGATATCAATCGTGGTGAAGAGGTCATAATTCCAACCGTCTTCATTTTCTTCAGGGCTCAACCAGTCTTTCACCAAATCGTCCAAGTCAGCTCGCTTCGAAGAAGGGTAAGCGACCCCTTTAGGTGCCGACACCAACTCGGGAATGGCTTTCTCACGAAACTCTTCTTCAGGAACCAAAGGCTTCACCAAGCCAGGAGCACCGCCTTCAATCAGTAACCACCAAGCGGCACAACCTACCAAAAGTAGGAGCGAGCCTAGTACAATCAGGAGTAAATCTTTACGGGCGTTCATTGTCCGGGGAATTATTTCTTGGTTTCTCCTTCCGCGGTAGCGGATTTCTCTTCTGGAATCGTCAGGTAATCAAATTGGATGACAAACTCTGCAGGCTTCTCTTTGACGACGACCACACGGTCTTCTTTAGGGGCAGCACCAGGTTTGGCACCTGCGGTAGGAGCACCACCTAGGAAGAAATCAGGGACAGCGGCCGTCGCACCTGCCGCTGGAGCAGCATTCGCAGTGGGAGCAGCCGTGGCTAAAAGCTTTTCTTCTTCTGGCTTAGCAAGGCCAACCTCGATGGAGGTAATCGCAAAGGGATGACCCGAACTGCGGAGCTTATTGATAAACGTACGTAAGGTCGACGTCGTGCCGACGAAACGAATCCGGAAGGACAACGCATCAACTAGGCCAGGACGGCGGAAAGAGCGCGAGGGCGTAAACTCGTCGTTTTCATTCTTCGAGCCATCGGCATCAGGCACATAGCTACCGGCATTAGGCTTACCTTCGGGGATTAAAACGTAGGTTTCAATCGGCTCACGATCAATGGACTGCAAGAGCAAGGGAGCACCTGCAGGGCGTGACTCCAAGAGTTGCTTAAAGAGGTAATCAATGATGATGCGCTGTAAATCAACGCGAGGTAAGTCACGCTTCGGCGAAGTACCCGCGTTGCGAATATAGCGACGGAACCCAAACTCGCACTGATCATTGGGCGGAGTCTTCACGTCGCGATCCGCACAAAGCTTCTTCCATTCGTCGACGTTTTGCTTGATTAAAGAATTCAATTTTGAAGCCGAGGTACTGTTATCTGGCTTCAAGGGAGCTTCGGGGCTACCCGCAATGACTTCGCGCAGCGACTTTAAATGGTCCGTCAATTCCGTGAGGTCTTTCTCGGCCAAATCAACGTTCGCAGGCGTTAAAGAAATTTGGTCCTTAAGGCTGCCCAAATTATCGCCCGCTAACAAAACATTCACTTCGCGCTGGTGGCGCCCTAACTCGACTTGGGTCTGCTTCTTACGCAACCAAGCCATGACGGTCAACGCACAGCCGGCTACAAAGATAATCGCAATCAGCCCCAGCGTGATTAAAAAGGTACGGTTCTTAGACTTATCCATGACTTAGAGAGATTTGTCCTTACGGATCACGAGGGTGAGAGTAAGGCGGGGAACGTTGGCCATCGCGTAATCGGGTTTGATTTCGTTATCAGGAATTTCCTGAACGAAAGCCGAACCCTTCAACGCCGCGAGCAGCTCTTGCTCACGCACATTCATTTCCTTAGCTTGGAAAGGACGACCAGGAGCAACGCTCGGCAAGAGCAAGCGCACCGTGAGAACCACCTTCGTCACCGTAACCGGAGGAGCAGGAGGCTCACCCTCAGCCACAGGAGCGGCGGCGACTTGTTCGTGGTGCACGTGTAATTCTTCGACCCACGTGTTCTTACAATTAGAAAGACGCTTTTGCAAATCGGCCATGAAGGCAGGCCAATTGGAGCGATTTAAGACCACGGATTCTAATTGGACATTCGTAGCGAGAATGTCGGTAGACTTCTTGCGGAAGTCTTTAATCTTACCGAGGTGAGTCGACAGATCCTTGGAACGGTGCTGCAACTTCTCAGCTTGGTCGCGATTGTAATCACCGGCTTCGCTAAAGGCGAACCACACAGGCCAAGGAGCTAAAGCAGCCAGTAAGGCGGCCGTGATGAGCTTCGGCTTGCGGGCATCAAAAGCAATCTGAGCAGCAATGTCGCGCGGGATTAAATTAACGCCCGAGGCATTGGGTAAAACCAGCCGAGCAGCTTCACCCACCACTTCCGAAAGTTGGCAACGAGCGGCATGCAACTGATCAGGGTTAACCCCCGAACCTAGCGTCAAGACCGACGAAGGATCAAAGGGTTCAACCGGCAAACGCAACGTTTCGCAAAGTTGCTCGGATAAGCCAGGCACCAACGAAGCCCGACCGGTTAAAAGAATGCGCGTGGGCTGACGTCCATTGGCACCCCGGCGAATGTTAATCAAACGACGGTTGATGTCTTGGGCGAGGCGGCGGATGAACGACTGTGCATTCGCTTGTAAAAGGGCGACTTGAGGGTCGGCTTCAGCTAAGTGCACGACGCCAGAATAGTAACCGACTTTAACGGCTTCAGCCGTCGCAAAAGGTTGACCGGTATTATCCGAGACGCCTTGCGTGAGCAAATTGCCACCCAAGTTAGCGGATTGAATATTCGAACCCGATGGACCGACAAAACTCAACGTGGTCGAGCGTGCGCCCACGTTCACGATTAAGACTTCTTCGGTCGCCGAACCGCCAGCCAACAAGAAAGCTTGGCTATCTAGCAAAGGCGCAGCTTGCACCGAGTACGGACGCAATCCCGTGCTCGAGACTAAATTCGCAATGCGACTCGCCACTTCCGTGCGCAACGCAAAGAGCAGGACTTCGGCTTCGACGCCGTCCGAGGCCATCACTTGGCTATCCCAAATGACTTCGTTCAGAGGGTAAGGAATCGCATTCTGGGCTTCAAAGGCGACGATTTGAGCCTGACGCTCGCGCTCGACTTGAGGCACCTTAAGCGACTTCTGCAAGAGCAAGAAGCTCGGGGCGATGACCGAAACTTGGCCCTTGATATTGTGGGCCTGCACTAACTCACCCAACGCCGTAATGGCGGCATTCAACCACTCGTCGTCACCCGTCAAACCTGGGGGCAGATCGACGATATAAAAATTTTCTAAAATAATGTTACCCGTCTCCGCATTGCATTCGGAAACCGAAACATGCGAAGCACCAAGGTTAACAATAATTGCCTTTTTTTGGCTCATACTTGCAGGGTCAGCAAAGGTTAGCGGGCAGGTACATCCTCGCGGATGAACTCAGGGGAAGAAGGTACCACCGGTTGGTCAAAGTAGAGCACGAGGTATTGGGGACGAAGAATGCCAGGGCTATTCACGACGCCACGGTCCGCCGCATCCTTAGCGGGATCAAACTTAGCTTTCGTGTTTAAGTCTTTATGCACCGAACGAACCGCTTCGGGGAGGAGGTTGCCCTTCGCATCAAAGAGAGGCTCTTCGTTGCCGGCGACTTCGACTTGGACGTAGTAATAATCAGGCTCTTTGCGAAGCTGATCGCGCTTCACAATGTCGCCAGGGAGGTAGAACAAAACGGAGCGAGGTTGGTTCGCTTCCAGCGTCAGCACCGTGACCGCCGAACGGTAGTAATTCCAATCTTCAGGCTTCTTACTTTCCGTCTTATAAATTTGGGTAACCGTCACCTTAACTTTATCGACCCACTTCTTGCTCGAGGCCTTAGGATCAGGGTTATTGTTAGCCATCAACTCAACTTGCATCCGGTTCCAAGGGTAGGTCTGACCGCCCAATTTAACCTGAGCAAACTTCACATCGCGGACCAAAATGACGCCCTTACCCGCCGCACCGCCTTCGCCACCTTTGGCGCTTTGAGCATAAGCAAACGAAACAGTCAAAACGACTGCCCAGAGACTAGCAAAGAGGGCTCGAATGTGGGGCATGGGAGATATTGGCGTAATGACCGATTTGACTCTGGCAAATGCAAAAGGCGGGAACCACGGGAACAATTTTTAAATGCAAAAAACTTGCGTTAATTATAGGGTACCACCAATGGTTGGTTTTAGCCCATGCGAGGGTTGCTGTTCATCCTATTGCTGCTCACGGCAAACACCCTTCTGCAGGCGGAAGGTAAGGTCGACATTGTCAGTAGTTTTAGCCTACCGGACGACTGGGTTCGAGCGCTGATTTCCCCCAAAATCACCCACCGACCCTTGATCGGGCCTAAAAGCGAATTTCACGGCTACCCCCTCACCGCCCAAGACGCCCGCGACCTGCAAGAGGCTAAGCTGATTGTGGGTTGTTCCAAAGCGATGGAACCTCAACTCTATGAATGGGTTACGAAGAATCATCGCGAAGCCGATACCTTGTGGTTAGAGGAAACCGCTGGAATCCCCGCCCTCCCCTACTCGCACGCCTGGACCAACCCGGCTTGGGTTAGGCTGATGATTCAAAACTTAAATCAGGCGCTGACCCTCAAATTCCCTGAATTAAATACTCAAGTTAATGTTAATAAACTACTTAAGGAGATAGATGACACCGATAATCAGTTAAAAGCTTGGTTCGCCTCCCTCCCGCCAGCCCGCCGGGTCCTCATCACCCAGCACCCTAACCTACAACCGTTCGCCAACCAATATGGGCTACGAGTCGTCGATACGATCTTGAACAGCGCTTCCGCAGAAGCAGCCGACCCTTCCGCCCATAAATACCGTCAACTGCTTCACGAAATCGAAGCCTTGAACATCAAAGTCATCGTGGTCGATGAAGGGCAAAATACCAGCATCGCCCAAAACCTGTGCCGCGATGCCCACTTAAGCCCCCCACTGTCCCTTTCCTTCGAATACCTTCAGCCCGAGGGTGAACCGGGGGCCAGTTGGTCAGACATGATGCTCCATAACGGACGCCTCCTCAAAGAGGCCTTATTAACGCCTTAACCGAAGTCGCATGCTCCAGCACCTACTGCCCACCTGGACCTACGCCGTCGTTGAAAAAATTCCGGCCGCTGGTCCCGTGGTGCAGGCAGATAACTTAAGTGCTGCAGCGACCCCACAAGGTCCCTGCATCCTGCATCAACTGAACTTCTCCATCCAGCGTCACCAACACACGGCGCTGGTAGGACCCAATGGCTCCGGTAAATCCACCCTGCTACGCTTACTCGCAGGTCTCATCACGCCTCAAACGGGCTCCTTGCAAGTTCTGGGTGCTACCCCGCGACGCGGACGACCCGCCATCGCTTACCTCGCCCAAAACCTTCAACTGACGCCCAATTTTCCGCTCTGCGTGCGCGACTTGGTGGCGATGGGGACTTACAGCCGACTGGGCTGGTTAAAACCCAAACAAGCTAAAGACGATCGCGTCGAACAGGCCCTCGCAACTTTAGCCCTGCAATCCATCGCCCAACGCGACGTGCATCAGATCTCAGGAGGGCAACTGCAACGTGCCCTACTCGCCCGGGCCCTAGCCCAACAAGCCACCTTACTCCTACTCGATGAACCTTTTGTCGGATTAGACCGCGGCAGTCGGGCCATCATCGAAGAATTTCTTTTTCAATCAACTCCAGCCTTCACGGTCGTGATGGCTACGCACGATTCCGCAGACCTACATCGTTGTGCCCAAACGATCGCTTTGCGCGACGGTGAGATTCAATCAGGAGGCGGCTACCATGTTTGAGTTCTTAACTGCTCCGTGGAGCGAAAGTTTTTTTCTGCGAGCCCTCGTCGCCGTCATTCTAACCAGCATCACGTGTGCGTGCCTCGGCGCTTACGTCGTCCTGCGTCGCATGGCCTTCGTCAGCACCGCACTCACCCACTCTATTTTGCCTGGGGTGGTGCTCGCCTCGCTCCTCGGACTGTCGCCCTATTTAGGTGCCATGACCGCCGCGTTACTCACGGCCTTAGGGGCCGCTTGGTTGGCTGCTCGTCCCGAAACCAGCGAAGACAGTGCCATCGGGATCATGCTCTCCGTGATGTTCGCCGCTGGGATTGCGCTCATGCAAGTCGCCCACGCCTGGCGCGATTTTTCGGGACTGCTGTTTGGTAGCGTGGTCGGCGTAGGGCCCGCCGACTTACAAGTGATTGCCGTCACGACGAGCGTGGTACTGGTTTGCTTAATCGGTCTACACAAAGAACTCGAGCTGGCTTCCTGCGACGAAGCCTACGCCGACTTCATTGGGGCCCGGCCAGGCTTGTTGCGTACGATATTACTCGTGCTCATCGCCCTAGCAGCCGTGGCGTGCGTTCGCTTAGTCGGTGCCCTTTTAACCACCGCCCTGTTTGTCATCCCGGCCGCCATGGGGCTCTACCTCGGACGAAATCTTAAAGAGGTCATGCTCTGGAGCATCGGAGGTGCCTTGCTCGGAGGAATCAGCGGTCTCTACCTCTCATATTATATTCAAAATTTACCTACCGGTGCGAGCATCGTGCTATGCACCGCAATTCCCTATTTGGTAGCTCGTATCTGGAGCCGCCGAAAGCGTTAAAAACGCGGGGGACGCAAGGCCGCCGGACGACCTAAAACTTCGCGCGTCACGATCGAACGACGCAACGCGTCTCGCCCCACAAACCAAGGGTGAACTTGTTTGGTTTTAGCGGGTGGCAAGACCGTCAGAGGCTTAAGTGGCTCCACAGCGACAGGTGTCGAGGTGACAGACAAAGGAGGTGAAATATTTTTCGGAGGAAGGACGGAAGGCTTCGCTACTTTTTTCATGACCTTCATCGCTGGGCGACGTGGCAAGACAGGAGGCGCGGTCAAAGAGTTCTTCTGCTCCAACGCTTTGCCTTGGGCTATTTTCTCTTGGAGCGCGAAAAACAGGCGAGCGACGGCAATGCCACCCCCGATCAAAATAAAGCCCACTTTGACTATCTGCGTCGCCCCTACAGTACCCGGGTGAAAAATAACCTCTAAGCTGCTCATGAAATGATTTAAGGCTTTGTCGTGGGCGTAGGACCTTCGCCCGCAATACCCTTACGCATTTCAGTGTCAGCCTTGAGATTTTCTAAGCGCTGATAATCCAAGTAACCCATGCGACCGGTGCGCAACGCTTCGGCTAAAGCTTGCGGCACTTGGGCTTCGGCTTCGACCACGCGCGAACGCATTTCTTCCACCCGTGCTCGCATTTCTTGCTCCAAAGCCACGGCGGCCGCCCGACGGATTTCGGCCTGGGCCTGAGCCATGTTCTTGTTCGCTTGGGCTTGAGCCTCTTGCAACATCGCACCGACGTTTTCGCCGACATCGACGTCGGCGATATCAATCGAGATGATTTCGTACGCCGTCCCGGCATCCAATCCCCGCTCTAAAACGGTCTTCGAGATGCGATCGGGGTTTTCTAAAACTTGTTTGTAAGATTCAGACGAACCAATCGTGGTCACAATCCCTTCCCCCACGCGGGCAATGATGGTGTCTTCTTGCGCCCCACCAACGAAGCGCTCGAGGTGCGTGCGTACGGTCACGCGGGCTTTCACCTTTACCTGAATACCATCCTTCGCCACGGCATCAATCGTGGTGCGACCGCTGGCAGGATTCGGGCAATCAATCACCTTCGGGCTCACGGAATTTAACACCGCTTCTAAAACGGATTTATTCGTGCCACGCGTCGCAATGTCGATTGCACAGGCCCGATTCCAATCTAACACTAAACCAGCTTTCTGGGCCGCAATCAAAGCCTGCACGGTTTGCACGATATTACCCCCAGCCAAATAGTGAGCGTCTAATTTATCGGTTTCGATGGGGATACCGGCTTTCGTGGCCGCAATCTTGGCATCGACAATCATCCCATAAGGAACGCCGCGGAAGCGCATCCCAATTAAATCAAACACCCCCACATGCGCACCGGCTAAACGGGCCCGGACCCACACGGCTAAAAACGAAAGGAGGAATAAAACGAGAATCAGTAAAGCCGTGGCCGCAATGACAGCGACAATCGGCCAAGTGACCGAAGATTCCTGGGCGAAGAAGATCAAGTTTAGCATAGATTTGGGTGATTAAAAATTAACGAACCACGCGCACGGTAACGCGTCCGGCGGCGGCTTCAGTGATGACGACTTGGGCCCCGCGATCGACATAGCCATCGAGGGAGAAAGCTTCGAGAATGGTGCCCTCTAATTCGATTTTCCCAGAAGGGGCGAGGACGGTCTTAGCCTGAGCTGTCTTGCCAATGAAATGCGACAACTCGACGACCGCGGCTCCGACGTTCTGCGTTTGATTCGTCATCGCTTGGCCCACCTTAGTGGACATCACAAAACGGCGGAAGGCCCAGAATTCTAAGCCTAACCCGACGCAGAAAACGACGCAGAATAGAATGCATTTCGCACTGCCGTAGGCTGCGGAAAAATAAATGCCGGCAAAAGAAATCAAGGCCCCAGCAAAGCCGACCACCACCGTGGGAAGGAAAAATTCTGCCCCAATTAAAACCAGCCCACCAAGCAATAAGGCCCAAGCTGCTGTGAGAGAAACCGCGGGTGTATCAGGCATGTAGATATCTTGAAGAAGTCCTCTCGCCTGAGCCACCTAAATCCACCCCGCCGCCTTATAAATTGGCCCCCGACTTATCATCCCACCCTGAAGGCTCGCTTGCACCTGACTCGTTTCTAACTACACCTTGGACATGCCCAAAAAACCTCGCCAACCCGCGCGCACCCACGTCAAAGCATCACACGAAGTCATTGCCGATGCTCTGCTTAAAGCTGGAGGCTCGGGTCCCGAAAGCACCCAACAACTAGCCCACCGTGCTGTGGCCAAAAAAATCGGCATCTCGACTTCGATGCTCTACAAATGGCGCCAACCTCCCAGCGCTGGGAGCGGCAGTCCGAACCCGCTCGATCGCACCGTCAGTTTAATCGAGGCCACCCAAGATCCCCGCATCGCCGAATGGGTCGCCCAAAAAGCAGGGGGTAGCTTTAGCCCCGAAGATTCTACCAATAGCACCACCGCGCTCGATAAAGCCGCCAACACACTCACCAAAGAGTTTGCTCTTTTCATCGCCGAAGTCGCCAGCGCTGCCGAGGACCATCACATTAGCACGGACGAGACACAAAGCATCCGGAGTAAATGGAATGGTCTGCGACAAAAAACCGAAGCCTTCGTTAAAGCCTGCGAAAAAGGTCAGTACATGTCGTCGCCCGGAAACTGAAATTACGCTTTCCCTCTACCCTGCACTGATTAAATGAGTGCTATGTCGCCTTTCACCATTCGCCAATACGGAGACCCGGTTTTACGCCAGGTCGGCGAGCCTGTGAAAGAATTCGGCAGCACCCTACGCATGCTGGGTGAGGCGATGCTGGTGACCATGCACCAAGCGAAAGGGATTGGTCTGGCCGCACCGCAAATCGGCCTCTCGCTCCAATTGTTCGTGGCCCATGTCAACGACGACGAGAACCAACCCATCCTCGATGGCAAAGTCGTGCACACGGCAGACATCATGCCCATTTTATTCGCCAACGCCTCGGTCAAAATCATTGCGGGAGAACCTGAAATTTACACCGAAGGTTGCTTATCCTTCCCAGGCATCACCGGCGAAGTCAAACGCGTGGAAGCCGCTATCGTTGACTACCGAGACGCCGATGGCGCTCCACACACTTTAGAATGTCGCGGCCTGCTCGCCCGTTGCGTGCAACACGAGTACGACCACTGCCAAGGCGTGCTCTTTATCGACCGGATGCTGCGCGAAGATCAATTAGCCACGGCTTCGAAAGTTAAGAAACTGAAGAAAGCGACGACGACGGCACTCAAGGCCGCCCAAAAGAAGCCTCCGGTTTCTTAAATCAGTTTTAGCAACTTACTTCCCCGCAGGCTTGGCGGCTTCCTCTAATTTAAAGAGGAGTTGGCCGACTTCCGTAGGGCTTTGGCCGACAACCGTTCCCGTGACGCGGTAACCGCGGGCTAAGCCTGTTGCGGTGTTGTCGCGGGCGACAGTCCAATTCCCACGAGCTCCATCCTTGAGCGGAGCATCGCCACCCACCACCATCGTCAGAGGTGCACTCGCTCCAACACCTAAGGTGCTGATTTTTACTGCTACATAACGGAGCAATACATTCGCCAGAGCGGGCGTGTCTTGGTCGAACGCTAAGAGCCAATCACCCGAACTCGCCAAACGGGGAATGTAGCTGTGCTCGTCCTTCAACGAAAAAGATCCTAAGTAAGTTTTCGCTAACTTATCCTGCGCCGACGTCGTGGTAAGATAAATTTCTTCGCCGACCACGCGCATGTTATAAGCATCAGCCAAACTCACCATCATCACGGCGGCACTGCCATCTGCCATTAATGGGTAAACTTCGGCCCACACATAACCCACTTGGTGTACCGAGGTTGGTGCGGTTAAACCTTTAGCTAACGTGGGAAGTCCGTCCGACGTCGCCGGAGCCTTATAACTGTAACCACCGGCTGGAGCCGCGGCTAACAACTTATCGTCCAACTTCGTCCACAACTGACGTAAAGCGTCGGTTAACTCAGGGGTGCGATTAATCGTCCCATCGGGCATCAAAGTTGCTGCACCCACGAGGTGAAGTTTTTGGTAACCTAAATCGCGAGCCTGCTTTTGTAAGCGCACGGCCGACAAAGATAAGACTTCGTTCCAAGTTTTTTGAGGTAAATCCACGCCGAGATTCACCGTCTTCGTGAGTTCCATTTGGCGAGCCGCCGCTACATTGCGCAAACGGGTCACCGAAGGTTGAGCCCGGGAAATCTGCGCGTTGCCTTCGGCAATGATTTTTTCGCCACGGGCCTTCACGGCCTCGGGGGTTTCCGTAAAAGCTCCCTTAGCTGCACGCGTTGTCGCCGCCGAGGCCACAATCGCCGTGCCCGTTTGCACGCGATTACGACCGGCCTCAATCGCGCGCATGGCATTGCCCCATTCTGCCAACTCTGCCGAACGAAGGTACTTCGGTACTTCCGTGTCAGGGATTAAAACCGTCTGCTGCACACTCCCCGGGGCTCCATTTGTGGCAGGTGGTGGGACCTGGGCAAAAAGGGAGAGAGCACTGGCGAGGAGAATGAACATAGGGTATTAGGCTTCGTCGAACTTACGGTCAAAGAGGGTGGCCAACTCGTTTAAAAGCTGCTCCGCATCCTTACCTTTAACCGAAAACCGGAGTTTCGAGCCCTGGCCAGCAGCCAACATCATCAGGCCCATAATGCTCTTCCCGTTCACCGATTCATCGTCTTTTTGGACGATAATCTCGACATCAGGGTAGCGATTGGCCAATCGGACGATTTGGGCGGCCGGACGGGTATGAATACCCATACGATTTTGGACAATAAGTTCTCGGGCGATCGCCTCGTGGGTTTCTTCCATGGATAGGTAGGGGGCCTATAATCTAAATAGGTGTACCTCAAGGGGACTTGGGCGGGCAAGTCGGGTCAAGGTTATTTGCATTTTTGGCAGTTCGCTTGACCTTCCGCCCCAGACCCCTCCAATCGTAGGCATACACCACCGTGGCTACGCCTGCTGTCCTCACCCACCCTGAATCCCTGAAGCGCCCTGCTGGGCCTTCGGAATACGCCAAGCACCCCATCAACGCGGCCTTGTCGAAAGAAGATAAGATCGAGCTCTATCGTAAAATGGCTCGTATCCGTCACTTCGAGCAACGTTGCATTCGGGTGTATCAACAAGGTAAAATCGGGGGTTTTCTACACCTTTACGTCGGCCAAGAGGCCGTCGCCGCTGGCACGATTTCGTTGCTCGGCAAACACGACCACCTTATCACAGGCTACCGCGACCACGGTCACGGCTTGATGGTGGGGATGGGGATGAATGAGTGTATGGCTGAGTTAACCGGTAAGGCCACGGGTTGCTCCCAAGGTAAGGGTGGCTCGATGCACTACTTCGCCCCTGATAAGAATTACTGGGGTGGTCACGGGATTGTCGGGGGCCAAGCCCCCCTGGGCACGGGCCTCGCCTACGCTGTTAAGTACTTGGGCCACAAGGGTTCATGCTTAGCATATATGGGTGACGGCGCAGTCAACCAAGGGGCTGTCCATGAGGCCTATAACTTAGCTGCCCTCTGGGACCTGCCGATTATCTTCGTGATTGAAAACAACGGCTACTCGATGGGCACCTCCCAAGAGCGCTCCTCCGCCCACCCTGGCTGCTTAGCCAAGCGCGCCGAGGGCTACGGGATGGCTTGGGATGTGGTCAACGGCCACGATGTCTACGAAGTCCGAGCCAAAACGTCCGCAGCCCTCAAACGCGCCCACGAAGAATCTAAGCCCACGGTTCTGGAAATCTTCACCTACCGGTACTACGGCCACTCGATGGCTGACCCCGATAAGACCTACCGCGATAAGGAAGAAATCAAGGAATACCGCGAACAAAAGGACCCGGTCCTGCTCTTCGAAAAGGAATTGCTCGCCGAAAAAGTCCTCACCCCCGAGCTCTCCCAAGCGATCAACGAGGCCGCCATGGCCGAAGCCGACCAAGCCGCTGCCTTCGCCGATGCTTCCCCCGACCCCACGGTCGCCGATATTACCAAAAACATCTACTGGGAAGAAGACCACCGCGGTCCTCAAACCACCAGTCGCGGCACCATCATCTTCGAATAATCTCTTCCCATGCCCGTTATTACTTACCGTGAGGCCCTCCGCGCTGCGATGCGCGAAGAACTCCAACGTGACGAGAAAGTCGTGCTCATGGGCGAAGAAGTCGCCCAATTCAACGGCGCTTATAAAGTCACCGAGGGTCTTCTTAAAGAATTTGGTCCCAAGCGCGTCGTCGATACCCCCATCTCCGAAGCAGGCTTCATCGGCCTGGGAATCGGTGCCTCCATGCTCGGGATTCGTCCCGTGATGGAACTGATGTTCTGGTCCTTCTCCTACGTGGCGTTCGACCAAATCGTGAACAACGCCGGCAATATCCGCTACATGTCGGGGGGCTTAATCAATTGTCCCATCGTCATCCGCGGCCCAGCCAACGGGGGCACGAACGTGGGTGCAACGCACTCCCACACGCCCGAAGCCATCTTAGCTTCCCACCCCGGCATCAAAGTGGTTTGCCCCGCAACGCCTTATGACGCGAAGGGTTTAATGAAAGCGGCCATCCGCGATAACGACCCTGTCTACGTGATGGAGAATACGATTCTTTATAACGATAAGGGCGAAGTGCCCGATGAAGATTACATCGTGCCCCTAGGTGTGGCTGACGTGAAACGCACAGGCGAAGATTTAACCATCGTCGCTCACGGTCGCGCCGTCATCACCTCGCTGAAGGCTGCCGAAATTTTAGAAAAAGAACACGGCGTAAGCGTCGAAGTGGTCGACCTCCGCTCGATCCGTCCTCTCGACGAAGCCACGGTCCTGCAATCCGTGCGCAAAACGCACCGCGTCTTGCTGGTCGAAGAAAATAAGCCCTTCTGTGGCGTCGACGCCCAAGTGGCCTACTTGATTCAATCCAAGGCCTTCGATGAACTCGACGCGCCTATCCACCGCGTGTCGTCCATCGACGCTCCCCAGATTTATTGCAAGCGCCTCGAAGATCAACAACTGCCCAACGCACAACGCGTCGTGGCTGAAGCCCTCAAGGTCCTCGCTTAATTTTCTCCAATGGCTGAAATCATTGATATGCCCAAGCTGTCCGACACGATGTCGGTCGGCACCTTGATCAAATGGAACGTTAAAGAAGGTCAAACGGTAGCCTTTGGTGACATCCTGGGCGAAGTGGAAACCGACAAGGCGACGATGGAGCTCTCCTGCACCGTCCCTGGCACGATCCTCAAAATCTACGCACCCGGTGGCTCCCAATTGCCCGTAGGCGCCCCGATTTGCGCCATTGGTAAGAGTGGCGAAATCGCTCCCGATCCCGCCGCTCCCGCCCCTAAAGCAGCGGCGACCTCGACGCCTCCCATCGCTGAATCCACCGGCGTAGCCTGCGTCCCTCCCGCCCCTGCGGCGACTTCCTCTGGCGCCTCCGCACCTCGCACTTCCAGCGACGAACGTGTCAAAGCTTCGCCCTATGCGAAACGCATGGCCGAAAAAGCCGCGCTCAATATCGCCGCCCTCAGTGGCACTGGCCCTGGTGGCCGCATCCTGGGACGCGATGTCAACGCTGCCGCCCAAGCTCCCGCTGCAGCGCCCGTAGCCGTCGCCCCTGCTGGCCCCTTGAACGTCACCGTTCCTGCCCCCGCCGATGGCAAAGGGATTCAACCCGACGCCGATATTCCAGTCGGTGGCATGCGCCAAACCATCGCCCGCCGTCTCTTGGAATCCAAGGTCACGGTACCTCACTTCTACTTAGAAGTTGAAGTGGACGCCGCTCCGCTCCTGGCCATGCGCGAATCTTTAAATAAGCGCCTCGCCGAAACGGGTGGTGCCGACGCCGTGAAGCTTTCGGTGAACGACTTCATCCTGAAGGGTTCCGCCGAAGCCCTCCGCCGCGTACCCGCCGTCAACGCCTCCTGGGCGGGCACCAGCATCCGTGCTCACGGAGCAGTCCACCTCTCCTTCGGCGTAGCCCTCGAAGATGGCTTGGTCACCCCCGTCATCCGCGACGCCCAAGCGAAGTCTCTTAAAGAAATCGCCGTCGAAGCCAAAGGTCTCATTTCCAAAGCTCGTGCCAAAAAACTCACGCCGAATGAAATGTCGGGGTCGACGTTTACGGTCACGAATTTGGGGATGTATGGCGTGACGGGTTTCTACGGCATCATCAACGTGCCCAACGCTGCCATCCTGTCCGTCGGGGCGACGATTAAGAAGCCCGTGGTCGATGCCAGCGACCGCATCGTCATTGGTCAGCGCATGGTCATCGGCCTTTCCGGCGACCACCGCGTGGTCGACGGCGCCACGGCCGCTCAGTTCCTCCAAGCCCTGAAACTGGTCTTGGAAGATCCGACCTTGATGCTGATCTAAACGACGGACTGTAAAATAAAAAGGGCCGGAGGTTTTAAAGCCTCCGGCCCTTTTGTTTAAGAGCTTTAGTAACTTACTTGGCCTTGGGCTTACCCTTGGGATCCAAGTTGGCCTCTAGTTGCTCAGGCGTGAACTTGGTCACAATACCCTTCTCAGGCACTGGAGCCTTCGCAGTCCACACAATCGCATTCAAGACCAGCGTGCGTTGGTTGTCGTTCGCCCAGCCTTTGTGGAAGTGACCACCACAAAAACCGAAACCACGGCCGCCATCTTTACGCTCCACGGCCCAAGCCACGACTTGCGGCGTCTTGTCTTCAAGTACGGCCTTGCTGACGTCAGGATTGCCTTCGTGAGCCCCATTGCCGCGCTTCATCGTTTCAGGCGGAGCGATGGCCGAAAGAATCGGCGTCACGCCCTGCATGCCGTCGCGAAAACGCATATGGAAATACCACTCGTCCGAAGTCGCAAAGGGCTGCACGCCGCGGCTGATTGGGTGCTCAGGCAACGACTTGAAGTCGGCGAGCCAATGAGGATTCACCGAGTAGAACTGCTCGAAGTAACCACCGAGCCAGTCCTTGAATTCCGCCGCACCTTTACCGGTCGACGAACGACCAGGAGGAGGCGTATTCACCGGCTTGCCGTCGGCATCCACCCAACCAGCCTTGGTGTAAGCAGGCTCCACGGCATAGTGTAAGCACACGAAACCGCAACCGCCGGCCATCTTCTTCGAGAGTTGCTCGAGGTGAGGCAAAGCAGGGTGTCCGTTGCCACCATCAGAATAAATCACGATAGTGTCAGCCTTGGCGACGCGCTCGTCAGAAGGCCATTGACCGTTCAGCGAGACATCAACGTTCACGAGGTTCGAAGCACTTTGCACCAAACCAGCGGCCAACAATTGGACGCCAGCGTTGTGCTCGTGCTCGCCTGGACCGTGACTCGGGCGACCGGCGATGAAGAGAACGTTCTTCTTTTCTTCAGCCCCCAAGAAACTGGCGGCCGCTAAAAAGAGTAAACCTTGCAGGGCTAACTTCTTCATAAATTACTTCGCTTCCTTGCTGTTGTCCTTGAGCACGATGTCCTTGAACTCGATTTTCATCGGCTGACCAGCGTGCAGTTGTAAAGCTAAGCAACCCTTCTTCGCCCCGATCGCGGTTTCATCAACCACGTCGATGGTTTGCATGCCATTGATGAAGTGCTGGAGGTGATTGCCCTGAGCAACAACGCGGTATTCATTCCAATCCGCAGCCTTAATGTGCGTTTGCATTTCGGGCGATTTGCCTAATTCACCCACGACTTCAATCTTGGGCTTGGTAGGGCTGGCGCCTTCATGGATCACAACTTTTTCGCCACGCTTAGCTAAGATACCACGACCGCGCTCTTCGTAGAGAATACCCGAGTAGGTTTTACCGCACTCGAGGTCGGCTTGATAACCCGCGACGACAAAGCCCTTGGGGTCGATTACTTTGCTGCGATATTGCACACCGGAGTTACCAAAACCATCAGACTTACCATCTTTATCGGTCACGCGATACTTGAACGTGAGTTCAAAATCCGAGACTTCACCTTTCCACACGAGGAAGGTGTTGCCCTTCGTGGGGTGCTCCTTCGTGGTTTGACCCACGATGGTGCCGTCTTGAACCGACCAGAAATCAAGGCCCTCCCAATTCGAGAGGTCCTTGCCGTTAAAGAGGTTCTGTTCTGCAGCGAAGGCCGAAGAGGCCAAAGCCAACAAAGCGAGGAGGGAGGCGGTGTGTTTCATAGGAGATTATTTCTTGGTGCCGAACAAGCGATGCAAGTTCTTCAAGCCTTTGACGGGGATGTCGTCGCGATTTGGCTCCATCTTGCGCCAGATAGCAGCAGCCCGAGCAATGACCTTAACGTCCGTCGTGAAAGACTCGATGACTACGTCTTGGTTGTAACCAATCTTCTTCAAAGCGGCCACGATGGGCTTCCAATCTAAAGAGTCGCCACCGGGGACGCCACGGTCGGTACCACAAGCGTGGAAGTGACCGAGGTGCTTACCGGCCTTGAGAATCGCTGCCGCTTGATTCTTCTCCTCGATGTTCATGTGGAAGGTATCGAGGTGTAATTTAACGGCAGGCGAGTTAACAGCTTTGACGAGGCGCAACCCTTGATCGCAGGTGTTCAAGAAGTCGGTTTCAAAACGGTTGAGTGGCTCGATGCACAACTGCACGCCACGCTTTTCCGCATGCTTGGCTAAAACTTTGAGGTTTTTTACGACTAATTTGAAATGCTTAGCTTTGGTCTTGTCGTCATGCGAACCAATCAAACCGACCACGGAATAGAGCGGGCCAATGATGCGTGGGCAACCCATCGCCGCGGCTTGGTCGACTAAAGCGGAGAGGTACTTCATCGCATTCTTTTGGTCGGCAGCACTCCCACGGAAGTCGCGCCCTGGACCCATGGCGGCACAGATAGAACCAATCGCGATACCTGCTTTGGCGGCAGCGGCCTTGAGCACCGCAGGGTCAACGTGCGAAGGGTCTTCAATCGCAACTTCCACCGTGTCAAAACCCCAGCGTTTAAGTTTCTTAAACATGGAGACGCTTTCGTTGGTGAAAGGCGAAGCGTAGAGGAACGTATTTAATCCGAAGCGTGGCATAGGTAGGAGGGGTTGATTGGGGAAAGAAACTTTTGGCGCGGGGAGCGATGGGGTCAAGGCTGGGCGTGTAATCGAGCGAAATTAAGGGACGAGCTCGCCTAAAATTAACAGCCCTCCGGGATAGCAATGCAACGGGGCAAAGCGCTCGGGCTTATCAATGGTCTGCTTCCGTTGGGCTAAGATGGCGGCTTTATCAAAGGTGTCCGGCAAGAGCTCGATTTTAACCTGGTGGACCTCGTTGCTTAAATCGGTCCCGATGACAAAGGTGCTCAGGCGGTCATAATTACAATAAGAGTCAAACCGGGTCACGACCTTAACGGGTTGGTGATCCAAGGTGACGGCAACCTTACCGCCCGTGGGGCCAACGACGTCATAGACCGCACAGTGCGTGCCCTTAAATTTAAACTCCAAGCTCTGCCCAGGTACGGTCAACTTGACCATCGCGGGCAAACGGTTCGCCCATTTCGACGCAAATGGGTCATGTGCCATGTCCGCCAACTCCACACCAGCCGAACGCTGCACTTGGCTAATGGCGATGAGCTTCGCCTGCTCGCTATTATTCGCCTGGAGGGGTTCGCCCACGACGTGAGGCGTTGCCGACTTCGAGGCGGCTTGAATCGCCGGCCAAGAACGCTGAATGGCTTCTAAATACATCTGGTGGCCCGTCTCGGGGTGCGGGTGAACGCTATCAGGCGCAAAGACAATCTTGTCACCTACCTCGGCCTTTTGCTCGGGGGTCTTGGGTAGCGGCGAACGCCAGAGGATTTTACCTTCATGAGCTAAACGAGCTACCTCGAGACCAAAGTGAATCGTCGGAATTTGATAGTGATCAGCCACCTTCTCCATCGCACTGGCTGAACGCTGGAATTTACCTTCGGCCAACGTGGGAGCCACGCCTTCGACAAGCGTATACACAAAGCAGATATCGCACTGGGGGTAGGCCTTCCAGGTCTGACGGACAATGCCTTCCATGTTGCGGATAATCGTTTCAGGAGCCGCACCCCCATCATTCACCGCAAACTCCACTAACATTAAATCTGGCTGCTTGGCTAAGACATCCTGTTGTAAACGAAACACGCCTAAATCTGAACCTGTTCCGCCAATCGCGGCATTGATTTCGACAAACTTAGCCTGCGGGTAAAGTTTTTGAAAATACGCCAACGACTTCACGCGCCAACCGGGTTGAGCCGTGATCGAGCCTCCTAAGTAGCCAACTTTCACTACCGCCCCAGGGGTATTGGCTTTCGCTAAAAATTGTGCCAGACCCGCCCGCGGGTGACATTCCTTGGCTTCCACCAAAGGAAAATCTGGCTCGGCGGCCTGCAAGGCTCCGACCAAAAAGCAAAACCAACCAACAAGGTAACGCATAGGGATATTGAAGTAGAGCCCAAGAAGTCGCCCGAGGTTCCCCGTAATCTCAAGAAATAAAGTAGAAGTTGGCTTTCCCTACACAGCCTTTGTGCCTAAAAAACGGCCATGGATAACGTCACCCACGCGGCCCTAGGACTTTCCGCGGGTTTAGTCGTCGCCCGACGCGGTGGCTCACTCTCAGCCGCAGCACTGGCAAGCTTACTCGCATCGGAAGCTCCCGACCTCGACGTGTTCGTGCGCCAATCCGATGATGTGCTGGCTTCCTTCCGCTGGCATCGCCACTTCGCCCATAGTTTCGCCTTCGTGCCCATCTGGGGCTTCCTCGCCGCTTGGCTCACGTCTAAACTCTATCAGTGGCGACGTCATGTAACCATCCCGTGGACCGAACTTTTCATCCCGGGCATGGTCGGCACGCTCACCCACCTACTCTGTGACAACTGCACGAGTTATGGCACCATCCTGCTCTGGCCCTTCAACACCACGCGCTACGCTTGGGACTGCCTGCCCATCATCGACCTGTTTGCGACGTTGCCGCTTTTAACGTTAACGTTCCTAGCCCTGCGCGGCGAAAAATCGCGCAAGCTGGCGGCCATCGGATTGAGTTGGTTCATCCTCTACGCAAGCTTCGGGGTGTTCCAAAATTTCCGCGCCGAAAATCACCTGCGGGCTTGGCTGACTGCTCAAAAAATTTCTCCGGGGCGCCTCACGGTCAAACCAACGATTTCTAATCTCTGGCTGTGGCGGGCAACTTGGGAACACGAGGGTCGTTGGCACGTGGCCGTCTTACACCTGAAACCTTGGGGCGAAACTAAACTCCTGTTAGGTGAAACGTGTGCCGTCTGGACCCCAACGACCGCGGGCAATCCACCGGCTGGCTCTGCTGGAGCCAAAACCTTGGAAGACTTTTCCGCCTTCACCCGAGGTTGGAATAGTTACCGCCCTGCCGCCGAAGGGCTTATTATTGGCGATATTCGGTATGCTTTGGTTCCCACCAGCGCGCAACCCGTCTGGGCCTTACAATGTGATCCTAATGGCCAAGCGACCCAAACCCGCCTCGTCATGAATCGCGAAATTCACTCCGAGGACTTAGCCAAATTTTGGTTGCTGCTGAAAGGTCAGGACTCAGGCTTTATCACACTACCATGAAAACCCTCGGGCTACTCTGTTGCTTGGCCTCCGTCTTAGGAGCTGGCGAAACTCAATATCAACTAACCCTCGAAGATAATTTTGATGGCACGAGTCTGGATCCTAAAATCTGGAATATCGAAACAGGCAAACGCCGCGACTCGATGAATTCACCCCTGGCCGTGGACGTGAAAGATGGCGTGCTCACCCTCACCACCTGGACCGATGAAAAAGGCGTGACTTACTGCGGCTTCGTAACGAGTCGTAAAAAATTCCATGTGACCGCAGGCAAGACCGAAGCCCGCTGCCGCTTCTCCGTCCAGCCAGGCACCCAAATCGCTTTCTGGGCTCAGTCTCCGACTTATGGGAAATCCGGCAAAGCAGAAGGCGCCGCTGAAGATGGCGTCGAAATCGATATCCTAGAAACAACCGGTCTGAAAAAAGGGGGCTATCAATTCGCCTTACACTGGGGTCCCTATAACACGCCCGAAAAGCGCACGACGTCCCAACAGTTCCCCAAACCCGTCGGCCAAGACTGGCACGTCTACGGTGCCGAATGGAACGAGACGGGCTATCACTTCACCTTCGATGGCAATGTGGTCGCCACCAACACGACTTGCCCAGCTTCTAAGGCTCCGGAGTTTTTATTATTCACCAGCGAATCTTCCGTAAAAAGCTGGAGTGGCGAACGTCCAAAAGAGGGCTATGGTAGCAAAGAGAAATGCCAGAATAAATTCTCAATCGACTGGGTCAAAGCCTGGGAACGCGTCCCAGCTGGTAAATAATCAGCGCAGTTCGAAACGGTAAAGGGCTTCAGCCTCCGAGGGCACCGTTGTTCCCGCATGTTGGGCGGGCTTGAACTTCGACGCCCGCGCCGCCGCTAAGGCAGCTTCGTCCAAGAGGCGACTACCCGAAGTCTGCGCGACGGTCGCTTGCAACATCTGGCCTTGAGCCGAAATTTGTAAGTGCACCACAACCTGCCCTTCCATTCCCGCTTTGCGTGCCCGCTCCGGATACGTGGGTTCAATGCGCTCTAAAAAAACCACCGGTTGAAAAATCTCTGGCGCCGCCACGGCTGGCACCACTTTCGTGACGGGAGCTACGCTGGCCACTACCGTATCCGTCGCAACGGGCGATGTCGCCACGACACTACCCACGGCTAATTCTAAAACAGGTGACTCTTTCCAAAACGCTCGCGGGGAGACATTCAGACGACCTGCCCCGACGCCTTCGCCTTGGCGTACCTCGCCAGGCCAAGCGATCGGATCCTGCACCAACTGCACCATCAGTAATCCCCCTGGAGCATGCGCGGCCTCCTGACTCGCCCCACCCGATAAAGCCAAAGCACCCAGCACCGCCAAGTGAGCACAGCCCACGGCAGTCCAAATCATCAGATGACGACGCTCAGCCAACACCCTCGTAGGGTCAACCGAGCCTTCCCAAGCGTCAAGTGCGGGTCGTGTCATTTCGCAAAATCTGGCACGACAAACCACGTCAACCGCCACGTGCCATAAGGGCGACGTGCTTGAGGCAAAGCCACGCGCTCCAACGCCATCAACCCGCCCTTACGAAACTTCACCGCCTCAGGAGGCAGGTCTAATAGCAAACCAACTAAGCCTGCTAAATGCGGGTTATGGCCCACCAGCAAACGCGACGTCCGCGATCGCCCCAGCAGGCGGGCCGTTTTCTTGGGGTCATCTTCGGGCTTCAACCCCGTTAAAACTTTCAGGGGTAATTTTGATTTTGCTCCCGCACGTAATCCCTCCGCGGTCTGCACCGCACGCACCAAGGGACTGTGTTCCACGACGCGGACGACCGCCAGCGGTACCCGCCCCACGCCGCGAGCGAGGGCTTTCACCTGATGGTGGCCACGCGGTGTTAATGCCCGTCCTTCATCCGGTTCGCCAGGATGAGCTTCCGCATGCCTCAACAAAAAAACCTTCATCGGCCCCTAAGTTAACTTCGTAAAAAATTTTGTAAATCAGTCTTGCGCCGTCTGGCGGAGCGACAACGAATCCTGCGTGCGTTGGCTCCTCACCATCCTCAGTCTCAGCCTTTTAACCGTCAGCAGTCACGCCGCCCTCCAAAGCAAATACTCCGACGCTGGTCTCACGGTCGATGGCTTCATTTGCGTCGATGCCGCCACGGGCGCCGTCTTATCCCAACACACCCCCGACAACCCTGGGCACCCAGCCAGTGTGACCAAGTTGATGACCATGCTTTTGGTGATGGAAGACCTACAAGCGAAGCGGGCGACGTTGAAGCAAAGCGTGAAAATCACCCGCCAAGCCACTGGCGTAGGCGGCAACCAAGTCTGGCTGGCCGCGGGCGAGACCTTCACCCTCGAGGAGTTATTATACGCCCTGATGCTGCCCTCAGCCAATGATGCCGCCGTCGCCATCGCCATCGATCGGGCCGGCAGCGTTCCAGCCTTTGTCCAAAAGATGAACCAACGGGCAGCCGAATTAGGCATGACCCGCACCCACTACGTCACACCCAATGGTCTTACCACGGGGGCGGGACCTCACGATACTACCACGGCCAGCGACCTCGCCAAACTCTGCGTGACCCTCTGCAAAATCCCTGAGACCCTGCGTTTCACGGGAACCCAGAAATACGCCTTCCACCACCCGCAAAAGACGCTCGACCTCGAAAACCATAACCACCTGCTCAAGGATTTCCCCGGGTGCGACGGTTTGAAAACGGGTTGGACCATCGCTGGCAAAGCTTCCATCGCCACCACCGCTCACGACGATCAGCGGCGCGTCATCGCCGTGGTTCTCGGCTGCGATAGCCCCTTAGGGGCCAAACCCGCCCAACGCCTGCGCGATCAACTGGCCGGAGAATTGATGACGGAAGGTCTGACCAAACTGGCCGCCCTCGAACTGAAAAAGGCCCAACAGGTAACCCCAGCAAATGCCACCCCCACCAAAACGGTGTCTCCGCCTAAAACGACCAAGGAAAAGGGCTTTTGGGACTGGCTGGTGGATTTATTTAGTTTCTAACTCTCTGCCAGCCAACAGGTAAAATAATATAGTGAACATTTGTTCATTTTACTTGCAAGGAACCAATTTTTGACCACGTTCATGGTCCTTCACTCTCCTCACGCCCATGACTGCCAAACCCGAAACTACCGCTAAAGAAAAAGCTGCCGCTCAAGTTCAAGCCGCCGAGCGCAAGACGCTCGATTTGGCACTCTCCGCCATCAACAAGCAATACGGCGACGGCACCTTGATGCGCATGGGTGACGCGACGAAGATGACGGTCTCCACCGTCTCCACCGGATCCGTCGCCATCGACCTCGCCCTCGGCGTCGGCGGCCTGCCTCGCGGTCGTATCGTCGAAATCTTCGGCCCAGAGTCTTCGGGTAAAACGACCCTCTGTCTCTCCATCATCGCTGAAATCCAACGCCAGGGTGGCAACGCCGTCTTCGTCGACGTCGAACACGCCTTAGACCCTCGCTACTCTAAAGTAGTCGGCGTTGACCTAGATAACCTCTTGGTCTCCCAGCCTGAATCGGGCGAAGACGCCCTTAACATCGCCGAGACGTTAATCCGCTCGGGCGCCGTCGATGTCATCGTCATCGACTCCGTCGCAGCCTTAGTTTCCAAACAAGAATTGGATGGCCAAATGGGCGACTCGACCGTGGGCGTCCAAGCTCGCATGATGAGCCAAGCGATGCGCCGCCTCACGGCCGCCATCAGCCGCACCAACTGTATCGTGATCTTCACCAACCAAATCCGGGAAAAGATTGGCGTGATGTTCGGTAACCCTGAAACGACCCCTGGTGGTCGTGCTCTGAAATTCTTCTCGTCCGTCCGTATCGACATCCGCCGTATCGGCCAAATCAAAGAGCCCACGGGCAAGGTCATCGGCAATCGCACCAAGATCAAAGTGGTGAAGAACAAAGTCGCCCCTCCTTTCACGGAATGCGAATTCGATATCATGTACAATGAGGGTATTTCCCGCACGGGCTCTGTGCTCGACCTCGGTATCGAACACAAGATCCTCGAGAAGAAGGGCGCTTGGATCGCCTACAATGGCCAACTCATCGGCCAAGGTCGCGAAGCGGCCAAAGATTATTTAATCAAGAATCCTAAGGTGCTCGACGAACTCCAAAAGACGATCCTCGAGAAAGTCCAAGTGGTCGGCGGCATGACCTTAGCCGCCGGTGCCGGCGAAAACGTCAGCGCCGAATAAGCCTTCGTTGTTGGCTGTCATAGCCCAGGCCGCACGAACGTGCGGCCTGTTTTATTTCACGAGTTCCAAACGGAGCGTGCTTTCGGTAGGAACTATCGTGGCTTTTAAATTAGCCACTAAGCGCGCATGCTCGACCTCGGAATTCTTGACCACATTCTCCATGTCGGCCTTGGCTTCTTTGCTGTGGAAGAGCGACTTGATCTGCTTGGTTTCATAGGCCTGCTTCTCACCCACGGCATTCCAAATCTTATCAAAGGCCGGCTTCAAAGGTCCTTGTGGAAACTCTGCCGCTAAATTGACCCCGGCGGCGAGTTGCTCCGTCGTAAAGACTTTGCTGGCTTCACCCCAGGTGACTTTCACCGAGGCTCCCTGCGTGCCCGCAACTTTGAGAGTAAGGCGATTAAAGCGGGTATTAAAGTCGGCTAAGGCCACGCCGGCTGCGATGGTGCTGTCTTTTGAAAGCTCCCCCGCGTCATAAGCAAAAGGTAGTCGCTGACTTTCAACGCGATAGGTGCCCGCGGCTACGGCCGTGATTTTCTGTCCATTTTGCGACGTGGCCGTACCACTCGCTAAATCAACGGTGAGCGTGCCCAAATCTCCATCTAAACCCAAAGCCTTTAAGTAGGCCGAGGCCATCATCACATGTCCTGCCCAACCGGGGTGCACGCCGTCGCCGCCTTCTAATTTAAAGCCTTCGCCATACTGGGCCCGCGCGGCCCGACCCTGCAGCAACATCGGCCAATACACATCGGCAAAAACCACCTTCTCCTGCTCTGCAATTTCAATGTCAATATTGCGCAACTGCAGTAACGCTAAGTTCAAAGTCTCCCACGTTCCGCGAGCCGACTTCACCCAGGGCGGCACGGAATGAATCGTCCCCGAAGATCCTAACACCACCCGAGCACCAGCGGCCTTAAAGGCTTCCACGACTTGCGTCTGGTTTTTACGATACTCGGCACCAATGGCCTCCGTGAAGGGGACGTAATGAAAATCATTCATCCCATAACAGGTGCTCGCCACCGTGGGTTGAAAACGGAGGACGTCATTTTTCATCCGGCCAAAAAAGCCCCCTGCCGTCTCCCCACTCCATCCGTACTGACGGCATTCGATTTCTAAATCGGGTCGCGCGGCCGTGAGGTAAGCCTCGAGGATGCGGCTGTACATTTTTTGCTCCGTGATGGAGTCGCCGCAAATGGCGTAGCGATCACCTTTCTTTAAAAGCAAGCCCTGTGGCTCCGGAGCTAAATAGCCCACGTATTCAGCGGGAACACTCTCCGGGCGAGGTTGGGTTTCGCGGGCATTGAGGCATGCCGCAGCAGTAAGGAGCAAGAGGGTAAGACGAAGCATGCCCAAGAACTAGAAGGGTTTAGGGAGAAATCGACCTAGATTTTAGCCGTCACTTGCCTTTTGGGGATTTAGTCCCTATCTTTAACTTCCCCTGCGGTGTTCGACACCCGTGGCAGCATCCGTCTCCTACAAGCATTATTAAAGGGAGGTGCGACCCGACCGGCCTCGTCCGAGCCGTGGCAACGTACCGCCCACCTTAACACCAGGAAAACTGGAGCTCCAATCGGAATCGGCACAGGCGGGGGACCCTTTACCCACACTCAGTAACCCTGAGTGTTTGGGATTAGGTCAACGGCAAGGGACCCTTAGCACAGAGCGTGGGGTTACCAAAGGACTTCAGCGGGTTCCCCATGCCATGCGCAAAGGCCATGAGTAAACGGTTATGGGGTTCTTTGGTGAACTTCAGCGACCGCCCCGTCTTAAAGCCCAAACCGCCACCCAACAACATCCAGGGGATGTCCTCGAGGGTATGGCTATTGCCTTTGCCCAACTCATTCGTCCACACGAGCGTGGTGTGATCCAGCATGCTGCCTTGGCCGTTAGGCTCAGGGGTTTCACTGAGTCGTTTCGCCAGGTAGGCAACTTGCTCCGCAAACCATTGATTAATCTTCACCAATTTCTCCATGGAGGTGGTATTCAAATCAGGGTCGTGCGAAATGGAGTGGTGACCTTCTTCAATGCCCAACCACTTCATGCGCGCACCGCCCACCGAATTGGTAAATTGGAACGTAGCCACGCGACTCAAATCATTCTGGAACGCACTCATGAGCAACTCGGTCTGCCAATGCGTGATAGCGGGGATACTATCATTCTCCATTAAAATGCCCGCCGGCAACGGTGCGGGAGCTTGAATCGAAAGCTGGTCTTTCTGGTCCTGTAAATTGCGCTCTAATTCCCGCAACGCCGTGGTGTGTTGGTCTAACAAAGCGCGGTCTGCCGCATCGACGTTCTGGGAGACTTTCGTGATGTCACCGCGCAAATCATCTAAGACCGAAGTGAGGTTCTCACTTTCTTTCATCTGTCCGTAGAGTTTATCAAACAACTCATACGGACTCGAAATCGGTGCCACGGGCTGATTGGGCCCAGCGTAACTCCAACGGGTCCAAGGGTCGGCGCGATTGCCTACGGCCACCCCGATTTCCAAAGAACCAAAACGAGTCTTGGTATGAGGCTGGCTCTGCAAGAAGCGGCGTAATTCTTGATCGATGGAAGGACCACTTGCCCAACCAGCCGGCTGCCCGCCCCCGCCCATGATATTACCGGGAAAGAGTTCAATGCCCGTGAGCAAGCAACTCATGCCGCGCATGTGCGAATCTCCATCTCCCCGAATCATATTATTCACGCCCTTGAGCGTGAGCATACGATTTTGATAAGGCGCCAAGGGCGCTAAGATGCGCTTAAGCTTAAACTTACTGCCTTCTTCATCAGGCCAAAATTCCGAGGGTACGGTACCGTTCGGCGAAAAGATAAAGACGATGCGCTGCTTCGCGGGCGTTTTGGTTTCCGCGGCCGATAACTTAAGGCCGCCCAGCAAGGGCAACATAGCCGCGGAAAGTCCCAAGCGGCGCAGAAATTCTCGTCGATGTTGTAGTGTCATAAAATTAGCGAGTGGCAGGGGTGGACGATTTCGCGGGCGTTAAAGCTGCCGTGACGGCGACTTCGACGGCGAGATTTCGAATATGGAAATGATCTTTCCGGAATTGCTCGGTTAATTGATTCAGGGTTTCCGGCGCATAAGCAGCGGGGGGCTGCTTAATCATCGCTTGGAATAAGTTGCGCACAAAACCCGCCTGGCCGGCTTGGCTTTCCGCCGCATGCATCGCCACATCACGGGCACCAGCCAACTTCAACACCGTGCCATCCGCAGCCGTGTATTCGGCCACATCATTCACAGGTTTATTATTATCCATCGCCCGCACGCGTCCCACTGCATCAAAGCGTTCAAAGCTAAAGCCGAGCGGGTTAATCGTGACGTGACAGGCCATACACGCTGGCTTGGCAGTGAGTTCCGATACTTTCTCCCGCATGGTAAACGTAGGGTCAAATTTGTCATCCATGAACGCAATCGCCATGGGCGGCGGTTTCAACATGCGGCCTAAAATATTCCGCGTGACGAAAACACCGCGGTGAATCGGCGAGGTAGACTTGGTGTACGAAAACGACGCCAAGACATAAGGGTGGGTTAAAACGCCGGCCCGCATGTCGGCATCCATCTGCACGGGACGATAGCCCTGCCCTTCCGGGAGTTTTTGGCCGTAAAAAGCGGCCAAGCGATCGTTCATCAGAATGTTCTTATTTAATAATAAGTCGCGGTAGTCCGACGTCTCCGACCACACCACGCGCTCAGTAAATAAATCCAATGAGGTGCGTAAGTCCATGACCACGCCTTGATCGAAACCAGGATAGGCAATGGGATCCTTCGCAATTTCCGCTCCTTCTTCGACGTGCAACCAGTGATGCAAGAAATCGCGGAGCTTCGACTTGGCCCGGGGATCCTTTAACATACGTTGGGCCTGTGCGCGCACTTGGTCTACGGTTTTCAACTTACCCTCGGCGGCGGCCTGCAAGAGCGGCTCATCAGGCAAAGAGTCCCAAAGTGATAACGCCAAGCGACTCGCCACCGCATAGTCATCTTGCGGCCCCGTGCCGGGGTATAAGAAGTAAGGTGAAGAGAGCGTGCGAATGAGCGCGCGCTTCACGGAAACTTCGGGAGGCAAGTCTTCCTTAAATAAATGTGCGATACTTTGCTTCTGTTCTTCCGAGAGCGGACGGCGGAAAGCGAGCTGAGCCAAACGTTGCGAGAAGGCTTTTAATTTTACAGCCTTGTCGGGAGCCGTGGGACTCGTGCCAGCGTACTCATAAAGACGCGGGCCCAATAAAGCCGCAGCTTGCAAGGCCCCTTTGGCGACCGCTTCGGTCCACTCGCGCGAAACGGTGATGCCACGCTCATAACCCATACTGGCATCATCGGGAGGCAAGGCGACCGAGATAACCTCTACTGGCGAGGCATATTGCGGCGAAAGGTTTTCGGCAGGAATCACCGTCCAGACTCCACCCGGCGGACGCCACTCGAGCTTCACCGAGGCGGTCTTATCTTTGAACTTAAAGAACTCGATTTTTAGCGGGTAGGTACGACCACCTAAAAGGAAGACTTGAGCCTCACCAGTGCGCACCATCGCAGAACTGACCCATAAATCGATGCAGGCATTCTTCTCGCTCCCGTTCGAGGGAGGATTCACATACAGCCGCACGCCGTTCGGGCTCGTAATGCGAAAATCGTAATCGCCGGTGTCAGGCACGAGCAACGAGCCGCTCCAATTAATTTTAAACTGCTCGGCATTCTTACCTTGGGGCAAGGGACCTGATCCAAAATCAAAATTAACTACCGAGTCCACGTGCTCCATTAACTTAGCTTCACCCTTATCCTTACCCAAGGATTCACGATACACGCCCAACAACCCTCCCGAGGTGGTGGCCCAATTGCTCTTGTGTAAGGCACCCAAAAGATCCGTAACCGACTCACGATACTGCCGTACCGTTAAGTGAGCTAAGTCCAAACGAGGCGGGTGATTACGCGCCCGGGCTTCGGGAGAATAAAAGGCTTGGTGAATGTAAAGCGACACGGCCTCGCACTCCGCCATCGAAAGCGACTCGGGATTATCCTCGGGCATCTCCCGAGCCACATAACGCGTGAGCGAATGCGGGCTCTTCTCCCCTAACAACGGCTCATCGGCCTTCCCCGCCACGCCTTGTCCTTGAGGACCATGGCAGCGCAGGCATTCCTCGCGATAAACGACTTCGCCCGTACGCGGCGCCGCGAGGTTTTTGCGGTAATAACGGTAACCCTGACGCGAGCCAACGGCCAAGAGTCCTAACCCCACAACAGAGGCTAACAAAATTTTTACAAACCGAGCAAGGGGCATAGCACTCCTTGGACATAAACCCCTTAACTTTAGTTCCCAAATTCTGCCCCAAGATTCAGGCTTTTTTGCTTAATTTTAGCCTAAATCAAACCGTTCTCCCCAAAACTAAACCAACCCTTACTCAGGGGATCGCATTCGGGCCGACCGATGATGACATGATCGACCAAATTAATTCCCAGTAAGTTACCTGCTTCCATCAACTGCCTAGTAACTTTTCGGTCCGCCTCACTCGGCATCGGGTCGCCACTTGGGTGGTTATGGGCCACGATAACCCCGCAAGCTGCATGGCGGAGGGGATTCCGAAAAACTTCCCGAGCATGCATCATCGCACTCGTTGCGGTCCCGGAACTGATTTCCTGCAAGGCCAACAAACGATGCCGCCGGTTCAACGACAGCACCCAACACTTCTCTACGGCCAAGCCGGTAGCCAGGGGCTCCAGCCGCTGCCAAGCCTTCTCGGGAGAATCGATTTTCACCTCGGCCATGAATGCCTGTTCCCGCAAGCGCCGGGCAAACTCCACGGTGGCCATTAACTCCATCGCCTTCGCTGGACCCAAACCATGCACTTGCTGGAAGTCGTGCACCTCCCACCCGCTCAAAGCCCGCAAGCCTCCCGCCATTTTTAACAACTCGTTTGCGACCACTTGCACCGGAGCTCCCTTCGTCCCCGAACCGATGAGGAGTTCCATGAGTTCTAAATCCGATAACACCCTCGGGCCAAGACGAGTTAAGCGTTCCCGCGGACGGTCATGACTTTGCATAAAGTCATATGACTTTCCCGGCTGGCCCAGTGCAAACGCACTTAAAACTTAGCTAAACTACTTAGCAGCGCGGTAACGAGCAATGGCTTTGCCATACGCAGGCGTGATCTCCTCCTGCGCCCGAATATTCATGCCCAAGTCCTTCAAGAGCCCATCGCGTAAACCATAAATCCAACCGTGAATCGCCAAGGGCTGCTTCCGCGACCAAGCGTCTTGCACCACAGTGGTGTGACATACATTCAAGGCCTGCTCGATGACGTTAATCTCACACAGGGTGTCCAATTTCATGGGCTTTAACACGGATTCGACGGCTAAAGCGTGCTTGAGGTGAACATCGCTGACGTGACGCAGCCAGTTATCAACTAACCCCACTTTGCGATGCTCCATCGAGGCTTGCACGCCACCACAACCGTAGTGGCCACAAACAATGACGTGCTCTACTTTCAAAACGTCGATGGCGTACTGCAAAACCGAAAGGCAGTTTAAATCACTATGCACAACCAAGTTGGCGACGTTGCGGTGCACGAACAACTCGCCAGGCAATAAGCCAACAATCTCGTTCGCGGGAACCCGACTATCCGAACATCCAATCCATAAATACCGCGGAGATTGTTGCTTCGAAAGTGTGACGAAAAAATCTGGATTTTCTTTATGAACAGCTTCCGACCAGGCTTTGTTTTGGGCGAAAAGGTTTTCGAGATTATCCATTGCTCTGGCAGACTTCGCAGGAGGGGGGCTTTCGCAACTCAAATAAAAAGCACCGACCACACCCCGGCTTTACTCCGGCAACTTGCGTCGTTCTGCCAGCCGCTCGACGAAGGCTTGCACCTCCACTCCAAAAAATCTTAATCCCCTCATGCCTTCGATTCCCCTGCGCTCCCTCGAAGCCACCCTTGGTTTAATCCTCATTTCGAATATTTTTATGACGTTCGCGTGGTACAGCCACCTCCGGACGCTCAACGATCAACCTTGGTGGGTGGCCGCCTTAGTGAGCTGGAGTATCGCTCTCGCTGAATACCTACTACTCATCCCCGCCATCCGCTTAGGGAGCGCTCAAGGCATCACGACCGCCCAATTAAAGATTATTCAAGAAGTCATCTCCTTGGTCGTTTTCGTCCCCTTTATGATGCTTTTCCTCGGGGAAAAGTGGCGTTGGGACTACCTTTGGGCCTTTTTCTGCATTTTAGGGGCGGTTTTCTTCGTTTTCCGTTCGAACCGCTCTTGAAACTCCGGCCGAGGTGCGGTGTTATAAGTGTATGAAGAAGACTCTTACCCTAGCCATGCTCGCCGCTGCCGTGGCTTTTGGCGCTAACAAAAACTCGAACCAAAATTCGGGCCAAAGCAAGAACACTGCTAACCAGAACCAGCAACCCGCAGCTGCCACTTCGGACGGCACGACTTCCACCGACGGCACGACGTCCACTCCTTCCACGAACAAGAAAAAGTCCGCGGACGATAGTGCCAACGCTGGCTCCGATCCCGCCTCGCTCGTCGCCGGCTCCGTCGATGCCGCTACGCAAATCGCTAACCAAGCCGCCAAAGCAGCCATGGATGAAGCGGCCAAACTCGCCGCCATCGGTAGTGGTAGTTCTGGCGCGGCCCCTCTCCTTGATAAGAAAACCGTCGACGCTGGCGTAGCTGGTGCGACCGCGGTCACCAAAGAATTAACGAAGGCCCAAAAGGCCAAGAAGACGGCCGATGATTCGGCGAGCACCGATGACAATGCCGCCCCGGCTCCCGCTAAGCCCGCCAAAAAGTCCAAAGCCGCCCCGGCTGCCGACGCTAATCAGTAGTCAAACCGGCTCACATTTCCCTCAGGCCCTGACTTCAGGGCCTTTTTTGTGCCTATCCCCTCACCCTGACTCCGCATTTTAATTTACAACTTTGGGAAAAAGGCGGTGTTATATCCCTGAACCCTTATGAAAAACCTCCTAGCCCTCCTCCTGGTTATTGGCTTAGCCCATGCGGCTGACACCGCTCCTGCGGCCCCTGCCACCGACCCTAACGCTCCTGCTGCCCCTGCCGCTCCAAGCAAAGACGACCCCAGCAAGTCGACCCCTGCTCCCGAGACTGAAAAGAAAAAGGGCAAGAAGAAGAAAAAGAAGAAAGACGATGCTGATCCTACCCCTGCTCCCGCAGCTCCAGCTCAAACTCCTACGCCCGCCCCTGCTGCCCCAGCCACCCCTGGTGCTCCTACGGCCCCGTAATCACGAGTTAAGTTTTTAAACTAAAAACCCCAAGTGTGCTTCACACTTGGGGTTTTATTTTGGAGGTCAGTCTCGACTACCGCAAAATCTCGCGCGGGGTCGACCCATTCTCTGGCCCAACATACCCACGCTCATGCAGGGTATCCATAATCCGGGCCGCCCGATTATAACCTAACTTCAACTTGCGCTGTAGCAGCGAAACCGAGGCGCGTTGGTTGGTCTTAATAATCTCCCAACTGCGCTCTACAAGGGCGTCTTCATCGTTCTCATCGATATCGCCATCTTCGCCTTCCTCACCCGACGTGGAAGCATTGTCGACGGCATCCACAAAGTCTTGGGCAATTTCCGGACCACCGTTCTTCTCAAACAAGAAGTCTACGATCTTCGAGATTTCGCCTTCGCCAATATAGGCACCTTGGACGCGGCTTAAATTAGCCGAACCAGGAGGGACAAAGAGCATATCACCGCGACCCACTAAAGCCTCCGCCCCGCCGCGATCCAGAATGGTGCGCGAGTCGATTTGCGAAGTGACCTTAAACGCAATCCGCGTGGGAATGTTCGCCTTAATCAAACCAGTAATGACGTCCGTCGAAGGGCGCTGCGTGGCTAACACTAAGTGAATCCCCGCCGCCCGAGCCAACTGTGCTAAGCGCGTTACCGAGACTTCAATGTCTTTAGCCGCGACCATCATAAGGTCGGCCATTTCATCGATGATACAAACTAAGTAAGGGAGCTTTTCGGTAGGAACTTTAATGCCATCATCCACGACCGCTTCGGCGGCCGCTTGGGCAGCTTGCTGCTCTTCTGGCGTCAACGGCAGCTCTTCTTGTTTCGGCTTGGCCGACTGGTTGGCGAGCTTTTCGTTAAAGCCGGTGATATTCCGCACCCCACACTTGGCGAAAATCTTATAGCGTTCATTCATCTTCCCAATCAACGCCTTTAAGACCGCAGGGACCCGCTTGGCATCCGTCTCAATCGGTAACATTAAGTGCGGCAACTTATTGTAAACCTGTAACTCAACCATCTTCGGGTCGACCATGATGAATTGCACATCAGCTGGCGTCCGACGGTATAAGAGCGATGCGATAAAAGCATTCAAGCAGACCGACTTCCCTTGACCCGTCGAACCGGCAATCAAGCAGTGAGGCATCTTGGCCAAGTCCTGAATCACTGGGCGATTGGTCACACTATCGACACCCATGATGACCGGAATTTCCATCTTCTCCGACGACTCCACCCAAGCTTTCGACTCGATGATTTCGCGCAGGAGCACGTCCTTGCGTTCGCGATTGGGAATCTCAATACCGACCGTGCCGCGACCAGGAACCGGTGCTAAAATGCGCACCGATTCGGCCGAGAGGTTCATGGCGATGTTGTTCGATAAGCCCGCAATCTTCTCCACTCGAATCCCTGGGGCAGGCTTGATTTCATAACGGGTAATGGATGGACCCTGCTGAATCCCTACATCGACCCCCGCAGCCGCATCCACGGGCACGACTTCGACCTTAAATTGCTTCAGGGTTTCGATCAATTCGGCTGCCCGTTTCCGGAAATCTTCGGGGGTGCTATCGGAACTTGTTTTAACTTCCGCTAAATAATTGATGGGCGGAAAAACATAATCGCCCCGGCGCTTCAATTGCTGCGAGACCGTCGCCCGCTCAATAGCCTCAGGCTTTACGATGACGACTTTCTTGGTGTCACCCTCCGCCTTCGCGGCCGACTTCTTCTCCGCAACCGGAGCCACGGGTTTTTCTTTAACGGGCTCAACTACTTCCGACTCGACCACTGACTTGGTCTGAGGGGTGATTTGCACGTTCTTGGGATCCACCGTCGCCACCACCGGCACCGGAATGACTTCGGGCTTAGGCTCTTCTTTTTTAACCTCCGGCTTCGGCAAAGGTGCTACTGGGATGATAATTTCTTCCTGCACCGCTTGCTGCTTCTTCTTCAATTCCAAAGCCGCCGCCGCCCGGCGACGTTGTTCTTCCACCTGACGAGCTTGCTGCTCTTTGCGCTCCGCCCGCCAGGCGCCAAAGCTGTCTCGCAACTCCGCAATCCAAGCGCTCAACGTGGCTTTAGGATCATCGGCTAAGGCCCCGAGTAAACAGAAGCCATACGGGAAAACTAAAATCCAGGGACCGTAATCGCCCAACACGGGACGGCAGATGTTATTAAAAATAAAACCACCTAAAATCCCGCCGGGGCCGCGCGGATCAAAGGCGCCCGCATGCACGACATCCTCGGCCACTCCCATCCCCAGCCAGAGAGATAAAATCGGTGCACCAAAGAAAACGCAGGCCGACATGAGTGCAACCTTCGTAGGCCAGAGGGTGTGCGCCCGGTGATTCAAAGCGAACCAAGCGGCGGCTAAAATAAACCCGGGGATTAAAAATGCGGCGTAACCAAAAAGACTAAAGAAACTCACCGCTAAACTTCCCCCCAACGCCCCGCAGGGATTATTCTCTAACTTCATCCCCGTCTGGGCCGGGAGGTTGAACTTGGTCTCAATGGACTGGCGGAACCAAAAGTCGTCACTCGAAGTGTGCGCCGCCATAGCGACCACAAAAAACGCTCCAATGAGCGCGAGTACTAAAGCTAAAATGGGGCGGCTTTCACTCGCGGGGCGAGCCAAAGTGGCCGAGCGTTTACGTGCAGGTGCAGGCATGATTATTCACCAAAAAAGGTACCTTGAGAGGGATTGTCTTTTGCAGGATTCGCCGGGGCGTCGGCATGGATGTGCCGCGGAGGGCGCGTGACGCGGGCGGACACGGCCGCCGCACGTTCTTGAGCCAAACGCTCCACCATGCCTGTCAAGGCGTGCCGAATCCACTTCGGCGTGAACGCCGCCGCAGAGTAATCGCAGGGGCCATAACCATGCACCCGACCTGCTTGGAGCAACGCATCATTCTGGGCAAACTCGGCTTCGCTTTCCGGCACATAAACCGCAAAGGCTTTGCCGCCATTCTTGCGCAGGAGCGAGAACACCGGCACATCGCTAGGTCCGTCGGCGATATAAATCATATTTTCAAACGGCACGCGGCGATCTTCCATCCGCACCACGGCGTTCACATCAATTTCAGGATTCTTATTCGAGCCTTTGTTAATCTCAAAGAGGAAGCGGGTCTTAATGGTGTTATCCACCATCGCGGCGACTTGCGTGATTTCCGTGGGTAATTCCAAGGCGAGTTCGTCTTGCTTCGTGAAATGGGGCGGCAAGGGGTGCTCTAAAAACTCACAGCCGTAAATGCCGTCGCAATGCGGAGCTAAAGCCGTCCCGCGAATCATCTCCGCCAACCCCGTGCTAATGATGTAGTGCTCAAGGGTGACCTCGAGGTTGTGCTTCTGACCTAACTCCCGCACGACTTTCTTTAAACTGGGGAAGAAGTCCGGCAAACCGGGGCAGAGTTGAATGTCAGCCCCTAATTCCCGGAGTTTAGCATTAGTCAGGCCCTTCATGTGCCCCGACTTCACATAACTGAGGAGGTGATTCAGGTAGACCGAGTCCTTCGGCGTCCGAATGCCTTTTCGCGCGTAAAGCGCAGGCAATTGGTTCGTCTCTTTCCAAAATTGCTCTTCATCGACCCCAAAAGCCTTAAAGAGCGGGGTCTGCATATACCCCGGGCACAGGGTTTTATCAAAATCCCACACACAAGAGAGGACATGGGTGGCTCGCAGAGCGGGTTCCTTAGGCTGCATGGTCAAGTTTCGTCAAAAGTGGATGAAAGGTCGGGCTTGCGATAGGAGTCTACCCGCACTCCATTAAATAAGCAAGGGTCTGCCTTGTCCAAGTCCCGATTCTCCCACTTTCTGAATTATGTCCACTTCCCCCCTCCGCCCCGACCTCAGCGGCTTTCGCCGGCGCCTTGCCGAGCTGGAAGCCCTCATGGCCGACCCCGCGACGTTTGGCGATAGTCGGCGGGCCGCCGCCCTAGGGGCCGAACTGCGTTTCACCTCCAAGGCGGTCAAAGCCGATGACCAGCTGACAAGCTTGGAAAAGGAACTGGCCGAAGCGACCGCCCTGTCTCGTGAGTCCGATGGCGAAATGCGTCGGATGGCAGAAGACGAGATCCAACGTCTGACCCCCGAAATCGAAAAAGCCCGCGAAGACCTGATCCGGGCAATCATCCCACCAAACCCAGATGATTCGCGCAATGCCCTCGTCGAAATCCGTGCCGGCACGGGCGGTGAAGAGGCCTCCTTGTTTGCTTCCGAACTGCTGCGTGCTTACACGCGCTTCGCCGAAAAGAAGAATTGGAAACATGAACTGCTGTCGCTGTCCTACTCCGACTTGGGCGGGATTCGCGAAGCGGTCTTACTCATCGAAGGTGAGGGGGCATCCGCCCTCTTACGCCACGAAGCAGGAGTGCACCGCGTCCAACGCGTCCCTGCCACCGAAGCCTCCGGTCGCGTTCACACTTCCGCCGCCACGGTGGCAGTTCTGGCCGAAGCCGAAGAAGCTGAAGTGGTCTTAAAGCCCGAAGACCTTGAAATCACCGTCGCACGCGCTTCGGGTGCGGGCGGACAACACGTGAATAAAACCGAGTCGGCCGTGCAAATCATCCACAAGCCTTCGGGCTTGATGGTTTACTGCGCCGACGAGCGTTCGCAATTGCGCAACCGCCAAAAAGCCCTGCGGGTCCTGCGCTCCCGTCTGCTGGATCAAACACGCGCCAAAGAACGTGAATTACGGGCCGACACCCGTAAAGGCCAAGTGGGCTCGGGTGATCGCTCCGAACGGATTCGCACCTATAATTTCCCTCAGAATCGCATCACCGATCACCGCATTGACTTAACCGTCCACGGCATCGAACAAGTACTCGAAGGCAACCTCGATGACTTGGTGAATGCCCTAGCGGAAGCAGACCTGCGCGCTAAAGCTGAAGCGATTACTCGGCCGACAGCGTAAGACTGCCGCCTTGATCGTTGAACCGAAACTTTCCGGTGTTCGGTTCGCCATCATCAACACGACTATCAACGACGCCCAAAATCCGGCGCACCGTATCGGTCATCTCCGTAGGCTGGAAGACAATCGAAGGCTCCTTCTTGCCGTCGAGATTCTTGGTGCTGAAACGCCACGTGCCCAATGAGCCCACTTTCTCCAAGAGAGGATTCACGGCTTGGGCAAAGCCGTAAGCCCGCAACTCGGCAGGAGGGTTGTTAAAACTAAACTCGGCGGGCCAGGCATTCTTCTCGCTGCGGTATTGAATCAACGCCGTGCGCGAGGCCCGGAAAACTTCCGTCACGGGCTCAGCTTGCAAGTGATCGCGCAAAACAAACCCGAAAGAGACGCCGAGCCCTAAAATTAAAGCGACCACGGATACGCCACCTAAATAATACCAAAGCGGGCTCGAGGGTAACTGGAGAATCTTTGGGGCGTGGTCGGCAGTGGCAGCCATGATACTTCACAAGGTAAGTTAATTCACTAAGGGATTCAAGCCTCGAGCATCTGGTGTTTGTTTCTTGGAGCTAAGGAAAATCTGGTTTTGTATGCCCGCATGGACGCCGACTACCTCGCACGCTTCGCTGGCATTGGGCGACTGTATGGTCGGGCGTCATTAGAGCGCTTGTCACGCGCAAGCTTCCTCGTGGTGGGTCTCGGCGGCGTCGGCTCCTGGACGGTTGAAGCGCTCGCTCGCTCTGGGGTCGGACACCTCGTCTTAGTCGATGGCGACACGGTCTGTGTTTCCAATACGAACCGCCAAATCCACGCGATTGACGCTCACCACGGGCAAACCAAGACGGCCGCCATGGCCGCACGAGCCCAAGCGATTTACCCACAGATTAAGACGACGCTGCACACGCGGTTTTTATCCAAATTTAATCCGCATGAAGTGCTCGAAGGTTTCTCCGGCGTAGTCATCGACGCGATGGACGCCCTGTCGCCCAAATGCGGGCTGATTTACGAAGCACGTAAACGTCAATTACCTATCGTCACGGTGGGTGGTTGTGCTGGGCGACTGGATGGAACGCGCCTCAAAATCACCGATCTCACGGCCTCGCGTGACGACCCTTTGATGATGTTGGTGCGTAAACGACTGCGGCAAAATTTCGACTTCCCTCGCAAAGGGCCCTTCGGCGTTTCCTGCGTGTGGTCCGACGAACCTTTCACGCAACCGGAAGATTGTGGCGAATTGCCCGGCGGTACGTTGCCTGAAGACGAAGAGCTGCGGCCGAACTGCGAATGGGGCTACGGCACCGCCTCCCATGTAGCTGGGGCTTTTGGACTCGCCGCCGCCGGCGAGGCGCTGCGACTGAGTTTAGCGACTTACAAATAAACGGCGAAAATTCTCCGCGGTTAACGCGGCCGTTTCCGCTGGGGCTAAATGCATCGTGCGAGCCAACGATTCATTTACTTTCAATAAGTTCGCGGGGTGATTCGAGGGCTTGCCGTCTTCGCCCGGAGGCAAGGTGTAGAGGCATTCTTCTAAGGGCGGACAGAGTGCTGGGGCATCAGTCTCGATCAAGATGCGCTCCCGCGGAATCACGCCCGCAAACTGTTCGCGTTGTGCCGTCTTGGTCGCCGCAAAATGATAGGCACTATAAGAAAAATATGCCCCGAGTTGTACCAATTCAGGCACGAGTTCTCGCGGGCCATTCCAACTGTGTAATAAAAAGCCTCGCGGGGCGACAGGCAGGGCGCGCAACAAGTCCATCAAAGATCCTGTCGCACGAATGCAGTGAATCGTAACCGCTCGCTGCAACGCGACCGCCAACTGCCATTGCCACTTAAACGCTTCGACCTGTGCAGGGAGATCATAGCCCTCCACCCATTGATCCAACCCCATCTCGCCCAGAGAGGCCTGTGGGTATTTTTCTAAAAAGCGTTGGAGTTCATCCCGCCAGTTCGGCGGCGCGGTCGGCACATCCCAGGGGTGCAAACCAAATGAACAAAGGTTGCGGACATCCCGTTGCCCCAACGCCGCCACTTCTGCCCAATCGCTCGGAGCCGAGCCATTAATCATGGCTTCACCCACGCCAAGTTGCCGAGCCTGCTCCACGGCCTCATAAGGGACTTCCGCAAACTGGTAGTGGCAATGGGCGTCGCAAAGTCGCATCGGAACTTTTTCCATAAAATCTCCACCACGAAACTTGGCGAGTTAAACCCTGCGAGGGTTTCCTTGCCCAACCAGCCTCGTTTCTCCTATGTATACCTCTCTCTGACATGAGCGTCCCTGCCCTTCCTTCCGAATCCTTGATGACCGTCCAAGGCCTGCCTTACCCGCTCAAG
>Ga0214172_1000052_pt1 | contig 63780 bp, 54 predicted proteins | sample TroBogEpilimnion_29_FD_153010 | JGI IMG/M metagenome (GOLD analysis project Ga0214172, IMG submission 153010) | Freshwater microbial communities from Trout Bog Lake, WI - 12JUL2007 epilimnion | ecosystem: Environmental > Aquatic > Freshwater > Lake > Epilimnion/Euphotic zone | place: Trout Bog...
TCCACAAGTTATTTACTCACAAGTAAGGTGCTAAAATTAGCACCTTACTTTTTTTGTTTTTCTCGCTCGATATGAGATACAATTAAAATAAAGAAAACTAAGACTAGATTAAATAATACAATCTGCAGTGGTAGAGGTAGTGAATAGACAAGACATACGACTGGAACCCAGATAATTAAATTAGCAATCAATGTGGGTAATATTGTTCTACGGTACCATCCGCCAGATTTTATATCTGCTAAGATAGGACTTAACTTAAGGCCCGAGTGATTAAACATCACCCCTAATACAGTCAGAGGTACAGCAAAAAGCGGACAGTATATAAACTGATCGCATAGCATTTTTAAAAACACGGTAAAAACATGCGTACTAGGTCCGAAAACAATAGCCTGCAAGCGGTACCAAGCCTCAATTTCAAGTCCCTTGTATGCCCAAAAAAGTAAAAGAAAGATACAGTTTTTAAGCTGATATTCACTACGCAGTTGAGTATTTTGTCTTAAATATAAAAAAGGTAAAAGACCCCCACATAATGCGGTAATCAAAACGGGAAATAATAACCCAATCTTACTGCGGATAAAATTTAGGTATTCAAATCCGGCATGCACAAAAGGAGATTTATAATAACCTAAAACCAGAATAAAACCGATACCCCAAAGCACTAACCCAGGAACAAGATTTGCTTTAGCAGCACGTATACTTGAACGCCAGGGAGCTTCATTAGTATTGGAAATAGAGGTTTTAGGTTCAGTCATTATAAGTGAAGCAATACATCAACTCGTCTCCACGGGTGTGAATCCTCGTCTGAGCACGTTCTCAACAATTGACTTAGGAAATAGAAAATTCTGCAAGTATTCATTTCCTCCAGCCTTAGTGCCACCACCCGACATTTTATAACCGCCAAATGGATGCCTTTCAACCATAGCTCCCGTAATAGATCTATTTAAGTAAAGATTACCTACCTGCATTTCAGATATTGCACGCTCAAGTGCCTTAGGACTTCGAGAAAAAAGACCTCCTGTTAAGGCATACTCACAATCGTTAACGAGATTAAACGCTTCTGTTAATGTTTTAACTTTTATGATCGAAACTACAGGACCAAAAATCTCTTCTTTAATAATACGTGCATTTAACTTCGGCTCAGTAAATACCGTAGGTGGTACAAAATAGCCTTCTGTTGGTACACTGCCTTGATAAACGCATGTTGCCTCACGTTTTCCTGATTCAATTAATTCACTTATCTTATGCTTAGCTTGTTCATCAATGACTGGACCAATCATTGTTCCAGGATGAACTGGATCACCTACTTTATATGTAGCACAGGCTGCTACAAAGCGCTCAACAAATCGTTCATATACTTCATCGAGTACAATCAGGCGCGATAAGGCAGAACATTTTTGGCCACTAAATCCAAACGCACTATATAAAGCCGCCGGGACTGCTTCATCAAGATCAGCATCATTATCAATAATGAGGGCATTTTTCCCGCCCATCTCACAAACTACTTTTTTAAGATTAGCTTGCTGAGGTGAAACCTTACCCGCTGTTTCCCAAATTTTGCACCCAACATCCCGTGAACCCGTAAAGGCGATAAAATCAATATCCTTGTGAGCAACCAGATAAGCTCCGACTTCCTCGCCGCTACCAGGAATAAAACTTAATACTCCATCAGGAACACCCGCTTGGGTTAAGATTTCCATAAGAAGCATTCCTACCCCAACTGTTTGCTCTGCTGGTTTAATGATTACCGCATTTCCTGCAACAAGTGGAGCAACAACAAGACCTGTTAATATCGCAAGCGGAAAATTCCATGGAGCTATCGCTACTCCAACTCCTCGCGGCGTCCACGATTGTGTACATTTTTCACCAGGCACATGTTGAGTCACAGTTGGAACCTGAAGCTTCTTAATTTCCGTTGCGTAGTAACGACAAAAATCAATTGCCTCCGAAATATCGGCATCAGCCTCAATCCAAGGTTTACCTGCTTCATAAACCTCCCAAGCATTTAATTCAAAACGTCTTTGCTCCATTATAGACGCCGCGTTGAACAAAATCTCACAGCGTTTTTCTACCGGAATTTTACTCCACGATAAGAATGCTGCACGTGCTGTCTTAACAGCCAACTCAGCATCTTCACGCGTTGCCTTAGCATAATAACCAATAACCTGCGAAGGCTTAGCAGGATTTACGGATGAAATTAATGTGCGATCAGTAATTCTTTTACCGTTAATGATAACAGGCCATTTAGCGCCAAATAATTTAGGCACGTCATTTAAGTCGGCTAGTTGCTTTTCTCGTGAACTACGTAAGGTATAGTCTGTATTTGCTGCATTTACAAAAGCTCCTGCTGCAGCTTCAGGTTGCTTAAGGGGTTCATGTGCTGAAGCTATGTGAGTTAATGGATTAGCGAGCAGCTGATACGTAGTAGCTTCATTCCTATCTTTAATACGTAAAAAGCCCTCATTAGATGTATTCTCTAAAAGCCTTCTCACAAGATAGGCCATACCAGGGAGTAATTCGCCTACAGGACAATACTCACGTACCCTATGACCACTTTGAACAAGTGCTGCCTTTAATTCATCCGCCATACCATAGAGTGCTTGGAACTCGTAAGCTTTGGGATCAATACCACGAGCTTCAGCTTGAACGATAGCATGGGCACAACTTCTTACATTATGCGAAGCGAAATTTGCAGTTATAATATCACTATTATCTAAGAGTAAGATACTCAACTTTTCATAGTTCGCATCGGACTCGGGTTTCTTCTGCCAGACGGGTATTGGCCATGCTTTTTGTTGAGCAAGAATCGTCTCAGAGTCCCAATAGGCACCTTTAACAAGTCTTACACTAATAGGACGTGAATACTTTCTCGCCCATGCAATTAATTCTTTTAAATCATGCTCACTCTCGCGCAAATAAGCCTGAATCGCTATTCCTATTGCAGGTTGAGTAATAAATTCTTCCTCCGTGAAAATTGACTTAAAAAGATCAAGCGTTAGATCCTTAAGCTTGTAGCTTTCCATATCAAAATTAATGAAAGCTCCTACTTCACTGGCTCGCCTAAGAATAGGTCTAAGTCTATTTTTTAAGGCCTTAATGGAATCCTCTGGATCAGCTGGATGAACATCAGGTGTCAGTGCTGAGATTTTTATAGATAGATTTAAACGCGGCAAACACCCCTGTGCACCTAAATCACTAAAACAAGGAGTACGTTCTTTTTCAAAGTACCTAGAAATAGAATTTAATATTTCCAAATTACGCTCTAGAAATACATCTGCTTCAGCAGCATTAATAACGGCCTCACCTAGTAAATCGATTGTTGTAGCAATACCTAGACTAGCATTTTTCTTTATTTGCTTAATGAGTTCATCACCGGTGCGAGCCGCAACAAATTGACCCGCCATATCAACAATCTGCGCCTTTACAGGAGCAGCAACTAAGGCAGGAGCAAAAGATGATGCAGCAAGTCCGGCTTTAAGTGCAGGATTGAGTTCAACCGCTTTATCACCTAAGTATTCTTGTAAATGACGAACAATTTCTGTTGATGACTGAAGTGAAGGTAGTACATCAACAAATCTAAATAACTGTGTTTTAAAAACAGGATCCTTCATGGACCAATCCATGATCCTAGCATAGGCTCCTTTTTTAGAAAAAATACCCGCTTGAGGGTATTTTTGCATGAGGGCAAAAAGAGATTCCCCTTTTGCCTGAATTAACCGCTCTGCTTGGGGGTTAGCAGTTCCGTCCATTTGCATAAATGTAAGCTTACGAACTTAGTAATCCAATGCAAGATACCACGAACTTACCTATAAATACTTAGACGTGTAGTAATTAAATTAACTCTTAGGCAATTTTAATTAATACCATATTAGATCATATCGTATCGCGATCCATTGACACTCTAATGCTAGAGTTTGTAGCATTACACACGGCTGAGATGCAACTTATAGACGTCGTATACCGTCATGATAAGCATAATCTAGCTTCAGCAAATACTCGCCCCATTTATACCTTTACATGCAACGTAGTGATTTCATTAAAAGCCTAGCAACCTTACCTAGTATAGCTTCTTTAAGCTCACTAAAAGGAGCCCCTTCAGAATTATCAATCAATAGCCTCCTCAAGCTTGGACTCAACAGTCCTGCAAAAATCACGATTAAGGATTATATTAACCACCCACTCTATTGGTGGCCAACTACGCTACTTAGCTATCCGATCTTAATTTCAAATGGCCTTAACTTAGAGCAACTCTCACTTACAGAGATTAGTACAGGAAATAGAATCCCTTTTCAGCTTTCCAAAGCCGTTACTGCAAGTAGTGGTGAAATCAGTGCAGTATTAAACTTTTTCTCGGAATTACCTTCAGGCGCCTCTCGAGAGTACCTCCTAGAATATACCAATCAGACGACAACCATCCGACCTCAAGTGAGTGATACCCTATCAGGTAGCTCGATCATACTCGATTCAGGTCGTATTAAAGTACGCATTCCAATAAGTCAGGACATTACTACCACCACTCCAGGACCTATCCTTCAAATTTCACGCGGTGGTAAATGGTTTGGTCAGTCTGAGATTACATTTAAGGATGATACCGTAAAATCACTCACAACAGAAAAAGTAGAGTCAGGTCCTCTCTTCATTAGCTATCGACTTACCTATGTAACAGCTAAAAACGCTACATACCGTGTTACCATTACCTGCAAAGCAGGAATGGAATTTGTACATATGACTGAGGACATGAATGGCTTACTCAGTGGAACCGATGGAATTCTTAAGACATCGTGGTCTGATTTCAAATTTACACACCGTCAGGCTCCAAATCATCCTTTTCCTTTACCTGACTCTCCACGTGAATATCAAGATTACCCTTGGGAAAAAATTGATTCACGTTTTGTTTTTGATAAAACCCCATCTCCCGATGGAAAGTTTCCATTCACTCTTGGCATTTATGAAAGAGCTCCTGCAAATTTTCATTTTGGTACCTTCGCTAATTTCTGGAATGAAAACACGAACGACGCATTAGGCTTATTTATCGACGATGTTTTAGGCTGGCAGGATTATCAGTACTCCAACGAAATTGAATCAAGTTTACTCCAGATTCGTTACTACGCAAAAAATAGTGAATTCTACTGGGAGTGGCCACTCGCTAAAGGTACACGGTCAACCTGCATAGCGTGTTACGACCACGAAAAAGACAAACAGACTATGCGTGAACTAGAAACGTATGTAATAGAAAATCCAAAACTACCTAAAAGCAGAATCCCCCTCACCTTCACTTCCTACACCCTTTTTCTTCAGAATAGATATGGTTCTTTAAATTTAAATCAGATCAAAGACTGGATCTTAACCTACCCAGAAAGTGGCCGCTCCCCCATGCGCAAAATGGGAAGTTCTAATGGAAATCATGATGAGTTTTTTGAACACATCATGCATTCATCCTATGTTTGTACCTTACCGCTTACAGGCACGAGGCAAATGGCTGGTCATGGACCAATCCCAGGAAGATCGATCGTAAATTTTAGTCCTGTACCAAGTCGACAAATTGCAGGTTGGGTTGAACAGTATACTGGTTATGAAAAGGCGTTTTCGATTGAACAAAAACGCAGACTCACTGCTGTCTTTTTATTATTAGCTTACATTCATACAGGGGATGAATTCATGCCACTGGTAAATATGCTGGCTGGTCATCCTAATTTTTTGGCTGACGTAAAGGCAGTTCCCCCTGCTATGGCATTTTTATTTCCCGATCATCCTATGGCACCTACTTGGGCAGATATGTGGGAAAAATGCTTACAAATTAACACCCGATTTAACACACGCCCTGCAGTAAAAGCATGGGATACTCGGGCAGGCAGGTGGACAGAAAATATCGGAACGTATGTTTGGGCCTTTTTACGCCCTTCCCTTCGTACTGATTACTTACTGAAACTCTATGACGGAAATGAGCGCATGCTATCGCCTGAATTAGCCAATATGACTGAGTGGCTAACAAACGCTCTAAGCGCTCCCTTCATGGGCGAATCTGAAAAAGGATATGATAACTTACTCGAAGTCGATGAAGGCCGTGAATGGGGTGTTGTAGGGCCAAATGAAGGTCCCCGCCGTGTTCATCCACCTCAAGGAGCCCACTCAGAACAGCGCATTCCACCACGTCAACTCTGGTGCCTCGCTAACTATTTACGAAACTACGCTCCGCTTGCATCAGAACATGGTATGTGGGCATCACGACCTACCGATAATGACTCTGAGTCACGTCTCGATAAAGCAAGTCCTTGGAACGCGATGTACCCAAAAGAAGATAACTATGGTACAAACCCACATCTTAAGAGTGCTAAATTTACAGGCTATGGAATTATCCTTAGAGCAGCTGTAGATACGAAAGATGAGCTATCCATACATCTTCAGCAAATTGATCAAGGTCCCAACTACCGGTGGGGACGAGCAGGCGAAGGTGGCAATGGTATCATCTATTTCTACGCAGGCGGTAAATCCTTTAGCTATACAGCTCCGGAAGATGCGGGTGATAGAGATGATCAAGACACCGATTTTTGTACAACGTTTGGTATTTTTAGAGAGGGACAATTCAGATCCATCGGTATGAACACCCTGTCGCGTCCTATGTATAACCTAGGCCTAGGACAATTTGCAGAAATCACTCCTCGCGAAGGACCAGGATCTTACGCTTCTCCAGAATATATAAGCCGTAGTATTCTCCTAGTTAGTAACGAGTACTTCATCATCTACGATAATCTATCGGATCAATCACTCATGCACCGCTTCACGTGGTTTGTTAGAAAAGGTGATACTTTCCCTAACATCAAACTACTGCTTGGTGCTTTTGGAACACGCGAAACACAGCATACCCAAATTAGCACGTCTTCAAGTACCGGAGTATGGCATGACGGTATTGGCGACTCACTCGCAGTGATAAGCCATAGAAACGATATTAAGTCTGAGCTAACCTCATACGGCTGCAGCGTCACTACCCCAACAGGACGCGATATGATATTCCGCAAACCGGATGGTATAAATTATTCAGATAGCCAAGTTAGTTTTACCGGTACCGCAGGACTTATTCGTGTAACTAAAGAAAGCACATACTTTGCTCTTTTCCATGGAAAGAAATTAAAGGTATCAAACTTAACCTTCTCTACTACTGATACAGACCTAGGTATTAGCGGCACACTCACATTAAATTCGGTTTGTGGTAAATGCTATGCTCCAAAATCGAGTGAATTTACCTTATCATGCAGTCCGACATCAAACGAAACGCATTTCTACCTCGATGGTGTATCACAAGGCATAGTAAGTAAGGATAAACCCCTCACAGTTATACTAACCCCAGGTGAACATAGCTGGGAACTGAGTACAGATTTACCTACGCCTCTTGCACCTGTTATCATCCGCACAGAGAATTTTTCAACAGGAGGACGTATTTTCATCAATCCGAGCGCAGGATCTACACGCTATACATTACAAGTAAGTACAGATAACGCACGAACCTGGAAAAACTATGCTGCCCAATCTGGCACAGTTTTTAACTTAAGTGGACTTACTAACGAAACTAAAGTCCACGTACGATCGATCGCTTCAAATAGTTCTAAGCAAAGTGAACCAGGACCTGAATATCCTCTATATGTAACGAGTAAACCACCGCACGCTCCAGAAGGACTGCATGTTAAATTAAGCGAAGGCCAAGCTGAACTAACATGGGGACAAATTCTAGGCGCTAAGGAATATCGCCTCTATGGACGTGTAAATCCAGACAGAGATTTTAAACTCATATACCAGGGACCCAAGTGCAGTGTGCTAGATAAACGTACCTTTATTAAAGCCTGTAACGCACAGCCTTCCCCTACTTCATCGATAATTCCTGACGGTGTTATTGAATATTGCGTAACAAGCGTAACCGATAACGCTGAAAGTAAAGCATCTCGTATAGCTTCTACAGATCCTACTTCGTGGAGAAATTGGGACCCAAAACCTAATGAACCATTTAGACGTGTTAACAATATCAGTGAAGATTACATGAAGCCATCCACGGAAACTACAAGCTACTATCCTCAAGGCTAGTAGCTTGTACGTAAGCTTTAATCTATGGCTTAAGGAATAGTTTTTAAGCCGGATAGTTTAAAGGTATAAAAAATTTCTTCTGGAACAGTATTCTTAAGTGGCAGGTTTATTTTCAAACCTTCACTATCACAGGTATAGTTTAGCACGTGATTAGCACCAAGGAGCTCAATCCGTAAGGAACTCGTATTAGGAGTAATTTTATTCCCTAAATAGGTCAGTACTGCTTTGTCACCAGGCCATGCTGAAGCTATAACATAAAGGCAATTACCCTTAGTCGTATAATAGTAGTGAACCGTGCTATTATCTTTATCTGATTCAGTATTTATAGACCAAGGTCTCGTCGCATAAATAGCCTCGCCATTGATTTTAAGCCAGGATCCCACGCCTAAGAGTGTCGCCTGCTGATTTTCTGGAATCGTTCCATCTGCTTTGGGTGATATATTGAGCAGATAAACCCCTCCCTTACTTACCGTATCAATCAAGCGTCCAAGTATCGTCTTAGCACTCGCAATAGACATACCTTCTACATAACCCCATGAATTTCCACAGAGCGGATCATCAACCATCCAAGGACCTTTTCTAATTCCAGCGGGTGAGCGTTTACCTATTTTTTCAAAATCAACAATAGAACCAATTTGCTTAGTATCGTCATTGGACGGTGCATAAGCATTAAATTTAGTGCTCATACTTACTTCCTTCCCCCACTGCTTTGCTCGATTATAATAATACGCAGCTACGTGAAGTTTGAGCGGATCAAGTACGCGCAGATTAACACCATTATCTAAATAAATAATATCAGGCTGATATTTATCTATGAGCTCTATATTTCTATCAACCCAATCAGTTAAAAAGCGTGTCATCGCTTGATCGCTTCTGTCTGCTACGTGATAAAAATCGATCCAAGCCGGGTCATACAGATCAAGATGTTTCGTTTTAAGTAATTCGTTAATTTCTTGAGACGGATTAACAAATGTAAAATTTTCCATTCCGTGATTTGAAACACCAAATTTTAAACCCGCACTACGCACTGCGATACTTAATTCACCCACTAAGTCTCGCTTAGGTCCCATGCGCATCGAATTAAAATTTGTTAAACGACTATCCCAATTAGCAAAATTATCACTATGCTGAGCTGTTGGTATTACAAATTTAGCTCCAGCACTTTTAAATAACTTCGCCCAGTCTGCAGGGTTCCACTTACTTGCCGTAAACTGTGGTATTAGATCTTTATACCCTACTTTAGTTAATTCACCAAAATGACTTATGTGCCAGGCCGTATCTGCACCGCCTGCATACATATGCTTCACATACCATTCGTTATGATGAGCAGAGACAGAATAAATTCCCCAATGCATAAAGATGCCAAATTTTGCATCTTCAAACCAAGAAGGTGTGTTATAGTTTTTCTTTAGAGAATCCCAAGAAGCAGCAAAAGGTCCTTCAGGCATTGTACTAGCTACCGCTGCATCTGCCTTCGCTACGATCTCATGCGTTGCTGGTGGCCCCATAACTCCATAGTCGAAGGGACCAGCCATATATGGAGTAACGCCACCACGGTCAGGTTTAGGAAGCTCTACAGGCGATTGCACAGCCTTAGATAATGAAGTTAATACGAAGATGCTTAGAAAACTTAGACGTAAGCTTAACATCAGTTAATAGCTAATAGGTTATTTGTAAGCCAAAAGTTAGTTTTATTAGCTATTCTAAAACGTTTGCCATCAATACTTTAAGTAAATGGCGGGATGGACGGGACTCGAACCCGCGACCTATACAGTGACAGTGTATCGCTCTAACCAGCTGAGCTACCACCCCTAAATGACTGAACGCTAGAAAGTAAGTCTCAGAACGCTTGAGTCAAGCTATCCTTAGCTGGTTTTTTGCTTAAATTAAGCTCTTTTAAGCTAGCATGCTTAGCTCTTGATAGGCATGACTAGCGTACTTTACCTTTTAGTTACATATGCGACGGTAGCTCAGCCGGATAGAGCAACGGTTTTCTAAACCGTGGGTCGAGAGTTCGAGTCTCTCCCGTCGCACCACTTTCCAAATTCTGGTGCTCTAAAGAGCACACGGGGCATAAAAATTACCTTTGTCAGTTTTGCACCAACCTCAGTTGCAAATATATAATTACGGTACACAGTAATCTTTCGTTACCTATCCTTAAAAACGTCTTAATTAATCTATGAACCTCATTAAACTTACCCTACTTGCAACGTGTTTATGCTTAATCGCACTTCCCGCTTCAGCGCAGCAAAAACGTTTAAGCCCACACGAAACGATCAGTAAAGTTATCGGCACTAAGGCAGATGCTAATCGTGTCACTATCGTTTATGGTCGTCCCTATTCAAAGTCTCCTAAAACAGGTGAATTAAGAACCGTATGGGGCAATCTTGTACCTTGGGATAAGGCCTACCGTTTAGGTGCAGATGAATCAACTCTACTCCTCGCTCAAAAACCAATTACAATTGGATCTACAACAATTCCAGCAGGCGCTTACACCATCTACTTAGTACCTTCTGAAAAAGGCACATCTAAACTCGCATTTAGTTCTACCTTGGGAACATGGGGTGAACCCGTTGATGAAGCCCATGATGTTTGCCGTGTAGATGCACAAAAATCAGAACTAGCTACAGATGTACCTCAATTAACGATTAAAATTGAATCCGTACCTGCAGGCGGTGGCGTCATTAAGATTTCGTGGGAAAAGACTCAATTCGCAGTTCAATTTACGAATAAGAAATAACTAGTCTTATCTCGTGAAGCGCTTTCTTCTAGCTGCCCTAGTAGTGGGTACGCTAAGTAGTATTGGTATTCCTCGGCTTTTCAGTGACTCACTCACACCCAGTGAGTCACAAATCATAGCCCATGAATTAAGGTGTTTAAATGAAACGGGAACTGTTCTGTACATAGCAGCACACCCAGATGATGAAAATACGCAACTCATCACCTACTTTTCTCGCGGTCGCAATTTAAGAACCGCCTATCTTTCGTTAACTCGCGGTGATGGGGGTCAAAATTTATTAGGCCCAGAATTTGGCGATAGTCTTGGCGTTGCACGCACACAAGAACTGCTCGCTGCACGCAAAATTGACGGAGGTGAACAATACTTCACACGTGCACGTGATTTTGGATATTCGAAAGACTACCTCCAAACATTAAACAAGTGGAATCACGAAGAAGTACTCGCTGATATAGTACGGGTTATTCGTACGGTACGCCCAGATATTATCATCACGCGTTTTTCGCCTGAGCCAAGCGGAACCCATGGCCACCATACCGCGTCTGCTTATTTAGCTAACGAGGCTTTTAGTTTATCTGGCGATCCGAGTAAATTTCCTGAACAACTCCAAACACTAAGCCCCTGGCAAGCTCGCAGACTTTTTATAAATACAGGCTTACGAAACAACGAATCTAATAAGGACAGCTCTTTAATCGCTCTAGATGCTGCAGGCAAAGATTCAGATACTGGAGAATCTTTTGGTTCTCTCGCTGCGCGAAGCCGCGCTATGCACAAGACTCAAGGCTTTGGAGGCTTTAGTGCAAATAACTTTAATAGCCGTCATCTTGAGTACTTTAAATTACTTAAAGGCGACAAAGCAGAACATGATCTCTTCGATAATATTGATTGCACGTGGTCAAGCGTTCAAGGAGCAGAAGGACTAACTACAGCAATCAATCAGATTATTACATCCTATGATCCTAAGCACACCGAATTAAGTGTACCTAAGCTTCTTGATGTAAGAGCTCGTCTTTTAACACTAGAAAAATCACCTCTTACGGAAAATAAACTCACCCTCTTAGATGAAATCATCACACGGTGCCTAGGACTAAAACTGCATGTTGAAACACCTAGCTCTCAGGTAATACCCGGAGAAACCTTACGACTCAGTTATTCAGTATCACTTAAAACCAATCTACAAACCGTTACCTGGCTTAGTGTTTACTACCCTTCCTTAGACAAAAAAGAGACGGTTAATCAAAATTTATCACAAACGAAACCAGCAGAGTTAAATACATTCGCTAAAATTCCGACCGGTGCTGCCTTGAGTCAGCCCTACTGGTTAGAGTCAGTCAGTGCTGGTGGAATGTTTCATGTAAACAATGAACATTTAATTGGTAAGCCTATCAATCCACCTAGTTTACCAATCGACTGTGAGTTTGAAATCGGAGGACAGAAAATTCATGTCCTTACCGAGCCGCATGAGACAAAAATTGCGAGTAACCAAACAAAAACCCAAGCTCCCGTAATCATCGTTGCACCTGTATCACTGAGTTTTGCAACACAAACCTTACTCGTAGAACCATCAAAGGAAAAATCTGTTGAGGTAGATATAGAAGCCACCCGTGATAACGTATCCGGTGAATTATCCTTAAGCCTTCCTCGTGACTGGGTCATTTCACCGAAGAACTTATCCTTTAGCTTAATTAAAAAACAGGATCACACGAAATTAACGTTTACTGTGAAAGCACCCTCAGTGACATCGATTGCTACACTGACAGCAACCGCTTTAGTAAATGGCGTAAGCTATAATCGCGGTCGTACATCGATTCACTATTCTCACATTCCTGAGCAAATCCTGTTACCGGTAACAGCAATTAAAGCACTGAGTATTGATTTAAAAATAAAAGGTAAAACAATCGGTTATCTACCCGGTGCTGGTGACACAGTTTCTCAATGTCTTGAGCAAATGGGCTATACGGTTACACAGCTTAACTCTGAATTACTTACATCCGATAAAATTAAAACCTTTGATGCGATTGTTATCGGCGTTAGAGCATTCAACACACGTAACGACTTAGATAAAGTGATACCACTTCTGTGGGACTATATCAAAGCAGGTGGTACAGTCATCGATCAGTATAATACACCCAATAGTCTTAAGGTAGACCAATTTGCTCCTTACACTTTAAGTCTTTCACGTGACTTACCTAAGTACCGAGTGACGAATGAAAATGGCCCGGTTATAATCTTAAACCCTCACTCTCCTGCTCTTACCTATCCTAATCAAATCACAGCAGATGACTTCAAGAACTGGGTACAAGAGCGTGGGCTAAATTTTGCAAGCTCCTGGGATGAAAATCACTTTGAAGCAGTTATTGCTTGTAGCGACGTAAATGAACCACCACTCAAAAGTGGTTTACTTATAGCACACTACGGGAAAGGAGTTTTTGTTTATACGGGACTGTCCTTCTTTAGACAATTGCCTGCAGGAACACCTGGCGCCTATCGTCTGATGGCTAATCTCATCGCCTTAGGTAAGAACTAAGCCATGAACAATACGGAAGAAACAGGCCTACCTTGGTTTAAATCATGGCGTGGTATCTACCTTACAGTTCTAGGAATACTGATACTTTGGATCGTGCTGCTTACCCTTTTAGATAAGTACTATTCGTGAACTCGGTTGATTACATCGTACTCCTTGGAACCTTACTCCTCATTGCCGGGTATGGCATGTGGCGTACACGTAAACAAAAAACGCTTCATGAGTACCTTAAAGGAAACCATGATACAGCTTGGCTTACGATTGGTCTCTCTGTCATGGCCACTCAGGCCAGTGCGATCACATTCATATCTACACCAGGCCAAGGCTACGAAGATGGTTTAGGATTTGTGCAAAACTATTTTGGTGCACCGCTAGCTCTTATCATCATATCAGCGATATTTTTACCCTATTATCGAAAATTAAATGTCTATACCGCTTACGAATTCTTAGGAAAACGGTTTGATAAAAAAACAACACTCCTTGGTGCAACACTGTTTCTTATACAACGTGGCCTTGGTGCAGGAATAACGATCTATGCTCCTGCGATTGTGATATCAACCGTTATGGGATGGGACTTAAATGCTACGATTATTTTCAGTGGTTTACTGGTTATAATCTACACGAGTTTTGGGGGTAATGAAGCAGTAAACGTAACCCAAAAATACCAAATAGGGATTATTTTTATTGGGATGTTTGCTGCCTGTTTCATCATCCTTAAATCAATGCCCGAACAGTTAAATGTATCGAGTACGTTTGCTCTTGCCGGTCTCTTTAATAAATTAAACGCAGTGGATTACTCGTTAAATCCACACAAGAGGTACACGCTCTACTCCGGTATTTTAGGAGGCATGTTCCTCGCTCTCTCCTATTTTGGAACAGATCAGTCTCAAGTTCAGCGCTACCTATCCGGCTCATCCCTGCGTGAAAGTCGCTTAGGACTTATGTTCAATGCGATCTTTAAAATACCTATGCAGGTATTTATTTTAACAATCGGTGTATTTATTTTTATTTTTTATCGTTTTGAGAGACCGCCACTCTATTTCAATCTGCCTGTTTGGAACCAAGCTTTAAAACAGGATAAAACAGGCAAACTAAGCGCCTTAGATACAGCCTATACAAAGGCCCATGAGAAAGAAAAAACGTCTATTAAGGCATGGCTAGATACACGTAATTCACCAGGCCACTTAAATGTAGATGAAGCGAAAGCGAATGTACTCAAGGCTCATACGGATACGCAGGCTATTAGGACAGAGGCCACTCAACTACTTGCCAAGTCCCATATCAAAGGTTCATCAACCGATGCAGATTATGTCTTTATAAGTTTTATCATCTCCTATTTGCCTCACGGACTAATCGGTCTATTGATAGCAGCTTTTTTTGCGGCCGCTTTATCTTCCAAAGCTGGCGAGTTAAGTGCACTGAGCACAACTACCTTTATCGATATCTACCTACCCTTAGTAAAAACTAAGCCAAACGACACAAAAAGTTTAATCTTAACCAAATTATTTACTGTCCTCTGGGGTCTTGTAGCAATGGCTTTCGCTCTCTTTGCATCACTGACAGAAAATCTGATTCAAGCGGTTAATATCGTTGGTTCTATTTTTTATGGCGTGGTACTTGGTATCTTTCTTGTCGCCTTTTTCTTTAAAAAAATTGGGGGTACTGCCGTTTTCTGGGCCTCCATTATTTCACAGATTCTCATTTTTGTTTTCTACTACACCCTCTCTATTTCTTACCTGTGGTATAATCTGATTGGATGCGTCTTATGCATTCTCTTTAGTTTCGGGCTAGAATATATCGTACCAAAAAATAAAATAGAGAACGATCTAGCATGAACGAGCCAATCATATGCTTTGGACAGCAGCCGTGCGGATTTTTTCCTAAGCGTTTTCTTTATTCGAAGATAAAAACTGCGTTACGTTTACACTCTGAAATTGGAGGAAAAATTATATTTTTTTGTCATGATAGTGATCATGACTTAAGAGAAACACAGACCCTTCTTACCAATCTAAAAGACGGAAAACAAAAAACCTTCAATTTTACTTCTGAAAATCAAATTCAGAAAAAATGGTCACCCCTGTATTTAAAACGCATTCCCCATGACTGGGCATCACAGACAGCCCGTCAATTACCGGCTTATGTTGATAAAGATCTCGTGACTGCCTTCAAACAGTGTAAGTCTCAGGATGTAGCAAGCTTTTGTCTCGAAATGTATGAAGCCATGGGACTTCTCAAGCATATCACGGTCATGCGCTCAAGTGATCCTGCCTTTAGGAAAGAAGCCTGTGAAATTAGTGACTATTTCATAGACACCCCTTATCAAGGCGAAGTAGTTCGTGCCCGTAAACACGGCGATACATTAAAGCTTCATGAAGGCGGTAGTCGGTATATCGATTTAGATCCTGTTAGCTCTAATAAGGCGATGATTAGCCCCACCCGCGATACCCGGCTAGTCTGGATGCAATCTGTGATACACTGTACCCATTATATTGCAGGTATGGGTGAAATTGCTTATCTTAATACACATCAAGCACCAGAGATTACTTTCGTTAGCCGCGACCCAATCGACAAATCCAATGAAGCTTACACGCAAATCGAAAGCTAAAGGTTCCATACTTATCTTTGGAGCACATCCAGACGATATTGAATTTGGATGCGGAGGTATTGCTGCTTCAGAGAGTTTAGCAGGTAGAACCTTACACTATGTCATTTGCTCTCAAGGAGAATCAGGAAGTTTTACTGATTCAAAAACACGGCAAAAGGAAGCTGCTGCAGCGGCTAAAATAAACCATGCTCACCTTCATTTCTTAGAACTAGATGGAGATGCAAAACTACAAATTCAAACCCGCCACTGCTTAACCCTAGCTAAGGTGATTAGAAGTCTTTCTCCAGAAATCGTTCTTTGCCCTACGACCGTTAAAAACCAACATCCAGATCACTACAAACTAGGAGAAATGGTTCGCGACGCGGCTCGACTAGCGAGATACGCAGGACTTGAAGAATTAAAAGGATTTAAAGCGCATAAGATAAAACATCTCTTCTTCTATGCCCTCTCACCCAGTGCGGAACCTACCCATAAACAGCCGCTTCACTACGATATATCATCGTCAGGTGTCTTAACACGTTGGAAAAAGATGATGCTAGCTCATAAATCCCAAGTTAAATCAAAAAAGTATGTAGAGCTTCAACTTTCTCGAGCTCGCGTAGCGGGACTAAGCTCAGGATTAGAGTATGCACAAACTTTATTCTGTGAAGATAATCTCGTGATATCTACCCTAGATACATTCACATCCAGTGCTCGCAGCTTCTAGCATGCTTAAAATTGGCATCACCTGTTATCCCTCAATTGGAGGTAGTGGCATACTTGCATCTGCTCTAGGTGAAGCCTTAGCCCTTAAAGGACACGAGGTTCATTTCATAAGCTATGAGCGGCCAATACGACTGCCCAACATAGATAATAATCTCTTTTTTCATCCCGTTAAAATTAGCGATTACGATTTATTTAAATATCCTGATTACACCTTACCCCTTTCAGTCAAAATGGCTGAGGTCGCAACGGCTCATTCGCTTGATATTCTGCATGTCCATTATGCTGTACCGCATGCAACCGCTGCCGTTCTAGCCAAGCAAATGATCAAACACGAGCGACTCCCTAAGATCGTTACTACGCTGCATGGAACAGACACCACCCTCTTAGGAAAAGATCCTGCCTATGGACCAGCGATTCGCTATGCCTTAGAGAAGTCCGATGCTGTAACTACTGTTTCACATTATTTAGCGAAGGAAACACACCGAATCATTGGCACTACGCGTCCTATCGAAGTCATATATAATTTTTTCGAACCCAAAAAAGTAAGTAAGTCACGAGTTGCAATTCGTGAATCACTCGGGATTAAAGGCGAAGTTGTCCTGTGCCACGCTTCAAATCTGCGTCCAGTAAAGCGTATAGACCGTCTCCTAGAAGTGATCGCAGGGATTAAATCATCGAAACCATTTAAACTACTCATTTTAGCAGGTGGTGATTTTACAAATTACACACCCCTTCTTAAAAAGCTAAAACTAGAGAATAAGGTAATCGTTGTAGATAACGTCCCTATCATAGAGGACTACTTAAACGCGTCTGACTTGGGCATTTACACCTCTGACTCAGAAAGTTTTTGTTTAGGCATATTGGAAGCTATGTGTTTTGGTAGTCCAAGTATTGCAACCCATGTCGGTGGGATACCGGAAGTGATTGAAGAAAATATAACTGGTATCACCTCTAGTACAGATAACGTAAAAGGCTTAATAGAAGCATCAGAAAAACTGATTGATAACACAGAACTTCGTCTTTCACTGGGAAGTGCAGCTAAAGCGCGCGCCAAAAAGTTATTCTCACGCGATACAATTGTTTCTCAGTACGAAGCAGTATACTACAAAACGCTGTCGTAATGAGCGAAGCGATTAGAGAGCTGGCTCCTCTGCTTGAGGTGTAAGAGGTATAGCAGGATTATGGGGTGCGAAAATACGTTTTAAAACAACATCTACCATATCCACTTCAGAGCCTCCAGTAACCGAAGGTCTAAAATAACTATCTTCGGCTACTAATTTTTCTGGACGAGCCGTTGATACCTGCAGATCGAGCTGAATCATATAGGTCGTAAAATCAAACGTCCAACGATCATGATAACGTATGATGCAGTCAGCGTTCTTAGGTAGCATGGTGATAGGCCCATGGGATGCATCATAACCTAACTTGATCAGTTCACGGGTTATAATGGTATCGATACCACGTCCATCCGTTAACGTGTGCACAATATACGGATGCTTAAACTGACTTAAATTTACATTCTTTGCTGTTCTCGAATCCACATGCGAACAGGAGGATGCACAAATTAAAATAACGACTAAAAGAATAAGTTTGTTCATTACACAATTGCTACCGCTATTATTTAAGAGCCCGAGTGTGAACAAAGACTTAGATTAGTCGAGCCACATCACCCCAAGGATGGCTTGTGTATGAACGACTTAAGTGAGCTATTTTTACTCAGTTCTACTTACTCGCTTAACTTAAGTACAATTTTACCGAACTGGCCACCTTGCTCCATAAGATCGAATGCTTGCAAGGCGTTACTCAGTAAAAAGACCTGACTCACGACAGGCTTAATCGATTTTTCATCCACAAAGCGTATCAACGCTTTCCAATCGGCAGGACTTCCCATCGTTGTACCTAAGAGTGATAGTTGCCTCCAAAATATTTTTCTTAAGGTAACACTCGTAGGATTTCCACGGGTTGCTCCATAAAAAGCTATACGTGCACCACTCGCAGCAGCATCAATGAGATCATTTAATCCGTCTCCACCAGCACTATCGATAATCACATCAAATCCACCTAACTCTTTTACAGCATCCTCAGCCCATCCTTTTTTCGTGTATAAAAAGCCTCCTTTAGCGCCTAACTTTACAGCCTGATTAATCTTAGCTTGTGAACTTGAAGTAACCCAAACCGAGGCACCCATCGCTACTGCAAATTGAAGCGCAAAGACCGCGACTCCTCCACCGATACCAGAAATTAAAACCTTATCTGTTACTTTTAACTGAGCTCTCGTTGTTAAAGCTCTCCACGCCGTTAATCCTGCAAGTGGAAGTGCCGCAGCTTCCTCCCATGTCATACTAGGAGGCTTTACTTCTAACTGACTTACAGGAACACAAATAAATTCAGCTAAGGTTCCAAACCGAGGAAGCCCAAGTATAGTAAACTGATCTGATTGAGCTGCCGTTTTATCACCCCAATTAAAAGCAGGATTAATGATCACGTCTTTACCTATCCATGATGAATCAACGTGATCAGCAACCTCCACCACTACCCCAGCACCATCTGAGCCTGGAATACAGGGATACTTAATTCCTGCGTACTGTCCTTTTTTTATCCATAAATCGCGGTGGTTGAGTGCTGCCGCTTTTAAAGCGATCAACACCTCACCCGACTTTGGAACTGGTTTACTTACAGACGAAACGTCACAAGCATTTAATGCGGTTAATTGGACAGCGTGCATAACGGTAAATAGATGGGTATTACCCTACTGCAATAATTAGTTTCTAGCAAATTTACGCTTAATTAATCCGACTAATTCGTGAGCGTCTTCAATTTTTAAAACATAAAGAAACCCAGCATAGACTGCGATAGCACTAGGGATAATTCCGAAGACAGAGATCATTCCTTTCGCAAACATCGTTATGTTGAGCGTATCAACATAATGCCACAGTCCAGCTACAACACCTGCCATGATAGCTGATGCTACTAGTACCTTAAATAAACTAATCCATAGTGGTCTAAAACTTAAACCAGGTAGTTTTTTTACGAGTGCGTACTGAAGCAGTACCGTTTGAAGAATAATCGCTGTTGTGCTAGCAATAACAAGTCCTCGAACTCCAAACGCGTGCATGAGCGTAATACTTAAAATTACGTTAAGTATAAAATCAATCGTCGCCACTTTGACCGGTGTCTTAGTATCCTTAACCGAGTAAAATGCTCTGATCGTTAAGTTGACGACAGAGAAAAATGGCATTCCCAAAGCAAACAAGGCAACAAGCGTTGATAAATCACTCGCATTATCAGCAGTAAAGTGCCCATGCCTATAGATTAAACTGACAATGGGATGACTGAGTAAAACAAGCCCCACAGCAGCAGGGACATTAATCATTAATATAAGGCGAAGTCCCTTTCGAAAATCCTCTGCCATAAGATCAAATTTCTTTTCTACGGCATGTTTAGCAATCAGCGGATAAACAACCGTTGAAACGGCAATCGCAAATACACCGATTGGGAATTCCATGAGGCGATTTCCCATAAAGTAAAAAGTAGCAGATGCATCATCCAGTGAGAATGCTAAGAAACGTGATACAGCAATATTGATTTGGTAAATAGCAGTACCAAATATTCCTGGCGCCATGAGTAGTGCTATCTCTTTTACGTGCGGTGATAGTTCAAGAGACAATGATGGTCTCCACCCCTCTCGCATTAAGATAACAGCAGGGACAGCGAACTGAAAAAAGCCTCCCACTAAAACACCAGCACAGAGCCAGTGCACTTGTCCGAGTGGCGTATGAGCAAAATGAAGACCAGCTCCACCGATTGAGGCAATCATTGCTAAATTAAGCCACGTAGGTGACAACGCAGGCTCTAAAAAATGATCCAGTATGTTGAGTGCTGCATTAAATGCTGCAGCTAATGCGATACAGGCAAGATAAGGAAATAAAATGACCGTTAAATCTGCTGCCAAATACCATTTACTTTCTTGTCCTGTGATTAGCCGTGCATGACTGAATACAAGCATAGCAAGACAGGTAAGAATTCCAGTAACACACAGTAACCAGGTTGTGATTTGAGAAAGTAACTTAAATGCGCCCACCTTGCCCTCTTTATGTAAAGCTTCTTGAAACGTAGGAACGAAAGCTGCCGTTAAGGACCCCTCTGCTAGAAGTCGTCTAAATAAATTAGGGACAACAAAGGCAGTCAAAAAGGCAGAGTAATAGGCACTCGCTCCGAAAACAGCAGCACTGAGCGAATCACGCACCAAACCCAAGATACGAGATACCACAGTCAAAAAAGAAACGACACTGATATCTTTTAGGCGTTTGGACACAGTCGAGTTCGTTAAAGTTTAACTATCTTTCTTTTTTGTTTCTTTCGCTGGAGCTTTATCCGTACTGGAAGACTTCTTATAATCCGTAATATAGAAACCGCTTCCTTTAAATATTAGCCCAGCTCCACCACCAACGAGGCGTTTGACGCCAGACTTCTTGCACTTAGGACATATCTTAAGCGGTTCATCCTTCATGGATTGATACTGCTCAAACTCATGTCCGCATTTAGGGCAGGCATATTCGTATGTAGGCATAGATCCTATTAGAAACAGGAATCGGCTTAGGCGGAAGTCGAAATATTTACTTAGCCTATGCCTTGCCAGGCTACCTATTTAGGCATAAAACATAAGCTTTATGAGTTTTAAAGAAGCTTTAGCTAGCTACGTAACCCAAACCGAGGGGGCAATTGAGCGCCACCTTCCTAAGGCTACCACGCGACCTGAAAGGCTTCATACTGCCATGCGCTATGCCATGCAAGGGGGTGGTAAGCGTCTTCGTCCGGTTTTAGTGCTAGCTGCCAATGACTTCTTTGATTCTAAGGCGGATGCTAGCCCAGCAGCCGTAGCTATAGAATGCGTTCATACCTACTCCTTAATCCATGACGATTTACCCTGCATGGATAACGATGACTTAAGACGCGGAAGGCCAACCGTTCATAAGGCATTCGATGAAGCGACCGCTTTACTCACAGGTGACGCACTACTTACCTACGCTTTCCAATTAATTAGTCAGAACTATTCACCACAGACCGCCCTTAAACTCGTCCAAGAACTAAGCACGGCATCAAGTAGTGAAAAATTAATCGGCGGCCAAGTAGAAGACTTACTTGCCGAAAAAAGAACCGATGTATCAAAAACTGACCTTGAATTCATCCATCTTAATAAAACGGCTGCTATGATTGAGTGCTCACTTGTTTTAGGAGCTACCATTGCACAGGCGTCCGCACCTGATATCGAAAAAATTCGTAGCGCTGGTCGTCATCTAGGATTAGCGTTTCAAATTATCGATGATATTTTAGATGTAACTTCCGATAATGCGACACTCGGAAAAACAGCAGGTAAAGATGCAAAGGCAGGCAAAACAACCTTTGTTTCTATGTACGGCCTAGAGCAGTCAAAGCAGCTAGCTAAGAAAACATCGAACGAAGCAATCGATGCATTTAATTCACTGAGTAAGAGTTCTCGTTTCTTTATAGAGCTTACAGAAAGCTTATCTAAGCGCGTCTATTAACACGCTGCCGTAGCTTACGGGAGTGAACTTACGTAAGCTACAATAGCTGTAATATCATCATCAGAAAGTTGGCTTACAACGGGCTGCATTTGCACGGCAAAAGCACCTTTTCTTGTACCCTCTTTCATATCGTACATTTGACGAGCTAAATAACTAGGAGATCTGCCTGCTATAGCAGGTGCATCTTTTAAACCCATAAGATCAGGACCATGACAGGTTGCACAGGCTACTGTTTTGCCGGGAATTACTTTACCTTCGATGCGTCTTTCACCACCAGTTGTGACGAGATCCTTTCCCTTACTTAAACTGCCTTTTGGCACATAGGCTATGAATCCAGAATGTGGATTTCTCAACCCTTGCGCCTGTTCTTCATCTTCTGGAATTTCAATAATGCGACCAGCGATCGGCTCAGTGAGCTTTTTTTCTAAAGCTAAATATAAACTATTTTCGATATGCGTTCTTGGAACGAGATCCGTTTCAATAACGTGCACCCACCTAGTCCACGGTATCGCAGCAAAATAGTTTGCTGCTTCAACTTCTTCTTCTTTTGTCATCGCCTTAGCGAGAGCAATCATCACCTGCGTATTTGCTTTACGCTTATCGTAGCTATTACGCATGCCATGCTTAAAATCTTCCAATTGTCTTATAAAATAATCAACCGACTGACCTGAAACCGGTGCATTTTCAGGTCTGCCACGTCCTGTTGGTAAATGACAAAAAGCACAAGCATAGGCTTTATCTCCCAGACTCTTAGAGCCGTGGGAAGCGATATAAGGCATGGGAGGATGCTCTAAAGGAAACCAATCAGCTACATTACCTCCATAATGAATATCTATCGTAGAGTATGAAGCTGTACTGCCAGCCACGTGGAGCGGCCTATTCTGTTCTTCAATAGATTTACCTGCTTTAGGCTTACGACTTGGAACCGAAGGTGCCGGTGGATGATCCGTTGGCTTTAGCGGTGTTTGAAAACCATATGCCCATAAAGGTTCAGCTTTTAGCTGAATACTCACCGATAGTACTAAGGTAAGTACAAGTTTTTTAAAAAATGAATTAAACACCGTGCTTTGTAATAAATGCTTTAATCAGTGCTGGATCTGCTTTGATCAGCGTTTTTACGATAGGACGTGTTTTTAATTTTTCCAGTATAAGATCTTTCGGCTCGATACCTAATGCCGATTGAATCGTATCTGGAAACTTTGCAGGGCTTGCTGTGGCTAGCACGATACTTAGTTTACCCTTGGTGTGTTCCTTAAAACCACAAGCCGTATGCGGGTCTATCACAAGGCCGTACTGTTTATAGACAGATTTAATAATATCTGGAATTTCTTTATCTACACAGCGTGAAGCAGAAAATTCTCCAGCCTTAAATCCCGGAAGAACAAACGATCCTTTCGTTTTAAATTCCTGCATCGCTTCTCTCACCTTTACCGAGTCTGCGTTTAAGCGGTAATACAACAAGCGCTCAAAATTAGAAGCCACTTGTATATCCATGGATGGAGCCAAGCTTGGTTCAACCTGACCTACTTTATATTCTCCCGTATTAAATAAACGGAATAAAATGTCGTTTTGGTTCGTTGCTACCTTAAAGCTTCCAATAGAAACGCCCATTTGGGTTAAGAGCCACCCGGCAAGTACGTTTCCAAAATTTCCTGTAGGAACAACAAATTCGACACGGCTACGATCAGCCTCTGGAATTTGTAACCACGCATACAAATAATACACGCACTGCGCTAAAACGCGGGCCAAATTAATTGAATTAACAGCTGAGAGCCTATGTTTAATTCTAAAATCTTGATCTGCGAAAATTTCTTTTAATGCAGCTTGGGCATCATCAAAGCTTCCATCGATTGCGAGTGCATAAACATTATCCGCACCAAGACATGCCATTTGTCTTTCCTGGAGTGCAGATACCCTACCGTTAGGATATAGGATAAAGACTGCGGTGTTGGATTTACCTAGTAAGCCATGTATCGCTGCAGCACCCGTATCACCCGAGGTTGCCCCTAATACATTAATCGATTCGCTCTTCTTACTGCACAGGTAGCTGTATAAATTTCCTAGGAGCTGTAAGGCAAAGTCCTTAAAGGCAAGTGTAGGACCATGAAACAATTCAAGTACGTATACATCCGTACTTAATTTTTTTAATGGTGCGACGGCTGGATCAGTAAAGGTCGTGTAGGACGATTCTACAATTTGCTTTAAATCTGCTTCCGGAATATCGGTCGCAAAGAGTTTCATAAACTCGTAGCATAGCTGCGAGTAACTCAGGCCTTCCCATTTTTTTAGATGCGATGTGAGGGACGGAAATTTTTCAGGTAAAAAAAGTCCCCCATCAGGAGCCAAACCAACAGAGACAGCCTCACTAAAGGAGTGCGGCTGAGTTTGACCTCGTGTTGAGATATAGCGCATCGCTAAATCCGACTTTTTACTTAGAGCGTATCAAGCTTGAAAGCTGCATGAGCAACACGTGCTGCTTCATCTGCTTTATCAAGTGCGATCGCTACTGTAATCTTAATTTCTGATGTACTAATAAGATCAATATTAACACCTGCTGCAGCAAGTGCCTCAAAAAGTGTAGCAGCAACACCACTGTGTGTCTTCATACCAACACCGACAACGGAGAGCTTAGCGATTTGTCCATGTACGGATACTTCGCCGCCACCTATTGCCTTAAGTACAGGTTCAATAGCGCGAACAGCTTTACTGCTGTCACCTTGAGGTACTGTAAAAGTTAAATTAGCCACACCCTGGCGACCAATATTTTGGACAATCATATCAACGATGATACCTGCTTCAGCAAGTGCACGGAACACTTTACCAGCTGAGCCTGGCTTATCGGCAATGTTACTTACCGTTACTTTAGCTTGGTCTTTGTCGACAGCAACGCCGCGAACAACGACTTTTTCCATATAAGCGACTTCTTCTTTCACGATTGTACCTGGGTTATGATTAAACGAAGAGCGAACTTCAAAAACGACGCCATATTTTTTGGCAAATTCTACTGAACGAGACTGCATGACTTTAGAACCTGACGATGCAAGTTCTAACATTTCGTCATACGAAATTTCATTAAGTTTACGTGCATTTTTTACAACACGAGGATCAGCAGTATATACACCGTCTACGTCTGTATAAATTTCACAGGTATCAGCTTTAATTGCAGCTGCTAAAGCAATTGCTGTTAAATCTGAACCACCGCGTCCAAGCGTTGTTACTTGTCCATCAGCATTCATGCCTTGGAAACCAGCAACAATAACGACGCGTTTCTCTTTTAAATCTTTTACGATCGGTGAAGCATCGATATTCTGAATCTTAGCCTTAGTAAAGGAAGTGTCTGTTACTATACCTGCCTGTGCTCCTGTATAGCTGACTGCTGCAACACCTATACCCTGCAAAGCCATAGCGACTAATGCGATTGTTTCCTGTTCACCAATCGAAACAAGTTGATCCAACTCTCTCTCACTTGGTTCAGCACATACGGCTTTAGCACGTGCAATCAACTCGTTAGTAACACCAGCGCGGGCTGATACTACAATCACAAGCTCATGACCTTCGTCGTGAGATGCTTTTACGCGTTCAGCGACTTTCTTGATTCGTTCGACATCTCCTACAGAGGTGCCGCCATATTTTTGAACAATACGTGCCATGGATAGTTAAATTAATCTGTAAAGTTTCCTATGCGTAAGACAAGCGGTGTTTCAAGCACACTGCCTAAAGCACTTAATCGCTTTAATGCCTTACCAATCGATTTTTCGTTAGTTTCGTGTGTCGTAAGAACAAGCGAAGCTGCACCAACATGGGCAGGATTTTGAATCATGGTCGCAATACTTACTTTATTCTGTGAAAGTACACGTGCGACTTTAGCTAAAACACCTGACTGATCCTTCACGGTAAGACGAATATAGTAGCTACCTGTAATACGTTCAAGGGGAGCTAACGTACAACCCTTGGTATTAGGTTCATAGGACTCACTGGTAAGATGGGTGCCTTTACCATGCTTAATTAAAGCCACTGCGTCTGCGATATCACTAATCACAGCACTTGCTGTCGCATCTTGACCAGCACCACGACCAATATAATGCGTCGTGCCTACAACATCACCAGTAACTGCTACGGCATTAAATACGCCACCCACACTAGCAACGACACTATTCACCGGGAGCAAGGTTGGATGTACACGAACACACAGTTCGTTAGTTGAAAAATCACGGGTAATGACAGCAAGTAATTTAATGCTATATCCCAGTGTCGCTGCATTACTTAAATCAGCAGGGCTTAAGCGATTAATTCCCTCTACAATCATTTGGCTTGGTTTTACCCACACTCCATGAGCTAACCACGCAAGAACGGATGCCTTATGTGCTGTATCCCAGCCTTCTACGTCAAGCGATTCATCCGCTTCAGCATACCCTAATTCTTTAGCCTGTTTTAATACGTCACTGTATGGTAGCCCACGTGAACCCATCTGGGTTAAAATATAATTACAGGTACCATTTAAAATTCCGTAGATACGTGAAAACCGATTTGCGACTAATCCTTCACGTAACGCTTTAATGATAGGAATACCACCTGCAACACTTGCTTCAAAAAAGAAATGGCCACCAAACTTACGTGCAGCTTCGAAAATTTCTGCACCGTGATCGCAGATAAGCGCTTTATTAGCAGAAACAACAATCTTGCCGTGCTTAAGTGCAGCAAGCGTAACCTTACGCGCTAACGCAGTTCCGCCAATCAGTTCACAGACAACGTGAATCGAAGGATCATTCGCAATTTCTAGAGCGTCTTCTGTGAGGAGTTGCTTAGATACTTTTACGCTACGTTTCTTGTTAATATCATTAACAGCAATACGCGTAATCTTAACTTCTGCACCTAGTCGCTCGGTTATATCAGCACGTGACTTAACTAAATGCTTGTACACGCCTTGGCCAACCGTGCCAAAACCACAAAGTCCAATATTTACGCTAAGAGATACCTTCATGAAATTATTTTTTGCTCCAACGATTTTCCGTTCCATTGAGCAAACGAACAATATTTGCACGGTGGCGGATGATGATAAAAAGAGAAGACACAATACACATCACAATCAGTGCTGGTTCTTGATGTGTGAAGTAAGCAATCACAGGAAGAACGATCGAAGCACCAATACTTGCTACAGATACATAGCGAGTCGCATAAAATAGAATTACCCAGGATGCTAGCGATATCGCTGCTAGTAGGGGCATCAGTACAAAAAATCCACCCGCTGCAGTTGCTACACCCTTCCCTCCCTTAAATCGGGTAAAACACGAGAAACTATGGCCTAATATAGCACATATGATAGCTACTAGACTTAGTCGTAATACATCATGTGGTGCTGACCAAATACACTGAGGAAGATAAACCGCTGCAGCTCCCTTCAGTGCATCGAGTAAAAAAACTAAATTACCCGCATTTTTACCAACAGAGCGTTTTACGTTCGTCGCACCTGGACTCTTACTTCCAACTTCAAAAATATTTACTCCATTTGCTCGTGCAACAATCCACCCAAAGGGTAATGCGCCTAGCACATACCCGATGAATGCTGCACTTAAATAGGAGGAAATCATGAGTTCAGATTATAGCTGTACAAACTTAGCTAGTTTAATTGCAGGATTACCTTTAATTTCTGCTCTCGCATTAGCACTTGGTTCATTATCTACGCGAACAACCATGTATGCTGTACCACCTGGTGTGATACGACTTAGTGACATGTCAGCGATATTTACGCCGTCTTTACCTAAGATAGTTCCAACGGTTCCAACCATACCTGGTTTATCAAGGTTTTCTAAAACAAGTAATTTACCATCAGCTGCCACTTCGACATCGCGGCCATTGATTTCAACAATGCGAGGTTCGTTTGATTTACCAGCAAGCGTTCCAACCGCTGAATATGCGTTTCCATCTGGAGCGATCGCTTCAACAAAAATAGCTTCATTATAAACGCTGTCTCCCGTTGATTTAACAACCTCAGCTTGAATTCCTAAACGCTGTAACATGAAAGGAGCGTTAACAAAGTTAACTTCTTCACCACTGATACGTTTCAAATAGCCACGCTGAATTGAACGTGTCACAGAATTTGCATCTAAGTCTACAATCTTACCGCTATAAGTAATACGTAATTTAGCGATTTGGCTTGGTGCAATTTGTTGAACGAGTGCACCTAACTTAGCACCTAGATCGAGATAAGGAGAAAGAACCTTAAGAGCGGTTGCATCGATCGATGGCATATTAACGGCATTACGAATAACACCACCGTTTAATACGTCTGCGATTTGTTCAGCGACCTCTACCCCAACGGCGTCTTGCGCTTCAGCTGTAGAAGCACCTAAGTGAGGAGTGAGTACTACGTTTGGCAATTTGCGTAGTTCACTATCCTCAGCGAGCGGTTCATCTTCAAATACGTCAAGGCCTGCAGAGCCTACATGTCCCGATTTGAGAGCAGCGATGAGAGCTGACTCCTTAATGATACCACCACGAGCACAATTAAATAAACGAATTCCTTTCTTCGTTTTAGCGAGCGCTGCTTCATCAATTAAATATTTAGTATCATCCGTAAGAGGCATGTGAACGGTGATAAAATCTGCCTGCTTTAAAAGTTCATCAAGCGTTACAGACTCAACTTGAATGGCTTTAGCGCGTGCTGGTGCAAGGTAAGGATCATAAGCAAGAACACGCATCCCAAAGGCTTGTGCTCTTTTTGCTACTTCGCCACCAATGCGGCCTAATCCCACGATACCGAGTGTCTTCTTAAATAATTCTACTCCAGAAAAACTCTTACGATCCCACTTGCCCGACTTCATTGAAGCAGCCGCTTGAGGAACGGGTCTAGCACCGCATAAAATATGAGTAAAAGTAAGTTCAGCAGTAGCAACGGTATTACCAGCGGGCGTGTTCATCACAATAACGCCACGCTCAGTTGCAGCATCAACATCAACATTGTCTACGCCAACTCCTGCACGACCTACTACTTTAAGTAACGGAGCAGCAGCAAAAACTTCTGCTGTAATTTTAGTTTCCGAACGAACTGCGATCGCATGAACATCACGTACTAATTCCAATATCTTTTCGGGTGATGAACCATACGCCTCCACAACATCAAGACCTGGCTGCTGACGCAGATAGGCAACTCCCTTAGGTGAAATTTTATCGGCTACTAATACTTTCATACGAGGAACCTATAAGGAAAAAGTCCATCAGCCCTTCTAGCAAGGAAAAGCGGTAAAAGAATAGTTATATAAGCAATTAATAGTTAAAACTTTGAGTGGATATCAGACAAATTATGTTACTTAATAACCATTTAATCACGACTTAGCTGCGTCAAATTGCCCTAAATTATTTGGTAGTATGAGTATCCTAACTGTCGTAACTTACGTCTATTCAATTTCATGTGGATCGTCCGCCTAGCTCTCAACAAGCCCTACACCTTCACGGTTATGGCGCTTGCCATCATCATTTTAGGTCTACTATCGGCACTTAGGATGCCTAAAGACATATTTCCGGCTATTAACATACCGGTTGTAAGTGTCGTGTGGAGTTATAACGGACTAACTCCTCCTGAAATGGAGCAACGTATCGTGACTTTAGCAGAACGTTCCATAACTACGACTGTGAATGATATTGAGCACTTAGAGTCTCAATCACTTTTAGGATACGGTATTATCAAGGTATACTTTCAACCCAATGCGAGTATTGAAGCTGCAGTTGCACAAGTTACAGCGATTAATCAGTCCATTCTAGCCCGTATGCCACCAGGCATCAATCCGCCTGTTGTTATTCGATTTAACGCTACGAATGTACCGATTCTTCAACTAGGTATTTCAAGTCCTACGGTAGCTGAACAAGCGCTCTTCGACTTAGGTTTAAATTCAGTACGTATTCAACTTGCTACCGTACAAGGAGCTGCTGTTCCTATGCCGCTGGGAGGTAAGGCACGCCAAATCGATATCGATATTGATCCAAAGTTGTTACAAGAAAAAGGTATTACACCTGCTCAGGTCAGTGCAGCGATTAACGCTCAAAATCTTACCCTTCCTTCCGGTACCGTAAAAGTAGGTAACCGAGAATATGGCGTACTCTTAAATAGCAGTACCAACCTTGTATCTGATTTATCTAAACTACCTATCACCGTTATTAATGGCGCAACAATAACCATTGGAGACGTCGCACAAGTCCGAGACGGATTCCAACCCCAGACTAGTATTGTAAGACAAAATGGGCACCGCGGTGTATTGATCACAATCATGAAAAACGGTGAAGCATCTACCTTAGATGTCATTTCACATGTAAGACAGGCCCTTCCTCGCATTATCTCGACTATTCCGCAGAGCGTTAGCCTTGTACCACAGTTTGACCAATCGATATTTGTTAGTGCAGCACTTTACGGAGTAATCCGTGAAGGCATACTAGCAGCACTACTTACAGCAACTATGATTCTACTCTTTTTAGGATCATGGAGAAGTACACTTGTAGTCGCTTTATCTATACCTCTTTCTATTTTTTGTTCTATTATTTGTCTTTCGATTCTCGGCCAAACAATAAACGCAATGACTCTTGGAGGACTTGCGTTAGCTGTTGGTATTTTAGTCGACGATGCAACCGTTACCATTGAGAACATTGAACGTAACTTAGGTCAGCACAAAACACTTATACAAGCGATCCTCGATGGTGCCGAGCAAATCGCAGTCCCTGCTTTCGTTTCAACATTATGTATCTGTATTGTATTCGTTCCTATTTTCTTCCTTACCGGTGTAGCTAAATTCCTCTTCTCCCCACTCGCATTGTCCGTCATTTTTGCGATGTTAGCTTCTTATCTATTATCGCGTACCGTAGTTCCAACATTCGTACACTTTTTACTCAAAGGTCATGCCGGAGCAGGACACGAGGAAAAACAATCAGGTATTATTTGGGAAATTCATACACGTTTTAATAACAGGTATGAACAGTTTAGAAGTCGTTATGTAAAAGTTCTTCACTGGTGCTTACAGCATACAAAACAAGTTGTGATCATCATGGTTAGCCTCGTCTTGATTTCGGGTGTACTCGCTACATTCATTGGGCGTGATTTCTTTCCTAAAGTAGACGCTGGTTCATTTAAGTTACATGTACGTGTACCCCCAGGAACACGCATAGAAGAAACAGAACGTGTCTTTAGTAAAGTTGAAGATGTAATTAGAAAGAGTATCCCGAAGGACCAACTGGTAGCTATCGTAGACAGTATTGGTCTTCCTAACAGCGGTATTAATATCGCCAATAGTGATTTAGCTACCGTAGGGGCAGCTGAAGGAGATATTCTCGTGTCCTTAAATCCAGAAAAACACGATTCTACGTTTAAGTATTTAAGTGATATACGCTCAGAACTTATTCGTGGGTTTCCTAGCTGCCAATTTTTTGCGCAAAGCTCTGATATCGTAGGTCAAATTTTGAATTTCGGATTACCTGCTCCTATCGATGTACAAATTGCAGGAAAAGACAGTGCAAATAATTACGCAATAGCCCAAGAGCTCACCAGACGTATTTCCCAAATTCCTGGTGCTATTGACGTACATATTCACCAAATAGTAAATTCCCCAGCATTCCACGTTGAAGTAGATCGCACTAAAGCAGAGGGTCTAGGTCTAGGTCTTAATACTGTAGCAAGTAATCTCCTCATATCTTTATCAGGCTCAAGCCAAGCTGCTCCTAATTTTTGGGTTAGCCCAGAAAACGGTGTTCAGTACTCGGTAGTAACACAAGCACCTCAGTACAAAATAGACTCCCTAGATGCTATTTTAAATATACCTATTAGCAGTAAGAGCGACATTCAAGTACCTCAGACCCTACGCAATGTTGCATCCATTACACGTACAGAAAGTCCTGCTGTAGTTAGTCACTACAATATTCAAAACGTATATGACGTATATGCTAATGTTGAAGGTAAAGATTTAGGATCAGTTGCAACTCGTGTAGAAAAACTACTTCCTGAATTTTCTGCTAAATTAAAACGAGGCAGTTTTATCACCTTAAGAGGACAAGTTCAGAGCATGAAGGATGCATTCTTGGGCTTAGGTATAGGTATTATTTTCGCAATTGTACTGGTATACCTACTCATGGTTGTAAATTTCCAATCATGGGTTGATCCACTTATTATTATTATGGCTCTCCCAGGAGCTATCTGCGGTATCATTTGGGCCCTCTTACTGACTCATACAACCCTCAATGTACCATCAATGATGGGAGCCATTATGAGTATTGGTGTAGCTACAGCTAATTCTATTTTAATTGTAACGTTTGCTAACGATTTAAGAAAAGAAGGTAAAGATGCAATGAGCGCAGCCCTTGAGGCAGGCTCAACACGCTTACGTCCTGTAATGATGACTGCACTAGCAATGTTAATAGGTATGCTTCCGATGGCTTTAGGCATGGGTGAAGGTGGCGAGCAGAATGCTCCACTTGGTCGTGCAGTTATAGGAGGCTTATCACTCGCTACAATCGCTACCCTACTATTCGTTCCTGTTATTTACGCTCACCTTCGCAAACACAGTGCTCACAGACCTAAGGAAGAAATTCAGGAAGAACTAGACGAAAAGTCTATTACCGATCCAACACATCCATAATTTATGAAAGTAACCACGTTACTCATCTCAACGTATTTAATCTTAGTTACACTTGTAGCTACTACTCCACTTAATGCAGAAAGTGAGAATCATACACTTGCTGTAGTTACAGTTACCGCTGCAAAAAAAGCATCGCGGTTCCAAGAAATAACTCTTCCTGGAACTCTTTCAGCAATTAAAGACACCTCCATACGCGCTAGAACTAATGGCTATATCGCAAGCTACGTTGCAGACATTGGTGACAAAGTAAAAGAGGGCCAATTATTAGCTACGATTGAATCACCAGAAACCGATCAAGAGTTAAATCAAGCGCTAGCTAATTACGAACAAGCAAAAGCAAACCTAGCTTTGGCTGAAATTTCTGCAAAGCGTTGGAAAAAGCTTGGAGCAGAAAATGCAGTCTCAAAGCAAGAAGTTGATCAGAAAGAAGCTGATTACCTAGGAAAGAAAGCAGACCTAAATGTAGCTAAAGCTAATGTTAAAAAATATCAGGATTTAAAAAGTTACGAAAAAATTACCGCTCCTTTCAGTGGCTATATCTCTGCAAGAAGTGTTGATATCGGAACCTTGATAAATGCTGGATCAGGACCTGAACTCTTCCACATAACCCAAAGTGATATGTTACGTGCCTACGTAAACATTCCTCAAACAGCAGTGCGCAATATCACGAATGGACAGAAAGCTGATATTCTTATTGCTGAATATCCACACGCTGTGTTTTCAGGTACCGTTTCTAGAACATCAAGTGCGCTTGATGCAAATTCTCGCACTCGCCTAATCGAAGTACTCGTTCCTAACCAAGAGGGAAAAATTCTCCCGGGCATGTATTGCCAAGTTCACTTTAAAGTACCGCAAGTAGATCCAGCGATTATTATACCATCGAATAATGCTATTATACGTGCAGAGGGAACACTTGTCGCAATTGTAAACAAAGAAAATAAAATTCACTTACAACACGTCACTTTAGGTCGCGACTTTGGAACTGAAATTGAAATCTTAGATGGCCTTAAGGATGGCGAAAACATCATTGATAATCCAAGTGATTCCCTTCAAGAGGGACAAGAAGTTCAAATCACTAGCGCTCAGAAACACTAAGCATCATGGCTCGCCATTTCTACACTAGCTTAGCACTAGCACTAATTACGACTGGATGCGCAGTTGGACCAGACTATGTAAAACCTAAAGACATAGTTCCAGTCACTACATACAGCGAATCTAGCCCATGGAAGCAAATAGCTCCTAAAGACACGCTACCCAAAGAGGGATGGTGGCTCATTTATCACGACACGAATCTGAATAATCTAGAAAAAGAAGTCGTTGAAAATAATTCCAATCTTAAGGCATCTTATCAGCGTTTTCTACAAGCAAGATCCATTGCTAGAGCTAGTGCTTCAAACTTAGGACCATCCTTTGTAATACAAAGTTCAGGTGGCCAAGTTAATTACTCTGGGAATAGACAGACGCAGCCACACTCCACTGCCCTTCCTTATAACACGAATACGTATGATCTTCCTCTAGATTTAAATTATGAATTAGATTTATTTGGAAGGGTTCGGCGCAGTGTAGAAAGTACCAAAGCTTTAGCTGAAGCAAGTGAAGCCTCATATCGAAATATACTTCTAAGCATCGAAGCTGAAGCTGCACAGGATTATTACACTCTACGCTCTCTTGAAACACAGCGCCACCTCTTGCAGGCTGCTGTAGAGGGACGTAAAGAAGAACTAGCACTTGTCCAATTGCGTAAAAAAGAAGGTGCGAGTAATGAACTCGAAGTATACCAAGCACGTACACAGCTTGATACTGCGTTATCAGCACTGCTTAGCACTCAGCAACATATAGCAACCTTACGTCATGCTCTAGCAACCTTAACTGGTAAAACAAATGACGCCTTTGCATTGGAAATTACGGAAATAACAGAATTGCCTCCCGTAATACCTATTGGCTTACCTAGCGATTTACTTGAGAGAAGACCTGATGTAGCACAGGCAGAAAAGCAGTTAGCATTTACTTCAGCTCAAATCGGTGTAGCTAAGGCAGCCTTTTATCCTAATATCAAACTAACAGCTGCCGCAGGTTTTAACAGTACCTCTTTATCTACGCTGTTAAATAGCTCCAGCAAAGAGGGTTTCATATTACCATTTATAACTCTTCCTATTTTTACTGAAGGTCTAAATAAAGCGAATTATGAACACGCTAAAGAAGCGTACGCTGAAGCTCTATCAAACTATAAACAAAGTCTTTTATCAGCTCTCGAGGATGTTGAAAATGGGTTATCAGACTTACGCTATCTCAATGAGCAAGTGATGATATCACGTGACAATGTAGATGCCTCAAAAAATGCCTCAAATTTATCTCTACTTCGCTACAAACAAGGGGTTGCTAATTACTTTGAGGTCGTAGATTCGGATAGAACAAGTCTGCAGGCTGAGGTATCCGATAGTCAGTTGATTGCACAGTACTATATTGCTCATATTCACCTTATTAAAGCGCTTGGCGGTGGCTGGTAAAAATACTTGGCATTCATAAATCGCGTGAGTGTTAAACCCAAAAGAGATCTAAGATTTGATTCACTTCGCGGATTGATGATTTTGTGCATGACAGCAAATCATCTACCAACTCGTTTACGCGCGTTAACCGATGAATCCTTAGGATTATTCTCAGCTGCAGAGGGTTTCGTTTTTCTATCTGGCCTGATGGCTGGCTGGATATACTCACGTAAGTTACGTGAAACAAGTCAGGATGTCCTTTTTAGTCAGTGCCGTGAACGTGTTAAAACTATTTATTATTGGCATCTAGCTGCATTTATCAGCTGCCTAATTTTAGTAGTTATTTCTTCTCACTTGTTTGGCTTTGCATCACTGAATACGCCGCGACTTTTCTACCAAAATCCCCTATTAGCCATAGGACTAGGTGCAGTTTTTTTACATCAACCAGGACTCTTAGACATATTGCCTATGTACTGTGTGATGTATGCCTTACTACCTCTCATACTTAAGTGGATAGAGGCAGGATACCGTTACACGGTACTTATAATTAGTTTCAGCGTATGGCTAATTACTCAATTTGCGCCACCGATGGACACCATATCTTTCTTCCCTGTGGTGCTAGGCTCATTCAATCTCTATGCATGGCAGTTTATTTTTATCTTAGGCGTATTAGCTGGTAATAGTAGACTAAATAAGAGCGAAACGCTTAAACCTAGATTAACGATTATCGTAGGGGCATGTATTGTTGTATTAAGCTGTTTAAGTATTCAGCATTTAGGCTGGCGTCCTCTTTGGAGTGATCAGTTCTTTGGTGTTTCTTTAAATAAACCAGCTCTAGGTTTCTTGCGACTTACTAATTTTGGATGTGTAGCATACCTCGTCGCCTTACTCGGCAGTAAATTCCCAAATCTATTTAGTTGGCCTAAAATTGCGTTTCTTGGAAAACACTCAATTGCTGTCTTTGCAACTCAAAGCGTAACAGCCATGATACTGCTTCAATTTGAAAAGTTTTTTACATCCCTACCTGGTGACATTATTTGCACCTCTCTCTCGATAGCATTTTTATATCTCGCAGCTTACATTCGAGATCTATGGCAAACTAAGCCTGTTAAAAACGCTGTCTAACCAACCTTACTTTTATTTAAGTACATGATATCCGAAAGACTAAAAAGCCAAGTTCAGTTCATCTTGGAAGTTGATAAGTTGAAAGAAATTTTCAGACAGACTATCAATACACAAAGTAAACGTGCAGAAAATGATGCCGAGCATTCATGGCATTTATGCTTAACAACTATAGTTCTAGCAGAACATGCCAATCTACCTAACCTAGATGTACTTAGAGTATTAAAAATGCTCATTATACATGACCTCGTTGAAATCGATGCTGGCGACACCTTTGCTTACGATACAGCACGCATGGAAGATCAGCATGCACGCGAAGTTATTGCTGCAAATCGCATCTTTGGTCTTTTACCGAGTGATCAAGCCATAGAATTTAGAGCCCTATGGGATGAATTTGAGGATAAAAAAACTCCTGAAGCTCGTTTTGCTTTAGCTATGGATAGATTTCAACCTATGCTACTCAACTGCGCCACGGAGGGTGCGGCCTGGAAGAGGCATAAGGTAACAGAAGATCGCGTCTTGGCACGCAATGCACCGATTGCCGATGGCTGCTTACCCCTATGGGAATACGCAGTAGATATGGTTAAGAGAACAGTGGCATCAGGTCATCTACCTCCTGCCCCTCCAAAATCTTAAGATAAATCTCTAAACGAACCGAATTGTGCATCGAATAGTCGGCGGTATGTATGAACAATCATACCATCGGTCAATCCGGACAACCAGTCGCAGATCCTACGCGCCTTCATTGACTCTGTTTTTTCTTTATTAATTAAACTACCCACTTGAGGCGGAAGTACATTTATAACACGACCCTTTTTGATCACGTAGTTTTTCCACGCAGTGTCCCACAATTCAACAAGAACAACGCGAGCTTTGTGTTCCATCTGTTGTAATTGAGGACTTTCAAAGATAATATCGTTAGCGATGCGCTTATAGATAAGTGCCTCCTGTTGAGCCGCGTCATCAACGATTAGTTGATATCTAAAGCGATTGGTGCTCTTAGCCAAGAAACCCTCACGCTTTGAAATACTACAGGCCTTAATAAAGTCTCCGATTTTTTGTGAAAACACACTCTCTAAACGATCGTTCTTAATCGCGAGCAATAAGCTTCTTATAATTGGGTCTTTTACAGGATCATATCCATTATGATCAGCCCAATTTTCAATGTGATCGTAGGTTAAAAATCCAGCCTTCACCCCATCTACAATATCGTTGAGTGAATAAGCTGCATCATCAGACCAATCCATAATTTGGCATTCAACACTTTTAAATGCGTTAAGCTTATCGCCCTTAAGTAAAGAAGCTGGAATTTTCTGACCACCCATAACGAAACTTCTTACACTTTTTTGAGAATCATAAATAAAATGATTTTCTGGACGTTTAGAAAATTCACTAAAACATTTTTTGTATTTAAGAACACCATCAAGCAACGCGCGCGTTGGCTTCATACCGTGAACACCTTCACTAGTTTGATACATGGTATCCGTCAGTAAATGAAGCGTCTGGGCATTACCCTCAAATCCTCCATATGCTTTCATTAACTCCTGTAGTGTTCTCTCACCTGAATGGCCAAAGGGAGGATGACCTAAGTCGTGCGCCAAACAAACTGCTTCCACTAGATCACTATCGATATAAAAAGAAGCATTCAGAGACTTAGAAGTACTTTGTAAATACCTGCATATCGAACGACCAATTTGTGCAACTTCAATAGAATGAGTCAAACGCGTACGATAAAAGTCATATTCCCCTGACAAAAACACCTGTGTTTTTGACTGCAGTTTACGAAATGCATGAGCATGAATGATTCGATCACGATCAATTTGAAAAGCATTACGATAATCCGTATTCCGCTCTGACCCATAAGTTTCACTGTCAAACGAGTTATAAAATTGATTTGTCATTAATGGGATGAATACAAATGGAAACTATCCGTTTTTAATATCCAATACAAGCCTGTGTAATGGTCATATGAACTGAGATTAAACGTTGTACGCTATTGAATCTTAGGAAATAATACCAAAATACCCACGAGCTATGGCAGAAACTAATCTATCTCCATCAGATTTTAAGAAATTAAAAATTGCTGCTATCAAAGCATCAAAGAATGCTTACGCACCTTACTCAAAATTTAAAGTTGGTGCAGCTATACTGACTTCTTCAGGAAAAATTATATCAGGATGTAATGTAGAAAATGCTTCCTATGGGCTATGTATGTGCGCCGAAAGAAATGCTATCAATAGCATGGTCGCTCTAAAAGAACGTCGCCTCAGTTGCGTTGTTGTATATACACCAACTAGTAAACCTACAGCACCTTGTGGTGCATGCCGCCAGGTAATCAGTGAATTTGGTTCACAAGCACGCGTGATTAGTGTCTGCAAATCAAAGCAGCTAATTGATACGTCAATAAAATCACTTCTGCCTGAAGCGTTTGGACCTCGTGACTTAAAGTAAGCTTTTACTTACTGAAAAAATCACGAACGCGAGCTTCTAGTTCACTGCGTGCTATTTGTTCTTCAGAGCGCTCAGTCATGTCGCGTAGTTTAACACTACCACTTGCCAATTCTTCGCTACCAAAGATCAATGTTAATTTAGCACCACTCTCGGCAGCTGACTTAAACTGCTTACCAAAGGCTAAATCCTTAAAAGGATACTCTACGCTGTATCCTAGTGCTCTGAGGCTTGCTATAGCCCCAAAAGCAGCTTTGCGCTCAGCTTCACCACCAATCACAACATAAATATCTGGTGAACGCACAAGTGTTGGCATTAAACCGCGTGCTTCGAGTAATAAACTAAAGGTCATATCACCAATAGCGAATCCAACAGCAGGTAAATCTGGGCCACCTAATTTTTTTACTAAATTATCGTAGCGACCACCACCAGCTAGCGCACGTAGTTCTCCCTTGCGGTCAAAAGCTTCAAATACAAAGCCTGTATAATACGCAAGACCACGAACAACACCTAAATCGACAGAAACGAAGTCAGATAAACCCATCGCGCTTAATCCATTGAGCACCTTTTCCCAGTCCATTAAACGCTGCGATAACTTTTCGGAGGCTGCCTGTTCGGCAACCAGGGACTTGAGTTCATCTAGTGATTTTATCTTTAAGAAACGTAAAACATTTTCTTTGAGTGATGAATCAAGTGCCCCAAATTGAGTGATGTAGGCTTTAAATGCATCGTCTCCGTATTTTTCGTACTTATCGATTGCACTCAGCATCGCCGAAATTTTTGACTCATCTAAACCAAGACTTGCTAGATAATAGACCCAAACATTTCGGTCGCTTAGTCTGACATAAAAATCTTCTGCAGTTAAGCCAAAGCCTCGCATGCATTGGATAAGTAAACCGATTAATTCAATTTCTGCCTCAGGGCCACTTTCACCAAAGATATCCGCATTAAATTGAGAGAAGCAACGACCTCTGCCCTTTTGCATACGCTCATAGCGATAAAACTCCGCAATGCTATACCACTTAATAGGTCGTTTAAGTGAGCCCGCTCTTTCACCAACTAGACGACATACCGTGGGCGTCATTTCTGGTCTAAGCGCAACTTCACGTCCACCTTTGTCTGTAAATGAAAACAGTTGCGTCTCAATTTCTTCACCTGATTTAGCACGGTATAAATCTAAAGGCTCTAGTACTGGAGCATCGTATTCAGCGAATCCATAGGCATTCGCAGCCTGACGCCATAAACGAAACACATGATTTCTACGTGCTAGGTCGTCAGGATAAAATTCTCTAAAACCGGGAAGCGTCTGAAACTCGGGCATGAATTATATACTGTGTGAACAGATAAAAATAAGAGCGAATTAAAAAAATTCGCTAAACACTACCAAAACACATCAAAGAAACAAACCGTGTTTCTTTATTCAGCGCTAGGAGCTGGTGGTATTTGGATTTGAGTTAAATCCAATTTCTTAAGTTGTTGCTTGAGAATCTTACCGGATTTAAATTTTACTACAGCGCGCTGAGGGATAACCACTTCTGCTTCTGGCTTATTAGGATTACGTCCTACACGCTGCTTGCGCACTTGTACTTCTAATACGCCGAAATTTCTTAACTCAACATTACGACCTTCTGATAATGCTTTCTGCACAATATCAAGCGTTTGCTGAACTGTGTCTACGATTTGCTTCTGTGGAAAACCTGTCTTACGGTAGATTTCCAGTACGACTTCGCGTTTGGTGAGGTTCGTAGACATTGATTTTCCCTTTAGTTTCTGCGTTTAGATTTTGTATAAAGTATTTACAGAATTCTAATTACGTCAATAATAATGGCTTAAGTAAGAATAAATAATGATAAAACCCGAATCAGCCGCTGTAAACTCTATGTTTTCGCGTATCGCAGCGCGCTATGATATTGCTAATAGGCTACTTAGCCTAGGTTTAGACCTGCACTGGCGCAAGCAATTGGTAAAGTCTTTAAAGTTACATAAACCGTTAACTGTATTAGATTTAGCTACGGGAAGTGGAGATGTTGCATTCGCAATTTCAAAGAATTTACCCAAAACTGTAAAAATCACAGGCATGGACTTTTGCGAACCCATGCTAACTGAAGCCAGGGTTAAGCAATGTGCCATTTCGTCCGCCTCAAATATAGAGTTTACCCAAGGAGATGGACTTAACCTACCCCTCAACGATAGCACTTATGACGCTATAACCATTTCATTCGGACTTCGAAACATGGCTGATAGAGCTCTGTCACTACGAGAAATGAGGCGCGTACTTAAACCGCGAGGTAATCTATTTGTACTCGAATTTTCGCAGCCTTACTTTTGGTTTAAACCCATTTATTTTTTCTACCTTCGCTACCTTTTACCTTACATAGCTGGTATCGTAACGAAAGATCGCGAGGCATATGTATATCTTAACAAGACGATTGAAAGCTTTCCAAATCGTTTAGCTTTAGAAAAAGAAATTTTAGCAGCTGGATTTTCTAGTGTTAAATCCACTGCCCTTTTGTTTGGCGCGGTAGCACTGCACGAAGCAAAAAATTAATTTCTAAGAAATTAATTAAACGACTTACCGCAGCCGCAGGTACTTTTTGCATTTGGATTTTTTATTTCAAATCCTTTGCCATGCAGACCATCGTCAAAATCAACACTGCATCCACTCAAGAATGGTACACTCTTAGGATCTACAACAATTGAGATCCCTTCACTTTCAAAAATTACATCATCCGCTTTGGCTGCTTCAAAAGACATTCCGTACTGCATTCCGGAACAGCCACCATTTTCAACAAGCAGTCTTAGCGGCGCATCTGGTGTTTCCGAATTCGAACGAAGTGTACGAACTTGAGCAGCAGCACGTGGTGTAAGTAAAATCATAATTGAGTTCTAAAATAATCTAACGACTCAATTACTGTATTCACAGAAAACAAATCAGCAAGAAAGAGGTCTGTTTTAGCAAAACTCTTCTATTAATTAACGATTCTAATAATATACAGCAATTTTCAGGCCAATTTAGACTGAATTACTTGCGGAAGGTAAAAATCGGGTATTAAATGGCTTTGGGTGAATGCCAAACTACAACATGCCGTTTATGACACAAGGAGAGTCACTCCCCTATGAGTGGCCCATCCCTAGGTCATGGCCTGCAGCAAAGGCAAAGCCAATCGCTAGTCCTAGCGCCCCAACTAAGACAATCTCTTAAGATATTGCAGGTTGGTGCTTTAGAGCTTCGATCCGTGATCCAAGAAGAGCTACAATCTAATCCAACAATTGAAGAATTGCCTATGGAAGGCGTTAACTTGGATGAACCTTCCAACTCGCAAGAGTACGACTCAGAATCTATTCCTCAAGACACCCTCAATACGTCCGAAAGCGTAAAATCGGATGAAATGGATTTTTCAAAAGAATTTCAAATTCTTGAAAAATTTGATGACGATTGGCGCGATACCCCAGGTATTACGTCCAGAACCTACACCGCTGAAGACGCTGAGAAACGCCAACACTTTTTTGATTCCTTAGTAAGCGAGGCTTCCCTTCAGGAGCATCTCATGCAACAAGCTGAAGTTTCAGATTTAACTGAAAACGAGCTCAGTGCCATGCGTCATTTAGTAGGTAGTTTAAATGAACAAGGACTACTGACTCAAAAGCCCGCAGATATAGCACTACAAACAGGTATACCTTTAGAAGATGTACTCAAAGCCGAGAGCGTTTTAAAAACATTCGAACCACTTGGCGTAGGCAGTAGCAGTTTAGCGGAATGTTTACTCATTCAACTCGCTGCAAAAGGTAGAGCTGAATCACTGCCAGGAAGAATTGTACGCGATCATTTTGACTTACTCACCCGTCGACGAATTCCAGAAATCGCTCGTAAATGCGGAATCGCACAAGACGATGTACAAGAAGCTATCGAAGAAATTGGCCGTCTCGATCCAGCCCCAGGTAGACGATACACAGAGGACATTAACCGCGTCGTTATAGCTGATGTGATTGTCGAAGACGATGAAGGTGAATGGAAAATCACATTAAATAGCGATTACATTCCTAAACTGCGCATATCGAATACATACCGCGAAATGATCGCACGCGGTAAACTCACAAAACAAGAAGGCGACTACCTACGTGAGCGCATACGCTCTGGAAAATTTCTCATAGACTCAATAGAACAACGCCAACGCACAATTGAACGTATCACTCGAGAAATTATCAAAAATCAAAGCGATTTTTTTGAAAAAGGTGTAGCTTATTTAAAGCCACTTACCATGACTACGATTGCAGATATTGTAGGTGTCCATGAGACAACAGTAAGTCGAGCAATCGCTAATAAATACATTAAAACACCACACGGTGTTTTTGAATTTAAATATTTCTTTACCCCTGGTTACCAAGCTGAAAGTGGAGCCTCTGTATCAAATACAAGCGTCAAAGAAATGATCGCAGATCTTATTAATGTTGAAGATAAAGCTGCACCTTATAGCGACCAAGAATTAGTTAAAAAGCTGCAAGCTAAAGGCATCAAGATAGCACGTAGAACCGTTGCAAAATACCGCGAAGAACTTGGCATGCTACCAAGTAATTTAAGACGTGATTATAAATAATCTATAAACCTAATCCAGGTTCTATAGATATATTATAGCCGTCACTTTTAAGACCCGCTTTATCCACATAAGCTGCAAAGGCGATCATAGCTGCGTTATCGCCTGTGTGCTCACTACGTGCAGCGTAAAAAGGAATCTGAGCCCGTTTTGCCTCAAGCTGCATGCTAGTACGAAGTAATTTATTATTAGCCACCCCACCAGAAAGTCCCAGACTCTGGTAGCTGGTCAAACTGAGTGCAGCACGAGTTTTTTTAATCAGTGCATCAATCACCGCCTGTTGATAGCTAGCACATAAATCACGCATCTTAGCTTCAACCTCTTGTTTACTCATAGCCTCAAGCGTATAGCGCAAACTCGTCTTTAAACCTGAAAAACTAAATTCAAGTTCACTCTTCTTTTCCAAGCCACGTGGAAAATCAAATGCAGCTACATCTCCCCCTAATGACTGTTTCTCGATTAAAGGCCCACCAGGATAACCTAACCCGAGTAACTTAGCTCCTTTATCGAGAGCTTCCCCTGCCGCATCATCCCGAGTTGATGAAATAAATTCGATTCGTCTCTGCTTTGTAATACGACACAAAATGGTATGGCCACCAGAAGCAATAAGAGCGAGATGAGGCAATGCTTGATCTAAGAGCTCATCAAAGTGAATAGGATCACTATGATGCATATCAATAAACGGAGACCATACATGCCCACGCATGTGATTAACTCCGACTACAGGTATTTTCAGTGCTAAGGCGAGTGATTTGGCAGCCGCAACACCCAGAGCTAGACATGGAGCTAGCCCTGGTCCGTACGTGACTGCTACCGTTTCTAATTTTGCACTACCCCACTGCGATTTACTTAATTCAATGAGTGGGCCTAATTCCTTCACATGCTCTCTTGAGGCTAAATCAGGAACAACACCACCATGCTTACCATGAAGCGCTATCTGTGTGCGCACCCATTCTCCTTTGATACCAGTTTGAGGATCAAATACGGCGACTGCCGTTTCATCACATGAACTTTCTATCGCAAGTATCATCAGGCTGATTTCCCTAAAGGTATTCCACTAAATTCACTATGCTTATGTACTGATTTTTTAGTCATCCAAAAAACTTTATGACCTGTGCTCGACGTTTTTAAATTTCCTTTTTCAGTTTCTATTATTTTTTCTAAATCATAAAGCTGAACGCCTTTAAGCACATCAAGGGCAGTTAATAATTGAGTATCTTGAATTGGTTCAAAACCAAAGTGTTCTTTAAATTCCTTAGGATCAGTAATATCCTCACGAGACACTTGCCTATTGATTTTAGCATCATCTTCTGCAGATAAAACAACTTCAACGTGAGGTGAAACACCTTTTTGATGAATAAGTTTTCCACTCGGTGTATAGTAATGAGCAGTCGTTAATCGTAGTGCCTCTCCGCTCGCGAGTTTAATGATCGTTTGCACAGAACCCTTACCAAAAGAGCGCTCACCAACTACTATTGCTTTACCTGTATCTTTAAGTGCACCCGTCACAATTTCTGCAGCACTCGCAGATCCCTCATTAATTAAAATAGCCACAGGCATAACTAGCGCCTCACCTTCTGTTTCAGATTTAAATTCCTCTTTATCGGTAGGTTTTCTACCTTGGGTATAAACGATCAAATCACCCTTTTTAAAGAAAGGTTCAGCAACTTCCACTGCTGCATCTAACAATCCTCCTGGATTATCGCGCAAATCTATCACTAACGCTTGTATATTTTTCTCAAGTAGTGCGTTAAGTTTTTTCCAAAACTGTTCCCCGGTATTATCTGAAAATTCTGTAATACGTAGATAGCCTATATTTTGATCTAAGACTTTTTCACCTATCACACTGTTTACGTTAATAATTTCACGCGTGATATTAAAACTAAGTGTCTTATTCAGTGAGGGTCTAAATACGGATACAGCAACATCGGTTTTTGGTTTTCCACGTAACCGTTCAACAGCTTCCTGCATCTTTGCTGTATGCTCGACGCTAAAACCATCAATCGTGGAAATATAGTCACCACGTTTTAATCCTACTTTATCACTCGGAGCATTAGGCGTTACAGCCACAATCGTTAAGTGACCTTGATGAAGTTCCACCTCTATTCCCACCCCACCAAATTTTCCATCCAGGTCTTCTTCAAATGCTTTATTATCTTTTGATTCCAAAAATTCCGAATGAGGATCTAAACTTTCAACCATGCCGTGCAAGGCGTAGTGAGCGAGTTTATCATAACTTGCTTTATCAGCATCTACATAATTCTCGTTTACAATACGAAGCACACCCTTGACGGAGGTAGAGGCCTTCTCGAGTTCATGCCCGGGGAATAATCCCCATAAGAGCGCAAGCGGAGCAACGCTTAGAAAAACTCCTAGGCTTAAGCGTTTAGCAACTGAAGCGTTATGTATGCCCTTTAGCATAGTTTGAAGTGTGACAATGCCTTGAAGATTGTAAACATTACGCCACTTCCCTTTAGTAAGTTTATCGTGAGTGAATTAAACCACATTTCAGCACATAAGCCGGACATCTATGAGGTCCTATCATCTGAAATGTCAAAGGGTGACCTCTCCTTTGAAAAATTCATGCAGCTTTGCCTCTATCATCCAACGCTTGGCTATTACACAAAGGCGCGTAAACGCATAGGGCTTAACCAAGAAGCTGATTTCTATACAGCAAGTAGTTCAAACCCTGTATTTGGCGAATTAATTATCGCTGCCTGTAAAGACTTGCTGAAAGACAAACCTATTGGTGACTACACGTTCGTAGAACTTGGCGCAGAACGCACCCTAGATAATCCAGCTAAAGCGAACGGTATACTAAGTTCACTCACTCATCCTTTTAAAGAAGTCATCTCCATAGGAAACAATGACCAGATGTCACTCGAAGGTCCTTGTGTCGTTTTTTCCAATGAGCTTTTTGATGCACAACCGTTTAGACGTTTTAAATTTATTAATAATCAGTGGAGAGAATTAGGAGTCAGTTTACGTGACGGTATTCTCTGTGAAATAGAATTACCAACCCCGGTGACTACTGATTATTTACCTAAAAGTGCTCCCGAGGGATATCATATTGATTCCCCTGAACTTTCTGTAGCACTACTCAAAAAAATTACCTCTCAACCGTGGTCTGGGCTCTTTATAGCCTGCGATTATGGTAAGAGCTGGGAAAACCTGATTCACGAAACACCGCAAGGGACAGCTCGTGCTTATTATCATCATACCCAATCCAATGACTTACTCGCCAATCCAGGCGATCAAGACCTCACCTGTCATGTGTGCTGGGATTGGCTCATGAATGCCCTAAAAGAGGCTCAATTTGACTCCGTAAGCTTACAATCGCAGGAAGCTTTCTTTGTAAACCATAGCGGATCCTGGATTAGCGCAGAAATAGCCAAAGAAGCAGGCCAATTTAGCCCTAAAAAACGCTCTTTGATGCAACTTATTCACCCCTCTCACCTCGGAGCTAAATTCCAGATAATCAACGCTTCACGCAGTTAAAATGTCAAAAATAGTATCTTTTGCCCTTGCCAGCGGCTAAACCAAACTTTTACATAAACCCTTTTAACAACAGGAAACCACCATGGCTAGAGTCTGCGCAATCACAGGTCGTCGCCCCGTCAAGGGCAACATTATCAACCGCAAGGGACAAACCAAGAAGAGCGGAGGCATCGGCACGCACGTGACGAGCATCACTCCTCGTAAGTTCCGTCCTAATCTCCAAAAAGTGAAGGTAAAACTTCCTAATGGTGGCACAAAACGTATTTGGGTATCCGTAAAGGCACTCAAAGCAGGTTTAGTTCAGAAAGCTTAAGCTTTCTTTTATCATTTCCTTTAAAGCTAGAAGAGTAACTTACTCTTTAGCTTTAAAGTGCTCTAAATACAGCGGCGGCGTTTTGACCGCCAAAGCCTAGATTGTTACTGAGTACGGTACGTACTTTTGATTCACGAGCTTTGTGTGGGACATAGTCCAAATCACACTCTGGATCAGGCTCTGTTAAATTGATGGTAGGTGCTATGTGCCCTGTCTGGATTGTCTTTACTGCAATCACAGATTCAATACCGCCTGCTGCGCCAAGTAAGTGGCCAGTCATGGATTTAGTCGAACTCACAGCAAGTTTCGATGCATGATCACCAAACACTTTTTTAATCGCTAGGGTTTCAAAGCGGTCATTGTAAGGGGTCGAAGTACCATGCGCATTGATGTAATCAACCTCGGTTGTATTTACCTGGGCTGACTCAAGTGCTCTACGCATAGCAAGTGATAGTCCACGGCCTTCCGGATCAGGCATCGTGATGTGATGCGCGTCGCTCGTTGCTGCGTAGCCTACTAATTCACAGTAAATTCTAGCACCGCGTTTTTGTGCGTGCTCAAGGGATTCTAAAACTAGAACGCCAGCTCCTTCTCCCATAACAAATCCATCACGTCCTTTATCAAAAGGACGACTCGAGCCTTGAGGATCATCATTGCGAGTACTCATGGCTTTCATTGCGCAAAAACTTGCGTAGGCAAACGGTGTGATTGCTGCCTCTGCTCCACCAGCAATCATCACATCAACTTCTCCACGGCGAATACAATGAGCAGCTTCACCGAGTGCATGCGTTCCAGAAGCACACGCTGAAACTACACCGAAATTAGGTCCACGTGCCCCATACTTAATCGCTACAAGCCCTGAACAAATATTTCCTATCAGTGCTGGAATCGTGAAAGGGGAAATCTTACGAGGGCCTTTTTCTGCAAGCACCTTAAGCTGTGATTCGTAGGTGTACATACCACCTATACCAGAGCCAATCATAACGCCTACTCTATCACCATCTATTGCTTCAAAATTAATACCGCAATCTTCAGCAGCCTGAGTTGCAGCTACGTATCCAAAATGTGTATACCTATCATTACGGCGTACTTCTTTTGGATCCATAACTTTAGTTGGATCCCAGTTTCTTACTTCAGCACCTATCTGACTTGCATAAGGTGATGGATCAAAAAGGGAAATACGATCTATGCCACATTTTCCAGCAAGTAAGCTTGCCCAAAATGTATTAACATCGTGGCCTAGGGATGTAACAACACCTAGACCCGTAATAACAACGCGACGACTAGAATTCGAAGGCTGCATAGCCCAGCCAACTTAACGTGGCCTGTGGAGCTAAATTAAGCCTGACCAGCCTTAGCCTTGATATAATCAATGACTTGGCCAACGGTTTGAAGCTTCTCAGCGTCTGATTCAGGAATTTCTCCCTTAATCTCATCTTTGAATTCTTCTTCAAAAGCCATAATAAGCTCAACGGTGTCGAGCGAATCTGCACCTAAGTCATTAAGAAATGAAGCCGTTGGTGTGATCTGATCTTCGTTAACATTAAGCTGGTTAACGATAATCTCTTTGACGCGTTGTTCGATTGATTTTTGGTCTGCCATTTTGAATGGATCTTGTTGATAGCGAGCCTTCACATAGCCATGCCCCCGTCAACCGCAAAAACTTGTCCTGTAATATATCCTGCCTCTTCTGAGCATAAAAAGGCGGTCATATTTGCTATATCTGAAGCCTCCCCAAATCTCTTAAGTGGCACAGCTTCAAGGACTTTTGCAGCTATATCGGGCTGATTTACAAAGTCGGTAGTCATATCTGTCTTAATAAACCCAGGAGCCACCGCATTTACCGTAATATTTCGGGATGCGAACTCTTTTGCGAGGGTTTTGGTCAATCCTATCATACCTGCCTTGGCAGCAGAATAATTAGCCTGCCCTGCATTTCCCATGACACCACTCACGGAAGCCATGTTAACAATACGTCCCCAACGGGCACGTGTCATTGGACGAGCTAAGTGTTTTGTCCAGTGAAAGCAGCTGGTGAGATTAGTAGTAATGACATCATTCCAATCCGTATCACTCATTCTGAATAATAATCCGTCACGAGTAATACCTGCGTTATTTACTAAGATATCAATCGCAGGAAATTCTTTAAGCAGTGACTCGCAGGCCTGAGCAACCGCTGCACCATCAGCCACATCGACTGCCAATGCTTTTGCTTTTCCACCGGATGCAACAATAGAAGCTGCTACAGCCCCACATGAATCTGCTGATTTTGATACGCATATAACCGTGACACCGTGTTTAGCTAGTGTCTCAGCAATTGCTTTACCAATACCACGTCCTGCGCCTGTAACGAGAGCTGTTCTATTATTAAAAGTAAGCATGTATAGGGATAGATTTCTCTAACACTAATCGCTTCGCTTGTGACTCGTCAATAAACGTCGCGTTGATACCTGCGGTCTTTTTTCAGCTCTTTAACGAAGACAATTGCCTCTTCCGGAGTTAAACCACCCTCTTTTGAGACAATTTCATGCAGAGCCTGATCTACGTCTTTAGCCATGCGTTTTGCATCACCGCAGACATACAGATGAGCCCCCTTACTTAGCCACTGCCATAGCTCCTTAGATGCCTCACGCATTCTATCCTGCACATATACTTTCTTTTCCTGATCGCGTGAAAATGCCGTATCTAATCGAGTGAGCACCCCTGATTTTAAATACTGAGCCCACTCCTCTTCGTAGAGAAAATCGGTTTTACTGTGCTGATCACCAAAGAATAACCATGCTCTACCACTCCCTGGTTTCGCTGCTAACTCCTGGGTAAACGCTCTAAATGGAGCAACTCCCGTTCCAGGTCCAATCATAATCACATCCTTAGAACGGTCTTCGGGTAATTTGAAATGTGAGTTTGTCACAAATACCGGAATCGGTGTTTCTGCTAAACTTACTCGGTCTGCTAAAAAGGTAGAACATACACCAAACCGTTTACGGTTATTAGTCGTATACCGCACAATCGCGACTGTGAGATGAATGTGTCTAGGACTAAAAAGAGGTGAAGACGCAATCGAATACAAACGAGGCATAAGCCTACGCAGATTATCCACAAATTCTTGTGGTGTTAGTTTTGCGCTCGGAAAACTCTGAAGTAAATCAACAAAGTGACGCTCTTCTAAATAAGCCATCGCCTGTGGTTTTGCCTCCGCGAGAAGTAAAGCGTCTAGTTCAGCTTTTTCTTTTTGATCGGTTACTTTAGAACCAAGAAGGGTTAGAAATTTTAAAGTTGGACCTGAAAGTGCAAGTTTCGATGTGAGGGCATCCTTAAGGGAAATTGGCTCCGTCGCCTTTGGTAGCATGACAGGCTCAGATCCGGTTGCACCTAAAGCTGCAATCAGCTCCACAACATCTTCGGCTCTGTTCGTTGAGTAAATACCGAGCGAATCCCCTGAGGCATAGATTAAATCACTTCCTGTTAAATCAATGACGAAATGCCGCGTCTCCTTAGAGGATCCTTCCTTATTGAGCATTCTAGCTTCAGTAGCACGGGCCAAAAAAGGGTTATCTTTTGTATAGAGGGAAGAGGTGGTAGCTTCAGACATTACTTAAAATCTAGTCAAAATCTTAAAAAGTGAGCAAGCGCCAAGCCTAAGCTAATATTGTTATATTCGATGGCAAAGCTTGCGCATAGTGAAGTTTTTGAGTGCTCTAGTTACTGTCATGGAATCATCAGAAATACGGGTACAAAAATTGATTGCAGATGCCGGAATATGTTCACGGCGGGCTGCGGATGCCCTGATTTCACAAGGTGAAGTTTGGATTAATGGAAAAATCGCTGTCCTAGGACAAAAAGTAGATCCAGAGGTTGATAAAATTACCGTCTCTGGAAAACCACTGCGCAAACTCTCCCAGCCTAAAATTACACTGGTAGTTAATAAACCACGTGGACTAATTTGCTCTAACAACGATCCTTACAATCCAGATACCGTTTTTAGTATTCTTCCTAAAGAATTACGTAAATTTCGTTTTTTCTGCGCAGGACGTTTAGATAAAGACAGTGAAGGGTTACTCGTCTTAACGACAGATGGTGAATTAGCTAATCGCTTAATGCATCCTTCAAACCATGTGGTGAAGCGCTACCACGTCAGTTTATCTGAACCCTACCCTGTACAACATTTACCAAAACTAATACGCGGGGTTGTGGTTGAAGGAGAACGCTTGAAAGTAGAACGTGCTACCTTAATTGGTGCAGGAGCAAGCAAAGCATCCACCGAACTCGATGTGCACATGCACCATGGCAAAAAGCGTGAAATTCGTCAGCTATTCACCGTCTATCGCTATGAGGTAAAACGACTCCGCCGCTACCAAATTGGAGCAATTCGCCTACAGGGAATCCCATTGCGCGGAGGCAAACAACTCTCTACAAAAGAGATCGAAGCTTTATTCAAATCTCCACGTACACCACGCGGGGAACATACTGTATCTTCAGACACTCATACCTAAACCTATGAACTCGCGTATTCGCTTTTCAGTTTTAGCCTTACTCTTAACTGCAGGAGTAGCCTTCGCTACTCCAGTCATGCAGCCTACAGCGATCTTATCAAAACCAGATGCATCTGGCGCACCCTTAGGTGTTGTGACAGCCGGTACTGAACCAGAGGCTGCTCCAGCAGGTGAAACAGCTCCCGAAGGCTGGATGGCCGTTAAAGTCGCAGGTCCTTTTGATTTATACATCGAAAATAAAGATCTAACTAAAGCACTCGATCCTAAAGCAGGTAGCCCACTTCGCTTAGAACCAAAGGCAGATGCTCCTGTGGTTATGTTAGCAAATAAAGGAGATCCATTAACTATCACCGGATTACGTGGAAAATGGACACGCGTTAAACTCAATAAGGATTTAGTGGGTTATATCCAAACATCCGCCGCACCTCAAAACACCGCTCCTCAAACCGGAGCACCAGTCGTTGCAACTCAAATTCCTGTTTCTATCGCACCAGGTAAAGCGGCAGACACAGAACAAAGTGATTCAAAGACAGCACAACCACGTTATTTCGAAGGTAAACTGCTCTCAACCCACCACACTTTCAGCCTCCACGACTCAATTTATAAATGGGAAATTCAGGATGACACAGGAAGTCGTGTTGCCTATCTCGATATTTCTAAAATTACTCAAACCGAACAAATTGATAGCTACGTAGACCATAAAATTCAGGTTTACGGTGTTCCTCGTCTTGAAGTAGGTACGCAATCGATCGTTGTATCAGTCGAGAGCTTACAGCTTAAATAATTTTTATGCAATTAATTGACGGCAACGCAATCGCCGCCGAGATCATTTCTGAGCTCAAAACAGAAGTCGCACAGTTAAGTGGACGTAAGCCTTGTCTTGCGCTCGTACGTGTGGGTGATGATCCCGCTTCCGTCTCTTATGTAAAAAAGAAAGAAAAGACTGCTGAAGAAATTGGAATCGAAGGTAAGATAATCTTACCACCCGTGACCATTACTCAGGCTGAACTTGAGTCACTCATCGTAAAACTAAACAACGACCCTTTAGTTGATGGTATTTTAGTTCAATCACCTCTTCCCGCTCCTTTAGACGAGAAACAGGCATTTAAAAAAATCAGTCCAGAAAAAGACGTAGACGGATTTCATCCAATCAATCTTGGAAAAATTGCCCAAGAGGATGACTCTGGTTTTGTTTCCTGCACTCCCGCAGGGATTATGGAACTACTGAGCCGCTCAAAGGTGAGCATGAAGGGTAAACACGTCGTCGTTTTAGGACGCTCTTTAATTGTTGGAAAACCTGTTGCACTCTTAGCGCTACAAAAAAAAGCTGGGGCAAATGGCACCGTGACGGTGTGCCACTCAGGTACCGAAAATTTAGCGAGTATTACAAAACAAGCAGACATCCTCATTGCAGCAATTGGTAAACCAGAATTTGTTACGCAAGACATGGTAAAACCAGGCTGTGTTGTTATTGATGTTGGTATCAACCGTGTTGCTGATGCTACGAAAAAATCTGGCTTTCGTTTAACAGGCGATGTGCATTTCCCGAGTGTTTCCCCACTCACGTCTCATATCACACCTGTTCCTGGAGGCGTTGGCCCAATGACTGTCGCCATGCTAATGAAGAATACGGTTAAAGCCTATAAGAACCACGCTACTGCTAAATAAATGAAAGCTGTTGCATTCATAGGAGCTGGAAACATGGCAAGCGCCATGGTTGAGGGACTACTGAGTAAAAAAGCACTTAGCGCACATTCCATTAAGTGCCTAGGTGGAGCAGGTACGACAGCGACTAACTTAGCTAAAAAAACGGGTATCACTCAGGTATCAACCGCTGAAGCATTACTTGCAGATACAGACACCCTAATTGTCGCCTTTAAACCTCAACACTTAGCGTCCCTAGGCTCTCACTATGCAAGCATCACAGAAGGACGCTTAATCGTATCAGTACTTGCAGGTAAACGTATTGAAACGTTAGCAGCGATATTTCCTAAAGCTCGAAATATCGTGCGCTGTATGCCAAATACCCCAGGTAAAATTGGAGCTGGCATCACAGGTTGGTGTTCAAAGTCAGAACTTTCAACTGATGATCAAGTAGCGGTGGCTAATCTCTTAGGGGCTTTAGGGAAAGCCGTACATATCGAAGAGAATCAAATGGATGCGCTTACGGGAGTAAGTGGAAGCGGTCCAGCCTATGTATTTGAATTTGCAGCAGCTTTACGTGAAGCAGGTATTGAGGCTGGATTAAGTAAAGATACTTCAGAGACACTTGCTATTGAAACCTTACTTGGTGCAGCGAAGCTTCTAGCCAGTGAGAATAAGCCAGCTGAAGTCTTACGCGATCAAGTGACCTCCCCTAACGGAACAACATTCGCAGGGCTTAAACGCTTAAGTGAAGGCAGTTTTAGACATTTAATCAAAGAGACGGTACTTGCTGCTAAAAAAAGGTCTGAAGAACTTTCTAAATCATGAGTGCACTTGATGGAAAATTACTTGTTACAGGTGGGGCTGGCTTTATTGGTAGCGCCCTTATTTGGGAGCTTAATCGCCGCGGATACACCGATATCATTGTCACCGATTTTTTGGGATCTGATGAAAAATGGCGTAATCTCACACCACTAAAATTCACGGATTACGTCGAGGCAGGCACTTTTAGATCTACGTTAAACTCAAATCCTACAGCTTACGGAAAATTTTCAGCTATTTTTCATTTAGGCGCGTGCTCAGCCACAACTGAAAGAAATGCCGCTTACTTGGTAGATAATAATTTTAATGTAACCAAAGAACTAGCCTCTTGGTCCCTAACTCACGGTGCTCGGTTTATCTACGCCTCATCTGCAGCTACTTATGGCGACGGAAGCCAAGGAATGGATGATAAAAATCCTGATATCGAATCGTACAGACCGCTTAATATGTACGGCTACTCGAAGCAAATGTTCGATGTCTACGCTAAGCGTAATTCATGGCTTAACCAAGTCGTGGGACTTAAGTATTTTAATATTTTTGGTCCAAACGAAGACCACAAAGCAGATATGCGCTCCGTTGTGCATAAAGCATTTCAACAGATAAGTACTACAAACCGCGTACAACTGTTTAAAAGTTATCACCCAAATTACAAAGACGGTGAACAGGAACGTGATTTTCTATATGTAAAAGATGCAGTCAAAATGACGCTTCATTTTGCTGATAAAGGCTTAGGTAAGTCAGGACTTTACAATATAGGATCAGGTGAAGCTAATACGTGGCTTACCCTTACCCATGCAATTTTTGCTGCATTAGGTAAAAGACCCCAAGTCGACTTTATCGATATGCCTGAAATATTAAAAGAAAAGTATCAGTATTTTACCCAGGCAGATACTTCAAAACTTAAATCAAGTGGCTATACTGAGTCAGCTACCCCTCTTGCTGAAGCAGTTAAAGATTACGTTCAAAATTATCTCGCAACAGATAAGCGTCTAGGAGCGTAATTTTTAAAAGCGTAGCCCCACGCTTTATGAATCAAATTAAAAAGTTTATTCTGATCATTGGTTTAATGATCATTTTCCCAACGATGCTTCACTACGCAGTAAGCACGTTTTATCCAGAACCTAAGGTAGAACAATTCATCCAAGCACCCCTACCTGCGGATAGAAAACTCACCGCTGATGAACGCTTAGAGAGGCAGGCAGAACGGACACGCTTAAACGACGAACGAAAGGAAGCCAATGCTGCATTCGCTGTTCGTTTATTTTGGGTAGCTGTACCGTGTGGACTAATCGCTATCGTTATAGGCACCCTGCTTAAAGCCCAAGCACTTGGCTCAGGCCTGATGGCAGGTGGAATTATAAGTATTGCTGAGGGCTATATTCGTTACTGGCCCCAGTTACCGGATTATCTGCATTTCATTTCACTACTCTTAGCCTTTATCCTTTTAGTCTATATTGGATATAAAAAATTAGATAAACCAGAAAGCCACACAAGTAACACACAACCACCCCATCTATGAAAAACCTTCCGCTTTATATCATTGCTACGCTTGGGATTGCCGTCTGTCTCAACGCTCAACCTAAAATTTCAGAGGATGAAAAAGCAATTTGGAATACAGAATATCGCTGGACTCAGGCATTAATTAAAGGAGATGCTAAAACACGTGGTGAGATAGAAACGAAAAACTATTCTCTGACTGAACCAGGTGGAGATATCAACTCACGTGAGGATGATATTGAAGAATTAACTTCGGGGCGCATGGTCTACAAATCGCTCAGCATGCATGAGCAAAGCCTAAAACTTTACGGTAGTACTGCTATTGTTACAGGACGACTAGCCGTTTCAGTGATTGCTGATGGTGGACCGCTCGAAGGCGTTTTTTCTTTTACTGATACCCTCATTAAAGAAAATGGTGTCTGGAAAAAAGCGGCTTCCCATGTATCCCAAATTGGAGCTACATCAAAACTTGCTACCGAGCCTGTACCACGTGAAGGAAAATGGGTTAAGCGCCATGAAGGATTTGTTAAAATTGCAGCCACTGAAAAATGCGAAATCTTATTCTTAGGCGACTCTATCACAGATAATTGGCGTCTAGCAGGTCGTGGTGCAGAAGTGCACAAAAAACACTGGCCAACGACAGCAATCGTAAACCTAGGAATTAGCGGTGACCGTACCCAGCATGTACTCTGGCGTTTACAAAACGGGGAAATTGGCAACTTACACCCTAAGGTAATTATGCTCATGATTGGTACGAACAATCTAGGCCTAGAGCGCGACTACATCACAAGTCGCACTACTCCGGCAGAAACTGCCGAAGGAGTTAAAGCGATATTAGCTCTTTTACGTAGTAAATTCCCAGTATCTAAAATTCTACTCTTAGCTGTCTTCCCACGCTCACACTTACCTACTGACGAGGTTCGATTACAAGTTAATGAACTTAATAAGTACCTAGTTAATTATGCCGATAATAAGTCCGTTTTTTACCTAGATATCGGAAATGGCTTTCTTACGAAAGATGGCGTGTTAGAGCCATCCATTATGCCTGACTACCTCCATCCAAACGCAGCAGGCTATGAAATATGGGCTAAGGCCGTAGAAGGTCCATTAGCCCAATTAGCGCAGTAAATAACGCTTTCCTTTAGGAAAGAGCGTTTCTGCAGTAGGCAACACACTTGGCTATTTCAGCCATACGTGTTGAGCCTTGTGGAACTTTGTATTCAAACTCGATTGCTGCCATGATTGGCCACTTATTATCGCTTATTAGGCGTAAGACTTCGGCAATAGGTGTATCTCCCTTACCGAATTCAGTATTTGGTCCATCATGCAGTGTACGATCTTTGATATGAATATGAGTAATCTTATCATGATGCTTTTTCATGAAAGCCACAGGTGAATAGTTGTTACCTGCAATAAAGTGTCCGATATCTAAATTAGCACCGTTATACTTAGCTAGATCAAAACCAGCTTCCCACATCGCTTCCGTGACAGCTGTATGACCGTGATAGCCTACTCTTAATTCATGTTTATCAGCGAAAGTACCAATACGTTTAAGATCTTTTTCATTAATAGAGGCGCTGCCTTCTTTACCGAGGATCGACATTTCGCATGAGATTGCACTTGCACCTAATGTTTTAGCTAATGCAAAGAAGTAGTTAAGTTCTGCATCTGACATCGCGTAAATATCATCTACTTTTAGAACAGATATCGTTACGCCTGCATCATTCCATTTTTTACGAAACGCTGCAGCCTTTTCTACTGTAACACTTTCACGCCAAGCCTGCATCTTAGCTTTATCAGCGGCAGCTAGTTTGCGTTTACCGTACACTGGACAACCTAAGAATTGTTCAACAGGTTGAGCACGCAGTTCTACAAACGATACTCCTAATGCAACTACATTAGCCAAAGTTTCATCACCAGACATGAAGATATTCCCGAAGCTGTAAGGAACATTAATTCCTATCTGCACACCTTTTACTGTCGAATTTGGTTTAGCAGCTACATCGGATGATGAACCGTATGCTTTTAAGTAAGACAATAAGCCAGCTGCTGGAACAGCCATGAGGGCTAACTTTGCAAAGTCGCGACGTGAGTAGTTTGCCATAATAATTTATAGTTTATGCGTTAGAGGTAATGGGGAAGCTGATAAAATCCTCTACGCTTAGAATTGGCGCAAGCGAAAATATCTGCTTTTAAGGCCGTATAAAGTAGGTCGACATAGGTCTAAGATTCAAACATGGTAACGGTGCTCTAAAATCACCTGCGTAGCCCCACCCAAGTGAAAACCAATACCCCACCTAAGCACTCTTATCTTCATTCTCAGTCATTTCCAAAATCCATATGGCTTGTGCTATTCTCGGTATGGATTGGAACGATGGTTGCTATCTTAAGCCCATGGCTTTCATGGCATCACCATCCCTTAGAAGGCTCACTTATCCAGGGCGTTATAGCCGCAATAATTGCCTATACAGTAGGAGGCACCTTCCTCCTTTTGATAAAATCTGAGTCCTCTGTAGAAACAGAAAGTAAAAATATTTATTATATACCCCGCTTGGACCACTTGCGCTTTCTCGCAGCAAGTCTTGTCGTACTCTATCATTACTTTCACATGAATATCAGCCCGGAAGCTAGTGCTACAAGCTTAGCCGGTAAACTTATTAGTCAGGGTTCAAGTGGTGTAGATCTATTCTTCGTATTAAGTGGATTTATTTTTGGAACGATTTCCTACGAAAAAAGAATCAACTACGGAAGTTTTTTAGTCTCACGCTTATTTAGAATTTATCCCTTATATATCTTTGCTGTTACAATCGCAGTTAGTACGCACTACAATCTATTCAGCGCCCTCGATTGTGTGATGTACCTCTTTCCATTTCTTCACGTAAATCACATAGCTGGAAACCTAAATGATTTTGGGCAATTATGGAGTATTGGACTAGAATTCCAATTCTACCTCATATTTCCATTTCTCGCTGAGTTCGTATTAAAATTTGGTTATCGCTACTTGTTAGCACTTGTTTTCTTAGCATTAGGCGTTCGTCTGTTTTACTTTAACCAAGCAGGATCAGTGAGAGATCTTGTATGTTGGTCTCTTATTGGCCGATTTGATGAATTTGCTATAGGCATTTTAGCCACTGCGGTTGCAATACGTCGCCCCAATTTTTTTAAAAATCCGCTTCATATTATAACCTCAATTGCAGGTGTCATTCTATGCTTATATTGGTTAGAATCCTGGGGAGGTTACCATCATGGAAGCACCTCCGCCTTATGGATAGTCTGGCCTAGTATAGAAGGATTAATTTGGGCTTACCTCATTCTTAGTTATCTAAGATGTAAAATTAACATTCCAAAATTCCTAAATGAAAGCTTAGCCAAACTTGGTCACTTAAGTTTTTCGATCTACGTCATGCACGGATTTGCTGTATTTCTCACCTTTAAATATTTTGGCCAAGCACAGTGGATACAAATCAAAGAAACCAATAGTATATTAATTGGCACACTCATTTGTATACCACTGTCAGTGATTATAGCCTTCCCAACGTTTCACTTTATAGAAAAACCCTTCTTTATATTTAAGAAAAAATATACAGAACCGGTTTCACGAAACCACTAGTACGCCCTATAGCGTACCAAGAAATGCTATGAGTTGGCTTTGCTGGATAGCAGACAACCGTGTATACGCTTGTGTTGAGCTTGTACCCTCACCTGCATGACCTAAGATTGCCTGTTGTAACGTGGTTGCTCTGCCATCATGCATAAAAAGCTGACGTACACGAATCCCCCATAAAGGCGATGTCCTCATTTCCTTAGTACCAGCAACTCCTTGAGCAATGCCATCAGCAGATGATCCCATATCATGGAGTAATAAATCAGAATATAAATTAACATTTTGATTTGCTAATGCAGTGATCGAATTAGGGCCTGTATTTAACGTAGGCGTATGACAAGCAGCACACCCAATCGCATCAAACACCGCTCTTCCTGCAACGGATACTGGTGTTGAAGGAGCAGGCACTGGAGGTGCTAGATAACGCATATAATTCGTTAATCGATCAATTTCAGAAAGCCCAGTAACAACACTAGGCTGATCTTCAATCGGAGCAGAAAGACTAACAAACTGCGCAAGTAGCGTTTCATTTCCGTCTGGCGCTGCCGCTTTAGGGAAAAGTCGATTAGTAACACCGATCTCATTATTTAGCGCATCAGCACTAAATCCTAACAGTGTTGCGTGCTGGTTTTTCCAACCAAATCGACCCACACGAAGCTGTCCTGTAGAAATATCTGTAATCCATGCTACGCGCCCTCCTATTCCAGGAGGTTTAGGCCTTGCAGCATTCGCCACAATCGCACTGTCAGGAATCGCTTCAATTAATCCTGCTCCATAAAGTGGAGTCGTTAAACGAAGTGAAGTTACATTAGCATTAGCTGGCACTTTTTCTAAAATACTCGGAGCAATCGCTCGTGCATGTAATAAAGACCCATCCTCTGCTATGAGTGGATCAAATCCAGTCGCTGTTACTTGACCAAAGCGAGTAACGGTACGTCTACTTGAGCCACCTGCTGATGGATTACCATGACAGGCTAAACAGGATGAATCGTTAAATAGTGGGCCTAGACCCGTTTGCGGTGTTTCTGCTACTTGAAAATCTAAAAACCCTAGATTTGCACTGCTTTGCTGAGCAGCTGTAGCTCCCGCGATAATCTGACCAAAAGAACCAGATGTAGCAGGTAAAGGAGCTGGTGCTTGAGGAGGCGCTGGTGGTAGTGGTTGAGCTACGAGTATAGAAGCTGAAAACAGGCCATAAACGGCAATCAATTTAATATATAATTTAATTTGGTTCATCTTCATTGCGCACACATAACCACAAGCAACATGAAGAGAGCATGAAGCAAAAAAACCGAGTGACGCATTAAAGCCACTCGGTTTTCTAAAAGATAAAATTGAAATTAACTCTGAGGTAACGCTCCACGCCAACCTGCTTGCCATTGCTTCATGAGATCAGCAACTAACTTTTTATTCTCAGGATGGTTTGCAATGTTTACGTTTTCTTGAGGATCGGTTTCGTGATCATAGAGCTCAATCGCATCTACTTTAGTATGATCGTTACGACCTACCCATACCGTGAAACGGTAACGCTGTGTACGCATCGAATAACCCATGAGTGCTCCCGCGCCTGTCTTGCCTGCAGCGCGTGGGTACTGACTAAATGCAGCTTTCTTCCACGACAACTCTGGATTATCGAGTAGTGGTTTAAAACTATAGCCTTCAACTGTTGATGGTACAGAGATTCCAGCTAATTGAGAGAGTGTTGGATAAATATCTACAAACTCAACCAGAGCACTCGAGTGCATACCTTTAGCTTTCATACCTGGTGCAGAAATAATCAGAGGGGCATTGGTATCATTCTCTACGTTAGTATGCTTACCCCAGCCAGAATGTTCACCGAGCTTCCAACCGTGATCACCCCATAGAATAACGATCGTATTTTCTCTGAGTCCTAAACGATCTAATTCAGCCATCACACGTCCTACCTGAGCGTCCGTATAACTAACTCCCGCAAAGTAAGCATGCTTCAATCTACGCGCTAAATCATTAGAAAAAGGACCTGTTGCTGGAATGCCATGGTAATGCCTAATTTCGCCATCATTTGGGTTAACTGCATAACTAGGTGAGTCTTTGGCCAGAAAAGGATTCGGTGCTAAAGCAATTTCAGATTCATTGTACATATCCCAATACTTTTGCGGAGCTACCCATGGTAAGTGTGGCTTAATAAAGCCTACAGCTAAGAAGAATGGCTGATTACGGTTCTTTAATTCACCTAAGGTCTTTACAGCCAAGTCTGCAACTTTGCCATCCTGATACGTGTTATCAGGTACATTAGCGTGTTCGTAAGCTGGTCCACGTGTGCCTGGGCCATCTTCCTCTGCATCCTTAGCAGATTTCTTTTTCTTGCCTGGCTTTGTCTTAGCGAGAGCTTGTTTAACCGTATCATCTGGTTCACCCTCTACCTTAAGAGGACTTACTGCTAAACTTTCTGGTAAAACATAGATTGGTGCTGGAGGTGTTACCCATGGAACGGTCCAAGAAGCTGGATCATTGTATCCTACGTGGAATATTTTGCCCATACCTTGAACAAAATAACCATTGTGCATAAAGTTCTGCTGTATGGTTACCACATGCGGTAATGCTTCTCTAAAATGCGTTACCAAATCCCATACTTTAGTCGTATCAGGACGAGTTCCAGTGAGTAAGCTCGAACGAGAAGGAGAACAAACAGCCTGCTGACAGTAAGCATGATCAAACACTAAACCACTCTTAGCCAGAGCATCTATGTTTGGTGTTTTCATGTATGACTTACCGTAACAGCCTAATTCAGGACGTAAGTCGTCAACCGCAATAAAGAGTACATTAGGACGGTTTGCTGGTTCTGCATTTTGCTGAGCAAAAAGCGAAGGAACAAGTAAAGCTAGTAAGACAAATATGCGCTTCATAAATATAATGGGTAATCTAAAAAACAATATTACAACTACACAGTAAGCTTACCTCTAACGAAAGTGCTAAATCTAAGCATTTTGTACGATAGACATATACGTAGCTAAAAAAAATCCCAGAGTGGTTACACCCTGGGATTTAATGATCTAAATATACGCTATAAATTACTTAATGCTTAAAAGCTCTTGAGAAGTCCACTCCTTGCGATCACCCGCTGCTGCACGAATACGAGCGACAGTTTCAGCAGTGATAGCAGGTGCTTTGTTGCCCCACTCTTGTCTTACGTAGGTAAGTACATTAGCGATTTTCTCATCGCTCCAGTTATAGCCAGAGCTACCAAACGCAGGCATTGCAGCTGCACCTGGATAAGATACACCACTTACTGTAACTTGACCCTTTAGGCCTTGTAAAAGAATGCGTACTAAACGCTCTTCTGATCCTGTAGCCCAGTCAGAATTAGCTAAGGGAGGATAAACGCCTGCTATACCTTGACCTGTTGGTTGGTGACAGGTGTAACATGCGCCTGGGGAATTAAATAGCTTTTTACCTGCAGCAACTGGATCTGCTTTAGCGACTACTTCACCACCAGTGTGTGGTAGTGCCGTTTCATTATAAATAGCATTATTAAAGTGACCGGAGTAACGATTAACATAGGTCGCTGCAAAAAGGATGAAGCTACTTAAAACAAAGAGCATCACAAGTGGGCGTACACTTAAGTTACCACCATCATCTTGTTTTGTCCCTAAAGCTTTTTCGTGAGCATCAAGAAGTTGAGCATCATCATTAATTGCCTGCTCAAAACGAGGATTATTGTTTGATGAATGACTCATTTTTCGCCCTCCCCTTTAACATCAGCCACAGGACGGGCTTCAGGATAATCATAGGTGGTATTCAAACTTAAGAGATAAGAAACGAGTTCTTTAGCACGTTCTGTAGGAATTACTTCAAAGCCAGCATGCGGTCTTTGTCTTCCAGTTAATTTAAGTGCATCAGCAGATGGCTCACCTTGAATCTTATGGGTTTCGAATAAAAACGAATAAGAAGGCATTGCGCCGTGACCGTGATATAATAATCCCATCAAATCTTCTTGGTCAGGTGCACTTGGTTTACGACCAGCTAAATTAGTAAGATCTTGGCCAAGTCGTGATTCACCTAGTTGAACACTCTTTTGATAAATATAATCACGGGCTACACTTTGACGCTCACCCCAACCACGATCTTGATCAGAACCAAAGCCTGGACGGCGAACTTGTTGGGTATGACAGGAAGCACAACCCAAGTCTTTGTAAACAAGAGCTCCCTGCGCTGCTAGTCCTGATGGACGAGCAGGATATGTTGCGCTGTCAGTATCGTCATAATATCCAGCGAGAGAACCCAACTGGGCATTTGATGCGACTACGATACCAAGCCAGGAAATACCTAGCGCAGCAACGAGACCTAGAAAAAATAAAGAACCATTCTTCATGAGGTTACAGCTCCTTTCTTTGTCGAATCACTTGTGCAACAGCAGCATGTGATCGTTGTTTTAAGAAAGTTAACAGCGAGTAAAATGCTGCTCGTTAAAAGGAGTAAATT
>Ga0214172_1000053_pt1 | contig 62882 bp, 57 predicted proteins | sample TroBogEpilimnion_29_FD_153010 | JGI IMG/M metagenome (GOLD analysis project Ga0214172, IMG submission 153010) | Freshwater microbial communities from Trout Bog Lake, WI - 12JUL2007 epilimnion | ecosystem: Environmental > Aquatic > Freshwater > Lake > Epilimnion/Euphotic zone | place: Trout Bog...
GCCACCCCAAAGCCGCCACTCCCGTTGTTCGTCAACACCGTGAGCGTGTTGGCACCTGTGTTCGCGCTGATCAAATCCACCTTGCCGTCCCCGTTGACATCCGCTGCAACGACGCATTGAGGGCCACTGCCCATGCCATAAGTGGCGGAAGTCACAAAGCCGCCGGTCCCGTTGTTCGTCAACACCGTGAGCGTGCTGGTATAGGAGTTCGCGCTGATTAAATCCAGCTTACCATCCCCGTTGACATCCGCCGCCACGACCGAATAAGGCAAGGTGCCCACACCTGGCGAGGAGGCGAACGCGAAGGTTCCGTAGTTGGTGGTGAAGGAGAGTGCGCCGGAGCTGTTGGCCGCCAGGTTCAAGCCGTTGATGCCGGAACCATTGCCGCTGATGGTGCCGCTGATGGTGCCGGAGAGGTTGCCGGAAAGGTTGAGGCCGCTGGCACCATTGGTCACCACCGCCGTGGGCAGTTGCGCCAAGGTAATCGTGCCGCTGGAGAAATTGTTCGCGTTCAGGTTGGTCAACCCGCTGCCGTTACCCGCGAACACGGAATTGGTGATGAAGGCGTTGGTGATGCTGATGCCGGAAACCACGTTCGTCGCCACGGCCGCGTTCCCGCCATTCGCGCTGGTGATGTAGCCCTGGGAAGTCACAAAGCCGGTCGTAGCCAGTCCGTTTGTCACGGCGGCGGTGACGAAGCCTTGCGACGTTACAAAGTTAGTTGTGGCCAAGCCATTGGTGATGCTCGCGGTGACAAAGCCATTGGTGGACGGAATGACCGGCGCATTGGCGAGGCTGCTATAATTGAGATTGGTCAACCCGCTGCCGTTGCCCGTGAAACTGACCACGACGGTGCCGATGTTCGTCAACACCGTGAGCGTGTTATCATTGAAGTTCGCGCTAATCAAATCTAGCTTACCATCCCCATTGACATCCGCTGCCACGACCGAAAAAGGGAAACCGCCCACGCTCAAGGTGGAGGCCGGCCCAAAGCCGCCGCTCCCGTTGTTCGTCAACACCGTGAGCGTGTTGGCACCTGTGTTCGCGCTAATCAAATCCACCTTGCCATCCCCGTTGACATCCGCCGCCACGACCGAATTAGGCAAGGTGCCCACGCTCAAGGTGGCCGCCAGCCCAAAGCCGCCGCTCCCGTTGTTCGTCAACACCGTGAGCGTGTTGGCACCGTCGTTCGCGCTGATCAAATCCAGCTTGCCATCCCCGTTGACCTCCGCCGCCACGAGCGAATAAGGCTGGCTGCCCACGCTCAAGGTGGCCGCCAGCCCAAAGCCGCCGCTCCCGTTGTTCGTCAACACCGCGAGCGTGTTGGCACCGTAGTTCGCGCTAATCAAATCGACCTTGCCATCGCCGTTGACATCCGCCGCCACGACCGAAATAGGGTAACCGCCCACGCTCAAGGTGGAGGCCAGTCCAAAGCCGCCACTGCCGTTGTTCGTCAACACCGTGAGCGTGTTGGCACCTGAGTTCGCACTGATCAAATCCACCTTGCCATCCCCGTTGACATCCGCCGCCACGACCGAATAAGGACTGTTGCCCACGCTCAAGGTGGACGCCAGCCCAAAGCCGCCGCTCCCGTTGTTCGTCAACACCGTGAGCGTGTTATCATTGTAGTTCGCGCTAATCAAATCCAGCTTGCCATCGCCGTTGACATCTGCCGCCACGACCAAAAAAGGATTGCTGCCCACGTTCAAGGTGGACGCCAGCCCAAAGCCGCCGCTCCCGTTGTTCGTCAACACCGTGAGCGTGTTGGCACCTTGGTTCGCGCTGATCAAATCCAGTTTGCCATCCCCGTTGACATCCGCCGCCACGACCGAACGAGGCCTGCTGCCCACACTCGGCGAAGAGGCGAACGCGAAGGTTCCGTAGTTAGTGGTGAAGGAGAGTGCGCCGGAGCTGTTGGCCGCCAGGTTCAAGCCGTTGATGCCGGAACCATTGCCGCTGATGGTGCCGGAAAGATTGCCGGAGAGGTTGAGGCCGCTGGCGCCATTGGTCACTACCGCCGTGGGCAGTTGCGCCAAGGCAATCGTGCCGGTGATCTGGCTGCTGCTCACATTCAGGTTGGTCAAGCCGCTGCCGTTGCCGGTGACCGTACCGTTGAACTGGTTGTTGGCGTTGGTGGCAATGAGGATGCCGGCAAAGATGTTCGTGCCGGAGAAGATTTGGTTCGTGTCGGTCAACGCCACATCGGGCAGCAGTGGGCCGGCCGAGCCTTGAATACCCTGCGGACCAGGGGCGCCGTTGGTGCCATTCAATCCATTGACGCCATTGGTAAAGCCGGGTGGCAGTTGGGCCAGCGCCAAGGTGCCGACAATATTAGCGGCTGCCACGGAACCCGCCGTGCCAGCGGTGGTGGCGTAAATCGCGTAGGGTGTGGGCGTCACGGGCTGGCGCAGGGACAGTGTGCCAAACGCGGGGTCACCATTCGTCCTCACGCCAATCTCCAGCCAGTAGTTGTTGCCGGTGAAGACGGAACCAAAGTCAATGGTGGCGGTGAACAGGCCGTTACTCACGCTGAGGGCGGCATTGGTGACCGGCCCAGCCACGAGGTTGCCGGCGCTGGCGGCATCGTAAAGACTGAAACTCAAGTCGTAGGTGCCGTTGGCGAAATAGCCGCTGTCGGTGATGCGCCCCTGATACGTAAACGCCGTGCCTTGGGCGTGGGCGGTGTTGAGTGGGGAATTAAGAACGCAGAGCAGGGTTAGCGCCAGGAGAGCAAAGGACTTTTTTTTCATATGGCTTTCTGGTCGTGGGATTACCGTTTTGAACCAGAAGAAATCTGGTATCGGTAAAATTGGAGGTTCACGACCTTGAAACCACAAAGGATAGCGACGCGGCTAAACTGACAGATCAGCTGGGGGGGGAAAGAGAAATCGCAACTTATTTTGCGGTCAGCACACCAAAATATGGCTATGGCTTGGCGTTTCAGAAAAGGGTCTACAGTTCTTGACTATGCACACTCCGTGGCATTTTACGCGTAAAGTCTATAGAAAAGTCCGAATGAAAATGGTTTTCCAATCATTTTATCGGTCTGCACTGATTCATAAAATGTAGATCGAGGCACCCGACGTGTCCCGCAGCGAACAAAATTGCGGAATGGGCGTCTAGGCCTCCCGAAACAGGACCGCAAGCCACGCAGGCTCACGGGAGCGGCGGACCGGCTTTGATCCGATAAAACTGCTGCGGCATGGCGCTGGTGTTCGTGGTCCACGTGAAGGGCATCGCCGGTGAGTTGGTGATGAAGATCGTATTCCAGCCGGTCAGGTTGCTGGACGCCTGCACGGCGTAATCCGGACCGGTTTGGCCGCTGATGGAAAAACCGATTTGCCCCGCTGGCAGCGCGGGCACGGTGGCCACCGGCGCGGCCAATGCGTTCACCCGCACATTAAAACTCTGCGTGGCGCTTAACGCGGGCGTCCCATTATCCGTGACCACCACCGTGACCGGGTTGGTGGAGTTACCCTGCCCGACCAACGGTCGCCAGGAGAAAATACCGCTACTCGCCCCTACCGTGGCATTGGTGGGGCCAGTCGGCAAACTGAAGGTCAGCGTTTGCAACGGCGCATCCGTATCCGTCGCGGTGTTGGTGAGGCTCAAGTTCCAGCCCACATTGATGGTGGGGCTCGACACCGGGGCCAGGACCGGCGCCGTATTGGTTGTGGGAGTAAGGATGTGAATGCCGACCGTGTTGGTATAGGCAAAACCCGATGCATCCGTCACTTTGAACAGAAAGCTGCCGAGGGCATTGGTGCTCACGGTGGCCGTGAATTGCGCCGTCTTGCCACTCAACACCACGGTGCCATTGGTGGCGCCATACAGCACGTACGTTGGCGAATTATTCGTGAACCCGCGCGTGTATTGGGTCAAATCCACAGTCAGCGTCGTGCCGATGGTGCAATCCGCGTGGGGCAAGGCCAGCCACCCCAGGTACCGCTCCAATTCCGTGTAGCCATCGCCCACCGGATCCGCATTGGCATCGGAATAATCGCCCGCCGCCGAATTGGGGTTTAAGCCCTTCAACCGTTCCCACCAGTCCGGCAGCCCGTCATGGTCGGAATCCGGCCAGGCGTTGTAGGTATTGTAAGGCGGCCAGGGGTAATTCGGCGAATAATTCGATTTGGTGATATCATTGGTGTAGTCATGGACATCCGTCTGGGAATCAATCATGCCTGGATAGTCCGCTCCGGGGTTGTCCTGAATTATCCCGTTGATCGTATAATGTGGACCGTTCGTGCCGGTGTAATGGGTGGTGCCATCGAGCACTTCGCCGATGGTGCGCTGGTCAATCAGGTCGCCCGCGGGCAGGTTGCACCCGACATCGGACAGCACCACTTTGTAGGCGTTGGTGGCCGTCTGGGTCGCGACATAGGATGGGAAAATTTCCGCGTTGGTCTGAATTTGCACCTGCACGGAGGCGCCGTTCTGAAAGCCGCCATTCAGCCAGTTGTTGGTGTACAGGTTGGCCTGCCCGCTCACGCCCACCATCACATTGCCCGTCATGTAATAGGACTCGGTCCCCCAATTGGTGACCAGGGCATCGATTTTTAATAGATACTTCGCCGAAGGGCTGGCGGCATACGAGCGGTAGTAATTATTGACGTAATCACAGCGCGAGCATCCCCCGTCGGTGGTGCGGGCTGTCCAGTTGTAAACGACATTATTCCGGATATCGAGCGAACCCGCGTAATGACTGCTCTGGTCCAGCCCGCCCGCCAGCGACCAGTTGCGGTCGGTGGAATGCGCAATGAGGTTATGGTGGTAGCTGCCGATTTCCCCACTGATGGAGGCGGCAAAGGCATGCGCCTGATAACAGGTGGTGCAGCAGTTGTTGGTTTTACAGGTCGCCGCCCGCTCGGCGTCGTTGTAGTGGTAGGAATAATTCAATGGCTCCGAGATGATATTGTGCTGGTAACTGGTCATGGCCGATTGGCTGCCGACGCTCCCGCTTTGGAGCGAATTGCACGCCACATCCAGCGACCAACTCGAGGAGCAATGGTCAATGATCGTCTGGGTGGCGCTGCCGGGACTCATCGCGTCCATGGACTGTTGCGCGGCATCCCCCACGCGAAAGCGCATAAACCGCATGATGACGTCGTTGGGGCCGCTCATGCCCGCCCGCCAGTTCGCGAGGCAGACCCCGTCGCCCGGGGCGGTCTGCCCGGCGATGGTGACATAGCCATTGCCAACAATGCACTGCGATTGCAGGCGGATTAATCCGGACACGCGGAAGACCACCGTGCGCGGGCCGCTGGCGGCGATCGCCGCCCGATAGCTGCCGGGACCGCTGTCGTTCAAATTCGTCACCTCCAGCACCACGCCCCCGCGCCCGCCGCGGGACCAGCGCCCATAGCCCTCGGCCGTGGGGAAGGCCAGATGCCGCGTGCGGAATTCCCAGACGATGCCTTTGGCCAGATTGGTCACGCCATTGGCGGTGTCTAATTGATCCACGCGCCAGTAATAGGTCAGCGCGCTGTTGAGATTCGTGAGATTGTACGCATTGGTGACGACGAAAATCGCATTGGTGACGACCGCAAACGCCGACTTGAATTCGGGCGAGGCGACGGTGGCGTTATACACGGTGTTGCTGCTGGTGCCGAAATAAACGTAATTGGAAACCGCATACCCCGCCGGCAGCCATTGCAGCGTCAGCCCTCCCGCGGTCGCCGTCCCCGGAAGCGGGACATCGTTGTTCGCAAAAACATGCTCATCGCCCGGGACGGGAAAAACGGGTGAGGCCGTCGCCCCCGGGGCGCTGGGTCGGTCAATCTCAAATCCGTTCAGAACCACAAAATCCTGCGGCGCACTGTGGTCGGGAGCGAAGCTCAGAACGAGCGGCATACTGGTGTCCGTATAGGTCACCTGGAAAAAGGCAAAACCACATTTGAAGTCATTGCTCACGAGCATCGAAGGCACGTTGGTGAAGACCGGGGTGCCGCCGACGCTGATGATGCACCGACTTAAGATCCGATTCGCCTGGCTGACCCAGGTGAGATTGGTATCCCAGATGCTATTGTGATAGGTCGTGATGGTGTGAGTGCCCGCGGTCAGGCCGGTGATGGACAACGTGAAGGCACCGCCGTTGGTGGGGATGCCGGTCGCAATGCTTTTAATCCACACCCCATCTTCCGAGAGACGGAAGCCGGCATTCGGATCGGTGCCCGTGGCATTGCCCTTTTTGCCCTCCCAGTCGGTATTCAAACTGGAGTTGGCATCCCCTGGCGCGGGGAAGGTTTGCGCCAGCGTACACCCAATGATGGCGGTGATGTTGGTCGCGATGGGAAAGCCCGTGGTGGGATCCAGCGTCACCGAATAATTGGTGAACGTGTGCGTTGACGTTTGCGCCGAATTGTTCACGTCATACCACCCGACAAAACCCGGCGCCGTATCGTCCGTTCGGGGCGCCTGGTTTTTGTTGATGTCCACGCTCAATACCTGCGCGCAAACATGGCCGGGTGTGACGCTGTACAAAGCCAGCAGGACCATTATCAGGCGAAATAGCATCATGGAATTCGCTTACAAGTTAGCACGGGGCCGGCAAAACTGACTTGTCAATTTCTGCGAAAAAGATTGAGAAAACTGCGCCCGTTCAGGGCGGCAGGGGCCAGGTTTAGAGGGGAAAGCAGAAAGCGGAAAAACGAAGATATTTTAGCCACAGATCAACACAGATGGGAAAACGACTGACGGAGGTGCGGCTACCAGAGTGGGTCATTCCTTGCGTTATCGCGTATCCCCTAGCCAGGCGCCGGGCGCCTCACGCAACGGCAGGTGGGTGCGATGCTGGGACTGGATTACTGGCAGACGGAAACTTTCCTGAATGAACGCGCCGTGCCGTTGAACTATTCCGCCGCTGATGTGGCCGCCGACCACGCCACGCTGGAAAAAATTATCCCGCGCCCGTGAGTGTCGTTTTTTACGGCACTTTGAACGCTTGCCCGGCCGGTGGCTTCACAGGCTTGCGGATTCTGCGAGCAGCCCCGTTAACGGCAAGGCAACAATGTTGTCGTCCAATTCAAATCGGCGCGTGCCCGGATAAACCACGAACAACCGTTTCAACTTCAAATCCGTCATCGCCACGCGCATGGATTTGGTGGTGGAGGGCGACTCGGTGAATTTGAATTCAAAACCGATCTTGGCGCCGCCCCGGTTGATGAGCAGATCCAACTCGGCCCCGCCATGGGTTCCCCAAAAATAAGCGTCCCGTTCCGCATTGAAACAGTTGATGGCGTGTTCCAGGGCAAAACCCTCCCACGAGGCCCCCAGGCGCGGATGTGACCGCACCTCCGTGGGCGTCCGTAATCCCAGCAGCGCATGCAGCAACCCGGTGTCACGCAGGTATATCTTGGGCGCTTTCACCAGCCGCTTGCCGGTGTTTTCAAACCACGGCGACAGGCGCCGCACCAGAAACGCACCGCACAGGATGTCCACGTAGCGACTCGCGGTCTTCTGGTCGAGATCCAACGCGCGCCCCAGTTCCGCCGCATTCAGCGAACCGCCGTGCAGATGGGCGAGCATGGTCCAGAATCGCCGCAACCCCTCGGGTGGCAGGGTAATGCCGAACCGCGCCGCATCCCGGCTGAGGAACGTCTCAATAAAATCCTGACGCCACGCATAACTCCCGGCCTCATTCGGAGCCAGGAATGAGCGCGGAAAGCCGCCTCGTTCCCAGAGCTGGCCCGCGCTGTCCGCCCCGGTTTCCGTCACATCAAAGCCACCCAGTTGGACGAAGGCCACCCGGCCGGCCAGGGACTCGGCTGCGCCCCGGATCAAATCGGGTGAGGCACTGCCCAGCAACAGGAATTGGGCGGGAGTATCGCGCCGATCCGCGAGCACCCGCAACACGGGCAGGAGCTGCGGCATGGTTTGAACTTCATCCAAGACCACCATCCCGCGAAGCGGTGCGAGGGTGCGCTCGGCCGCCAGCGAAAGGGCCTGACGATCCAGCGTGCTTTCCAAGTCAAAAAAATGGCTGTCCGTGCCGGTCAGCTGGTGCGCCAAGGTGGTCTTGCCGCATTGGCGCGGCCCTAAAAGGGCAACTACCGGCGACCGCTGGAGGGCTTGCTTCATGGCCTCCAATACCCGTGGTCGTTGGATGAGCGCATTCATTATGTGAGTAATATAGGATGTGAATTCCATTTTTTCAAGGATAATGAGGCGGGCAGACGGCTTGTGGAGGCAGGGGCCAAGTTAAAAGGGGAAAGCGGAGATTTTTTAGCCACAGAACACAGATGAACACGGATGGGAAAAGCTACCGACGGAGGTGCGGCTACCGAGTCGGCGATTCCTTGCGTTATAACGCATCCACTGGTCTGGCGACGTGCTGCGAGTGTGGACCACTAGCGGTCCGGGGGGAAAAGCGGACACAAATGATTCAATGCAGAGACGCGAAGGCCAGCTAATCCGCGCCGAGGTCTTTGACAAAGTGGGCGTCTTCGCTGAAATCGGGTTTTACGCCGAGTTGTTCCACGATGATTTCACGGACCCGAGGTTGGTTAGCGTTTGGCCGACGGCGTGGGGTGTGGTTTGCGTCTGTGATCGCATAGTGATTCAGGAACGGCGCGCGAACCAATCTATCTTTTGAACTACGCGAACTATTATATCTTTCGAGCGCACAGGCATTACCAGAAACATTCACATGGTTAACGCTTCACAACTTCATCTGGTTGCCTATGTCGGAATTTTGAATTTTGGCGAATCTATGGGGCGCAACGGCAATGACTCCTTTGCAAGGCGGTCCGGCATGATGGCTCATCATGGCTCCGGCTGGAGTAACGGTCGCCTCGGTATAACTGACGGTCGCCGCGTCTGCGCGGTGCATGCATGTTGAAAACGGCCCGGCTTGCGGCGAATGCGAGCGGTGCAGCCGCCGCAGCCAGCTGAGACTACCGGCGGACTTTTGTTTCAAAGCCGCGCGGAAGGAGCGGCTGCGGACGCGCTGCGCGGCCGGCTCATTGAAGCCCGATGAAATCCACTGCTGATCTTTCCACGAATGATTTTTGCAAACCAGCCTTTTCAAATCCCAACGCCACTCAATAATTTCGCTGGTGACGGGGAAAACGCCGATGAGTCGGAAAGGATTGATTCTCTGGAGCGGTAGTCGCGCCAGCGCAGCGACCGCCACGTCAGGCGTTTTGGCGACGCAAGCTGTATTGACCACCTGACCGCGGCTGACGGTTTCACCTTTAACTCGTGCGGTGATGGAATACCAGTTGATGAGCGCGAACGCCACGCCAGCATCGTTGAGGGCAATCCAGGTCCCACCGCCGGGTTCGGAAGGAGCCAGCACGGCGCACCCGCCGATCATTTTTTTGGACGGCGGCAGGCCAGCCACGCGCAACAATTGCTCGTCGCGGTTCATACCAAGCGCGTAACCGTTCTTACGTGCAATAAAGGTAACCGTGCACATGATTCAATCCGCCGCCGGATAAGTGGCCGCGAGCGCGGAATAATTGCGCCACTCCCGCAAACAACGCGAAATGCTCATCGGCACGCAGCCGCGCCGGCGGTTTTCCGCGCCGATAGCGAAGACCAGTTCCCATTGCCGGAACAGCGTGCGATACGCGTTGAGTAAAGAATACCGCGCATCGTAAATGCTCGCGGCTTCCGCCGCCGCGCCGTTTAATTCGATGATCTGGAAATTCTTTCCGGCGCGCAAATCCTCCGCGCTCGCATAGCGGAGGTCGTAGCGGCCGATGTAAAATCCGGTGAGCTTTTGCGAAATGGCATCAATGCAGTCGGCCAGCGCGGGCGTGGATAGTTCCATGCCATCGCGGAAAATGCAGCCTTGCGCGTGATTGCCCGCTTGGACCAACAGCTGCGTTTCGCCGTCAGGCAGCACGGCATTTTGGCGCGCGCCAAGACGGTGTAGATATTTTTTCGCCAAGAACCGAGCGCGTGGATCGCGCCAGACCAGTTCCGCCAGGGTGGATTGGCCGTCGCCGGTGACCACGGGAAAAATCTTTTCGGTGATGGAAAAAATTTGGCCGCGCGGCTCGCCGGGAAAACGATAATAAAAAATCCCGACCTCATGCGGTCCGGCGGCGAAACGCTGCACCATCAACGCCGCGCTGGTCTGCTGCAAATAGGCCTGCGCCTGCGCCTCATCGCGGATCAGCTTGATCCCTGCGCCACGCTGGCCGAGATCGGGTTTCAAAATGAAGGGATAAGAAATACTCCGGCGGGCGCAGATTTCCCGAAGCGAAGCGAGGCGTGCTTCCGGCGTTAAACCGGCGAGCAATTCCGCCTCCGCCGTGAATTCCGCGCTGGTATTCATCAGGTCGCGCAGCGTCGCCATTTTGGATTCGCCGACCATGCCGCCGGAAAAAATGCCGGGATTCGCGGCGGTGGGCAGCATCGCGCCGCGATATTTGATCGCCAGCCACAGGCAGTAAATGGCGACAGGCGGATAAAACAGCCATGCCGGCCAGAATTCCCAATGCCGCCAGCGGCCGAGGCGCGCGGCGAATTGGCGGGCGTCAAAATTCATAAACACCCGGCGGAGCAGTTGCAGGATGACAAACAAAGCCAAGCCTGCGCCGAGCAGCAGGCCGCCAGATTTGTAGGCCCCCAGCCATTTGAGAAGCTGGACGCCGAAGGTTTGGGCGAGCAGCAGAATGACAAACGTCCATAAAAACGCCGCCATACCCGTGATGAGCAGAAAGCGCGTGACGGGCACCCGCAAAAAGCCGGCGGCCAGATACGTCGGCAGACGCATGCCGGGCACGAGCCGGCTGAAAATCAAAATCGGCGTGCCGCGTGCCGCAAACCATTTCTCACTGCGCGCAACCTTGGCGGAGAATTTTTGCAACGAAGAGCGCTCGAACCAGCCGCGTCCCGCAAAACGCGCCAGCGCGTAGAGTCCGGCGTCACCGAGCCAGATGCCAAGGAAACAGGCGGTGAACGCCGCCGACCATGACATTTCTCCGGTGGCCAGCAGTAGCCCGGCACCGACGGCCGCCACGTCTTCCAGCACGAACGTCGCGAAGAAAAAGCCGGCCGCTTTCGCGAATGGCAGCCATTCGGCAACAGCGTGGGGCGCCAATGGCAAAACTTCGGTCATGAAAATTACGCCGCCGCTTTGGCGGTTTCGGCCTGATGCTTGAGCGTGGAGGGTGCGACACCAAAACCGAGCGGCAGCTTCAAGCCCATGATGCCACCCATGATGCCGATGAGCGCATAGTGATGCACGGCGTGGGCGACACCATACATAATCTCGCGGCCGATGGTGGACGGTGAAACTTGCGAACCGCTCGTGGAATAACTCGTCTTGCAGGTCACCATCAAAGTGCGGGCGAGAAACGCCGGATCCAGTTTTGCATAAGCTTCACACAGGTCACGCGTCGCATTCAGCGCGGCGAAGCGGTCGGTTTCCACGAGCGTGCCGCGTTCGCGATGGTCGTAATTCAGGTCGCCGGCCGCGGCCGCATTGAGCAGTGTACGAAAATGGTCAAGGCAGTGGCGGTAATGGCCGCCGATGGAGGCGTTGAACGTCACCGGCACTTTGCGGGTGTAATCTTCGTCGCTGATTTCCGTGATCAGAGCTTCGCCTTGCTGCAAGGCTTCAATGACCGACTGAATCAGCTCACGCCCGGCGTTGATGGATGGGTGGTTCATGTGTTTTCTAGTTTGAACAAACGGGAAACGAAAGGAATGTCACGGCGATGCAGAACGAGCGTGAGGGCGCAGCACATGGCCACCGTCAGCGCCAGACCGAACAGCAGGCCGCCGTCGTTTTGAACGACGATGCCCAGCACGGTCAGGTGCGACATGATGGCCCCGCCCATCACGCCAAGCGCGAGCAGCGCGCCGAGCCAGCAACGACGGGATGACAGCAGCAAAGCCGCTGCGATCAATTCCGCCACGCCGGAGCCGTAGCGGCCCCACGGTTCCAGACCGACTTTGGTGAAAATATAAATGGACTCCGGCGCGCCGGTGAATTTGAAGAACAAGGTTTGTAGCAGGATGCCCGCCGCCGTGAGGCGAACCAGCCAACTGGCGAGACGCTGCGTTTTCGTGAGTGATTCCATAAACGTGATGGTTGGCTGCGGTGGCCGGTGGTTCCTTACAAATTATTTCCCCTTTTTGGCGACGAGTTCAGGCCAGTTGCTGCCGGCCTTGGCGAGATTCGCCTTGGCGTCTTTATTAAAATCGTCGCGGACACCCTTGCTGTATTGGAGCAACAGTTTGCCGTCCACGATCTGAAACGCGTCCACGTCAATTTCCACGAGCTTGTTGCGCGAGACGCCGTAAGCGCAGTAGCCGCCGAATACCGGCTCGTATTTTGCCGGTTTTTCCTTGAAAAGATCCTTGTGCTCCTTGGAGGCGAAAAAGTAGATCGCGCCATCGTGCTTGACCAAAAACTTTTGATCCCCCTTCACCGGCTGGTGGTCCGTGAAAAAGGCAACCGGGTCGTAGCCTTGAATGGCGACGCCGGTTTTGTCGAGATTGACCAGCGATTTGGTCTGGGCGAAGGCTGGCAGTGCCAGCAGCCCGAACGTCAGCAGCAACAGTGATAATTTTTTCATACATTAATTCGTCGAAAAAAAATGATAAACCTTACAACTATTTCCTGACCAGTGGAATCAGCCAGCCGCCGGTGGCCTGCAACGGTTCGAGCTGGCCGGCGCGCGTGACCCAGACGGTCAGCGCCAGCGTTTGGCCCGCGATGGCCCCGGGCGGGTTCAGAATGAATTTTCCTTTCGCCACGCCGTTACTGGTCGTCATGCCAATCTGCACGAGGTTCACAACGGCAAAATCATGATTCAGGCGCCGGCCCTTATTTTCGCCCGCCTTCACGTCGGAAACGATCCCGCCCGCGAGTAGCGCCGCGTGGATTTCATAGGGCGCGGCCAACGGTTTTTTCGGCACGAAGCTGGCCTGCCAGCGGTTCGTGGCCGTGGCCGTGACTGTGAGGACGCCTGCCCGTTCGGCGGAGGATTTAGGCCCGTTTTTGCCGGTGAACCAGTTGTGCCATTCCTTGCCGTTAAGAACCAATTCCGGCGTGTAGATATTTTCGCTGTGCAAGAGTTGCGCGAAGGCCCGCTGCCGTTCGGAATATTCTGCGCTCGACCACCCATCTTTCCAGCCGAGATAATTCCAATAGTCCACATGAAACGCGACCGGCGCAAAATCCTTCCACAAACGCGGCGAATCTTGAAGCCCAGACAACCATGTCTCCGCCGGTGGACAACTGCTGCAACCCTCCGAGGTGTAAAGCTCCAGCAAAGCCACACGCTCCGGCGCGCTTTGAAACTGGATGGCGGCGGGCTGGGCGTTCGCGGTCATGGTTGCGATCAACAGCAGGGTCAAAAGAGCTTTTAGGACGGCGTGCATTTTGAAGTAAGACATCGGAGTTAAGAACCGGATTTGATGGCGGCCAAAAATAACTCCTACCAAGTCCTATGGCTTCAGCAACGGCTTGATTTCCCTTTCAATTTCCGACTTCTCCGTGAAACCCACATGTTGCTTCACGATGTGCCCGGTCCGATCAATGATGAACGTCGTCGGCAGACCATCAATGCCGCCGTAGGCCGCGTCAATTTTCGCATCAGTCAGAACCACGGGATAATTTACCCCCAACTTTTTGGCGAATGACTTTACGGTGTCGGAACCGGCCTGGTCCACGGAAACGCCGACGACCACGAGTCCCTGCGTCTGATATTTTTTCTGCAACTCAATGAAGCCGGGAATTTCTGCGCGGCAGGGCGGACACCAGGTCGCCCAAAAATCCAGAACGACGACCTTGCCATTGAAATCGGAAGAGTGAATGGTTTTACCGTCCAGATCCTGAAGCTCCCAACCGGGTGAGGGCTTTGGGCTTTCAATTTGATTGGCGTCACTGGCAATGGAACGGTTGCCACTCGCCACTACCGTGGCGAATGAAATGGCTGCGAAGGAAAAGGTCAGGCTGAGCATTTTTATTTTCTTCATACGCATTGGTCGGCGGGGCGCATCAATCCTTACACCTCATAAAATGCTTGTAAGGAAACTTCGCCGCGCCCGACGTATGAGCATGAAAACTTACTTGTTTAGTTTGTGCGGCGCGGTCGCCTTGACTCTGGCTCTGGCCGGTTGCCGCCCCGGTGACGGCACGCGTTCAAATTCGACCCCAACGGATTTTACCATGAATCATTTCAAACCCATCCCGCCCGCCGAACGCAAACAAAAGCTCACCGCCATGGAGTATCGCGTTACGCAGGAGGCCGCCACGGAGCCGGCCTTTGCCAATGCCTACTGGGACAATCACGCGCCGGGAATTTATGTGGACGTCGTTTCAGGCAAGCCGCTCTTCAACTCACTCGACAAGTTTGATTCCGGTTGCGGCTGGCCGAGTTTCACCAAGCCGGTGGACGAAAAAGAAATTGTCGCGAAGACCGACAACACCTTTGGCATGGAACGAACCGAGGTGCGCTCCGCAGCGGCAGATTCGCATCTGGGTCACGTTTTTGACGACGGCCCCGGCCCGACTCACCAGCGTTATTGTATCAACTCTGCCGCGCTAAAATTTATTCCGTTGACGGACATGGCGGCGGCCGGTTATGCCGACCAGCTTGCGCCATTTGTCACAGCCGGCTTGATCAAGCCGCTGCCCAAAACCGAGACCGCGCTTTTGTGCGGCGGCTGCTTTTGGGGGATGCAGGAAATTCTCCGCCAGATCCCCGGCGTCATCAAGACGACCGTCGGTTACACTGGCGGCACCGTGCCGAATCCCACTTATGAAATGGTCTGTTCCCATACCACCGGACATGCCGAATCGGTCGAGATTATTTTTGACCCGGTCAAATTGAGTTACGAACAGTTGCTCGGCTTCTTTTTCCGAATGCACGATCCGACCACGCGCGACCAGCAGGAAAATGATGTCGGCGCGCAATACCGTTCGGCCATCTTCTACACGAACGATGAACAAAAGCAAATGGCGGAACGGGTCAAGACGCAGGTGGACAAATCCGGCAAATGGAAGCGGCCCGTCGTCACGCAAATCACCAAGGCCAAGGTGTTTTATCCGGCCGAGGATTATCATCAGGATTATTTGCAGAAAACCCCGGGCGGCTACAACTGCCATTACCTGCGGAATTAAACGGCATGAATTCACAGCCTGATGCGCCCGAATTGGTGCTGCTCATCATCGCCGACATCAGCGGCTACACGCGTTATATGACCGCCAACGTCAAGACGCTCGGCCACAGCCACACCATCATCACCGAACTGGTCAAAGCCATCATCCGGCAAATGGAACTGCCGCTGGAAGTGGCCAAGCTGGAGGGCGACGCGGTGTTCCTCTTTTGCCGGAAGCAAGCCGGGGCCAAACCTTGGCCCGAGGCCAAAAAAATCATCGGCGACAAGTTGATCACGTTCTTTCGGTTGTTCAGTGAAAAAATCAACGAGTTGAGCCTGTCCACCACCTGCACCTGCCACGCCTGCACGCACATCGAAAAACTCCGGCTCAAGGTTGTCGTCCACAGCGGCGAGGCCCTGTTCCATCGCGTCTTCAATTTTGTGGAACTGGCGGGCGTGGACGTCATCATCGTCCACCGGCTGCTGAAGAATTCGGTGACCGCCGACCAATATCTCCTGCTCACCGAAGCTGCGCGGCATGATTTGGAATTTTCCGAACCCATCAAACTGAACAGCGGCCGCGAAACTTACGATGACATCGGCAAAATCAATACGCTGGTTTTCCTGCCGGATGGCGAGGCCAAAACGGCTGAGGTGACCGCAAATCCTTCATTTGCCGTTCGTTTCCGCCGTTCGTGGAAATTATTTTGTAAACTTTGGTTTGCGCCGTTTGCTTCTAAGACCAGCGAGTTTCGTCATGTGCAATCCGGCGCGACCCAGTTTGGGCGAATCGGTTTTGCCGCGTTGACCGCCCTGCTCACGCCGCTTTATTTGCCGGTCGGAACTCTTTTCGTTCTTATCCACGCCCGCAAATCACCGAAGGCAATCCAGCACGTCGGCGCGGCACATGAGCATACGGCCGACGGTTCGTGCTGTCGCGGGGATTATTAAATGCCAACTGGCTTTCACGAATTGGTCTCGTTACCAGCCGGCAGCAGCGGGTGCATTTGATGCGCCGAAATAGTTTTAGGACGAAGGGCCGAAATCAGGTTGCGATTGGTGAGTCCAAGTCCGTAAAGATAGGCGTGCCCTCTATAGGGTCGGTGATTTTGCGAGAAACCAGCGCGAGCACTACCAGGATTAAAGAACCGATGATTGCGGTTGCCGACAGAGCCAAGCCAAAGCCGCCTCGCTCGTAGAGCCACGAACCGAACAGATCACTGACGTCGTTGGCAAATAATCCGGCAGACGCAAAGAGCATGAAGGCGGCTCCCTCATACTCCTTGGGGCAGCTCCGAATAATCAAATCGGTGTAGGATCCCAACGGGATTCCACAGGAAAACCCGGCGAGAAAGCAAAACAGATAGGCCGTCGGTGCGTTGGTAATAAATAGAAACAAGGCCGCTCCCAGAATGCCCCCGACCGTGCCGGCATAGGCCAGTGGCCGGAATCGAAATTTTAGACAAAGCCAACCATAGCTCAGTGAACTGACCAGACAAGCCAGATTCATCAAGCCGATGGCCTGGCCATAGACGGCTTCGGAGAGGTGACGGTCTTTGGTAAGAAAAAACAAAAGGGGTGTTCCCCAGCCGGGTGAAAAATCCCAAAGGAAATTGGCGGCGACTGGCAGATAGATGGCTTTGTGCCGGGCTAGGCGCTTTATGGAGCCCCACACATTTTCGGGAGTGGCCTTCACTTCCAAGTCAGGCTCAATGTCGAATACCGCTGTGGGTCGCCAGAAAGCCAACAAGAGGATGGGAAAACAAAAAAGTGCGGAGACCAGAAAAGGCCAAGTGTGACCGAATTTTTCGTCAATCATGCCTCCGGCTGAGGTGGAGAGCATCGTGGTGAGGCTGCCCGCGACGACGGTCATTGCCCCGATTCGTCCCATCATGCCGTGCCACTGAGCCACGGAGGCCACCAGACTCTGGCGGCCGCGCCTAAAAACATCTGCAGGATGGTGTGGGCAATTAACCAGACTAAAAGCAGGCCGTAGGAGGGTGGACAAAAGCCCAATGCCACATAAACCAGTGCCATGAGCGAGCCGGCAATCAGGAAGTAAGCGCGGTCGCCCATTTTTCCCGGCCGCCAACGGTCGCGCAAAAATCCAAAGACAAATCCAATCCAAGCCGGGATGTCGGCAAGTAAAAAGAACAGCGAGAATTCACTTGGCTTCAAGCCCATCTGCTTGGACAATTTCCATTGCATGGGAACGGCATAACAGCCCTGTGAAGCCAAGTAGAGGGCGATAAAAACAGCAAAGCAGTAAATGAAGGCAATGGCGTTTTGCTTGTGAATTTTGGTCATGGGTTGTCACGCAAACCTAATGCTGCGCCAAAAGCCGTTCGGGTCGGAAGTTGCGGAATCAATATGTCGGCGGCGGATGCTGAAGTTCTTTCCACCGATAGTCAACCCTCCAACTTACTTTTGCCCGACCATAATTTTCAGGATGAGCAGTCTATTCACGTGTGTATTGCATTCTGGCGGCGAGCCGTCACTTCGAGCTCAGCTTCGAGCCAGTAGCGAAGGTCGTCGCCATGCTGGCCGCCCGCCGCCTCCCAAAGTTCATAGGCACGGCGGTTTACTTCCTGATCGTAATCCGTTTGGTTTTTCTGTGCCAAAGCCGCCCCGGTTCGTGAATTTTTCAGTGCTGATTTTTTCATTTATATTTTTGGTGATAGTGATTGCCAAGGTTTGTCGGCAATGTGAACAAGACCTTACAAAATAGCTATTCGCCGCTAAATCAGCGGGGCGGGGAATTCGTGAGTGACTGGGTGCTGGTCATTTGATCCAGCTGGCGTATGGCGCGCTCAACTTCGGCGGGATGCTGCCACGGAATAAAATGATCCACACCTGGCAGAATAATTTTCGCAAACAAATTGGTTTTTCCCAGCGTGCCAAGTTGCTGTTCCAGCCATTATTGAGACCCAGGTGCTTTGGACGATTGGATTTCAATGGAGGGCTTTTCCGTTTGATCATCGCTCCAAACTTTTATTCTGGAAAGGTGGTGGCTGATTTCTGACGGGAAACACTTTTTCTCGCCGCTCGTCCATGCCAGAAACCGGCGGCCGCCAGCACCAGCGCACTGCCGCCCGAAAAAGCCATCAGGAACGGCGATGGCAACCAGAACCAAGCCGCGGTGGCCGCACCGCCGGACAATGCCGCCGACAAATAACAATAGACCGCGCTGGCTCGCGCATTCTGCGCGCTGCGCTCCAGTAACAATTGAATGGCGGTTTTCAATTGCCCGGCATTCTCCGCACAGACGGACGAACAGGTCAGCGGTGCCGAGGCGGAACTTGGCGCGCATTCCTGACATAATGCCCGCCCGCAACTCACGCAAACGCCAATAGTCTCACTTGAATTATGCCGATGACATTTCATGGGATGCGAAGAATGGTTCTGGGGTCGGCCCTGAGAATCAAAAGTTCACCTTGTCGTTCAACTTCACCGGTGATTTGCACTGGCTCGGCGACGAAATCGAGCACCTCCTGATTCACCGGTTTTCCATCAGCCGAAACGAGCAACAGATAGTTGGCGCTGCCACTCGCATTTCTGACGAGTAAGACCGGCGGGATGCCGCCGCTGATGCAGCGGATGGCGCACGCGCGGTGTGGCAAAAGCTGGCCCGGATTCATCACGCCGAGAAAACATTTGCTATCCACGATTTCGCCCGTGAGCGTTTGCCGGCCAAGCGCAATCGCTGCCACTCCGGGCAGCGAAGGAAATTGTTTGTCCGACACCTTGATGGAATCCGGCAGCGCTTCCACCATCGTCTGGTTGCCGCGATAAATCAGCGTGCCTTGCAGCGAAACGGTTTTGCCGTCGAGCGCGGAAAGTTTTTCGCGGTCGAGGCCGAATTTGAACGGCGCGACCAGATAATACGTCGAAAAACCCGTCTGCGTGCCGGTTGCGACCGGACGTGGCACGAGCAGATGCGGATACGGCTGAAGATTCAAAACACCGGAAAAGTCTTTCACCGTGCCCCACTCAAAAACACCCACGCCAATCGTTTGCTGCACCGCTGCCAGCACGAGCGCCAGACCAATCGCCGCTATGACCAAAAGCACCATGACCGCGCGCACGAACCGACCAATGCCCGGCTGAGCCTTGGCCTCCCAGCCGATGTAAAAGTCGTCGTTCATGATTCGATCAAAGCTGGCTGGGCACGCGACCCGGCGGGATTTGGTTTTGGGTCAATCCAAACCCGGCCATTTTGCACACGGACATTAAACGTGGGCACTTTCTCGACGAACGGCGGCGGCGATGCGCCGGTTTCCGGCACATATTGATAACCATGCCACGGACAAGTGATGCAGCCCGCGACAATCTTTCCTTCGCCGAGCGGGCCATTCTGATGCTGGCAGACGTTAGAGACGGCGGAGATTTTCCCGCCGTATTTAAAAATCGCCACCCGCTCGCCGGCGACGCAGACAATGCGAGCGCGATTTTCGGGAATATCCGCCACGGCGCAGGCATCCATCAACCCATCGGTTTCCATGGCCGATGGCCGATTGCCGATGGCTGATTTATCAGAATCCAACATAATTTCTTTGCGCGCGGCGGCCATATGCAAACCGAGAACAGTTGTAAAACCAAACGCCACCGACCCGACGTAAATCAAACTCGTCTCACCCTGCAATGTCCCGAACGTCACATGCAGCACCAGCAATGCGTAGGCAACATAAACGGACATGTGCAGTGCCTTCCAAACCGGCGCGGTGAGGTTGGCCAGCCAAAAGTCATGGCTCGTCGCGGCCAGCAGAAATAAAATCAACAGCGCAAAAAATCCGAACGGTTGAAACGGCACGCCAGCGATGGAACCTGTAAGCGGACTGGAAACAAAGATGCTCAAGATTGGATTGAGGTCGCTGCCCGCATGGTAGGTCGCCACCACCATTACAGCGTGGATGAGCGCGAGCAGAAAGCAGGTCACGCCCGCGTGCCGGCGGTTGTAAAGCAGTGGTAGAAATTTCGGGTTCAACCGGCAGAGCGGCCCGATGCACAAAATAATGTGGAGCAACAAGAACGCCGCCGTGCCGAAGGCGCGCATTAGCAAAATTTCTTCAGTGACGAGCGGAAACAGCATTTCCGTCGTCGCGCTAAACGCCAAAAAATACAGAGCGACACCGCCGACCAGCGCGAAGTCGTAAAACTTCTTCTGGCGGTTCCATTGGACGGCCGTGTAGTTGACGGACATGGGTTCGTTAAAGAGTTACCGGGTTGAAGGGTTCAAACGAATGGGCTTCGTCAAATCAACGATTTCGTTGTCGGCCAGGCTGAACAGGATCAGACAACCTTCAGAATTATCGGCAGCCACCGTCACCGGCAGTTGCGGACCACTAAAGGCACCGAGCAGAATCGCATTGGGTGGCAACGCGTCGGTGATGATTTGACTTCCCCTACTCCAATATACGAGCAAATCAGGTTTTACAAAGTTTTTGGCGGCGGAAAACGAAATGCCAAATTTTCCCGCGACGGAATGTTCGCGCCATAGCCGGACTTGGATTGGAGATTTAGGGAACAAGTCGCCACGTTGCCATTCGATACTTTCAAGTGTTTGCGGTGTGGTTGCCAACTCCGAAGGTAGATGGAGGCTGACTGGAATCGCCCGGCGGGCCGCGATGCCCATGCCGAATACCACCGGCAAAAAAATTCCCAGCGCAAGGACGATGCGGCGGTGGCGTTGGCGCAGGGGGCGGATCATGGCGTGATTCCTTTTGATGCGTCATGATGCGCGTTGCGCTCCGCTGGCGGCTCGTGAACACCTCTCAGCCAGCGGCGCAACAGGAGCGGCCAGAAAACCAGCGTGCCAGGAATGATGAGCAGTCGAAATCCCCAGCTTCCCTTTGCCGCGTGCGTGTCAATTCGTTCGACACCGACATACGCAAATGGCAGGGTGAAGATCAGGCCGCAGGCCAGATAAATTCCGAGCAAAATTAAAAATGCAGCGCCAATCATGGTAGAAGTTTTTTCGCGCGCAGTTTTTCCACAAAGCCGACGAAGCCCGCCGCCTGATTTGCCAATCGTTTTTCAAAGTCAGGACTGGTGAAGCGCCCCGTCTCGTCGAGTAACTTATTGATGCCGGGCATGAAAACGCGTTCGGGAAAAATGTAGGCGTTGCGATAGCCGAAGATGGCCTGCAACTGTTCGACGGGCCGCAGCGCGCCCCAAATGCCGGCGGCCAATCCGACGAAACAAACCGGCCGCTGTTCGAAACTTTCCGGGAACGGAAGCATATCAATGAAATATTTAAGGATGCCTGGGAGGCTGCCGTTGTATTCGGGCGTAACGATGACCAGTCCGTCGGCGGCCAGAATCGCATCGGTGAATTTCTTGAGGGCAGCCGGCTTCTCGGCATAGGAAGTCGGTGAAAACATTTCCGGCGGCAGCTCCGACAGATCAAGCCGATGCGTTTTCACGCCAAGCGATTGATAGATGCCCTCAACGTGCGCGGTGACTTTGCGCGTATTGCTGCCGGGCCGGTTCGTTCCGCTGATGATGACAATCATAAATTTAATTTGTTGAGACGAAATGTAGTCGTTCTGAAAGTTGATACCTTACAATCAATTTGATTTTAGTTTAGTCCTCTGTGTTTGGGATCGCCTTTGGTTTGGTTGTTACCGGCAATCTTGACTCCTTCATTTTCAAACTTCTTGTCACATTTTGTCGGCTTCAGGGTAAGAAATCAATACCTCACCCCATCGAACCAACAAGCCGAATACCGGTCAACATAAGCAAATCAACAATAACGAAGGAAATACTCAAAATGAAAAACCTCAAGCACCTCATCGCGCTCACACTCACCACTGCAGCCTTGGCCTTTACTGCCAAAGCCGGCGATCTCGTCAATGTCTCCGGCGCCAGCAATATTGCTGTCGGCGGTTATGACACGGTCGCTTTCTTCACCGATCACAAACCGGTGAACGGCGATCCCGGCATCACGGCCACTTACCAAGGCGCGACCTACATTTTTGCGAGCAAGGAGCACAAGGATCTCTTTGAGTCCGCTCCGGAGAAATACGCACCGCAATGCGGCGGCTTCTGCGCCTTTGGGGTCTCGGTCGGCGCGTTGTTCCCGGTGGACATCGGCACCTGGCAGATTCGTAACGACAAGCTGTATCTGAACTTGAACAAAAACATCCTCAAAAAATTCAACGCTGATTTTGACGCCAACGTCGGCAAGGCGTCAAAAAACTGGCCCACGATCGTCGAGCAACATGGCAAGTAATGGAACACTGGTGGCGGGGTAAGAAATGATCCCGTCACCGCATCCAACAACGGAACGCAACTGAAATTAACCAAGAACCGCCAACCCAAACAATCCTATGCCTCGCATCAACATCATTAACTCTGAACAAGCTTCAGTACAACAACAACAGATCCTCGCCACCGTGAAGAAAGGTCTCGGCCTGGTGCCGAATCTGGTTTCGACGCTGGCGCAATCTCCAGCCGCCGCCCACGCCTATCTCGCCTTCAGCGGCGCGTTGGCGAAGGGCTCGCTCTCCAAGAAACTTCAGGAACAAATCGCGCTGGTTGTTGGAGAGACCAACGCTTGTGATTACTGCGTTGCCGCGCACACCTTGCTCGGGGGTAAGGCCGGCTTGACAGCGGACGAAACGCTCGCCGCCCGCACCGCCGAATCCGCCGACCCGAAAACGGAGGTGGCCCTGCTCTTCGCTCAAAAGATTGTGACTGAACGCGGCCATGTCAGCGACGACGACGTGGCGGGTTTGCGCGCGCACGGCTTCACCGACGGCGACATCGCCGAAATTGTCGCCAACACGGCATTGAACATCTTCACCAATTATTTCAACCACGTGGCTGGATCAGTGGTGGATTTTCCCGCGGCACCGAAGCTGGCCGCCTGCGCGTGCGCGCATTGAAAGTTCTCGCGGGCCGGTTGGATTCGGGTAATTTGCGGCAGTGACGCAAAACGAAATCAACTGGCCCTCCGCCTTGCGCGCCACGGACAGCGGTGAGCAGACCGCTGCCGTGCGTGCGCTGCGCGACGTCTTGCAAAAGGGTTTGCGAACCGCGCTGAACGGTCGCAGCGATGTGAGCGAGTCGCATCTGGAAGATTTCGCGCAGGAAAGCCTGCTGCGCGTGCTGGACCGGCTCGACCAGTTTCAGGGCCGCAGCAAGTTCACGACCTGGGCCCAGGCCATCGCGCTAAACGTGGCCTTCACCGAACTGCGCCGCAAACGCTGGCAAGATGTTTCGCTCGATGCGCTCATGGCCGACGGCGAGCGATTGGCAGAACCCGCGATGATCGCGGACGACGTCCTTGGCGCAAATGAAGATCGCACGCGCCTGGTCGCAACGTTGCGTCACGCGATTGAAAATGATCTGACGCCGAAACAGCGCGCGGCGATTCTCGGCGAACTACGCGAAATGCCGTTTGATCAGATTGTCGAGCTACTCGGCACCAGCCGCAGTGCGGCTTACAAAATGTTGCACGATGCGCGGCGTGCACTGAAGCAGCGATTGCACGAAGCCGGCATCACCGGCGCGGACATCCAAAACGCATTTAATTTATGAAACCGGAAGACCAACGGCTAACGAGCGAACAGGTTGGCAGCATCGTGAAGATGCTCGGCTTGACGACCGACCGCGAGTTCAACTGCAGCGAATGTTTGCAGCACGTTAGCGAATTTGCCGAATGCCAACTGGTGAACAAGCCGGTGGGCGAAATAATTTCCAAAGTCGAACAGCACCTCGCGCTCTGCCCGGAATGCCGCGAGGAATACGAGGCGCTGATCAAGATTCTCCAGGCGGGCCAATGACCAACATTGCCTTTGCCGAATTACAGCAGGACGTACGCGCCTGCACGCTTTGCGCAGAAAACCTGCCACGCGGGCCGCGACCGGTTTTCCAAATTTCCCGCACGGCACGAATTCTCATCGCCGGACAAGCCCCGGGCAGCAAGGTGCACGCGTCCGGCATACCCTTCGATGACGCCAGCGGCAACCGCCTGCGCGACTGGCTCGGTCTTGACCGTGAGACATTTTACAAGGCGAAGCGCGTGGCGATTCTGCCGATGGGTTTTTGATATCCCGGCACGGGCAAGTCCGGCAACCTGCCGCCGCGCCCCGAATGCGCCGTCACGTGGCGCGCGAAAATCCTGCGCGAACTCCCCGCCGCCACGCTCACGCTCGTCATCGGCCAATATGCGATGGCCTGGCATCTTGGCGCGCGAGCGAAGGCCACGCTCACCGACACCGCCCACGTCTGGCGTGACTTTCAGCCCAAGCTCTGGCCGCTGCCGCATCCCAGTCCGCGCAACAACATCTGGCTGAAAAAGAATCCGTGGGTCGGGGCCGAGGTGCTGCCGGTATTGCGCAAACAGGTAAAAGCGGCGCTCGTGTAATTTAACCCTCTCGCATTACCCCGGTGCCCTCATGTGCGCCGGGGTTTTTATTTATCGGAGGTAAGAATTCCACCCCTCGTTGCATCCAATCAGCAAGCCGCAGTGACGGCGTTAACAAATTCAAAAAACAAAACTAATCTGAACATGAAATACAAATTCAAACTGATTGCGGCCGTGGCCTTGGCCGTGGGCAACCTAAACCGCCCAAACAATGCATTTGCTGTGGAAACGCCGACGGTGACCTATCATACGGTCAAGGTTGATGGCCTTAACATATTTTATCGCGAAGCCGGCGCGCCAACGCGACCGACGATTGTCCTGCTGCATGGGTTTCCGTCTTCGTCGCATATGTATCGGAATCTGATTCCTAAACTGGCGGGGAAGTATCATGTCATCGCACTGGACTATCCGGGCTTCGGATACTCCGACCAACCCGCCATCACGGACTTTGCCTACACGTTCGATCACTTGGCAGCCGTCACGGACGATCTGCTGAATTCGCTCAAGCTGGAGAAATACAGCATCTACATTCAGGACTACGGTTCTCCCATTGGCTTCCGGTTGTTTGTGAAACATCCCGAAAGGATTTCCGCCATCATCACTCAGAACGGAAATGCCTATGAAGCCGGTTTAAGCCCTGCCTGGCAGCCATTTCGTGCCTATTGGCAGGATAAATCCCCGGCGAACGCGGCCGTGCTGCGCGGCTTCCTTACCGCCGACACGACGAAGTTTCAATATTCCTCCGGCTATCATGACGCCAGCCGCGTCAATCCCGATGCGTGGAAGTTTGATCAGATGACACTCGACCGTTCGGGCAATCCGGCCATCCAGCTCGCGCTGTTCTACGATTACCAAAATAACGTGAAGCAATATGAACTCTGGCACGCAACTTTACGCCAATTCCAGCCGCCGGTACTCGCGGTTTGGGGTAAGAATGATCCGTTCTTTCTGCCAGCGGGCGCGTTCGCCTAAACCAATGATGTGCCAAAAACAGAAATTCATCTGCTTGATACCGGTCATTTTGCACTCGAAGAAGATGGTGACGTCATTGTCGACTATATTCTGGATTTCTTGAACCGGAAAATTCACTAAAAACCGCAGCACACTTGCAACTGACAAAATCGAAACTATTCTACGACGCATTTCAAAAACTATTACCAACGTAAACAAATAAAGCATATGAAACTCCAAAATAAAATCGCGGTCATCACCGGTGGCAACAGTGGCATCGGACTCGCCACGGCACACGAATTCAAGGCGCAGGGCGCACACGTCATCATCATCGGGCGCAATCCGGAGGCCGTGGCGGTAGCGGCGAAAGAAGTCGGCGGTGATACGCTCGGGCTCGTGGCCGACGTGTCGAAAGTGGCGGAACTCGCTGCCGCCTTCGATATCATCCGCGATAAGTATGGCCGGGTGGACGTGTTGTTCGCCAACGCGGGTATCGCCAAATTTCTGCCCTTTGGCGAAGTGACCGAGGAATTCTTCCTTGAACATACGGCCATCAACGTCAAAGGCGCCTTCTTCACCGCGCAAAAAGCGTTGCCGTTATTGAGCGAAGGCGCTTCGATCATCTTCACCTCATCCACCGTCTCGCATTTCGGGATGCCCGGTTCGAGCGTTTATTCCATGACGAAGGCAGTGCTCATCAATCTGGCCAAGACGCTCGCCGTCGAACTCGCCGGCAAAAAGATTCGAGTGAACGTGGTCAGCCCCGGCCCGATTGCCACGCCGATTTTCGGCAAGATGGGTTTGCCGGAAGCGGCGGTGCAAGAACTCGGGGGCGCGATTCTGGCGCAAGTGCCACTGGCACGTTTCGGTGAGGCCTCAGAGATCGCCAAAGCCGTCACGTATCTGGCCTCATCGGACGCCGCCTATGTCACCGGCACGGAGTTGCTGGTGGATGGCGGTATGGCGCAGGCTTGAAAATGAATCATCCGGGACGCAGTGAATCCTGCGCCCCGGAGAATTCATTTCGCGGGGTAAGAATTATTCCCCTCGCTGCATCCAAACATTGAGGCGCTCGCCGAAACGACTTGCGCCCGGAAAGCGAAACATGAAATCACTGACATTGAATAACGAAAACTTTGACGCAACCATCCCCGGCAGCGCGTCGCCCGTGCTTGCGGATTTTTGGGCGGAATGGTGCGGACCGTGCAAGATGATTGCGCCGGCGCTAAACGAGGTTGTGGCCGAGCAAGCCGGTCAGGCAGTCATCGCCAAGGTTAATATTGATGAAGCCCCGGAACTGGTCGCCCGATTTGGGATAACGGCCATTCCCACCTTGATCATTTTCAAGAATGGTCAGCCGGTGACAACCTTGCGCGGCGTGCACTCAAAGTCGGCCATTTTGAAATCGCTGGCCGCCGCTTGATCCGGTAAGCTCCGTTAAACTTGTGCTATGAATCCTCGACCACCCTTGCCGCCTTTCACCGAAGAAACGGCGCGCCAGAAAGTTCAAGCCGCCGAAGATGCCTGGAACAGTCGCGACCCGGAACGCGTTGCGCTGGCCTACACCGAAGATACGCACTGGCGCAATCGCACCGAGTTCATCAACGGGCGCGCGGAAGTTGTCGAATTTCTCCGGCGCAAATGGAGGCGGGAGCTGGATTATCGGCTCAAGAAAGAACTCTGGGGTTTCCGGGGCAACCGCATGGCAGTGCGTTTCGAGTATGAATATCATGATGCTTCTGGCCAATGGTATCGCGCCTACGGCAATGAAAACTGGGAGTTCGACGACCTCGGTTACATGAAATTCCGCTATGCCAGCATCAATGACCTGCCCATCACTGAGGATGACCGCAAGTTCCGTTGGGAACGGAAAATGTAGATTCAAGCCTTCGCAGATTCTACACCGCGCGCAGGTATGAAGCCTTGGTGTTCGGGAATTTGACTTTGATGGTTTGCTTTTCGGATTTCAGTGACCATACTTTTTCCATGCAAGCTGACGGTGATTTGAAGCCAAGCCAAGCGCCTCAAGAAGCGCCGGGGCAGTCCGGCCTCTCCGACCCCGAACGGTGGGTGGAGTTGCATGGGGATTATCTTTTTAAATATGCGCTGATGCGGTTGCGCGACCCGGCCAAGGCGGAAGATGCGGTGCAAGAGACGTTCCTCGCGGCGCTCAAAGGCGGCAAAAGTTTTGCCGGCCGTTCCGCCGAGAAAAGCTGGCTCGTCGGGGTTTTAAAAAACAAGATTTACGACCATTACCGCAAAGCCAGCCGCGAGACCTCCTTTACAGACCTGGAATTTTACAGCGATGAGGAAAGCGACCGATTTGTGCCCGACGGCCTGCTCAAGGACGGCTGGATTCACGAGTTAGGTCCACTGGAGTGGTCGAGTCCCGGCGCGAGCCTGGACAGCGAAGTGTTTTGGAAAACCTTCCACGATTGCTCGGACAAGCTACCCAAAAACGTCGCCGCCGTGTTCAACCTGCGCGAGGTGGACGGCATCGAAAGCAAGGAAATCTGCGCGTTGCTCCACATTTCGGAAAGCAACCTCTGGGTCATGCTGCACCGGGCGCGCATGGCACTGCGCCGCTGTCTGGACACCAATTGGTTTGGAAAGCAGGCCTGAACTCCACGCGAATAAACCTGTAAGGATTCGCGCTGCGGAACGACAAACTCTTTGAAACAGTGAGCTGATCAGCGGCGACCTATGATTTTATTGAACACAGTCAAAGACGGGATGATCACCGGAATGCGCATACTCATGCCCTCCTGCCGCGAGGCGCTCCGTCTCCAGTCGGATGCGCTCGAACGGCCGCTGCCGCCCACCCGTCGCCCTGGTCTGTGGCTGCACCTGCTCTTATGCAAATGGTGCCGATATTACGGCCAGCAGATTCTTTTTCTCCGGCACGCGGCGCATGAACACCCCGACGAATTGACGCAAGCCACTCCGCAAAACCTTTCCCCGGAGGCGCGCGAGCGCATCCGGCAGAAGCTCCGCGCGAGCCAAGAATGATTTTCGTATAAGGTTTGTCTTCCGGCCGCGACCCTCAGCCAGACAGAATTGACTCAGCCGTCACAATTCTGACTTCTGGATTTGAAAAGATGAATGACGTGAAATCGACCCTTGATTTTGTCCGCTTGCTGGCCGGGTCACCGGCTCACTACGCCACGCGGCTGGCGCGCAATAGGGCTGACGTTCGCGCCGCACAAGCCTTGCGCTTTGAGGTCTTTAATCTGGAACTCAACGAGGGGCTTGAACAGGCCTACGAGACCGGCTTGGATGGAGATCCATTCGACGCCGTCTGCAAACCGGCCATAATGCGGCGACGCATTTGGGCTACTACTGCGCGCAGGAGTTTCAGGTCTTCGAGCCGTTGCGCGCCGAGATGATTGAACTGGGGTGCGCCTGTGTTCATCCCCAGCATCGCAACCTCGTCGTCCTCGGCCTGGCTGCCAGAGACGCTTCGCCAGTCGTGTTAGCTCGAAACTCCTTGGAAATGGTGGCCTTGGCGAGCGCATTTCGTGGCCGCTTTATTCTTGGTCTGTCTTGATTCTGCAATTCGGTTTCAACGCGTTATCGGCAGCAGGGCTTTGCGGCATGGGAACATCAGTTGCCACCGGTTGCCATGTTTTACGTTTTAACCCGATTTCCGAAATGGGAAAAAGGTCGCTTTGCGGGAAGGGTTGATGGCATAGGGATTGATGCTTAAACAACCCGCGCCGACCCTGCACAAAACGACCCGCCCTGAAATTACCGCGCTCTTTGGCGAAGCCAAGGTGATTTTGGATGAAACGCCCAAGGCGATCTCGCCCTTCGGTGGGCTGGTCAGTTTTATTTCCTTTCTGGGGCAGATTGGTTTTCCCAGGCAGGTGCAGCAGCATCTGCCCTTCGCCGAACCTACGTCCAACAACGCCATCCCACTGGCGCACTCGCTCACCGCGTTTCTGCTGTCCGTCGTGGTGGGGGCGCGCCGGTTCGCGCATTGTGAATGGCTGCGCGCCGACCACGTCCTGCACACGCTGCTGGGCATGGCGCGTTTTCCCAGTGACGACACCATCCGCAACTTTTTCCTCCGTTTCCGGCAGGCCGACATCGAGGTGTTCTGGCGGCCGCTCTGGCGCTGGATGCTACGGCTGCTCCAATGTCCGGCGGCGGGGTTCTCGTTGGACCTGGATTCGACGGTGTTTTGCCGGGAGGGCAAACAGGAGGGGGCGCGCAAGGGTTACAATCCCCGACGTAAGGGGCGCAACAGTCATCACCCCTTGCTGGCGGTGCTGGCCGAAGCGCAGTTCGTTTTACACGGCTGGCTGTGCAGCGGGAACACCGGCCCGGCCCGGGGTGTCATCCCCTTCCTGCAAGAGGCCCTTGCCCTGTTGCCCGAGGGCACGTGGCTGCGCACGGTGCGGGCCGACAGCGGGTTCTTCGATGGCCGCTTCCTGGATTTCTTGGAGGCCCGCAGCCTGCCGTATGTGGTGGTGGCGCGGATGACCACCAGTCTCCATCGGCAATGCGCCGGGATTAAAACCTGGACGGTCATTGATGAGCAGCATGCCGCGGGCGAGTTCACGGTGAAGTTGTTCGGCTGGTCACAGGAACGGCGGTTCGTCGTGGTGCGTGAACGCCTCCGCGACACGAAGGCGGCGGTGGGCCGGCGGTTGCTGGACGTGCCGGGCTACACGTTCCGAATTTGGGTGACCAATCGGACCCAGTGTCCGCTGGAGTTGTGGCGCGATTACAACGGGCGGGCTTGTATTGAACAACGGATCGAGGAGTTGAAGCACGATCTGGCCGCCGACGGGTTCTGCCTGCAACCGTTCTTTGCGACCGAGTCGGCGTTCCTAGCGGTGCTGTTCACGTTCAACCTGCTGAGCCTTTACCAACACCAGACCACGCCCGCCGCGCCGTATCGACAACCGGGAACCCTCCGCGTGGCGGTGTTCCTCTGCGGCGCGATATTGGGCGTCATGGGCCACGATGTCGTGGTCAAACTCTCAGCCGCCTGGGGTGGGTTGCGTAAACACAAGCCACTGGTGGACGCCACCTTGGACTGGCTCAATTGCACTTCGCCGAAGTTGATTCCGCCCGAAGATCGGCTGCCCATTGGAGGTGGTTTGATCTAAGCCAAAGACCGGTGAGGCCAGAAATTATCGTCCACTTCGGAGATCGGGTTTAAACCCCATTGAGGGTGATTTTGTGGGATTGACTCAAGCTGGATTGAATGCTTATTCCACTTATTATCAATTGTTTACTGATATTTCAAGCGCCATATAAGGGAAAAACCGCGAATTAGCGTTCCTCCTTGGAGAAGGGTATCCCAGACATGTTGTCGGTGGTTTGGTGCGTGTTTGCAAATTCAGCGTCGGATGAACAATGGTGTTTAGGGATTGAAAACAAGCCACCCTTTGCCACGGGATACTGTCGGGCGAACTGAAGGGGCTTTGAGTTTGAGCCTCCTTACGTCGGCTGCTACGGCATGCGACCGCTCAACGGCCGGCCAGCGGCAGCCAGACGGACATCTCGGATGGGCCACGGTTCTGCCAGACGGAATACGGGATCAACTTCACAGTGATGGGTTTTAAGTCTGCAGGCTGAATTTCACGGTATAATTTCCCCGCCCAATCGGCTGCCGGCTGCGCGAGTGCTTTGCCTTCCAGGACGACAATCCCGCCAAGCAATCGCCGGTCGTAGCGGGCGGTCAGCTTGAAGTCCGCCGGCACCAAGACGTCAGACACTTTCAAACCCGCCGGCAGGTCCGGCGATTCCAGGCAATACACCACGGGACCGCGCTGGATGGCTACCTGATTCAGATCCTCCTCCACCAGCGGATTCGCCTCCATCAACCGGGCGGGCATCGGCAATTCCAGGTCCACCACATCCCCCGCCCGCCACGTCCGCTTGATTTCAACATAACTTTCCGGCGGCAAGGCACCAGTGGCGGGCGCCGCATTCACCCGCACGCTGGCACCGTGAGCCCACCCGGGAATCCGCAGCTTCAACGCGAAGGGTTTTACGCCACACGCATCCATCCGGATCCGCACGCGACCGTTCCAGGGATAATCCGTTAACTGCGACAACCGGACGCTGGTGCCGTCCGGCAATTGGGTGGCCAAGGAACCGGCCCCGTAAAGATTCACCCAAATGGCCTCGGCGGACTTGCCGTAAGCGTAGTCGGCGGACTCCGCAATGGTGCGGACCAAATTGGGCGGACAGCAGAACGAACTCAGGAAAGACACACGCGTCCGCAACCAGCGCAGTTCCACCGGCATCGGGTCCGTCACGCGCAGCGGGTTGGTGTAGAAGTAATTGGTGCCATCCAGCCCGCCACCCGAGAGGACGCTGTTGTAGAGGGTGCGCTCCAAGACGTCCATGAACTTAGCATCGCCCGTGGCCAGAAACAGCCGCCAGTTCCACAACACATTGCCGATGTTGGCGCAGGTCTCATTGTAGGCCGTCGTGTTGGGCAGTTGAAAGTTGCGTCCGTAAGACTGATGGACCCGGGTTATGTGCTTCTGGTCCTTGGCGCCATCCGGCGAGGCGCCGTCGTAGAGGGCGCCGCACCCGCCGGTGAGGTACATTTTTTTCGTCACCACATTCGTCCAGATCGTGGTCAGGGCGGACCACAGATTGGCGTCGCCGGTTTCCAGGAACAAATCCGTGGCGCCAGCGAACAGATAATTGGCGCGCACGGCGTGCCCTTCGGCCTCGGTCTGCTGGTCCAACGGCAGACGGTCCTGATTGTCATCGCCTCCCTCCTTCACCAGGTCGCGCATGGCCAGGAATTTTTTCGCCAGATCCAGATAGCGCGGCTCGCCGGTGGCGCGGTACAGTTCGACGATCCCCATGTAATGGGCCGGGCAGATCAGATTATTGGCGAGCGCGGGCGTAGGATTTTGAAACGTGGCGCACAAAAAGTCGGCCGCCTTGCGGGCCACCGTCAGAAAGTTGGTTTGACCCGTCACGCGATAGTGCACGCAGGCCGCCGTCATCAGCTGGCCAAAATTATACATCTCAAAGTTTTCCGGATTTTGAAACGGAACCCCGTTGGTGTCGCCGATGCGCTGATGCAACTGCACCCAGGTATCCAGATAACCATTGGTCGCCTGGGCCTGCGCGATGACGGCAATGATGGCATCCACGCGCTTGCTGAGAGCGGCGTCATTCGTCACCGCAAGAGTGGCACTGGCACCCTCAATCCACTTATAAAAATCACCGTCATTAAACGTCGCCCCGTGCGATTTGCCCTCCGCCAGACCGGCGGTGATTTCAAAATTACGAAGGAACTGCGAGTGGTTGGTGCTGCGCATCAATGTTTCCATCCGGGGCACCATCTGGGTGCGGCAGAGTTCAAACCGGTCCGCCCAAAAGCCCTCCGTCCACCGGACTTCATGCAACCCGACGCTGCGGACCTGCGCAAAGGCACTGGCGGCGGTATCCACCACGCCTGGTTCGCCCGACCGGGAGAAAGGGGTCAGCCCGACCGCCAACAGCAACGCAAGAGGTTTCATTTTCATAACTCAGTGGAACCGCCGTGCGCATCGCGTTTATTCAAGGGAACCGCCTGCGGCACCACGCCGAGAATCACAAAGCTGCCCTGGCCGATCAGGTCCAGTTTTTGCCGGCCGACCTCGAAACGGAAGGCGTGCACATCCACATTCGGGCAGGTGGAAATCAGGGCCGCATTTTCCAGGACCGAGTCCACCCCCCCGCGCTCATCGGCCTGCGCGGCAAATTCCAGTTTGGGTACTTGCAGCCAGGCTTTCTGGTTGCTCTGGAAGTACCCGACGAGCACCGACACCGGCACCATCGCCTCAAATTCAATCGGCTGGTTCAGTCCCTGTTTGGCGGCCGCATGCGAAAACCGGATTCCGGTGAGGCCGCGCAGTTCCGGCGCGAGGCTTTGAATCACAAAATTCCGGTCAGTGAACACTTTGGCACCGACCTGGATTTGATACACCTCCGCATTCGTACTGATCAGCTTGAAAGGCGCGGCCGGCCACGGCTGGACGCTGGCCTCAGCCACCGGAGCCGGCGGGTTGGTGGCGAGGGACAACTGCGCGACTTTCGCCTGAAAGTCGCTGAGTTCCTTCTGATACAGCGGCAGGAGCTGCGACCACAGATAATTGGTGCCGTGGCCTTTGAGGCCACCGGAAACCGGAATCTTCCGCTGCGACGTTTGCATGGAGTTGGCGTAGCGATAGGTTTTATCCGTGAGCGCAACCAGTTGCTGGTAATGGGTCAGACTTTCCGCCAGCGATTGCTCCGCCTGGCGCAGATCGCCGAGATCGTGACTGAAGCTGTAGCGCAGCACGGATTGCGCCGCCGTCACCTTGGCCGCATAATTTTGAGCCAGCGCCTGGAGGCAACGCGTATCATTTTCGAGCCGCTGGAACTCGGCGCGGTTGGTGACCACCCACGGCTCCGCGGCCTCGGCTGCGGCCACGGCATTGGAGGATTCATCCACAACTTCCGCCAGCAGGGACACGGGTGTTTCGCCGACGTGCGGCTGGTGCTGCCATTCCCGGCGCACGTACTCGTTCAGACGCTCACCGGGCGGCGCTTGCGACAGCCAGAGGTCTTCAATGGCGCCGTATTTTTCCGGCTTCACCAATTGATCCAGCGTCATGCCCAGCGACAGCGTCTGGCGATTGCCTTCCGTGATGCCAAACCGCCGGATCAAGCGCGGCGCGACCTCGCCGGAGAAATTGTAGGCCTGGAAAATTTTTTCCGCGGCATTGGTGCTGCCGTAAAACTCCGCAAGCCGCGAGATCCAATACGCGTGATCAGGCCCAGCGGGCACATCGGGATTCCAGGCATAGCGCGCCCACGCCTCGAACCAGATCCAGTCGCGCCGCCATTGCAGCAGCGACGGTTCGGCCGTGTCCGGGGAATAAGGCCAGTTCCAATAGGACAACGGGTACAGATGAATGCCGCTCGCGCCCAGCCGGTCGCGCGACGCCTGGACACATTTTTTGATGAACTCGGTGTCACCGTAGCGGAAGGGCTCCAGATTGGAGAGGATGTGAATATTGACGAGGTGCGACCCCAGCCGGCTCATCGCCAGATGGGTGGCCTGGTCCTTGCCGCGCGGCTCCCAGGTGGTCAGCGACTCGCCATTATATTTGGATTCCGTGAACAGGTTGGTATAGACACGATAGGCGGCGGGCATGATGGCATCGGCATCCATGGCGTGGGTGCGGATGACCACCGGCGGCTGCTCCCGCAATCCGGCCGCGCGCATGCCGTCCAGCACGCCCGGCAGAATCACGTTCGTACACCACTGCAGTTGATTGGCCGTGCCCGACAACGCCTCCCCGAGACAGACCATCAGGCCGACATTGGGATATTGCCGCACAAATTCCGCGATGGATTTGCGCGTGTAATCTTCCGTGAGCGGCGTCGGCGCGGACAGCTGCGTGGCGATGCCATTCGTCTCGGCGAACGGTTTGGAAACGATGATGTTGTAAAACATCTGCACCAGCCAGATACCGCGCTTGTCGCATTCCCCGGCGAGCCAGCGGAATTGTTCCTGATTTTTCAGAAACACATCATCCGGCACTTCCACGGCATAGGGATACTCTTTTAGACGCACGAGCGAGGCGAAGGGATGGCCGCTCCAGAGATAAAGCGTGTTCAGGCGGTTCGCGACCAGGAAGTCCAGATACTCGCGCCAGAGGGCTTGATCATAGAACCACGGGAACAGTTCCGGCGTATAGGGATATTCGTAAACGTGCCGTCCCGGCAGGATGAACGTCTTCTGCATCCCAATGCAAGTGCCGCGCAGCTTCATGGCCGGCGCCTCGTGCACATCGGCCACCGAAGCCAGGGCCAATTCCCCGGCATCGTGAATGCGCCGCGCCAACTCCAAACAGCCATAGAGCGTCCCGGAATCGTCTCCGGAGGTGACCACGACATCATTGTTCCCCATCACCGCGAACCGGAACCCCTCGCGGCCGAGGGCCGCATCGTGCGGCGTTTCCAGGTGAATCCGGCGACACACAAATCCTTTCGCAGGGGTCGCTGCGGCGAGCGCCTCCGCCAATTTCGCCGCGCCAAAGGCGACCCGCGGGGCGGGATTGGGGGGCAGAACAAGTGAAACATTTTCCGCCCGGACCCCGCCGCCACTCACGGCGAGCAAGGCGGCAACCGCAATACAATGGAGCAAACTTCTCATTTCAATCCTTCACCCGTTTGATCCGAATCGCCAGGTAAGGCTTGCCGGGCAGTGGAATACTGCGACCCGCTTGATCGACGTAAGCGTAATTATCTTTTTTCTTGAGGGTGAAACTGCCGGCCACGGGGGTGACGGTCATGTTCCACGTATCGAGGATGTCGACAGTGAATTTCATGCCGTCAGCCGACTGGAGTTTGCCGAGCGGTGGCTTGGGGATTTGAAACTCCCAGCTTTCCGGCGTCTGTTTACCCAAATAAATCAAATAATATTTCCCGGGCTGGCCGCCAATTTCCGGACGCTGCCAACGGTCAATCGGATCGATGCCTTCGGCCGGAGCCTCCTCCAGAACGGTTTTGAGAAACGCCAGGCGCGCAGGGCTCTGCCCCTTCAGCACGCCCCCTTTGGACCACCAGAGAATCTGGTCGTCACTCTTGTAGGTTTCGCCGTGGCCGCAGTAAGTGCCGGCCACCGTGGCATTCCAAAAGCGGAACACCAATTCTTCGGCCGAGAGTTGGCCCCAGCGGTTCTCAATATTGCCCTCGTATTTCACCTCATCATAGACGACGGGCTTGCGGTACACATCGCGATACATTTCCGCGCGGCCCGGTTCTTCCACCGCCGCCCCGTTCTGGATGCTCGCGTGGGTGATCCACGGCAGGGTGAGGTTGAAGATTTTCTGCCCATTGTGAATCGAGAGCAGGTGATGATACGGGTCGGCGTGCGAAACCATTTCGCCAAAGCGCACAAAGTCCGATTCCTTTTTCTCCTTCATGAAATCCCATTCGTTGGCGAGCGACCACCAGACATTGCGATACGCCGCCAGGCGCGCGACAACATAGCGCAGATACCGGTCATCCGCTGTCGCCGGCATCCGGTCAAAGCCCCAATGCCCCTCGTCATAGGGATGAAACAAAATCACGTCCGCCTGGATGCCGAGCTTTTGCAGATCGAGAATCCGCTGATCCAAATGCTGGAAATACGCCGGGTTAAAATGTGTGAAATCCCAATTCGTCGCCGCAGGGTTGCCGGCAAACGGATACAGAATCGGCTCGTTGGTGTTCCACGTGTAGCGCTTGGGAAAAACGCAGAAGCGCAGTTTATTGAAAGGCGAAGCCGCGAGCGTTTTCAATGTCTGCGCCTGCAACGCCTCGTCCTGCAATTGCCAGACATAGCAGGTGGTGCCGAGTTCCTGATAAGGGGAACCGTCGGCGTAGGCAAAATGAAACGTTTCGGCGACCCGAACCGGCCCATGGTTTGCCGGCACCGGCTGGGTCACGGTGAACGTGCCGGTTTTACCGTTGAGCCCGGCACTGGAGCTTTCCGTGACATAACGCCACAAACCGGTTTTTTCCGGCATGAACCGCACGCGATAGATGCCGTTGCCATCGTAAAAGCCGGTGGCTGCTACTGCGGTATCGCCTTGGGTAAAATGCGCAGCGAAACTGACGTCCAGAAAAGGATTCCCGTTGGTGGGTCCGCTGAGCGCAATTTCATAGACGCCCCATTGCTCCACAGACTCGGAGGCGCGTAGTGGCTGCGCGAGCCCGGCCCAGCCCAGCAGGATCCCCAGCAGCATTTTTACAACGGCTGTGTGCGGTTGCCAAAGGCTCATATTCATTTTCACAGTTTAATTCTCCTTCACCAGCCAGACGATTTCGGCCTCCGGCAGTTTGACCCTGGCGCCGCCGGTCACGGTATTGACCGCCGTGACGGCGCCCGTCGCTGAATCCACCACCTTCACGTGAAACACGCCCGGCTCGGCGGTTAAATCCAATTCACCGGGGGCGTCTTCGCCGGAGCAAATCAAAATCTGGCGACCCGGCTCGCGCAAGGCCCAGCGGTTTTGCCCGGAGGCGGCGGGCCACGATTGCATCCGGGGAATGGCCACCAGCAATTGACCCGCGGTGGTCGCCGGCAAATTGGGCATGGATCCACCAGCGCAGACGAAGGCCCACGCGCCCCGACTCATGTCCTCATCTTCGCCACAGGCGATGACCGCCTTGTCGGCATATTTCTGGCGGTATTCCGCCGCCATGGCCGCAAGGTTTTCGTCATTCGGCGAGCCCTGTTTCCACTTACGTTCAAATTGCCGCGGCGAAAGATTGATCCCCCCCTGGGGCGCGAACAGCCCGCCGTCAACCTGCCACCAATAGCGGAAACAAATCACGTCCACAATCGCGCGTCGTGGGGCGTCGGCCAGAATGGCATCCTGAACGTCCTTGGCCGCCGCCAGGGCCACCAGCGGATGGTTTTTGGTTTCACTTTCCCAATGACCAATTGTATCCAGCCAGAGTTGTTCAAAGGCTAGGGGGCCGGTGAATTCGCCACTGGTAAACTGGATGACATTGGGCTGGTTCGTAAAGTTGTTCAGGTTTTGCCGGATGAACTGTTCGTGCAACGCGCGGCGAACCGGGTTATTCACGTCGTAAAATTGTTCCGCCATGAAGATGCGCTTGCCCCCTGCAAACGGCGGGGGTTCGGGAAAGCCGGAGGCGTTGATGTTGTTGGCCGAACGCCACGGACAGTCCACCCAGTGCGCGCTATCTTCAAGAATGTTGTGCTGAAAATAATTTTCGTTGAAGAGCACCAGGCCGCGCTCCCCGCAAATTTCCGCAAAGTTCTGCAGCCGTGACCAATACCAGAGGTTGTACCGGGTGAGATCATATTTACTCAGGCCGTCCCAGGCCGTCCCCTGCCCGCTTCGCGCGAAAGGCTGTTCGTAAAACGGGGCCCACACGTCACCGTCCATCCGGCGTCCCCGCTCGTGATCCTCTCGACGGCGGTCATACCACAGGCCGTAGTGATGATCGAGCGCGGCGATATGGCTGGCCTGCATCCTGTCGGCAATCGCGTCCAGATCGTCAGTAAACCCCGCGCCCGCGCGGCCGGGGGCGAACCGCGTCAGATCCACCCCGTAATTATTGGCCTCACTCGGACGCAGGTTGCCGCGCCACCAGTTGATGCCCAGGCTGGTGCCCGTGAGTAATTTGCCATCGCATACGAGCCAGCCGTTGGTGACGGTGATTTTTAATTGCGGACGACGGGCAGCGGAGGGTGGACGGGGGATTTCGTCCACGGTTTTAGCGTCGCCCAGGGCGATGGAAATGGGCTGGCGGGTGGACGCCGCCGCAATGTAATCCGCCAGTTGCGGCCCGGGCAGGCGCGACATTTTAACCAGCTTCGCCGCCTGCTCCTCCGTGGGATTGGTGTATTCTTCCTGCGAGCGCTGCATCAAGGTCATTGTCGCCGCCGCGGCCGAGCCCCGCCGGTCGGCGACTTGCGCGAGGAACAGGCTGAACGGTTTGATCGAGGAATTGGCCCCGCGCCAGAGGCCGTTGCCGGCAAATTCTCCCCAGCAGCCAAATGCCCAGTTCTGGGCGCCAGGCGGATTTTCACAGGCAATTTTCGAAGCTTCACACTGCCACAGCACCGAGTTGGCCCCCGCCCACCCCGCGCCTTCGCCGTCCGCGCCGCGATTTTTCAGGTTCAACCCACCGCCATCAATCCGCACGTTGTCGAAGAGCGTGCCGCTGGCCCAGCTTTGAATGGGGCCGCTATCGCCGGCTGGCAAGGTGTCCTCGCATTGCACAAACGCGTTCGGCCCGGCGGCGCAATGGCCGAGAGAAAAATCGTGGCGACCGTCTTCCGCCCAGCAGCGCAGGAACAAGGTCATCTGGCCCATCGTAAAAAAGGTGTTCCGGCGCCAGCCGCCCGCTTCCGAAACGGGCGCAAGCGAGTTGCAATCCGCCACCGTCACCCATTTGCAGCTCTCATAAACGGCCACCGCCGAACCCGCAAAATGTTCAAACGTCACCTGGCGCACCCAGGCGTTGGCGGCATTTTCCATCGTGATGGCACACCAGGAATGATTTTCGTCCTTGGGATTGTCGACCGCAAACGCGGATTCCAGCCGCAGGTTTTCAACGCCCATATTGGAAATCCGCCCCGGCCAGGAATAAGTTTCCACGCGGCCGCCGCCGAATTTGGTTTCGATGGCGGTCGTGACCGGCGCATCCACCGTCACGAGCGTGCCGTCCACTTTTTGAATGAGGCGGTCCCAGACCAGATTGTAGCTGCCCGGATGCCAGACCAGCCGCCAGTCACCCAGACCACCGCCGAACTCCGTCATCCCCAGCGACTCAATCCATTCCTTCGTGGAGGGACGAATCACGCGAAGGGCATCGCCGACTTTCAAATCTGTGGCGTCACGCACATGAAAACTCGTCGCGCCGACGGGGACATAATCGTCGGCGATCTGCCACATGGCGTTGGAACGGCTCAAGCCATCCGCACACCCCGCCAGGCGAATCAGCGTGCGCCGGTCGGTGCCGGCCGCAACCACAATGGTTCCGCCGACGTTCATGCCCTGCCCCCGCAGGACCACGCCGGAATTGGTGATTTGCAGGCCGCCATAGACTTCATGCCGACCTTTCAACAGCAGCACCGTGCCTCGAAGTCCATTCGTGTCCGTCGGCAGGCTGGCCACATAATCAATCGCCTTTTGAATGCGCGCCGTTTCATCGCCAGTGACCGGTGAGACAATCACCCGGACTTGAGCCTCAGGAATCGGCAGGTCGCCGCCGGCATAACCGCAGGCGGAAAAATCGGGAACGCGATTGCCATGCTCATCGGCGTCATAAACCAGATGACCGTCCCTGCCCATGGAAAGGATTGGGGTCAGTTTTTTGGGCGCGGCCTCCAGCGCCAGCGCGGCTCCCAGAAAAAGAATGAGGAGACAGATTTTCATGGCAATGTTCCCGTCAGCTTCGCGAGTTTTTGGCCGCGCGCAATTTCTTTTCCATCGGCCAGCACGATCAGTCCCGCGCCGCGTTGGTAACGCGTGCCGTCCTGATCCCACAAAATCGTGAGCGTGTGTCCGTGATATTTCACCGCGTCGAGGCAGAACCAGTTCCAGGTTTGAGGCGGCAGCAAGGGGTTGATTTCCACGATCGCATCGGCCCGGGGAACCAGACCGACAACGCCGGTAATGACCACATCGGCGAAGGTGGAGTGATTGTAATAGCGGCTGCGCTCCGCCTTGCCATCGAACCATTGGCCCGTGGTTTCGTCGAGGTACTCGCCCACGTAGGGCTTGTCGCCGACGTGCTGGCTGTGAACATAGGTCAGGAAGGCGTCGAAATAATCCGCGCGGGAAACTCCGGGCACATGGTAATCGCGTAACGCATTGGCCAAAGCATCCAGCGTCTGGCTGGTGGCGAAAGGCCAGACTGCCCCATCCCATTCACAGTGGCCGGAGCCGTGGGTGCGGAACTGGGGATGCCGCCTTTCGGCGGTGGCCAGACCATAAGGTGCCCGGAAGCCCTGAGGGTCGGTCAACTGCCCCCAAGCGGACTCATACTTTTGACCCATGTCCGGCAACTCGAACATCCAGGGCAAAAAACCCAGCTCTTCGCGCACGTTCGCAAACCGGCCATCGTCCCGCAGCACTTCAAAGAAACCGGCCTCCGCATTCCATAATTTTTCCTGAACCCCCATTTTCAAGGCGGCGGCTTTGGCCTCAAATTCATCGGCGAGTTTGGGATTCCCGGCCAGTCGGGCAATCTTGGCCAGCGCCCGGGCGTTGCCATACATGTAACTATTAATGGTGGGCCGGAGATTTTTGTTGGTGCGCGACCCGCTGATGGATTCCTCCATGGCATCCCGGACGTCGTACTGCCAAAACAAACCGTTGGTCGCCAGATGCTCCTGCTCCCACTGGAAATAGTCGCGCGTCAAGGCATCCAGCAGCGGGACAAGAAATTTCTCATCCCGGGTGACCAGATACCGCTGATACAGTGCATCTGCGAGCCAGCTGCTATATTTATGCAACAACTGCCGGGTGGTTTGGTCGCGGAGCCAGTAGCGGACATAGTCGTCGAGATACTTTTGATCGTGGAGCCAGCGACCTTCGGCCAGTTGATGCCCCAGCGCACTGCTAACCGGATTGGGGCGCGTGAGAAACTCGCTGAACACAAATCCGTTGGGCGTCTGTTCCAAATGTTTGCGAAACGACCACCACCGGAAATAATACATCTCCTCAACTTCAGGATCCGGGCATTCAAAGCGGGGGATTTCCGTTTGCAGCCAGGTCAAAGACCGGGCGTTGGAAATATAGTTCGTGACGTTCTCATCCTCCATGGCATTGAAACGCTCGATGTAAGGGGCAAAGACATCGGGCTTGAGCAGCTGAGATTTCTCCGCCGCCAAACCATTCACGCCGCACATCAGGAATGAAAGGAAAACCAGAAAACCGGGCCGAAGCGTCCCTGACGCCCCCGCCTCACCCCTCCCCCAAAAAAACGACCAGGGGGCGGCTAAGGGCAAACGCGCCCCGCCACCAGCGAGCTGGTTCCGTGTGTGAGAGGTGAGCTTCATCCGGGTTTCAGAGATTCAATGTGGATATTTCGCTTTGCAATGTCTGCAACCGAGTTTGCACCAACGCGCGCTCTTCCGCACGAAAACGATGAAACGGTTCCGCCATGAAATCGTCGCAGACGCCCAGGCAATTCAGCGCGCACTTGATGCCTTTGATGATGGAGGAGGAATATTTTCCGATGCGATACAGCGAGTCGCTGACGCGCTGGATTTGCTGCTGCAATTCCTGCGCCCGCACGAGGTTGCCGGCGCGGTGGGCTTCGACCAATTTGACGTACAGTTTGGGAAAGAGGTTCGCCCCGCCGCTCACGCCGCCAAAGCCGCCGAGTTGCAATGAGTCGAATAATTTTTCTTCCGGTCCAACCAACAGGGTCCAGTCCGGACGCTGCTTGATCAACTGAGCGGCGCGCTGGTAGTAGTCCAAATCGCCCGAGCTGTCCTTGAGACCGATGATGCGCGGGTTGTCCAAGGCGCGGCGAATGGTGTCCATTTCAAAGTGGACTTTTGTCAGCGCGGGCATGTTGTAAATATAAAGCGGCAACGGCAGTTCAGCGACCAGATGGTCCAGATATTCCTGCAGTTCGGGCTGGGCTTCGGGCAGGTAATAGGGCGGCGCAACGACGAGCGCACTGGCCCCCACCTCAGCGGAGTGATGCGCCAGGCTTACCGATTCAACAAATGCCGTGTCGGTGATGCCAACCAGAACCGGCACGCGGCGGGCGACCTGTTTGCAAACGCGTTCGACCAAGTCGCGCCGCAGGCGATAACTCAAGCTGGGGCCTTCGCCGGTCGTGCCGAGAATGAACAGGCCGTTCACACCACCGGCCAAAACATGCTCAATCAATTTTTCCAACCCGGCCTCGTCGAGTTCGTCGCGCCCTTGCAACGGCGTGATCATCGGCGGAATAATTCCTGTCAGGGGTAATTTCATTTTAAGTGTATTAATTGTTTAAGTGTTTTCCAAAAGCGGGGCGCGCGGCCGGACCCGTAAAATCAGAGCCACGCTAAGAAAGGCCACGGCGGCTGAAATCACGAAAGCGACCTGGAATTTGATACCGTGATCGCGCATCCAGCCGAGGGCAAAAGTGGCGACCGCGCCGATGCTGATGCTGACAAAGTTCATAATACCGTAACCGGTGGCGCGGTGTTCCGGCCGCGCAATCTGGCAGAGAATCGGCATGTTGTTGCAGTCAAAGAAGCCCCAGCCGAGGCCGAACACAATCATGAAGCCAATGGCCGCCTCGAGACTCCACGCATAGCCCAGCCCGAGCAACGCCGGAACCAGGAGCAGAACGCCGAGCGCACTTGTAAAAATCCGCCCGCGCAGTGTCCGCCGCATCCAGAAGTCCGCCACCACGCCGCCCAATAGCACCCCGACAAACGCCGCAATTTGAATATAGCCGGTCGCCGACAGACCGGCAGGGCCTTCCCGGAGATTGAACGTGTCGGCCAGATACGTTGGCAGCCAGTTTTTGGTCACCCACCCGGCGATGGCCGGCAGGGTGAAATAGACCACCAAGATCCAAAATGCCGGTTGCGACCAAAGCGCACGCAATGTTTCAGTCAGCGTCCCGGTATTTTTAACCCGGTCACCAGCTGCATTGGAAGGAGGGGCATCCCGCAAGGCCAGCATCAGAACGACCGCGTAAAGCACCCCCGCCACGCCAAACCACGTGAAACAGTGCCGCCACGAACCGGACTGCGCGATATAACCGCCGACGCCGCCGAGGGCGAGGCCGGCATAGAGACCGCTTTGATGGATGCCCACGGCCCGGGCCCGGGTGCCGCCCGTGTGAAAATCCGCAATGAGGGCGAGGGCTGCGGGAATGTAAAACGCCTCGCTCACGCCCATGAGCGCCCGACAGGTCAACATCTGCGAAAACGTCTGCGCGTGACCGGTCGCCCACGTCACCGCCGACCAGACAAAGAGACTGCCGATAACAGTCCAGCGCCGGTTGAACTTATCCGCGATAAATCCCCCCAGCGGGCTCAACAAGGCGTAAACCCACATGAACACGGCCATGAGGGCGCCAAAATCCGCGTCATTGGCGATACTGGGAATATCGGCGCGGATGGAGGAGCGGATGGACGCCACCATCTGGCGGTCCAGATAATTCAACAGCACCACCGGCCAGAGCAACGCCACCACCACCCAGGCATAGGTCGTATATTTTTGGGAGTTGGGGTTCACCTCAAGACATTCACGGCAGCGGCATTGGGCGCCAGTTAATTATCAACCGACGCGGGTCATCCCCGCAAACAGGGGACCTGCGCCTCACGGTTGGGATGGTTTACAGATGAATTCATAGCATCGTGGATATCGGCCCATACGGTAAGGCGGGGCACCGCCGATTCACCATATGAATATTGTTATTACACTTGCCATTAGTGATATTCATCCATCCAGACTTGTCTCCTTTGGCGTCCCGAGGATAATGGCGGGATGCAATTACCCTGTCTGGCGCTTTTCCTGATTGGCTCCCTGTATTTCGGACTGCCAGCCAACGCGCAAACTCCGGCGCCGCGCATTGAAACGAACGTCTTATGGTATGCGGCGCCGGCGGCGAAATGGACGGAAGCCCTGCCCATCGGCAATGGCCGGCTGGGCGCGATGATTTTTGGCGGCACCACGGATGAGCGCATCCAGTTCAATGAAGACACGCTCTGGACGGGTCACCCGCATGATTACGTCCGCGCGGGTGCGGGCCATCATTTGGCGGACATCCACCAGGGCTTATTCAGGGGCAACATCAAACCGACGGAGGATCTCGTCCGGAAAACCTTTTTGAGCGATCCGGTCCGGCAAAAATCCTATCTCCCGTTTGGTGATTTGCATCTGCATTTCACCGGCCCAGGCGACGTGACCGATTACCGGCGGGAACTGGATTTGGATTCAGCCATCGCGCGGACCACCTACCAACTCGGCGGCATTCGCTATCGCCGCGAGGTTTTTGCCAGTTATCCGGATCAGGCCATCGTCGTGCGGATCACAACGGATCAGCCGGACGGGGTCAGCTTCACGCTCACGATGGATAGTCCGCTGACGAATGCACAGACCCAGGCCATAGGGCCAGCGACGCTAAAGCTCTCGGGACTGGTCGAGGCCGGCGGGGAGCGATTTGAAGCGCGCGTGCAGGCCATCAGCGAGGGGGGCACCGTAACCACAACCAACGGTGCTGTCCTGGTGGTAGCGAAGGCCCAGGCCGTGACGCTCTACCTGGCGGCGGCCACCAGTTTTAAGAATTTCCAAGCCATCAACGCTAATCCGGCGAAACGCTGCGCCCGGGATCTGGTCGCCGTCAGCCGGAAGCCGTATGCCGCGGTGCTCGCCGCACACGAAGCAGATTATCGCGGACTCTTTCGCCGCGTGAGCCTGACCCTCGGCCATACATCCAACGGGGAGTTGCCTACGAACGAGCGCCTCAATGCGGTCCGGAAATCGGGGCTGGACGTCGACCCGGAATTGGCGGCCTTGTACTTTCAATATGGGCGCTACCTGCTGGTGGCCAGCAGCCGAATCGGGGGCCAGCCCGCCAACCTGCAGGGGCTGTGGAACCAGGAACTCAATGCGCCGTGGGAGAGCAAGTGGACGTTGAACATCAATTGCGAGATGAACTACTGGCCGGCCGAACTGTGCAATCTGACGGAGTGCACCCCGCCGCTGTTTGCGATGATAGACGACCTGGCCGTCAGCGGTGGCCGCACCGCGAAGAAGCAATACGGCGCGCGCGGGTGGGTGGTGCATCACAACACCGACCTCTGGCGCGGCACGGCGCCCATCAACAATATTGACGGGGTCTGGCCGACCGGCGGCGCGTGGCTGTGCTATCATTTGTGGGAACATTATCTCTTCACCGGCGACAAACGATTCCTCGCCCAGGCCTATCCGAACCTCAAAAAAGCGGCGCTGTTCTTTGTGGACGATCTCGTCAAGGATCCCCAAACCGGCTGGCTGGTCACCTCGCCGTCGTTCTCCCCGGAAGAAGGGACCCTGTGTTACGGCCCCACGATGGACAATCAACTGATCCGCGCGCTGATGGACAACACCATTGCCGCCGCCACCCTTCTAAAAACCGACCGGAGCCTAGTTGCAGAGCTGACCAAAACGCGCGACCAGCTCCCCCCCAATCAGATCGGCAAATACGGTCAGTTGCAGGAATGGCTGGCGGACGTGGATGTGCCGGACAACAATCATCGCCATCTGTCGCCGCTGTGGGCGCTGTATCCGGGCGCCGACATATCGCCGGCAACTACGAAAGTCTGGGAAGCGGCCAAGCTCCTGCTAAAATGGCGCGGCGGCGGCAGCACCGGCTGGAGCTACGCCTGGCGCATTCCCCTGTGGGCGCGCGTGGGCGACGGGGAGTATGCTTATCTGCAATTATCCAACCTGCTCCAGCGGCGGACGTTGCCCAACCTGTTTGACTTGTGCGGACCGTTTCAAATTGACGGTAATTTTGGCGCCACCGCCGGGATGGTGGAGATGTTGCTGCAAAGCCAATGGACGGAAAAGCGAGAGGGGAAAGACCTGCGCGTCATCCATCTCCTGCCCGCGTTGCCCAAGGCCTGGTCGGCGGGTTCAGTGACCGGTTTGTGCGCCCGCGACGGGTTTGTGGTGGACCTGAACTGGGAACAAGGCGCCCTGACGCGCGTTGTCCTCCACTCAAAACTGGGCAAGCCCTGCCTGGTCCGCTGGCACGACCATGACCTGGTATTGGCCACCCAAGCGGGTCAGGATTATGCGTTCAACGGTCAGGGGCAGCCCATCCCAACCTCCACTGCGATCCACCATGACTAACCCTGGCAAGACCCTCTGGCTGGCCATCACCTGTTTGGCCTTGGGCTGCGTCTGGACCCAGGCGCAACCCTCCGCACCGACCCCAGGCCAATGGGCCAGTGGTGCCCTGGGACAGACGCTGGACGTGAAAGTGATGGCCCCAAAAGCCGACAGTCCCAGCCACCCGCTGCCCGTCATCCTCTATCTGGAAAACCTCGCGGCGCCGCGCGCGGGCACCGAGAGCGACGAAGTGATCCTGCACGATTTTATAGCCGCCGGTTACCTGGTCGTCACTCTGGATTACGCCCACAACCCCAAAGCGCGGGTGCCGTGGATCAATCGCGACCTGCTCGCCCTGAGGGAAAGCCTGCTGCAAAAAAAGTTCCTGGGTGAATTTGAAATCGACCTCAATCATGTGTTCATTGTTCCCGCCGGCAGCCGGTTACGGCGGGACGTGGTATTTTACCGGGAACCCGGCCGGACCCTTGCGATGGATATCATTTATCCCACACAACCGGCGCAGCCCGTGGGAGCAGTCATTGAGTTTTCCTGCGACAACCAAAACCGGATGGGTGACGGATCGCTCACGAGTTGCAGTGACACCCTGTTAGACGGAGAGGCCACGGAAGGCTTGGCCGTGGCGATGGCCGATCATCCGGTGAAAGCGCCCTACAAGGGCATTGATCCCATGCCCGAATGCGCTTGGAAAATCAAAGCGGCCGTGCGGACACTGCGAGCCGCAGGCACCACGCTGGGGTTCAACGGCAAGATCGCCCCAGTGGGTTTTTCCCGCGGCAGCGGCATGGCGTTGCTGCTGGTGACCACCCGGGGCATGAACGCATTTGAAGGTCGGGGAGAATGCACCAACACGAGCAGTGACGTACAGTGTGCGGTCGTCATGTCCGGGCGCTTTACCTATCTGGATTTAATGCCGGAGGATCACATGCTGCCGCGTTATACCAAGGCCTGGGGCGAGCGCACGAATCATCTCGAGGCCTGGCGCCAAGCCGGCGCGCTGGATTATCTACCGCAGGCCACCCTGCCCTTGTTTCTGACCATCAATTGCACCGAAGGTCCGGATGCGCAGTTGCAGATGGCCACGCTCCGCAAGCGGCTCGCCGAACTGGGCAGCGACGAGATTTTCATGATGGATCATGAGCCGCGCGGGCATAAAGTCAGCCTGGTGCCGGATATTCTGAGTGGCATCAATATCTATCTGAAAACCCAGTTAGCCCGATGAGCCAACCTTGGCCATAATAGGCAAACCACCACCCCATGACATTTTCATTCCCCAAGCCCCCCCAGAGTTTTTTTTCTAAATCCCGATGGGCATGCCTGATGTTCGCGGGCTGGTTGGGCCACCTCGCGGCGGCAACGGCGGCGGAGCGAGCGGTCATCCCTGCCCCGGCGGCGGGAGCCGCGGTAGCGGAGAGCACCCTGCAACAGGTTTATGAGGAAGTCAAAACGCCCTACAAATACGGCGTTGTGCTTCAAGGCGCGGGACCGGAGGAATTGGTGGATTGCCCGAGCATTTTCCGGCAGGGCGACCATTGGTATATGCTGTATGTGGCCATCACCAACAAGGTCGGCTACCAGACCTTCCTGGCCCGCAGCGAGGATCTGTTGCATTGGACCAAGCTCGGGAAAATCCTGCCGTTCAGCGGGAGCGGATGGGACGCGTGGCAGGCGGATGGCGGCATCGCCCTGGCGGATTACCGCTGGAATGGGACGCATGAGCTGGAAACCTTCGACGGAAAATATTGGTTGTCCTACATCGGCGGCGCGAAGACGGGTTATGAAACCGATCCGCTTTCCCTCGGACTGGCATGGACCCGCACTCCGGCCTGGCCGAGAGAATGGCAGCGGCTGAACGCAAATCCCGTGCTGACGCCGAAGCAGTCCGATGCGCGGGACTTTGAAACCAAGACGATTTACAAAAGCCAGATCATCCATGACAAAGCCGGGACCCTGGGCTGGCCCTTTGTGATGTTTTACAATGCGAAATATAAAAACGGGTTTGAACAAATCGGCATGGCGGTTTCCCGGGATTTGGTGACGTGGAACCGTTACGGGACCAATGCGGTGGTGGCTAACGGCGTGGCCAAGAAAAACGGCATCAGCGGGGATCCGCAGATCGTTAAAATCGGGGATTTGTGGGTGATGTTTTATTTTGGCGCGGGGTGGCAGCCCCGGGCCTTTGATACGTTTGCCTGCTCGTACGATCTGGTTCACTGGACCCAATGGACCGGGCCCAACCTGGTCCAGCCGAGTGAACCTTACGATCAGACTTATGCACACAAACCCTGGGTGCTCAAGGATCACGGGATCGTCTATCATTTCTACTGTGCCGTCGGCACAGCCGGGCGGGTGATTGCGCTGGCCACCTCCTTGGATTTGAAGGCGGTCCCGCCCCGGTAGAAACCGGAATAGAAAAAGGCTGAAAGCGGAAACTTGATTTGGAACTCGTCCCACCGAATAAAAAAGCGGCGCGGTTGGTGGCTTTACCAGCCGGGGGCGGGGTTCAAGAGTTCGGGTTTGAGCCAAAATTCCCGCTCGCCAAAAGACCGGTTTTGAGTGAGACTTCCAGACTTAATTGAATATGTTCACCGGCACTTATACTGCGATTGTCACCCCGTTCAAGAATGGCCAATTGGATGAAGCCGCCCTCGCGCGGCTCGTCAAATTTCAAATCAAGGGCGGCGTGGAAGGCATCGTCCCCGTCGGCACCACCGGCGAATCGCCCACGGTGGATTTTGAGGAGCACATCCGCATCATTGAACTGGTGGTGAAGCTCGCCGCCGGCAAGGTCAAGGTGCTGGCCGGCACCGGCGCCAATTCCACCAGCGAAGCCATTGGCCTGACCATTGCCGCGGAAAAGGCCGGTGCGGACGGGTCGCTGCAGGTAGCGCCGTATTATAACAAGCCCACGCCGGAAGGGCTTTACCAGCATTTCAAGGCCATCGCGAACAACACGAAGCTGCCCATCATTCTCTACAGCATTCCGGGCCGCTGCGGCATTGAAATTTCCGTGGCGACGGTGAAGCGCCTGGCGGCTGACTGCAAAAATATTGTGGGCATCAAGGAAGCGGGCGGGAACGCCGACCGCGTTTCGCAGCTCCGCGCGGCGCTGGGGCCGAAGTTTGTGATTTTATCCGGCGACGACTCGCTCACCCTGCCCTTCATGGCGGTGGGGGCGCAAGGCGTGATCAGCGTGGCCTCCAACGTGGCGCCGCGCGAAGTGGCCACCATGGTGCGCACCTTTGCGGCCGGCGACGGGAAGAAGGCGTTGCAGATCCACCAGAAGCTCTACCCGCTGTTCAAGGACTTGTTCATTGAGACCAATCCGGTGCCCGTCAAGGCGGCGCTGGCGATGCTGGGCTTGATTGACGAGGAATATCGGCTGCCGCTGGTGCAGATGAGCGCCGGCAACCGCGCCACGCTCAAGGCGGCGATGAAGGCGGCGGGCGTGTTGAAGTGACCAACGAACGCACACTGCGGCGGGAACGCCGCTCACATTGGCTTTAAGATTTATGACCAAAATCATCATCACCGGGTCCAAGGGCCGCATGGGGCAGGCGCTGTTGAGCTGTGCCGCGCGCATACCCGGGCTGGAAGTTGTGGGCGCAGTTGACCAGGGCGACGATCTGGCCGCCATCATCGGCAAGGCCGACGTGGTGATTGATTTCAGTTTTCACAGCGCCACGCTGGCCGTGGCGCAACTCTGCGCCCAACACAAGAAAGCCATTGTCATTGGCACCACCGGACACGCCAAAGAGGAAAAAGCGGCGATTGAAAGGCTGCAAGCAGCCATGCCCATGGTCATGGCCACGAATTTCTCCACGGGCGTCAATACGCTCTTCTGGCTCACGCGCAAGGCGGCGGAAATTCTGGGATCCAACTTTGACCTGGAAGTGGTGGAGATGCATCACCGCCTCAAAAAGGACGCGCCCAGCGGCACGGCGACGACCCTGCTGGAAATCCTGGCGGACGTGCGTCAACTGCAACTGGACGAAGCGCTGCGTCACGGGCGCCACGGCATCGTGGGCGAACGCACACCGAACGAAATCGGCATCCACGCCATCCGTGGCGGCGATGTGGTGGGCGATCACACGGTCATTTTTGCGAATAACGGCGAGCGCGTGGAGCTGACGCACAAGGCGTCCAGCCGCGACACGTTTGCCAATGGCGCCCTCCGCGCCGCACAATGGATCGTCCAGCAAAAGCCCGGTCTCTACGACATGCAGGACGTGCTGGGGCTGAAATGAAATCAGCAGTCGGAAGCCAGCAGTCAGCAGTTCAGAAACCAGTTTACATCGCGCTCGGTTCCAATCTGGGGGATTCGTCCAAAATCCTGAGCGAGGCCATGGCGCGGCTGCAAGCGTATTCCACCGCGCCCCTCTTGAAATCATCGCTCTGGCAAACGTCGCCGGTGGATTGTCCGCCAGGCGCGCCGCCATTTCTGAACGCGGTGGTGGCGCTGACGCCGGGCGCGGACGAGACGCCGGAGCGCCTGCTGGAAAAACTGCAGGCGCTGGAAAAAGACTTTGGCCGGCAGGTCAAAACGGTGTTCAACGAGCCCCGGCCGCTGGATCTGGATTTGATCGCCTTTGGCAGTGAGACCCGCACGTCCGCCCGCCTGACCCTGCCCCACCCGCGCGCCCACGAACGCCGCTTTGTACTGCAACCGTTGAATGAAATTGCGCCGGACCTGGTTTTGCCCGGGCAAACCGAAACGGTTGCGGAACGGCTGGCCGGATTGAGAAGCGAAGAACGCTGCGAACGGGTGGACCAGTAGGCGGAACGCCTTGCGGAGGGCCACCGAGGGAATCCGGAATGAATACGTTCGCCCTCACCCCTGCCTTCTCCTCCCAGAGATGAGGAAACATTCCCCGCGTTTCGTAAAACCCCATGCCTCTAACCTTGGGTGTGGCTGCGCCCGGGGACGGGCACGCTCTGTGGGCCGTGGCGGGTTTAACGCAGCAGCCGAACTTGATTTCACCGGCGAAATCGGGGAAGTTCAGCGATGCATTTGACGGTCTGGCACACGAATCCATTCACCCGGTTATTTGCCCTGTTGCTGGCCCTGAGCAGCAGCAGTTGCGCCATGCACCCGGCTGCCTCCCAGCCCCTCCGGCCAACCACGGCGACGCCCATTATCACGCCGGATTATTCGCTCGCGGCCAAGGTGGTTTCGGTGAACACGGCGGGACGGTTTGTGGTGTTAAGTTTTCCGGAAAACCTGATGCCAAAAGTGGAGCAGACCTTGTTTCTTTACCGGAACGGGTTGAAAACGGGTGCCGTCCGCGTGACCGGGCCGCAGCAGGAGAGCAATATCGTGGCCGACCTCACTGCCGGCGAGGCGCAGGTGGGCGACACCGTGCGCGACCAGTAATCAGTCGGATTTTTTGGGTGATTTCTCAACGAGCGGCGTCACCGGCGGTAGCGCCACCTTTTTGTAGGGCGTGTGGAGGTTGAAATAAATTCCACAGAGCGGCCGTTCGCTGTCGCTTTGGCTTAAAATGATGGTGACTTCCTTGTCGAGCGCGATGCCGTGGCGCATGCCTTCAGCGCGGCCAACATAGGCTTTGATGGCCTTTTGCAGCAGCGATTCCAGCGCGACTACAAATTCATCCGGCGTCTTTTGCAGACAGATGATGTAGCGGTCAAAATTCTTTACGGCCGCCGCGATTTCGCGACGGAAGGTTTCCACGGTCATATTTTTAAAATAATTCAAGTCAGTGAAAATGCGATTTATATTATGGGCCGGAACCGGACACGAATTTCACGAATCAGCGCGAATTGCTGAATTAAAAAACTCGTTGCGGAGGGCCACCAGGGAAAAATTGAATCCAGAAATGAATACGACCGGCCTTATTCTGGCCCAGGTGCGCGTTCGCGGCGGGATTGCGGAGTGACGATTGGCTGAACCATGCTGCGTGGGAGGATGGACACGGTGTGGTGCCAATAATGCCGCAACCAAGGCCGCAACCCACTGGCCAATGAACATCGGTTAAAAAATCCGCGGGTGGTAACTTGGAGATTGCTGCGCCTGGGGACGGGCGCGCTCCGGGGAGACCCGGACCACCTGCGCGGGGAATATTTAAACCGAAGATCGATTTACTCGGCCGGCCGGCGCACGCTGCTTAAACGCTCACCGAACAACGCCGTGCCGACGCGGACGATCGTGGAACCCTCCTCGATGGCAACCTCGAAATCGCCACTCATGCCCATGCTCAAATGCGGCAGCGGGGCCCCGAGCATTTTTTCGCATGCCTCCTTCAACCCGCGCAGCTTTTGGAAATAGGGACGCGCCTGCTCCGGCAACGGCGAGTACGGCGGGATGGCCATCAATCCGTGAATCTCAAGGCGCGGCAGATCGTTCAGCGCGCTCAACTCCGCGAGCAACTGTTCCGGCTTGTAGCCGAACTTGCTCCCCTCGCCAGCGACGTTCACTTCCAGCAAAATGGGCAGCGTCTTGCCTGCCTGTTCGGCGCGCTTGGAAATTTCCCGGGCGATGGCCAGGCTGTCCACGCCCTGGATCAGCTCGAACAATTCCACAGCCTCGCGCACCTTGTTGGATTGCAGGTGGCCGATGAACTGCCAGCGCGCCTTGCCGGGGCAGAGCGGGATTTTGGCCCGCGCCTCCTGGATTTTATTTTCGCCAAAGAGCAACTGACCGCAGTCCACCGCCGCACGAATGCTTTCCGGGGGATGGGACTTAGAAACGGCCAACAAGGTGACACTGTCCGCCGGGCGACCCGAGCGGGCGCAGGCGGAGGCCATGCGCTGGCGAATGAGGGTTAAGTTCTCGGCGAGATCCACGGAGATATTTTAGTCACAGTTGACCGCAGATGAAACACCGATGGGGAAAATAATGCGGGGCGTCATTGGGAACCAGTCGCGCCCTCGAAACGTTTCCAAAATCCGGCCAACTCGTCCGGGCCGAAATCGGCAAGGATGTGACCGTCCACCTCAATGACCGGCGCCAGCGTCTGGCGGGAAAGGTTGACCATTTCGGTCATCGCCCGGCTATCAGCGATGACATCCAGCGTCTCGTATTGGAGGCCGCGCGCGTTGAGCCAGCCCTGGGCCTTGTGGCACCAGCCGCAATACGGTTTGATGAAGAGCCGGATGCGCACAGTGGTCACCCGCCAATCTGTTTCTGGTAATCGTCCGGCGAGAGCAGCGTGTTCAGTTCCGCCGCCTGGTTCAATTTGATTTTGTAAAACCAGCCGTCGGTGTGGGGGGCGGTGTTTACGAGCGCAGGGTTGTCCACCACGGCGGCGTTGACGGCGGTGATTTCGCCGCTGACGGGCGAATAGATATCGCTGGCGGTCTTGACGGATTCCACCACGGCACAGGCTTCGCCCGCCTTGACCTGGCGCCCCACGGCCGGCAGCTCGACGAATACGATGTCGGTCAATTCATGCTGCGCATGGTCGGTAATACCGACGGTGGCAGTGTCGCCGCTGAGGCGGACCCATTCATGGGATTTGGCGTATTTCAAGTCGGAAGGAATGTTGCTCATAAATTAATGGTAAAAACCTGCCCGAGATTACGCCGATGACGCGGATTCTCAAGCCAACAAAAAAACAAAATGACGCGCACCGCGCGATCCGCATTCAATCAAGGTTTATGGTAAATGGGCTTGGGGACGACGACGGCGGCGAAGCGCCGGCCGCGAATCTCAATCTCAAGCTGCGTCTCGGGCTTGGCGAGTTCGGGCGGAACATAGCCCATGCCGATGCCAACATTCAGGGACGGGCTTTGCGTGCCACTCACGACTTGGCCGACGTTCACGCCATTCGCCCAGATGGGGTAGTGCGGACGCGGGGGCGCGGATTTATCGGTCATCTTGAAGGCGACGCATTTCTTTTTCACGCCAGTGGCCTTTTGCTGCGAGAGGATCGAGCGACCATTAAAATCACCCTTGTCGAGGGCAACGAAATAGCCCACGCCCGCTTCGATGGGCGTGGTGTTTTCGTCGAGTTCGTGGCCGTAAAGCGGATAGCAGACTTCCGTGCGCAAGGTGTCGCGCGCGCCCAAACCGGCGGGCTTGATCCCAAAGGGCTGGCCGAGGGTGAGCAGTTTTTCCCAGAGATGCTGAACGTCACCGTCCGGCCCGAGAATTTCGAATCCGTCCTCCCCGGTGTAGCCGGTGCGGGCGACGAGGATATTGTGATTATCGAAATGAAAGCCGGCGATCTGGTTTTTCTGCAAGTCGGTCACGGCGGCCACGTGAAAAATGGAGGCGGACGCGCCAGGAATGACCGCGTTGATGAATTCCTTCACGCGCGGGCCCTGCACGGCAATGGCGGCGTAATGATGCGAGGCATCCGTGAGATTCAGTTCGCCGCCGGTAAATTTAGCGGCCTGCGCCTGCAACCACGCGACGTCGACCGCGATGCGCGAGGCGTTAATGATGAGCAGATAGACGGTGACCGACAAACGGTAGGCATAGAGATCGTCAATCACGCCGCCGGCCGGATTGCACATCAGGGTGTATTGGCCCTGACCGGAAGCGAGTTTGCGAATGTCGTTGGTCAGCACGGAATTCAAAAACGCCTCCGCGCCGCTGCCGCTGACGGTGACTTCGCCCATGTGGGAAATGTCAAAAAGTCCGGCAGCGTTGCGGACCGCGAGATGCTCGTCGGTGATGCTGGTGTATTGGACGGGCATTTCCCAACCGCCAAAATCAATGAGTTTGGCCCCCAGCCGCTGATGCGCGGAATACAGTGCGGTGCGTTGCAACATGGTGTCATTCAACCACAGATGGGTATGACTACGCACGGATAAAAATTCGGGGGCACCAGGGGGGAACAGGGAGGCCGGGATCAGCCCGGTCCGCCCGGGGACTCCAGCAGCCTGCCGACGCGGTCCGCAATATTGACGCCGGACACCATCGAATCGCCGAGCGAAACGCCGTCGCGGTAATGGCCGGCAAAAAATAAACGCGGATTTTCGCTTTCAATTTCTGTCAGCCGCTCGCGGTATTGGCCGTAGCCGACATTGTATTGCGGAATGGCCTTGGGCCAGAAGGCGGTGTGGATAAAGGTGGGTTTACCATTTACGCCCAGCAACTGGCGCAAATCCGCCAGCACTACGTCCACGAGCTTTTGCGGCGGCAGCGACGCCAGTTCAGGATAGCGCGCCCCACCGATGTAGCTGGTCATGGCGATCTGCCCCGCCGGCGCGCGATTAGGAAACAGCGCCGAGGAAAAAATGGTGCCGAGAATTTTGAAGCCCTCGATCCGGGGAATCAACATCCCGAAACCGGCGCAGGAATGGGCGACGTCCTCGCGGCGAAAGCCGAGCACGACGCTGGCCACGGGCGGATAACTGATTTCAGAAAACACCGCGGTCGGGCAGCGCGGCCGCGCAGAAACACCACTCGCAATCTCCAGCTCCGCCAGCCGGTGCGCCGTGCCACAATAAATCACCGCGCCAAATTCAGCTTCACCCGTGGCCGTGGTCACGCGCCAGCCGCCACGAGCGGGGGTGAGTTTCGTGACCGGCGTGTTCAGTTTGACCGCAGCGCCGAGGTGCGCGGCCAGCGTGTCCGGCAACACCTGCAGCCCCTCATCGAAGGAAAATTTGGGGGCGCGGTCCTTGGCAACTTCGCCGGATTTTTTCCGGTCCCGCGCGCCAAAAATCTGGCCTTTGATCATCGAGCCGTAATTATCTTCCAGCGCCTTGAGCTTGGGGAAGGCGTGCGGCAGCGAGAGCTTATGCGGGTCACCGGCGTAAATACCGGCGACCAGCGCGTCGATCGCGTGATCGAGAAATTCCTGATTAAACCGGCGCACGACGAATTGGGCGATGCTTTCTTCCGCGCCCGCGCGGCGCGGCGGAATGAACGGCTCGCGCAGCACTGCCAGCTTGGCCCGGGCGGTGAACAGCTTGGTCGTCAAAAAGCCCGGTACCGAACCGGGCATGGCAATCGGGCGCCCGTAGCGGACCACATAACGGGCCTCGGCCTTCGGATCGGTGTCGAGCTTGCGCGAGGCGAGACCGGCATCGCGGATCAACTGCGCGATTTTGGGCGAAGTTTCGAGGATGGTGTTCGGGCCGGACTCGGCCAGGAACCCGTCCCGGCGGACGGATTGGATCACACCGCCCACGCGCCCGCCCGCCTCATAAACCGTGACCGGCACCCCTCGGCGCTGCAGATAAAACCCGGCGGTGAGCCCCGTGATGCCCGCGCCGATGATTGCGACGGATTTCATTCGCCAATCAAATCGTCTTGGAATGACGACGCTCGTTGGCGGCACCGAGCGTATTGTCAAAGCACATGGCAATGTTGCGGATGAAGAGTCGCCCGGAGTTGGTCACTTCGAGGCCAGCCGCGGTTTTTTTTACCAGACCGTCGGCAATGAACGGCGTGAGCAACGCGAGTTCCTTTTCAAAATGCTGCTCAAAATTAATGGCGAGCTTTTGAGACATCGAGGCGAAGTCGAGGGAGAGGTCGCACATCGTCCGCATGATGGTCTCACGGCGGATTTTGTCCTCGTCGCTCACGATGTATGCCTTGTGCAGCGGCACTTTATCCGCGTCCACGGCGGCCTGATATTTCGGCAGTTCCTTCTCGTTTTGCCAATAGACATCGGGCGTCTGAGAAACCGCGCTCATGCCGAAGGCGTAAATATCCGAGCCGGCGCGCGTGCTGTAGCCCTGGAAATTCCGCTGGAGCTGCTTGTTCCGCTGCGCAATGGTGAGTTCGTCGGTCGGCTTGGCAAAGTGGTCCATGCCAATGTACACATACTGGTCATCCGCCGTGAGCTTTTCGATGACGAGCTTCAGCACTTCGAGTTTGGATTCCGGCGTGGGCAGAATTTTCTCCTCGAGGATTTTTTGCGCGGGCTTGATCCACGGCACGTGCGCATAGCTGAACACCGCCAGCCGGTCAGGCTTCATCTCCAGCACCGTTTCAATCGTCTCGGTGAACGACGCGGGCGTCTGAAACGGCAGACCGTAAATCAAATCCAGATTGATGGAGCCGAAGCCGAGTTCGCGCATCCAATCCATGGCCTGCTGGGTCATCTCGCGCGGCTGGATCCGGTGAATGGCCTGCTGCACGGTGGGGTTGAAATCCTGCACGCCCATCGAGGCGCGGTTGAAGCCGATTTCGCGCAAGGCCACGAGGTGTTCGCGCGTGAGCCGGCGCGGGTCCACTTCCACGCTCGCCTCAATGTCCGGAGAGAAGGTGAAATGCTTGTGGATAATTTCGCCGAGGCGGCGGATTTCATCGGGGCGCAAAAACGTGGGCGAGCCGCCCCCGAAATGGAGTTGAACGGCCTTGCGATCCGGGTTCAACATCGGGGCAAGCCGGGCGACTTCGCGGCCGAGATAATCTATGTAATCGCGGCCCTTGTCGTGGTTGAGCGTAATGACCGTGGTGCAGCCGCAGAACCAGCAGAGCGTTTCGCAGAAGGGAATGTGAAAATAAACCGACAGATCGCGCGGCGACTGGTTATTAAACTCAATTTTTTCAGCGAGTTGCGCCCACGTGACGGCGTCGGTGAATTTGGTGGCGGGCGGATAGCTGGTATAACGCGGCCCAGCCACGTTGTATTTTTTCACCAGATCGAGATCAACATTCAGCGTTTTCATTTGAAACTTTTAACAGTGTCCGCCAACGCGGCGATATTTTCCAGCTTTGCCGCAGGCGTCAACCCGTGACCGAGATTGAAAATGTGCCCCGGCCGGCCGCGCATGGCTTCCAAAATAGCTCGGGTTTCCGCCGCCACCACTTCCGGCGTGGATTCGGCGATATGCACCGGCGACAAATTCCCCTGCAGGGCGATGTGCGCGGGAATGACTTTACGAGCCTCGGCGATGGACGTCTGCCAGTCAATGCCGAGCACATTCGCGCCGCTGGCGATGAGGTCGGGCCAGTTGCCGTGCGTGCCGAGCGAGAAATTAATGACCGGAACTTTGCCGCCCAGGTTGGCGATGATTTGATCGGTCCAGCGCCCCGAGGCTTCCTGGAATTCGGTTGCCGCGAGATGGCCGCCGTGGCTGTCGAAAATCTGGAGTGCATCAATGCCGGTGGCGATTTGCATCTGTGAATACGCGGTGATGGCTTCGGTCAGTTTTTCAGCCAGGGCAAAATACGTTTTCGGGTCCTCGTGGAGCAGTTGCAGCGCGCGGCTGTATTTCGGCACACTGGCCCCTTCCATCATGAACGTGGCGAGCGTCCACGGCGAACCGGTGAAGCCGAGGAGGGCGGTCTGGTCGCCCAGTTCCCGGCGCAGCAGGCGCAGCGCCCGATCCACATAGCTCAAGCGCTCCACAACGCGCTCCACGGAAAGCTTTTCGATGTCCGCCCGGCTCGTCACCGCAAAATCCATGACAACGCCGCCGGTTTCTTTGAAGTGATAGGTTTGCCCCAACGCTTCGGGAATGACGAGGATGTCGCTAAACAAGATCGCCGCGTCGAAGCCGAAGCGGCGAACCGGCTGGAGGGTCACCTCGACCGCGAGTTCGGGATTCTGCACCAGTTGGACAAACGTGTAAGTTTCCTTGAGTTTGCGGTACTCCGGCAGCGCGCGGCCGGCCTGGCGCATCAACCACAGGGGCGGACGATCCACGGGCTGGCAATGGGCGGCACGGACAAAGCGCTCACGCGCGGTCAAGCCGGCTTTCACAGCCGGCGCTTGGGGTTCAATGACATTCATCGGATAAATTCAACGGCCTCAGCATAGCAGCATTGGGGCGGAGAGCAGCTACGCATTTTTTGGCTATGGCAGCGCATTTTTTGGTTAGCTGGCTGAGGGCGCCGGCATGGCAATGCGCCAGATTTTGACCGGTTCGGGGAATCCAGAGAACCGCTGTTCGTCTGCCACGGCCGGCAACTGGACGGCGTGAAGAAATTGTTGCGTCTCTGCGCGCCGGTAAATCTCATCCACCACCACCAGGTCGTCACCCGCGGAACTCCCCACCAACCGGGCGGCGAGATTCACGACGGTCCCGAAAAAATCCAGTTTATCGTTGGCATTCACCGCGAGACACGGACCGACGTGCAAGGCAGACTTGAGTTGCAGCCGCACATTTTGCGCCGTGTTCATCCGTCTCAGCTGTTCGTGCATGGCACGCGCCGCCGTCAGCGCCCCGGTCAAATCGCTGAACACCGCCATGACCGCGTCGCCAATGGTTTTCACCACGCCGCCGTGGTTCACGGAGACGACGTCGTGCAAAATTTTGAAATGATCCCGCACGAGCGCGTACGCCGGAGCGTCGCCAATGGCTGAATAGAGCGCCGTGGAACCGCGCAGATCCGTGAACAGAACCACCTGCGACCCCACCGTAACCCGCTCGGTCGGCGAAACGACTTCAGCGGCAAATAAATCCCGGAATTCCTGCCAGTTGGTGGCCTGCGCGGCGGTCAAAATCTCGTCGTCGCCCGCGCCGGATTCCAGCGCGACCTGCACGGAAAAGGGATTGGGATTGCGCACGGAAAAACGGGCGACCGAAGTATTCAATTCAAACTTGGGCGGCGTGCAGACAATTTCCGTGGTGCCGGGCGGCAACGTGGAAATTTCTTTGACCTGCAGGGAGCGCAAACGCCCGGCGCGCACCGCGGGCGGCAAAGCCCATTCGCGCTGCTCATGGGGGGCCAGATTAATCTGGGCGGCGAGGTGTGGCCGCGCCCCGGGCCCGACCAAACAAAAGGTTTGTTCGTCGCACGGGCGCAGGGCGGGATTTACCGAAAACTTGAGCTCCACCGATTTGTCAAATTCCGCGTCAAACCGGATATTGCACACGTCGCAATGCGCCGTGCGCGCGAGGTCAGCCAGTGACGCCGTGCGCGGCAGGCGCGTGGCCCGGCAGTTGGGACACAGCACTTCCCAGCGCAGATCCAAAAGCCCGGCCCGCGTCGCATGCAAAAATAATTTCAGCACCTCCCAGCGATCGGCGCGCCAGCGTTTGGCCACGGTAAACGGACGGAGATGCGACAGCTCCACGTCCGGCGCCTCTGTGAGCAGGCGGGCCAATTGCGCCACCAGCGGGGCCGGAAAATTTCTGGAACGGAGTTGGGCCAATCCGTTGTCCAGCACGAGGGCATTGGCCGGAGCGGTTGGCAGTTGCGGCATTACGGCGCGCTGCTGACCGGCGAGATGTCCGCTGACATGGCGGAGGAGCGACCGCAAGTCGCGCACGGATTTTGGGCCGATGATATGGCGGGCCAGAACCGTTCCCAGGAAGTTCTGGGGCTGAAAGTCCGCAAAAATTTCGACGTCACACCCCGTCGCGGTCTCGCGCAAACGCAGCCCCATCACCACTTCAGCAAACGGCCCGCCGCGAAAAACCCGGCGCACCTGATAAAATTCCGGTTCTGTCCATTCAAAGGGAAATTCCCGCCACACCAGCGGCAGACCGAAAATATTAGCGCGTGCCGTCACCTGACTGCCGCCTTCAGGCAGCGGTTCAATCGTGTAGTTGACCGGGGGTAGACCGACGGCGCGATTGAGCCAGTCCGTTTTTGCCAGGATCGGCCAAACGGTCGCGGGCGGATGCGGCAACGCCACCGAATCCCTGATTTGAACCAGACGCGACATGGATAAAAAAGTAGCGGATGGAGCGGAACTTGAACAGGCTGCATCCTTAAATATTTTTGCAACTTTGGGGTCCGGTCGGGTTTCAATTTAAAGCGATGGAACATCCACCTTCAAATGCAAGCGAAGCGCTGTGGCGCCGGAAGCTGAACCAAGTCGAAACGGCCCGGATTCAGGTGCAGCCGGAACTGAGAATTGAGGCGCAACTGACTGCGGGGCTGGCTGCTATTCCGGACGCGCCCACGCCCTCGAATTTCACCGCCCGCGTCTTGGCCGCCATTGAATTGGAAGAAGCGCGTGCGGCGCGAACCCGCCATCTGGGATGGAACTGGCGCCAGCTATGGCCCCGCTTTGCGGTGGCTGCGGCCGTTTTGATTTTTGCCGGGGTCAGCCTGGAGCGTTTTGAAATCCGCTCCCATCACCGTGCCCTCGCCAAGGACGTGGCGATGGCCGCTGTGGCGCAGCCGCTGCCCAGCGTGGACGCACTGGAAAATCTCGATGTTATCCAGCGCATGAGCCAGCCGGCTCCTGCCGATGGCGAACTGCTGGCCGCGCTGCAATGAGCTGGTTGTATCAGTTTATTTTCAGCCTCGCGTTGCTCGCCGGAATCCCGGCGTTGGCGCAGAATCCCCCGCTGCCGGGCGCGGAAAGCAGCTCGCCATCGTCCGCCAGCCTGCTCCCACCGCCGCTGCCCCCTGCCCGATCCTCGCCGGTGGTTTTTTTCCGTCAGCTACTGGCCCTGTCACCACTGGAACGAACCGCCCTGCTCACCAACCGGACGCCGGAAGCCCGCGCCACCATCCTGGCGAAAGTGCGCGAGTATCAGGCGCTCGCCCCGGACGAGTGCGAGTTACGGCTGCGGGCCACGGAACTGCGCTGGTACCTCACGCCGCTCTTGCGGCTGGCCGCGACCAACCGCGAAGCGCGACTAGACACGGTGCCGGACCATTTACGCGAGCTGGTCGAAGCGCGTTTGGTGCGCTGGGATATTCTGCCGCCGCCCCTGCAACAGGAATTTCTAGCGAATGATCGGGCGTTGCATTATTTCGCGCACCTTGAAACCACCAATTCAACGCCGGTCAGTCCGGAACAAGCGAGGATTGCTGGGCAATTCAACCAGTTTTTTGAACTCACCCCGGCGGAACGCAGGCAGACCCTCACCACCCTCTCCCCCGCCGAACGAACCCAGATGGAAGCCACCTTGCAGGCCTTCGCCCAGCTCCCGCCACAGCAACGGTTCACCTGCGTGCGCAATTACGCCAAGTTTGCCGGTATGACCCCCGCCGCCCGCTCCGAGTTTCTAAAGAATGCGGAAAGCTGGACCAAGATGTCGCCGGCGGAACGACGGCTGTGGCGCGACCTCGTCCAAAACGTGCCCATCTGGCCGCCGATGCCGCCGCCGGTGATACCGCGAAATTTAATGCCGCACAGCGCGCCCAAGATTCCCCGCGCCAACGTGGCCACGAACTTGAACTGATTCTAGTTTCAAATTTCATTTTACCCGCCGCCGCGTTAACTTTCCACCGTGCATCCGATCGCTTTTCACCTTGGTTCGCAACCCATCCGCTGGTATGGCGTGATGATGGCGCTGGCGTTTCTGGCCGGTCTGTGGACCGCCACCCG